>Ga0209420_1000015_pt1 | contig 112277 bp, 83 predicted proteins | sample BlaSpr_A8_OM1_O1_FD_187972 | JGI IMG/M metagenome (GOLD analysis project Ga0209420, IMG submission 187972) | Forest soil microbial communities from Thunder Bay, Ontario, Canada - Black Spruce, Ontario site 2_A8_OM1_O1 (SPAdes) (version 2) | ecosystem: Environmental > Terrestrial > Soil > Boreal... | reverse complement strand
TTCATTTGCGGCAACTGGCCGAGCGCGTGAAGGCCGGCGTGCGCGCGGCGGGTGGAACGCCCATCGAGTTTGACACCATCACAATTTCCGACGGCATCACCATGGGCACCGAAGGCATGAAGGCTTCGCTGGTTTCACGCGAAGTGATAGCCGATTCCATCGAGCTTTTCGTGCGCGCGCACGCGTTCGATGCGGTGGTGGCGATTTGCGGCTGCGACAAGACCATCCCCGGCACGGTGATGGCGCTGGCGCGCCTGAACCTGCCTTCCCTTTCGCTGTACGGCGGCTCGATTCTGGCGGGACATTTTGCGGGGCGCGAAGTCACGATTATGGATGTGTTCGAAGCAGTGGGCGCCTGCGCCGCCGGCAAAATGACCGAAAAGCAGCTGGGCGAGCTGGAAGACGTGGCGTGTCCTGGCGCGGGCGCGTGCGGCGGACAATTTACTGCGAACACGATGGCTATGGCGCTCACATTTCTGGGAATTTCGCCGATGGGCGCGAACGAAATTCCGGCCACGGATCCGCGCAAGGGCAAGGCGGCGTTCGATTGCGGCAAGCTGGTGATGCAGTTGCTGAAGGACGACATTCGCCCCAAGCAAATCATTACGCGGGAATCGCTGCACAACGCGATTGCGTCAGTTGCCTCCAGCGGCGGCTCGACCAACGCCGTACTGCATCTGCTGGCGATTGCCTCCGACGCGGGGGTGCCGCTCGCGTTGAAAGATTTCGATGAGATTTCCGCGAAGACTCCTGTGCTGGCGGATTTGAAACCTGGGGGGCGATTTAACGCGCCGGATATGTTCCGCGCGGGCGGCATGCGCGTGCTTGGGCAGCGTTTGCTAGAAGCGGGGCTGCTGAAAGACGGGATCACGGCATCGGGACGAAAGCTGTTCGAAGAAATCAGCGACGCGAGCGAAACAGCGGGCCAGGAAGTGGTGCGGCCGCTCGCAAAGCCTATCAAGGCCGACGGCGGCCTGGCGATTTTGCACGGTTCGATTGCGCCGGAAGGCTGCGTGGTGAAACTCGCCGGGCACGAGCGCGTGTTGCACAGCGGACCGGCGCGCGTGTTCGATTCGGAAGAAGCCGCGTTCGCAGCGGTACAGGGCCGCCAGATTCAGCCCGGAGACGTGATCGTCATTCGTTACGAAGGCCCCAAAGGCGGGCCGGGCATGCGCGAAATGCTCGCAGTCACCGGCGCGCTGGTCGGCCAAGGTATTGGCGACAAGATCGCGTTGATCACCGACGGGCGTTTCAGCGGCGCGACTCATGGGCTAATGGTGGGCCACGTGGCGCCGGAAGCCGCCAATGGCGGGCCGATTGCGCTGTTGCGTGATGGCGACATTATTACTCTGGATGTAAAAGCGCGGCGTCTGGACGTCGCGGCCGATCTGGAAGCGCGCCGCGCGCAGTGGAAAGCGCCCGCGCCGAATTACACCACGGGCGTGATGGCCAAATACGCCAAGCTTGTTACATCGGCATCGCTGGGCGCCGTAACCAGCGCCGCATAGAAATTGCAGTCACAAGGAGAATGACCATGGCGAAAATGTTTTGGGATACGGACACGAATCCGCGCGCGCTGGAAGGAAAACGCATTGCCGTGCTGGGTTACGGCAGCCAGGGCCGCGCACACGCATTGAACCTGCGCGACAGCAAATTAAATGTGACGGTAGGACTGCGCCGCGGCGGCCCATCGTGGAAACAGGCCGAGCAGGATGGTTGGAAGCTTACCGGCCCGGCGGAAGCAGTCGAGGGCGCGGACGTAGTCGTGATGCTGGCGCCCGACATGGCGCAGCCGGCTTTGTATCAAAACGAAGTGGCGCCCAGTCTGAAAGAGGGCGCGATGATTTTGTTTTCGCACGGCTTCAACATTCATTACGGACAAATCACACCGCCGAAGTCGGTGGACATCACTATGGTCGCGCCGAAAGGTCCGGGAAATCTGGTGCGGCGAACTTATGAAGGCGGCGGTGGCGTGCCCTGCTTGCTCGCCATTCACCAGGATGCGTCGGGCCACGCGTTTGATCGCACGCTGGCGTATGCGAGCGCCATTGGCGGCACGCGCGCCGGCGTGATTCAAACCACTTTTGCGGAAGAAACGGAGACGGATTTGTTCGGTGAGCAGGCTGTGCTGTGCGGCGGCGCGCGCGAATTGATTCAGGCGGGCTGGGAGACGCTGGTGGAAGCCGGATATCAGCCGGAAGCCGCGTATTTCGAGTGTCTCCATGAACTGAAATTGATTGTGGATCTGATTTACGAAGGCGGCATCGCCAAAATGCATCAGTTCGTCAGCGAGACGGCCAAGTTCGGCGACATCACGCGCGGGTCGCGGGTGATTGACGCGCACGTGCGCGAAAGCATGAAGAAGATTCTGGGCGAGATTCAGTCCGGCGCTTTTGCCAAGGAATGGATTCTGGAGAATCAGACCGGGCGGCCCGTATACAACAAGCTGCTGGAAAAAGATAAGAATCATCCGATCGAAAAAGTTGGTGCGGAGCTGCGCGCGCAAATGTCCTGGCTCAAGCCGGAGACGGCGACTTCCGCAAGAGGTGCCAAATGAAGGGCGCAGAATTTTTGGTGAAGGCTCTCGAGCACGAAGGCGTCGAGATAATTTTCGGTTACCCCGGCGGAGCGATCATGCCGGTGTACGACGCGCTGCTGGATTCGAAAATCCGGCACATATTGGTGCGCCACGAGCAGGCGGCGGCGCTGGCTGCCGACGGTTACGCGCGCGCCACGGGAAAAGTGGGAGTGTGCATGGCCACCTCCGGCCCCGGCGCGACGAATCTGGTGACGGGAATCGCGAACGCTTACATGGATTCGGTGCCGATGGTCGCGATCACGGGGCAGGTGGCCACTTCGCTAATGGGCACGGACGCGTTTCAAGAAGTGGATATTTTCGGCATCACGCTGCCGGTGGTGAAGCACAGCTTCCTGGCGAAGACTGCCGCGGAATTGCCGCGCATCGTGCACGAAGCTTTCCGCATCGCGCGTTCGGGACGCCCCGGCCCGGTGCTGATTGATTTGCCGAAAGACATCGCCAACACCGTGGGCGAATATGAATTCCACGAAGACGACAACACCGAACAAAGCGCCGATGCATCCAAGGAATCCATCACGCGCGCGCTGGCACTGATGCGCGAGAGCCGGAATCCGGTGGTGTATGCCGGCGGGGGCATCGGCATGGGTAACGCGCTCGAGGAATTCCGCGCGTTCATTGAAACGACGCGCATTCCAGTGGTGGCCACGCTGAAAGGACTGGGCGCGCTGCCCACCACGCACGAGCTGGCGCTGGGAATGATGGGCATGCACGGCACGAAAACCGCGAACCACGCGGTGCAGACTTGCGATCTTCTGATTTGCGTGGGCGCGCGATTCGACGACCGGGCGACCGGCCGACTCAACGCTTTCGCGCCGAACGCGAAAGTGATTCACCTGGATGTGGACCGCGCGGAAATCGGAAAGCTGCGGCGCGCGGATGTTCCGGTAATCGGCAACTTGCGTCACGCTTTGAAAGCGCTCTCGTGCCGGCTGGCGAATATCGAGCCGTGGCGGCGCGAATGTGCCGAGTCGAAAGAAACGCACGCTTGGGATTACGCAGCGCCCGGCACGGAAGTGTACGCGCCTGGGTTTCTGAAGAGTCTTTCGGATCGCGCGGGCGACGATTCCATCGTTGCATGCGACGTGGGCCAACACCAGATGTGGGTGGCGCAGCATTTTCATTTCAATCGCCCCTCGCAACATCTGAGCAGCGGCGGCCTGGGCACCATGGGATACGGCTTGCCCGCGGCGATTGGCGCGCAGCTCGCATTTCCCAACGCATGCGTGATCAACGTTTCCGGCGATGGCTCGATCATGATGAACCTACAGGAACTGGCCACGCTACGCCGTTACGATTTGCCGGTGAAGATCGTACTGTTCGACAATCGCGCGCTGGGCATGGTGCGGCAGTGGCAGGAATTATTCCATGACAAGCGCTACAGCGAAGTGGATCTTTCTGACAATCCGGATTTCTGCCGCGTGGCGGAATCTATGGGCATTCCGGCGTTTCGCGTGGAGGATCGCGCGGACGTTTCTGGCGCGATTGACCGGCTGTTGGCGGAGCCCGGCCCTGTTCTTGCGCATGTGCTGATTCATCAGGAAGCGAACGTCTGGCCGATCGTAGGACCGGGCCGCTCGAATTCCGAAATGCTGCACCAGCACGAAGTGGCGCGCGAGGTTGCGCGGTGATCAAATTCACTCTACAGGTACGCGTGCGGCAGAGCGAAGGCGCGCTGGTGCGTATTCTAGGAGTCACGCGCAGGCGGCGATTTGATCTACTGCATTTGACTGCCGACACGACCGAGGACGGACATTTCCTGGATATTCAGATGACCGTGCAAGCCGACCGCGCGGAAAATACACTGGTGCGGCAAATCGAAAAGCTTGAGGACGTCTCGCAGGTGGAAGTCGTCGAGCCGGATGATGCGGCCAGCGAGCGGCGGGCGGCGCGTTCCTCGGCGCGCTGACTGACGGATTTCGGCCATTTGATTTAAACTACCGCGTGCCTTCGACGACTAGCGCAGTTCCCTTCTCACGCGTGGCCATTCTCGGAACCGGCCTGATCGGCGGATCGTTCGCCCTGGCACTGCGCAAACATTTCCCGAGCATTTCGATTGTGGGATTCGACCGCGCGGAGATTTTGCAGGCGGCGCTGGCGCGTGGGGCCGTGCTGGAAGCGGCGCACGACCTTGCGGCTGCAGCGCGCGGCGCTGACCTGCTGTACGTCGCGCTGCCGATTGCCGCGACAGTCGAGGCACTTCCGGCGATTGCTGCGGCGGCAAAAGATGGCGCGCTGGTCACCGATACCGGCAGCACGAAGGCCGTCATCTGCCGCGCGGCGAAAAATACTTTTACTGGCGCTGCGCGGTTTCTGGGCGGGCATCCCATGGCTGGGAAAGAAACTTCCGGCATCGCGCGGGCCGATGCTAATTTATTTTCCGGCGCGCGGTATGCGTTGGTTGGGTTGGAAGGCGATCCGGATCCGCGCGTGCAGGGATTTGCGTCGCTGCTGCGGGTACTCGGCGCGGAGCCGGTGTGGTGCGATGCGGATACGCACGATTGGGCGGTGGGCATCGTCTCGCACTTGCCGCAACTGGCGGCGGTGGCGCTGGCGCGCGTGGTGCAGGACGAAACGGACGAGACGGGTTTGCCTCTTTCGCTCTCGGGTCAGGGTTTGCAGGATATGCTGCGGCTCGCGGGCAGTCCTTACGGTTTGTGGCGCGACGTGGCGCACAGCAACACCGAAAATATTGCGCGGGCACTCGACAGGCTCGAGCAAGCTGTGGAGTATTTGCGCACGCGGCTTACGTCCAAGGAATTGGAGCAGGAATTTCTTGCGGCGAATGAATTGTACAAACGGCTGCAGAAGGCGGAGTAGGGAGTTTGTCGCGGCGGTCTTTGGATCCTCATCGCCGCGCGACCTGACACCGATCGCGCAGTGAAGCGCGCCGCTACAAATTCAAGACCTGGGGCTTTACTGCTCGCGAGGCGCGGCTGGAACCAGGCGCTTGTCGCGAACGTAGAATTCGCGGCCGCGCCAGTGGATGCGCTGAGGAAAGAAACTGGCGACCCACACCACGAACGCGAAGGCGTCGCGCAGCGGCAACAGTTCCAGATGTTTGCGCAAGCCGGTGTCGCCCATGCCGTACACGCCGGTCACCCACGCTGAGATTCCGCGCAGTAACAGATAACCTACCAGCAGGCTAATCACCCACGCGGCAGATGGCGCGAACAGCGCGGCCAGCAACGCCAGCGGCAGCGCTTGTGTGAAAATCAGGCCGAGGTGGCCGAGCGGGCGCGAAAAACGAATGCTTACGTTCCAGCGCAGCTGATGGCGAAAGGCGTCGGAGAGCGTCTGTCGCGGGTACGCGACGGAAACCGGAAACGTGCTGAGCTCGACGCGATGGCCGCGCGCGGCGATGCGATTGCCCAGTTCGTAGTCGTCGGAAAAATGGTCCACCAGCGATTCGAACCCGCCGATTTCGGCCAGGCAAGTTTTGCTAGTGGCCATGGTGGCGCCGAGCGTGAAATTCACCGGAGCAAACAGCCAGGCCACCAGTACGCCGGCGGCAAAGTCTGTGCTGTTGCCGATCGCTTCCAGATTTGCGGCGAGCGAGCCATCGGTAAGGCCGCGATAGAGGCAAGTGACGGCGCCGACGGCGGGATCGCGAAAGGGTGAGGCGATGGCGCGCAAATATTCAGGCGCGACGCGCACGTCGCTGTCGCTGACCGCAAGAATTTCGTGCCGGGCTTCGCGCGCCATGCGGCAAAGCTTGTTCACTTTGTCGCTCGCGCCTAGCGGTTCCGAGCCGACCAGTAGGTTGATGCGGCGCTGCGGAAAATCGCTCGCCAGTTTTGCAATCACGGGAATGGCGGCATCCCGCTCGTCGCTCACGCAGAATATTATTTCGTAATCCGGATAATCCTGGACGCAGAAGCTAGCGTAATTCTCGTAGGTTTCGCGGTCCAGCCCATAAATTGGCTTGAGGATGCTGATGGAAGGAGTGAAATCGGCGGCCAATGCCGCAGCCGCGTCACGGCGCCCAAAAAACCGCAGCGTGGCGACGACAGCCACCACGTAATATGCGAAGGAAGCGAGCACCAGCAGCAGCAGCGCGTCGCGAACAACCGTCCAGGCCATCAGACTCGCTCTGTGGTTCGCGGCGGCGTGTAGCCCACAATCAAAACACCCAGGCCGAGCAGCGCAATGCCCGCCCAGCGCACGGGGGTGACAACTTCGCGCAGGAAAAAATGCCCCAGCAGCGCCACGATCACGTAGGACAGCGAAGAAGCCGGCTGCACAAAACTGAAATCCGCCCAGGAGAGGACCAGAGTGTAGGAAATGAAAAATGCGAGCAGCAAAATCACGCCAAGCCAAACCGGGCCGGAAGCAAACGCCCGCGCGAAGAAATGAAACACGGATGCGGGATCCTGCATGTTCAATGCGCCCACTTTTTTCATGCCGTCGGCCAGAAACACGTCGCCCAGCGGGCCGAACGTTACCATGAACAAAAGAAAAACGTAGGTTTTCAGATGCAGGCCTTGCGAAGACGTCATGCGCCCTGTGATTCGCCCGCCGCTCCGGAAGTTTGCGGCTCCATGGGGGGCGCTGTTACTTGCACCATGGCTTTTTTCTGTACGCCCTTTTTGGCCACCTTGCGGCGGTCGTGGCGCAGCTTCATGAAATCCACGGCTTCGTGGAACAGGCGTTTGCGTTCGTGGGAATCCCACAGGGCTTCGCGCACGATGCGCCAGGCCACGCGGGGACGGAAATAATATTCGTCGTAAAAACGGTTGACCGATTCGACCATGTATTCGCGTGAGAGATGCGGATACTGAAGGTGCGGAAGCTGATGGCCCATATCGTCGGTGATGGCTTCACCGGCAAGGAAGCCTTCGCGCATGCCCTGATCGTAAAGCTCAGTGCCGGGATAGGCGTGCGCCATGGAAACCTGAATCGTCTCGCAATCCAGTTCCTTGGCGTAGTTGATGGTTTTTTCGATGGTCTCTTTGGTTTCGCCGGGCAGGCCGATGATGAAATCGCCGTGCACGTGGATGCCGACTTTCTTGCAGTTCTGCACGAAGGTGCGGCCCATCTCGACGGTGGCGCCCTTTTTCAGATTTTTCAGAATCTGCGGGTCGCCGGATTCAAAGCCGACGATCAGCAGCCGCGCGCCGGCGTCGGCCATGGCCTTGAGCGTCTCGTAATCGCTGTGCACGCGAGCGGTGCAGGACCACTGGAAGCCGACCGGTTTGAATTCCTTGCAGAGCGCCAGCACGCGGTCCTTGCGGATGTTGAAAGTGTCGTCGTCGAAGAAAAATTCCTTCGCTTGCGGAAACATTTTGTGCGCCTGCCTGAATTCGCGCGCTACGTTTTCCACCGAGCGCACGCGCCAAGCGTGGCCGGAAAGCGTCTGCGGCCACAGGCAGAAGGTACAAAGAGCCGGACATCCGCGAGTGGTGTAAAACGAAACGTAAGGATTCAGGAGGAACGGCACATTGTATTTTTCGATGACAAGATGTTTCTGGTAAACCTCGGTGGCGAAAGGCAGCGCGTCCAGTTCGGCCGTCTGCAGCATGGGCCGCTGCGGATTGTGCACCACTTTTCCGTCCTTAATGTAGCTCGCGCTTAGAATTTCCGAGAGCGGCTTGCCTTGCGCGTACTCCACGACGGAAATATCGAACTCGCCACGCACCACGAAGTCGATATCCGGGCTCGCCAGCAGGCTCTCGGCGGGCTTGATCTGTACTTGAGGCCCGACAAAACAGATTTTCAGCCCGGGCTTTTTTTCCTTCATGGCCCGCGCCATTTTCAGGTCGCTCCAGAAGCCGACGGTGGAGGTGAAAAGCACGACGAACTCGTAGTCTTGCGCGATTTCGACAACCTGCGCGGGCGTGATGCCGTGCGGAGGGCCATCAAGGAGGCGGCTACCCTCAAGCATGCCGGCGGGATACGTGAGCCATACGGGATACCAGTACGATTCGATCTCGCGCGTGGCGGGCCAACGGGAGCCCGCGCCACCATCAAATTTTTCAAAACTCGGCGGATTCAACAACAACGTTTTCATTACAGACGCCATGTACTGTTACCCCCCTCAGGGCATCCAAAAAAGACGTATAAACTGCTGCCTAGCCTACAACAACCAATTTTACTCGATTTCCGCACTCAGCCCAAGCCATGCTTTTCTCGCGACGTGCTACTGAAACACCTTGGCCAACTGACCGGTAGCGCGCAACAGCGTCAATTGGCTGCGCTGGCGCGCGAAATCCGCGTCCAGGAAAGCCACGAACTTGTCGTTTTCGTCCAGGTGAACCTGCTCGATATCGCGCAGCGTGGCGCGGCCCTCGTCAAATTTGGCCTGCGTCAGCTGCACGGTTTCCTGCGCCAGCTTCAAATCCAACCGTGCGACCTGGTAGGTCGCTTCCAGCTCGCGCACATCGCGCTGTTTCTGCAGCACGTCCTGGCGAACTTCCTGTCGCTTATTTCCCAGTGTCAATTCGGACAGCTGCAATTCGCTTTTGGCCAGGGCCACGTTCGCGCGCGTCTTGGCGGAAAACAGTGGAATGGTAATCTGCACGCCGACGGCTACGTTGTTGCGCTGAAAATGCTGATAGAACTCGGAATAATTGTTGAACTTGCTTAAGATGCTGTATTGCCCGACAAAACCCACGGTGGGCCAGTAGCTGAGACGGGCCCCGCGCAAGATGTGTTGCCGCGCGAGCCTATCGTTTTCGGCTTCCTGAAGACCGCGATCGCTCTGAATCGCGAGGATGGAAAGCTCGGCTTCCTGCAAATCGCTCGCGAAAGACGGTGCTGCGGTATCCACTTCAATCGCGTCCGTATCGGCAACACCCGTCAGATTGCGGATCTGCTGCGTGAGTGTGTCATCACGACCTTCCAGTTTGATGATGCGCTCCTGCACGCGCGCCGCGGTCAAGTCGCTGCGCGTCACTTCAATCGCCAGTTCTTGGTTCGCCTCCACGCGTTCGCGCGTCACACCCAGAATTTTCTCCGCGCTCACTTGTTCCTTGCGCAGCAGGTCGAGGGAATGCCTCACCTCGGCGAGTTCCAGATAAGCGACCGCTGTGCGCACGATTACGTCATCCCGCGTGCGGTCTATTTCCAGCTTCATGCTCTTGGCATGATCCTCGGCGGCTCGCTGCTGGGCTTTCAGCACGGGATCGAAAATTGACTGGTTGTAATTCAGCTGAAAGACTGCGGGAGGTCCGCCGGCGATGGAAGGAAAGCCATTGGTATAGGCGATGCCAGAACCTGTATAGAGGTTGGGCTGGAAGGCGGAGCGGTCGACGCCCGCTTCGTTCAGCGCGACGGAGTATTGAACACGCGCCAGCGCCAGGTCGCGGCTGTTCTGCAGCGCCAGCGCTACCGCTTCGCGCATGGTGAGCTTGCGCTCGTCCTGTGCGCGCGCCGGAAGCGCGCAACAAAGCAACAGCAGCGCGGCCGGAACCCTCCCCGCCAGCGATTTCAGAATTGACGATTTATTCATAACGCAACGATTCCGTGGGCTGCAATCGCGCAGCGCGATTCGCCGGAAGATATCCGAACAAAAGTCCAGTAGAACAGGATACCAAGAACGCCAGAACCACCGAGACCCACGACACCGGAATGTGCACGCCGGCGCTGGCTAATTCTGGCACGAGGCTGATCACAATATTCAGCACCATGGGAATCGTTACGGCTATCGCGATACCCAGCAGCGCGCCGGTCCCGCTGATTAATAGCGCTTCCATCAGGAACTGATAGAGGATGGCGACGCGCTGCGCGCCGATCGCTTTGCGAATGCCAATCTCACGCGTGCGCTCAGTCACCGTCACCAGCATGATATTCATAATTCCAATGCCACTGATGGTCAGCGCGATCGTGGCGACCAGGATTAACAACACCGTCAGCGCCAGGGAAATCCTGCGCGCGGAATCCAGCAGAGAATCCAGATTTTCCGAAAGATATTCCGCGCCGCGCCGGTGGCGGCTGCTCAATAACTGCCCCACCTGTTTCGTGAGTTCAGGAACGTTTTCCGGACGGTCCGCTTGCACGTAGAGCGTGCGAAGATATTCCTCTCCCGTGTAATATTTCATCAGACCGATGGGCACGATTACGGAATTCCTGGTAACTTCCGTCAAGCCAAACGTGGCGGTTCGTTCATGAAACACGCCAATCACAGTGAAATGCAAATCTCCCAAGCGAATGTCCTTGCCCAACGGATCTTCATCCGGAAACGCTAATTCAGCGAGCTCTCTGGTGACCAAGCAAACTTTGCTGCGCGAATTCATGTCGTCCTGGTCAAAATAGCGTCCGCGCAGGATCAGGAAACGGCGAATGGTCTGAAAATCCTCGGTGACACCCACCAGGCTGACAGGACGGCTGACTCCATTGACGACGAACGTCATCGGCATATCATGCGACCCCGCGGCCACCGCCACGTGAGGGAGTACGGCTTTGACCGCGTCCATATCCGCCAAGTTGATCTCGTCAGCCAGCGTGATGCGTTGCGCATCGCCGGTGTGAACCAGCTCGGCATGAATCATGTTCACGCCCACGCCTTCAATTTGTCCAACAATATAGCGTTTTCCGACCAGAGCGACGGTGACCACCAGCACGATGCAGGCGCTGCCGATGATCACGCCCAACATGGTGAGCATGGCGCGCACTTTATTGCCGCGCAGCTCCTGCAGCGCCAGGCTCCAGGTCTCCGCCCACAGAATGGGGGTTGTCCGCTGCGCGGGCGTAAGCGGAGTCATCACCGGATGAGATGCGGTTTGCAGGGTGCGAGTTTCGAGCGAATCTTTCACGGATTTAGTGCGTGGATTTCGCCAGACGATCCAGCCGCGTCTTGGCGTCCTTGTCGTTAGGATCAAGCTGCAGCGCCGCGCGATACTGCTCGGCGGCTTCGCCGCGTTTTCCTTGCGCTTCGTACACACGGCCCAACCAACCGCGCGCGGCGGAATGCGAGGGCCAATCGCTGCGATCCGACGTGCTGGCCAGATAAGCCTTCAAGTATTTTTCAGCGTCGGCAAGATTCGAATTGGCCAGCGTCAAGGACGCGGCGCGCCAATATCCCAGGCGCGGATCGTTCGGCGCCACCAGCGCAGCGGCTTGAATCGCGGTATCCATGTCCGCGGGCTTATTCTGCTGCTGGAAGAAAGCGATCACTTCTAGATACGCGTCAAGCTTGGCCGGCCTGGCGGCGAGAACTTCGCGATATTCCTTTTCCGCTAGATCAGATTTCTTTGCGCCATCCATATCATAGACGCCGCGCGCCAGATGGCCTTGAACGGGATCGAACGCGGCAATCGCGTCCACTTGCGCCTTGGCTTCATCTTTATTTCCGCCCACGACCCACGGCGCTTGCAAATCGTATTCCTCTAGATCGCGCCGCGCCGAAATGTTCTGAGGATTCAGTTGTACCGCCTCTTCGAATTCCTTCTTTACTTTCCGTGCGTAAGAAAAACTGCGGTCGCGATCCGCTTTGCCGCCGTAGATTGTCCCCAGCCACTGATGATAAACAGAATTTTTGGCGTCCAGAGCGACGGACTTCTCGGCCGCCGCAATCGCATTGTCATAGTCGCGGATTTCGTAATAAGTGCGTCCCAGCCAGTAGTAAGCCTCCGCACTGTTGGGATTTTGCGTGACCGCGGACTGCAGCGTGGTGATCGCCGCGGAATAATTTCCTGCGTTGAACTGACGCTGCGCCGTCTGGATCGGGGCCGAGGCGTCGACGGCGATGGCGCTGGAGAAAGGAAGCAGGCTCGGATCGTTCGGCGTGTGCGTCGCGCCTGTTGCGGCTCGCGCGGTTGGAGTTGACGCACTAAGTAGCAGGAATGCCGCCGCGCCACAGGCCGCGCGAAGCAGATTCGCAATCCTCGCTCTACTTCTACCACTGGCGTGCCTCATTCTCATTTAGCCTCCGCGGCTCGCACCTTCATACCATCGCGCAAATCCACGTCTCCGGGCAGCGCCACTTTGTCTCCCTGGGCCAGCCCGGCAAGCACCTCATATTTATCGGCGCCCGCGACTCCCACCTTGATATCCCGCCTGTGCACCGCGTCGCCGTCGTAAGCGAGCACGAAATGTTGTCCTTGGTCGTAACGTACCGCGCCCCGCGGTATCACCAGCACGCCGCGCTGTTCGTGAACCAGAATGCGCACTTCCACGTTCACGTTCGGCAGCAGCTCTACTTTGTCGTTATCCACCGAACAGAGCACCTCGCCCACACTGCGCGAGCCGCGCGCCACCACCTGCTTGGGTACCTGCTCAACTTTGCCGTTCCATATGCGGTTCGGCATCGCGTCCCACAATACCTGCACGCCCTGATTCTGGCCGAGCGGACCCAGGTCCGGTTCATCCACGAACGCGCGTACGCGCACATGGCGCAGGTCCGCCATTTCCGCCAGCACGTCGCCCAACTTCACAAAATCACCCTTGCGCACCGGCAGAGAATAGAGCGTGCCATCGGCCGGAGCGATTACGGTGGCCGAGCGAACTTTTTCTTCCAGCGCGGCTACCAGGTCCTGCTGCTGCTTCAGGCGCAGGCTGGCGCTCTCCACAGTTACGGAAGTGCGCTGCTCGAGCGCCGCCTTCTTCTGCTGATAGATTTGCAAATTCGCGCGCGCGGTGGCGAGCGCCGTCTGGTTCTGCGCGACTTCTTCCTGCGTGGCCGCGCCCTTGGCCACCAGCTGCGCCAGGGCCTGTTGCGTTCTCTCGAGGCTTGCGACCTGTGTTTCCGCGTTCTGCAGATTTCCCGCCAGCTGCGCTACTTCATCCGGAGGCCCGCCGGAGTGCGCGTTGCGCAATTCCATTTGTGCCGCAAGCAAATCGGCGCGGGCTTGGGAGAGTTGCGCGCGCACATCGGCGGCGTCTAAGGTCAAGATCAGCTGACCTTTGTGGATGGACTGCCCTTCGCCAGTTTTCACGTCCGCGACAAACGTGGGAAATTGCGCGCGCGCCACCGTGGGTGAAATTGGCTCCACTTTGCCGTTGCCGGTGATGGACGCGGTCAAATCCTCGCGCGTAACGCTTACAATCTGCACTTGCGGCGCCGGCCCGCGCTCTGCCAACACAATCAGCAGCACGACGCCCAAAGCCACGGCGAGGCTGGCAATCACCCATTTTGGTTTGTTGTTGGCCGGCATCTAATTTCACGCACCGCTAGGACGCAGGCTTCCCCCGAAGCTGTAAAATTGTAGCAGACCCTTTCCCGGCTTGCCCGCGCAAACACCGCAAGATTGCCACGGCTCGGATCCCTGCGGACGCTACGCGGGGCCTGTATAAATGACGAGTTGCGCCGGACCACAGCATTCGCTTCATGCTAGAATCCCGCTATGAGCGAGCCACAACATAATCAGCACTCCGCGCACGGCGCCCAGACCAAGCCGGGCGAAAAGCCGCCCGCGAAGATCCATCGCGTATGTATTGGATGCAACAACATGTTCGAAGTGACAATGGAAAACTACGAAGCCAAGCACTGCTCGGTCTGCCACAAAGGCTAGCGGGCAAATAAACACTGCAGCTGCGTCGTCTTTGGCGCGCTGCCGGCACAAATCCCTCACGATTCTGTCGCGCCGAATTTCACTTTCTCACGTCTAAGCTGCCAGACGGGGTGGCACGCGCCGCGGATGCGCTATCCGGCGTCGCGCGCGCTCGTAGAGCACCAGCGCTGCTTCCCCGTAAATGCTAGAATTCCCAATCGGATGAGCGCCGACTCCTTAATTCACGTTCACGAGCTCTCGAAGCACTTCCGCACCTTCAAGCGGCGCGAAGGCGTGTGGGGCTCGATCCAAAATCTCTTCGTTCGCGATTACCGCACCGTGGCCGCGGTGGATCGCGTCGGATTTACCATCGAGCGCGGCGAAATGGTCGGCTACATCGGACCCAACGGCGCGGGAAAATCCACCACCATCAAGATGCTCACCGGGATTCTGGTCCCCACCAGCGGCGAAATCCGCATCAATGGCTACGTTCCCTACCGCCAGCGCCGCCAGTATGTGAAAACCATCGGCGTGGTGTTTGGCCAGCGCACCCAGCTGTGGTGGGACATCGCGGTGATCGAATCCTTCAAGCTGTTGCGGCGCATCTACGACGTGTCGCAGCGTGATTTCGATGCGCGCATGGAGCACTTCGATGCCATCCTGAATATTCGCGATTACCTGCATACCCCGGTGCGCAAGCTTTCGCTCGGCGAACGCATGCGCTGCGATCTGGCCGCCGCGCTGCTGCACAATCCGCCACTGCTGTTCCTGGACGAGCCGACGATTGGCCTCGACGTGGTCGCCAAAGACCACATCCGCCATTTTCTGCGCGCCATCAATCGCGAATTCCGCACTACCGTGCTGCTGACCACCCACGACCTCGACGACATCGAGGAACTCTGCCGCCGGATTATGATTATTGACCACGGCAAAGTCCTGTACGACGGGCATCTGGCGCAGCTGAAACAGCAACTGCTGCGCACCAAGCAGATCAAATTCGTGTTGAAGGACCGCACGCAAGCGGACTGCCTGGACGCTTTCTCGCGCGATGCCTTGGAAGTAGATCAAGTGGACGAATTGACCTATCGCATCCGCTTCGACCGCGTGAAAGTTTCCACATCTGATCTGATTCGGAAGATCCTGGACGCAGTGGAAGTACGCGACCTGCTCATTGAAGACGAGCCAATCGAAGAAATCATCAAACGCATCTACGCCGGCGAAGCGCATCTTGAGGTGAGCGTGTGAGCAGCTGGGTGCAAACGCTGGTGCCCTACGCCGAATTTTCGCGGGTGGGATTCGTCAACATCCTCGCATTCCGGCTGCGCTACTTCACCGGGATTATCACCTACTTCCTGAACGTCACCGTATACTACTTTATCTGGAGCGCGGTGTACCGTGGCGGCATCGCCATCGCGGGATACAACCTGGCGCAGATGATCACGTACGTCAGCGTTGGCTGGATGATTCGCTCGTTCTACTGGAACACGATTGACCAGGAAATGGCGTACGAGGTGATTGAAGGCAAGATCGCCATGGACCTGATCAAGCCGGTTTCCGTGCAGTGGATGTGGATTTCGCGCGCGATCGGCGAATCGGCGTTTCGCCTAGGGTTGCTGACGCTGCCGACGGCTGTCGTGGTGGCGCTGGTCTTTCCCGTGCAAGGCCCGGTGTCCCGCGAGAATTTTCTGCTGTTCCTGGTGGCAGTGCTGGGTAGTTTTTTCCTGATGGCCGCGATCAATTTCATGATCGGCACGTGCGCGATCCCACTGAAATCCATCCTGGCGCTGATTCGCGCGAAATACTGGCTGATTGAGCTGCTCTCCGGGCTACTGATTCCCATGTCATTTTTTCCGGAGCGGGCGCAACAAGTGCTCGCGTGGCTGCCGTTTGAGCATATCGCCTACACGCCGCTGCAAATTTATCTGGGCAAGCTGGACCGCGCGGCAATGTTGCGTGCGCTGGGGATTCAGTGGCTGTGGGTGATCGTGCTGTTGTGGCTCGCGCATGTGTGGTGGGAGCGAGCCTCGCAGAAAATCACAATTCACGGAGGGTAGATCGTAACGCCGGCGTTTCTTCCTGATTTCGAATCTAAACCTGCCGGCGATACACCGCCGCGACGCAAATCATGCCAGCGACAACGCCCAGCACGGAAAAATCAGGCATCAGCGGCATAATCGCCGCGATGCAGCGGCATTTCTTCCTGTTCTTCGATTATTTCTCGCAGTATGCCAAAGTGCGCGTCAGCTATCGCGGCGATTTCTTCATCAGCCTCGCGACCAGCTTTGCCGCCACGATGTTTTCACTTAGTTTCGTCGTCGTCCTGTTCAATAAAGTGCCGCAGCTTGCGGGCTGGCACTTCGAAGAAGTGCTGTTCCTCTACGGCTTTTCGCTAATTCCCTACGGCATCTTCAATGTCGTCAGCCTGAACCTCTACGATTTCGGGAACAATTACATTATCGAGGGAAAATTCGATCGCGTGCTGCTGCGGCCAATTTCCTCACTCTTCCAAGTGCTGTTCGAAACTTTCCGCATCGAATCGCTGCAGGAAGTCGCGACCGGCGTTTTCTGCATGTGGTGGGCGACACGCCACCTGGGTCTGGTGTGGACTGGGAGGAAATTTGCCATGCTACTGTTCTTTGGCCTCTGCGCCGGCATCATCTATATATCGGTCTTCCTCATCCTCAGCACGGTATCGTTCTGGTTCGAAGACCGCATCGGCGTGCACCCGCCCGTGTGGAACGTGATCGCTTTCGGCCGCTACCCTCTTTCGATTTACAGCGGGGTGGTGCAATTTTTTCTCTGTTGGATCGTTCCCTTCGGACTGGCCTCGTTCTATCCCAGCGTGCGCATGCTCGGCCGTACGATTTCACCGCAATACGCCCCGCTGGTGCCGGTCGTCGCCGTGGTGTTCCTCACCATAGCAATCTCACTCTGGAATTTCGGTACGCGTCACTACTCTTCCACGGGCAGCTAGCCCTGATAGCAGCCGCGCGACTCTCCCGCACGCCAGTGAAACACTGGACCGTCTGATCTCGTAACATCTCTAGGAGTTCTCATGCGCTCGTTCAGCTGCATCGCAATCGTCATACTCGCTCTGCTGTCGGCCGCCTCCGGATATATTGGCAACGCCATCGGCCCAGGAGTTTTGCATCCCGCAAATCACAATCCGGAGCGCGTAGAGGAAACCGAACAAACATGGGAGCGCACAAGCGCCGTGAAAACAGATCTCACCGTGCGCGCGAACGACGGCGTCGAACTGCGCGGCTGGAAAGTCGTGCCGCCATCAGCCAATGGCGATTGGGTGCTGCTCTTTCACGGCGTCTCCGACAATCGCACCGGCGATCTGGGCCACGCGGAATTTCTTCTCCGTCACGGGTACAGCGTCGTGATGATGGATTCGCGTGCCCACGGAAAAAGCGGTGGCGACATGGCCACCTACGGCTGGAAAGAACGCTACGACACGGTGGCGATCACCGATGCGCTGTACGCTAGCGAAAAAGTTCGCCATCTTTTGGCGCACGGAGTTTCCATGGGCGCCGCGATCGCGCTGCAGTCCGCAGCCGTCGAGCCGCGCATCGCCGCGGTTTCCGCCGAGGATCCGTTTGCAAGTCTTCGTGAAGTCAGCTACGACTACGCGGGGCTGGATGTGAGCCCGTTCATCGGCAAGACGCTCTTGCGCCCCGCTTCGATTTTCGCGATGCGCGCGGTAGCCAGAACAGGCGGCTTCGATCCCGACGCAGTCTCGCCCCAAAAGGCCGTGGCGCAACGCCCGTTCCCGGTCCTGCTGATTTGCGGTGCGAATGATCACAGAATTCCCTGCCGCCACGCCGAAGCCATTTACGATGCAGCGACGGGACCGAAAGAGCTGTGGGTTGTGCAAGGAGCGGGACACGCCTCCGCCTTGGGGCAAGCGCCGGCCGATTACGAAAACCGGGTGGTCAGATTCTTCGAGAAGTATCGAGGCAATCCCTGAGGCGCCGCCTAATCAGGAAACTTTCAAAATCAGAATAACGCGGTCATCTTCGTGCGTGCCGCCGCGCGAGAATGTGTCGACTGTGGTCATCACCGCTTGCACAATATCCTGCGCCGGCAGGTGGCGCTCGCGCGTCACCAGGTCTACCAGGCGCTGCGTCCCGAATTCTTCTTCCGAGGAATTATTCGCCTCAGTGATGCCGTCGGTGCAGAAAACCACCACGTCACCCGGATGCAGCTTGACATGCCCGCGTTCGTAGCGCACACCCGCGAACAACCCCACCACCATGCCGCCCTCGGTGAGATATTCCACGTCGCCATTCACGCGCACCACGGCGGGCTGCACGTGCCCGGCATTCACGTAATGCAAGGTGCGCCGCGGCTGATCCAGCAAGCCCACGAACATGGTCATGAACTTCTGCCCGCGTGTATCGGCCAGCATCATGTCGTTCAACGATTCCACCAGACGCTCCAGCGAATGCAAATGCGCCAGCAGCGCGTGCAGCGTTGCCTGCAGGTTGGCCATCACCATTGCCGAACCGACGCCCTTGCCTTCCACGTCCGCCACCACGGTAAGAATCGTATCCGGCGCGAGCGCAATGAAATCGTAATAGTCGCCGCCAACTTCCAGCGATGGCCGGTGCGCCACGCCAATTTCAAATCCGTCGAGCAACGGCGGGCGCTCCGGCAGCAGCCCCAACTGAATGCTGCGCGCCAGAGCCAGATCGCGCTCCATGCGCTGCTTGTGCAGCAAATCGCGGTGCAGCTGCGCGTTTTCCAGAGCCAGCGCCACGTGATCGGAAATCGCGCGCAGCAGGTTTTCATCCGCGTGAGTGAATGGACCGGATTTCTTGTTCAGCAGCTGCAGCACGCCGATGGGCTCGCCGCTCTTGCTGCGAATCGGCAGGCACAGCAGCGACTTGGTGCGGAAGCCGAGCCGTACATCCACTTCCGATTCAAATCGCGGATCGGCGTAAGCATCTTCCAGGTTCACGGTTTCGCCGTGCTCCGCTACCCAGCCGGCAATCCCGCGGTTGATAGGCAGCCGAATTTCGTGCTGGTCGAGGCCCAGGCCGACGAGCGACCAGATTTCGCCGCGCTCGCGGTCCACCAGGAACACGGTGCCGCGCTCGGCGCCTGTATGCCGCGTGGTCAGCTGCAAAATAATGCTCAGAAGCTCGGCAAGATCCAGCGTGGAATTCAGCCGCTTGGTAGCTTCCACGATCGTGGAAAGCTCAATTACCGCATGACGGCGCTCGCTGCTCTCGAGCGCCACTTCCGCATAACGCCGGAAAAGTTCCAGCCAGCCGCGCGATTTGGGATCGAGCGGTCCCTTCGGCCACGCTTCCAAAATTCCCACCGGGTGCGCGCCGTGCCCTAGCACCCACGTGCAACCGTTGCCGTTTGCGCCCGAATCTTTCCCCTGCAGAACTCGCTCGATGCGCGCCGCATCCGCCTTGGGCAGCTCGCCGCTTTCCTGCCACACCGACGGCAACCCGCCCACCACGCGCCACAATCGCGCCCCTTCCAATCGCCCCGGCGCCGCCAATACGCATACCATTTGCGCCGCAAGTTCCCCGGGTTCGCTTTCCGGATTGAGCGTCGCCACTACCTGCTCGAGCGTCTCAAGCGGCAATCCTTCTTCGCTGGGCTGAGCGGCTTTGCGTTTCACGACGCGTTACCTTTGTATTGGATCACCAGGATGGTGATGTCGTCGGACTGCGCGGCGCCCTCGGTGAACACGCGCATCCCTTCACGGATGGCATCGCCGAGTTGCGTGACGTCCTCACCGGTAAAGTCTTCCACGATCTGGCGCAGCCGGAACTCTTCGAACAATTCATTGCGCGTGTTCGTCGCTTCCGAAACGCCGTCTGTATAGATGACCAAAAAATCGCCAGGTTCGAATTGCACGCGCGCGCTCTGGTATTCGGCTTCGGAGAACATGCCCACGGGGAAATTCGCGGAGCCCAGGCCTTCGAGGCCGCCCGCCTTGCGTTTCAGCAGCGGCGGCACGTGCCCGGCATTCACGTACTCGAAGCGGCCAAGTTTATCCAGAATGCCGTAGAACACTGTGGCGTAGCGATCTTCGCCCGTACGCTCGCACAAATATTGATTCACGCGCGAGAAAACTCCCGGGAGCGAAATATCCATCGCGGCGGTGGTGAAGAAGACGCCTTGCAGCAAAGTGGCTAGCAGCGCGGCCGTAACGCCCTTGCCCGAAATGTCGCCGACAAAAAATCCGTGCCTCCCTCCGCCAAGCGCGATCACGTCGAAGCAATCGCCACCGACGGAATGGCAGGAAAGCGTCGAACCAGCCACGGCTACATCGGGCAAATTCGGCAGCGATTTCGGCAGGAGCTGCTTCTGAATCTGGCTCGCTATTTCAATCTCATGGTCCAGGCGCTGCTTCGCACGGGAAGATGCAAACAAGCGGGCGTTTTCAACCACGGTCGCCGCCTCGCGCGCCAGCGTGCGCAATACCTCGCGGTCCAGGTCGGAAAACGCGCTGGACGGCACGTGGCTATCCAGGTACAGCACACCGAGCAATTCGCCCTGGCGCGTGGAAATCGTCGCGTCCAGCGTTTCGATCACCGGCAGCTTATCCACCGGAATCGCAATCACCGTGTGCAGCTCTAGCCGCGCGACGCTTTCCTGCTGGCTCATCCCGCCATCTTCGCCCGTGTCGCTGACGATCAATTCGCGACGCGTCTGCGCCACGCGCTTTACTACGGATTGCGAAACCTGCAGCTGGTCCGGGCGCAAAGTTCGCCGCTGCGCATCGCGCGCCACGATCATCTGCAATTCGTGCGATTCGTTCGCCAGCAGCAGCACGCCGCGTTCGGTGCGCGTCACTTGAATGGCCGCGTCCACCACGGCTGTGAGCACGTCTTCCAACGAAAGCCCCGTGCCCAGCGTGCGCGCCACTTCCAGCAGCACGCCAAGGTGGTACAGTTCGCGCGAGCCGGAATGCGTTGGCGCCGGCGCCTCTACCCGCTCCACCAATTCCTCGATCGTCGCGCCCTCGCCCAGGAATTGAAGCTTGTAGGAATCCGCCATGCCGAAATCCACCTGGTCCTTCGGCTGCAGCTCGTGCTTGATCACTTTCTGGCCGTTGACGAACGTTCCGTGTCGGCTGCCCATGTCTTCCAGGACCATGTTGCCGTTGACGGAAAGTATCTGCGCCTGCTCGCGGCTGATGCGGCTGTCGCGCAGGGTCAGTTCGTTGCCGGCTTGTCGTCCTATGCGGAACGGCGTGGTGGTGATGGCGACTTCGCGGCGAACACCATTCGGTTCTATTACAACCAGTCGTGCGGTACGTGGCATCGGTTTTAGTTGCTTTCTCGGGGGCCGGCAAAGCAAGAGCTCGCCCAGGAGCGGCTTCGCTGGCACCGCACATGGTAGGTAAACTCGCGTCCGAAGTAAATAGCTGCCGCCGATTTGCGGACCTTTTCCCGGGGCCACGCAGGATAACGCCGGGCCCTGCTGTTGCCGTGGTTTCTCCGCCCATGTAGAATTCACTGCGGTCTGAAGAAACTGCGTTTTTTGGCCGCAAGAAGGGCTCTGCGCGGGGCGCCCTGGCGAATATCTGCCGTCCGGGCTGCTCGAAACGAATCGGGAGACTTGATGATCAAAGCTGTTGCCGCCGCGGGATTGATCGCGGCGCTTATGCTCACCGCGCCTGCATCTGAAAAAGAATGCGGGCGCGTTGAAGATGCCGGCCGGGTGATGAAGGAGATCATGAACATCCCGGACGACATTCCGCGGAGCGTTATCGGTAAGGCGGAATGTGTGGTGGTTCTGCCTTCGGTGGTGAAATTAGCGTTCGTTCTGGGCGCGAGCTATGGACGAGGCCTGATGACCTGCCGCAGCGGCCCCAATTTCAAGGGGCCGTGGGGCGCGCCGACGATGATGGCTCTTGAAGGCGGCAGTTTCGGCGTGCAGCTGGGTGGCCAGGCCACGGATTTTGTGCTGCTGCTGATGAACGACCGCGCCGCCAGCAGTATTCTGACAAGCAAGGTGAAATTGGGAGCCGATGCTTCGGTAGCGGCGGGTCCGGTGGGGCGGAACGTTACGGCCGAAACTGATGTAAGGATGCATGCCGAGGTGTTTTCTTATTCGCGGGCGCGCGGGCTCTTCGCGGGGATTTCGCTGGCTGGGTCCACGCTGCGCCCCGACAACAGCGCAAACACAGTTCTGTACGGGAAACCCGTGGACGCGATGGGCGTGGTGCTCTTTGGCAAAGAGCCTGCGCCGGATTGCGCCAAATTGCTGATCGCCACGCTGAACCAGAAATCGCCGAAGAATCTTTCGGGGGATTGAATAGCGCGTCCCACGGCGCGCAATTGCGGGATGTGCGGTAACAAGCCGTGAATTTTGGCAGAACTCTTACGCTTCATTTTCTTGCTGCGGTAATCTTGTCCGCTCTCGTCGCCGTTTCCTCTCCGCCGGCCGCCGCGCAATCAGGTTCCACCGCCTCCGTCACTTCCTACCAACTTGACGTCGATGCCGCCAAACAGTGGCTGGACACCAAAATTGATCTGCGCGCCGGAGAAAAGCTGCGCTTCACCGCCACGGGAACCATCGCCTATCCCGCGGACAAAAAACATCCCGACGGCCGATCGTTCGGGCCAGATGGCCTCGCGCGCGGCTTCGGGGATTTGATCCACGAGTACGCCGTGAGTAACGCAGACCACGGCTCACTGATCGGGCGCCTCGGCGACGATAATATTGCGCAACCATTCGCCATTGGCGCGAGCACGGATTATGAAGCGCCGGTAGCGGGCCGCCTGTTCCTGGGAATCAATCAGAGTTTGCGCGACGCGGAGTTCGCGAAAGGAAATTTTCAAGTGAAAATCGCGGTGCTCAATCCGGGACTGAGCACCGCCGCCGCGATGGCCATCGGCGGGCCGCCAGAAACGCCGGTGCTAGGGATTACTCCGGCGCTTCTGCGAAAAATTCCGCGGCGAGTTTCCGACCCGCAGGGCAAGCCCGGAGACATGGTCAACATCCTGCTCGTGGGCACGCAAGAGCAAGTGTTGCAAGTCTTTACCAGAGCCGGTTGGGTGCGCGTGGACCGCTCCGTGCAAGACGCCGTCATGAACGCAGTGATTGACTCGCTCGAGAAAAAAGATTACCTCACCATGCCGATGAGCACGCTCTACCTCTTCGACCACCCACAAGATTACGGATTCGCGCACGCCGAGCCGGTGCGCGTAGCGATGTCCCGCAATCACCTGCGCGTCTGGAAATCGCCCTACGTCCTGGACGGCCGCCCGCTCTGGTGCGTCGCCGCCACCCACGATATCGGCTTCGAGCGCGACGAACGCAACAACAGCGTGACCCACAAAATTGACCAGGCTATCGACGGCGAACGCGAGTATGTCAACGACACGCTCTCGCGTACCGGCCTGGTGATCGAGCGCACCCACGTGACGCCCGCCGATCCTCTCACCGATGCCAACACCGCGACCGGCGGCAGCTTCCACTCCGACGGCCACATCTTGGTTCTAGTGCTGAACGACGCCAACGCCACTGGCAAGAGCAACTGACCGTTCGGTTCGGAGCGCGATGCAATCACGCCAATTCTGAATTCGTTCGTTCCGCTTTGTGAACGCCGAAGCGAAATAGGCCGGAGAGCTCGAGAATGCCGGGGATGCGGCTTGTCTTACTCAGGAAGCCCGAGTCCGATAGGGGGATCGAAGCTCGCCGATCCGGCAGTCCAGCATTCAGGCGAATGCGCTCCGGATCACCAAACGCGCGGCCACATCTCGCGCCTGGCAAAGGCATTGCCTCGGCGCATTGTTTCGCCTATGATGGTGGCCCCGCCCTCAAGGACCCCCTATGACCGGGCTATTCTCCAGTTTTTTCGATCTGCGTGACAATCCCTTCCGTGCCAATCCCGACCCGCGCTATTTGTTTCTCACCCAGCAAACGAAAGAAAATCTGGACCAGATCATCGAAGGAATTCGCACGCGCAAAGGATTGCTCCTGCTTACCGGCGAAGTCGGGACGGGCAAGACTGTCTTGCTGAATCGCCTGATGGAGTGGCTGGAGCAGCAGCGCATCCCCAAAGCATTCATTTTTAATTCGCATTTGAAGGCCGACGAGCTCCTGGATTTGGTTCTGGCGGATTTCGGTGTTCCATTCAACGCAAATCGCGGTACGCCGCTGGCGCACCTGCACAGCTGGCTGCAGGACCGTTGCTGCGCGGGGCCGTCCCCGGTGTTGTTCGTGGACGAAGCGCAAGGGCTGACGCTGCGCACGCTGGAAGAGCTGCGCATGCTTTTGAATCTACAGACCGCTCAGGGCAGCCTGTTGCAGATCGTTCTTTGCGGCCAGCCGGAATTCGAGCAAACTCTGAAGCGTCCCGAGCTGCGGCAGTTGCGCCAGCGCATCGCGCTGCGTTGCCGCACCGCGCCGCTGACGCTGGAGGAAACTCAGAATTACATTGAAGCGCGCCTACGCATCGCGGGTGGCTCGGGTGCCGCGGTCTTCCATCCGGAAGCGGTAGAGGCGCTGTTGCTTTACTCGCGCGGACTGCCGCGCGTGCTCAATGCACTTTGCGAGCAGTCCCTGATGCGAGCCGCGCGCGAGAAAATCCGCCCCGTGCCCGGACGTATCGTCGGTGCAGCCGCCCGCGAACTGCAGTATGACGAAATCAGGCCGTTCACGCCGCATTTCGCTGCGGATGATACGGTTTTTTCAGCGCTGCTGCAGGACGCGCCGGGCTTCGCGCCAGCTCCGGAATTTTTCTCGGCCGCCCCGCTCGCGCAAGACCCGCCGCTCGATAGCAAGGCGTCCGACATACCGCGCCGCGAGCCACTTCGTCTCGCTGCGGCCGCCGCAGCGGGCGCGTCCGCAAGCACGTCGGGCGTTCACTCTGTCCCTCGTGCGCCCGCACGTGAACCCGGTCCCGGCGCGCCACGAATTTCGCCCGCCCCCATCGCGTTCCCTTCGCCGAGTCAAAGGCAGTCGGCGTCGACACCGGCTGCAAACGAAATTATTGAAAGTCTCGCTTCGGCGCCCAAGACTGCGGCGCCGATCGAGAATCGAGTCGTTGCGCGTACGACCGTCCCACGCGTCGTCGCGCCACTTCCCATCGCGCGGAAGCAAGCGGCGAAACAAGAAAATGAATTTCGCAAGCGCTGGAGAAACCGATACATCTCGGTGACAAATAGCATCCAATCCGCGCTGTCCGCGACCGCGCTGGTATCGCGCGTCCGGCTCGCGCAAGTGCAAACGCGCGCTGTTGCAGCTTTTAGGTCTGTTTCCGGGCCGTTGTCAGCGTGGCGAAATAAGAACTGGAACGTCAGCACGATCAACTCCAAGTGGCGCGCTTTGGCATCATCATGCCTGCATTGGCTGCGAGCGCCGTCCCACGCAACGAAGCGCCAGCACGCGTTGCCAAAGTCCCATGCACCCGCGCCACAGACCGGGTCGTCCGCGCGCCTTCGGGCAATACTGCCTGTGGGGAGTCATCGGTTGCCTCGTGCTGCCCGCTCGCAGTTCATCCGCGGCCCTGAAAAAGCTCCGCGGGTGGCCGCCTTCATCTTGCAGTGGCTTCAGGAGCCGAGCCCCTTCATGCGGGCACGCAAGTCACCGCGCACATCCAGTACCCACCTGACTTAATTCGTTGCCAGGCGACCCATTGTCAGCAGTCACGCACTTTCAACGCTGGTTCGCGCCACGTTGACGTCCTCGGGACCACGACCTATTATGGCGTTGCCCGAATCCCAGGAGACGCCTCGTGAAATTCAGCCGACTTGCGTTGCTGCTCTTTTTTTCGATTACTGTGCTGGCTGCTTCGGATTCTCCGGACACGCGCGAAATCACGGATCCTAAGTCTGTCGTCTCGACTCCCGCGATGGGGTCTGTGCCGATCCCCGTGGACGATCTTTTTTACACGCGTTCGGTCGACGGCGGCGCCTGGTCCCCGGACGGCAAGCAAGTCGTCTTTGCCACGAACCTCACCGGCCGCAATAATCTATGGAAAGTAAGCGCCGCGGGCGGCTGGCCCATCCAGTTGAGCCAATCCGACGATCGCCAGTCCGGCGCCACATGGTCTCCGGATGGAAAATGGATCGTCTTTCAATCCGATCAGGCGGGCGGCGAAATTTACGATCTTTTCGCGATTCCGAGCGACGGCGGCGAAGTCGTGAACCTGACCAGCAGTCCGGAAATTTCCGAAACCAGCGCGGTGTGGTCGCACGACGGCAAAAGTATCGCATTCGCCTACAAGCCCAAGACGGCTTCCGCCATCGATATTGCCGTCCTCGACTGGAAAACGCGCGCCGTACGCAACCTGACGCAGGAAAAGACCGCGAACCACCCGTGGAACAACGCCATCTGGAGCCCGGATGGAAAATTTATCTACGCCACGCGCTTCAATGCCGGTTTCACCGATTCGGACGCGTTCCGTATTGATGTTGCGACGGGCGCACAGGAAAATTTGTCGCCGCATGAAGGCGATCATCGCACCATGGCCTCTTCCATTTCGCCCGACGGCACTATGCTGCTCGTTGCTTCGGACCGGCCCGGCGGCTACAGCAACATCGCCGAAATTGCTATCGCCACCAAGAAACTGACATGGGTCACGGATCTGAAGTGGGAAGCGAACGCAGGTGACTTCTCGCCCGATGGCAAGCAATTTACCTACGTCGTCAACGAAGACGGTCGGACGGACGCTTATCTTGCCGACACCGCCACGCGCCACGGCGTCAAAATTAATTTGCCCGCTGGACTGAACAGCTACGCCGGAAATCCTTCGCCGTTCGCGCACATGGGCGCGCGACTGCTGGTTTCGCACCAGAGCTCCACGCGATCCGGCGACCTGTGGGTTTACGACATCGCGCAGAAAACGCCGCGCCAGCTGACTTTTTCTGCCGTCGCCAGCATCACTGCAGCGAAAATTCCGCCCTCGCAGCTGGTGCATTATAAAAGCTTCGACGGAAAAATCATCAGCGCCTTCGTCTGGGTGCCGTTCAATTTGAAGCGCGACGGGACGAATCCCGCGATCGTGCTGCCGCACGGCGGGCCCACCGGACAGACCGTCGATTTTTTTAATCGCACCGTCGTCGCTCTCGCCACACGCGGTTATATCTGCATCGCGCCCAACGTCCGCGGTTCCACCGGCTACGGCATGGATTTTCAGCAGGCCAACGTGAAAGACCTGGGCGGCGGCGACTTGCAGGACGAAATCTACGGCGTGAAATTCCTGGAAGCGACCGGTTACGTGGACTCGAAGAAAATCGGCATCACGGGCGGCTCCTACGGCGGCTACATGACCCTGATGGCCATCGGCAAAGCGCCGGACCTCTGGGCCGCCGCCGTGGAGGAATACGGCATCATCAACTGGCTCACCATGCTGCAGCACGAAGACCCCTTCCTGCAGCAATACGAAAAATCCCTGCTCGGCGACCCGGAAATAGATCGCTCGGTTTATGACGCCGATTCGCCGCTCACTTACATTAAGAACGTCAAGGCGCCGCTACTGGTGCTGCAGGGCGACAACGACATCCGCGTGCCCAAGGAAGAAGCCGAGCAGGTGGTGAAAACCCTGAAGGACGCCGGCAAAACCGTGGACGCGCATTACTACTCGAACGAGGGCCATGGATTCGCCAAGCGCGAAAACCAGATTGACGCGATTCGCCGCACCATTGATTGGTTTGACCGCTACCTAAAGGGCGCGAAGTAACGTCTAAGCGGGCAGAAGCAGCCAGGGGTGCCAACGTGGAGTTTCTGCCGCACGGTTTCGCCGTCGCTGTTTGTGCCATGCTGCTCGCATTTGCGCCGGGGCCTGGGCAGCAACCCGCGCGCCGCGAATCCGCGCCGAACTCCGCCACGAAAAACCCACTCGCCATCACTCACGTCACAATCGTCAATCCGCACGGCCCGCCGCAGAATGACATGACCGTGGCCGTCTCGGGCGGCGTGATCGAATGGATCGGCAACGCAGACGACGGCGAACGCCCCGCGCACAAAGATGAATTGCAATTCGACGCGCGCGGAAAATTCCTGATCCCTGGCTTGTGGGACATGCACACGCACGTCGCCGGAATCAGCGCCGACCCTGCCTGGTCGAAAAACGTTCTGCTCCCGCTGCTCGTCGCGAATGGGATCACCGCCATACGTGACATGGGCGGCGACCTCCGAGCGCTGCAGGAATGGCGCCGCGAAATTGCAGCCGGCGCGCTGCTGGGTCCGCAAATTGTGGCCGCTGGACCGATGCTGGTGCCCGCGCCGTCACCGGGCAAGGCAAAATCCACGGACCCGTCGATCATGCAAATCGGCACCGCCGAAGAAGCCCGCGCGGCAGTCGATCAACTGCAAAAAAAGGGCGCCGACTTCATCAAAGTAATCCAACTCTCGCGTGAAGCTTATTTCGCAGTCGCCGCAGAATCGAAAAAAGACGGCATCACCTTTGTCGGCCACATTCCCAGTGACGTCACCGCCAGCGAAGCCTCCGCGGCCGGCCAGAAAAGCATCGAGCACATCATCTATAGCTCACTTGCGCTGGATTGCTCGAGCGAAGAGGCAGACCTGCGCCGCCGCTTGCAGGAAGCTGCCGCGAAAGCAGATCGCTCCGACGCCGCCGTGTACGACGAAGCAGACAAAACTTTTTCGCCCGCGAAAGCCGCCGCGCTGTGGGCCGCCTTGGTTCGCAACGGCACCTGGGTTACGCCCACGCTCTACTCAATTTCGACGCTGGCTCACGTGCTGCAGCTTTCGCCCGACGACCCGCTCCTGGCCTTTGTTCCGCACGCGCTGCAAAAACAGTGGCGCCCCGGAGGCGCGCCTTCGCAAAAGGAATTGGCGGATGCTGCCTGGTGGGAACGCCAGTATGAAAACGACCGCAAACTGACGGGCGAAATGCATCGCGCGGGAGTTCACTTGCTGGCTGGAAGCGACTCGCTCGATCGCTACGTTTTGCCCGGCAGCAGCCTGCATTACGAGTTCACGGAATTAGTCGCGGCAGGACTCACGCCGCAGGAAGCCCTGCAAACAGCCACAGAAAATCCCGCGGAATTCTTCAGCCGAAAAGATATCGGTACAATCGCCGCAGGCCAACGGGCCGACATGGTTTTGCTGGACGGCGATCCAACGCGGAAAATTGAGAACACGCAGAAAATCTCAGGTGTCGTCCTGGCGGGACAATTTCTACCGCGCAAGGACCTCGACGTGCTGCTGGAAAAGGCCCGTGCCGCAGCAGCGGCATGGCCAGAGAATAGTCCGCAGCAATCGCAACAATAATTACATCAGGCCAGCGAAACGCCAGAGGCCGGCCGCGGCGCCGCTGACTTCGGCAAACGCGCCTGGCTATCCCACGCATCGCTCAACCGGCGAATGGTTTCGCGCAAGCGCACCGCCAGGTCTACCACGGTCTGCAGCCGCTGCGCATCCGCGGCCGGCAATCGCACGCCGTGAGAAAGCAACAACTCCGCGTTGCCCAGTATGCCGGTAAGCGGATTGTTGATCTCATGGCGAAAAATTTCCGCCACGGTGTCCGGCATATCCGCCCACGGCGATCCTGGCGACGATGCAGAACGCTGCGCCCAGCGCATCCGCCGCTCCACCAGGCACGCAGCCAGCGGAATAAATTCGCCCCGGCGCGCCACGAATTCCACTTCGCCCTCCGCCACCATGCGCAGGATCTCCGCCTGCCGTTCGGCCGCAGCCAGCAAGACCACAGCCGCAGTCTTAGTCAGTTGCCGCAGAAATTCGCACAACGGCGCGCCCTGCAGCAATTCGTCATCCAGCAGAATCACCGACGGTGCATCCTTGTCCAGCCGCTCGATCACGTCCGGCAAATTCGTCGCGAGGGAGACGATCCCGACTTCGGCGCACCGCTCGATTCCGCGCATGAGGCGCTCCGCGAGCGCCGGATCGGCAACGCAGAGCAGCGCGCCTCGGGCGGATAAAATCTTTTTGTCTTCACTCGGTATGCACACGATGTTGCTCTGCGGTCTCATGTCTCCTGGTTCCTCCCAGGACCGCCACTCGCTACAGCCGCCGCGGCAGAGCGGCGATGCTCCAACCTGCGATTCACCGCCAATTTCAATTCTTCCACCAAAAAAGGTTTCGCCAGGTACGGCAGCTTGCTTTTCTCGAGAAATTGCATGGTGCGCGGCGCCAGCGTGTCTCCGGTGACAAAAAGCATATGATCCTGCACCGGACTGCCCGCGCGAATCAGTGCTTCGTAGAATGCCGGACCATCCAACCGCGGCATGCGCAAATCGCACACCACCAGGTCGTAATGCCCACGCGCCAGCCGCGCCAGTCCCTCCTGGCTTTCCAGCACGGCTTCCACCTGATGGCCCGCTTCCCGCAGCACGTCCACAATCAACTGCGCCACACTGGGCTCATCTTCCACCACCAGAATCCGCCCGCTGTGCACGGGCTGCGAATTGCTCGCAAATTCCTGCGCCGCCGGCTCGCACTCGGCGACGGGAATCGCCAGCACCGGCAGCTCCACCACGAAGCGCGCGCCGCCGCCATGCTGGTTTTCAAAAGTCACTTCTCCGTCGTGTTGCTTCACAATCCCATAGACGATCGAAAGCCCCAGCCCCGTGCCGACTCCTGGAGGCTTGGTCGTAAAGAAGGGATCGAAGATGCGCGACGCAATCCCCCATGGAACTCCCGGGCCGTCATCGGATATTTCTATTGCAATCCGATTGCCGTCAGCAACCCGCGTCTTGATTGTCACTTTTCCTTGGCCGCGCTCCTGCAGCAATGCCTGCTCCGCGTTCGTCAGCAAATTCAGCACCACCTGCTGCAGCTGGTAGGGATCCGCCATCGTTTCCGGCAAATCGCTGGCCAACGCGCACTCGACCAGGATGTTCTGCACTCTGAGTTCGTAACTGCGCAGCGCCAACGTGCGTTCCACGATTTCGTTCAGATTCACGCGCGTGCGTTCCGGCTCGTTTTCCCGCGCAAAATACAGCAAGTTTTTCACGATGCGTCGCGCCCGCTCCGCCTGCTGAAACACTTTGCTCGCTTCCGAATACTGCTCCGGCGCCAGACCTTGCCCCAGCAACAGCTGGCCGTAACCCATAATCGCCGTCAGCGGATTATTCAATTCGTGCGCGATGCCGGAAACCAATTGCCCCACGGCAGCCATCTTTTCCGTCTGCAGCAGTTTGGACTGAATCTGCCGCTCGCCCGTAACGTCGCAATAAAGTTCCAGCCAACCCACTGCGTGGCCTTCGCGATCCAGCACGGGGCGCGCAAAGCGCTCCAGGATCCGCCGCGTCGGCCGCGTCATTTCCAGTTCGTCGTGCCCCGGAACTCCCTGGCCCTCGGTGAATGTTTTCCACGGCGCGTCAAAATTTTCCGGAATGCGAAAGCGCGGCGCCACGAGAGCCGCCAGGTTCTCGAACGTTTCCATTGTCTGCAATTGCCGCCGGTCCATACCGAAATACTGCCCAAATCGCGCATTGCAAAAACGAATGCGCCCCGCCGCGTCCAACAGGATCGTTCCCGTCTCGATGGCATCGAGCACGCTGGTCAGCTCGGCTTCCACCTGCCGCCACTTCCCTTCCGCACGCTGCACCACAGAGCCTTCTTCCAGACACAACAGCAGATGGCGCGCTCCTTCCAGCCTGGCGCGAAAACTAATCCGCACGGGAAAACCGCTGGCGAGAACGCCTCCCACAGCTGACATCACCTTGGCGCCAGCCTGCGCGGCGCACAATCGCGAAAATTCCGCGCGCGGCGGCAGCGCAAGAAATCCCCCCAGGTCCTGCTGAGCCAGATCGCCTTCCCTGCAGCGCAGCATCTCGCCGGCGTGCGGACTGGCTCGCTGAATGATTCCTTTTGCGTTGACCACCAGCAGCGCTTCGGCGCTGCTGTCAAAGACGGCCGCGAAGTCGGCATCGCCGAAAAGCATTTTCAATTGTGTTGGTGACGCGGCCGCCAGGGAAGCCCGCGACGAATGTGAATTCATTCGCGCGAGCGATGCGTGCGATCCGGCTGGCTTCATCGCAGCTTTCCCCCGTGGCGCACCACGCTCTGCAAACGGAAAAGCAAAGCGCCGTCTGCCCTCGCGCACTTCCATTTGCGACCCGCGATATTCATTGGTTAATGCTTCCCCTAAGCCCCGCTGGCGTGTGCACGATGAACCCATTGCACTATTTGGTCCAAGTGCCCCGCGCTTAACTCCTTATCTATCAGTGCGGTGGCGATGCGCGGGACGAGATAAAAGAGAGGAACTTCCCACTTCGGTACAGCCCTTCCCCTCTAGGGATTTTTTGCCGGACGAGATGCAGCGCGCGTTAACAAATGTCGCGGCAATCAATTCGGCTGTATTTGCGCGTCGTACTGCTTAAGCTTGCGATACAAGGTCGTCTTCCCGATCCCCAACATGCGCGCGGCGGCCAGCTTGTCACCGCCGGCTTCGCGCAACGCCCGTAGAATCGCACGCCGCTCCAGTTCGTCGAGCGGCAGCAGTTCGTCATTCTGCGGCAGACGATCCCCCGTGCCGTACTGCAAATTCGTCGGCAGATCGCCCGCGTGCAAAATAGGCCCGGATCCCAAGGCAATGGCTCGCTCGATGGCGTTTTCCAGCTCGCGCACATTACCCGGCCAGTCATATGCCATCATGCGCGCGATGGCATCCTCGGAAATCGTGCGCATCCGGCCATTCGCCTCGCTGAATTTCTCCAGGAAGGAATTCACCAGGAGGGGGATGTCCGTCTTGCGTTCGCGCAGCGGGGGGATTTTGATTTGCACCACGTTCAAGCGGAAAAAGAGGTCCTGGCGGAAGGTTCCCTGTCGCACCGCCGCATCCAGATCGCGATTCGTCGCCGCAATGATGCGCGCCGAAAGCGGTATGCGGTCGGTCGAGCCCACCGGCCGCACCTCCTTCTCCTGCAGCGCGCGCAGCAGCTTCGCCTGCATGTCAAACGGCAAATCACCAATTTCATCCAGGAACAAGGTGCCGCCGTCGGCGATTTCCATCAATCCTTGTTTCGCGTGCAGCGCGCCCGTGAAGGCGCCTTTCACGTAGCCGAACAGTTCCGCTTCGATCAACGTGGGCACCAGCGACGAGCAATCCACCGGAATGAACGGCTTGTTGCGCCGCACGCCGGAAAAATGCACCGACCGCGCCACGAGTTCCTTTCCCGTGCCGCTCTCACCCAGGATCAACACCGGATAGGCGTGTTGGCTCACGCGCTCAATCAACCGGTATACGCGTTGCATCTTCACGGATACGCCAATCAAATCCGCGAACCCTGGCCGCGTGCGCAGCGTTTCGCGCAGCACACGGTTTTCCTGATCCACGTCGAGCAGGCGGATCATGCGATCCAGCTTGCTGCGCAGTTCCGGGATGTGAAACGGCTTGGTGATGTAATCCGCCGCCCCCAAGCGCGTCGCTTCCACCGCGCTCTCAATGGTGCCGTACTGCGTGAGCACCAGTACCGCCGTCTGCGGATAGTTGCTGCGCACGCGCTTCAGCAATTCCAATCCACCGATCTGCGGCACGCGCAGGTCCGTGATCAGAATATCCACCGGCATCTGATCCAGAATGTCCAGCGCCTGCTCCGTCGTCGAAGCCGTGCGCGTGCGTAATCCGGAGTCCGTCACCACGTCATGGCACAAACTCCTGGTCGCGTCCTCATCATCTACAATCAACACCGTCGCCGATATCGGGCGCTCCGCCGTGAATACCGTTCCCACCGCCATGGTATTGGTTCCCCTTTCCGTCTTCGTTTCCCGACATCATTTGCTACACGAGCACCAAATGGGAACGATTCCGGATCTGCCCGATCTAACAGTCTTTAGGTGTCGATTCGGCAAAGAGTGAGGAACCGAGTGTAGAATCGAATTGGAACAATTGACAAGTCCGTAATAGTACGCAGAGGGTTAAGTCCATCGACCCGTATGTCGTGCAACGTTGGGAACTCCGAAGTTTCAATGCGGGAAAATTGCGACAGCTGGCTTACAACCGGCGTCGCCTCTCGGTCTCTGCGAACCGTTTCCGCCGGTTCTGTAATGGTCTAGTGCCCGCCCGGTACGCTGCGAGCATCCGTGGCAAGCGATTTCAGCGCGGGATTGCCTGAGAAATCGAGAATGTATAAACCATTGCTCGCGGAGCCGGCGTAAATTCGACCCGCTGCACCGACCAGCACCGGGAACAGGCCGTCGCTGACCTGCGCTGCGCTCTCCGATGTTGGACCGAACGATGCGCTAACCGCTGGCCCGGGCTTCACGCGCGTCCATGTCGCGCCTTCGTCTCGCGAAATGTACAAGCCCGCCGCTTGCATCGAGACCAGCCAGAAATCCGGCCGCGTCAGTAGAGCATCCGCCAGGCCGCCGGGCAATCCTGCCTGCGCCTTGGCCCAGCTATTTCCGGCGTCGCGCGAAATGTATAAGCCAGTGCGCGCCACCGCGAGCAAAATATTGTCCGGCGTCCACTCCAGCCGTATAGCGCCGCCCGATTCGAGCGGAAGATCGTGCCAGGCCCATGTGCGTCCCGCATCTTCGGAGAAGATCATGCCGCCAGAAGAAACGATCCGGACTTGCTGTCCATCGCTCGAGGCCCGGACCGAACCAACCGGAAGTTCGCCCGGCGCGAACGGCAACTCTGTCCACGACTTGCCCGCGTCCTGCGAAACAAAAAGTCCCTGCTCGGTTGCGGCGAACCAAGCCCTATCCGCGAAGGACATGTCGTTCACCGCCGGCTGAAAAGCGCGCGGTTCGCTCTCGCCCCGCAAGGAATCGCTAGCCGAAATCGCCTCCGCAGAATCACGGACAACTCCGATGCGCGACCATGCATTCCGCTGCACATCGAATCGCGCGAGGCCGCCGGAAGCAAGCGCAGCCCACCAACCCATCGGCGATGAAAATATCTGCCGCACCGCCTCTCCATCGAGTCCCGCGCTCCTTGGCACCCAATTCTTGCCGCCATCTTCAGTCATCAGCAGCGCGTCCGGCGCATTCTGCAGAACAACGGCTGCACGGTCCGGGTCTCGGAGGTCTACAGCCAGCGAGACCAACCGAACATGATGAAATCCCTTGTTCGATACATGGAAATTCGCGCCGCGATCATCGCTCGCCAGCACTCCGTGCTGTTCTGTTCCCAGCAGCACGCGCGATTCGCCGCCACCATCGCGCGGCACGATGACCATGGAATTAATCACCCAGCTCCGTGGTGAAATCCGTCGCCAGGAAGCCCCGCCATCAGCCGTCTTCCAAAGGCCTTCGGTGGTTCCCGCATACAAAATCGCCGGACGCGCCGCGTCCTGACGAATCACCGGCGTGCGCCGCGAAGAATACGGAATGCCTTCCAGTTTTTCCCAGGCCGCCCCGTCATTGTCGCTGCGATAAATCCCCGAACAGGCGCTGGCAAAAATGCGCCGCGGATTCTGCGCGTCCGTCACCAGGCTGAGAACGTCGGAATCGTCAATCATTCCCTCGTGAATCGGCGACCAGTGCGCGCCACCGTCCTTCGTCTTCCATGGCAGGTGAAAAGTGCCAGCATAAATCACCAGCGGATCGCGCGGGTCAATCGCCAGCGAATCAAAATTGCGCAGCTCGGCATCGCCAGCGGGCGTCACTCGTTGCCAGCTCTCACCCGAATCGCGCGACAAGAACAACCCGTCCAGCGCGCCAGCCACCAGCACAGCCGGATCCGAAGCAGCCTGGGCCAGTGCCCGCACCGCATGCCCCGCGAGCCCGGAATCGTGCCAGGTCACGCCTCCATCGCTGCTCACAAAAACTCCGCCGCCTTCGCCCGCAGCTTCGCGTGTCCAAGTCGCCGCGTACAACCTCGCAGAATCGCGCGGGTCCACGATGATTGCCGTCACCACCGCATTTTGATTTTCGCCCGCCACTCCGAGCTGCTGCCAATCGGCCCCGGCATCGCGTGATGCGAATATCGCGCCATCGGTCGTGCCCAAATAAAGCACCTCGGGGTGCGCCGGATCGCTCGCCAGCGCCCGCACGTCGCCGCCCGCCGGACCCATGGCCCGCCATACCTGCGCCTGCACGGGCCGCGCACCAGCACACGCCAACACGCACGCCCAAACCAAGCCAAATCGCATGAAGGGAAAACACCGGAGAGATCTGTTCAATGAAATCATGTTCGATACGAGCCCCAAGCGCCCGGCAAAAATGTTGTGGCGGAATTATGGCGAGGCGTCAGTCCTAAGCTGTTTTCTCCGCCGAAGACACGGGGCGCCGAATTACCGCCGCCCGCCGTTGTCGCCGGGCGCCTCGCTGCTTGCTTTCTGCCTCAACGCCTGAAACCGAACCCAGATTAACGCGAACTCAATACGACGCGCCATCCGGAACAAACACTATATCCACCCGCCGGTTTTCCTTACCCGCGCCCGCGGGTGCCGCCGCGGTGCGAACCTCAACCCGGGAAGCGTCCACGCCCTTCTTCTCCTGCAAATACTTCTGGCTGCTCGCCGCGCGCTCACCAGCCAGTTTCGCGCCACGCGCTTCATGCGGATCCGCGTAGCCCACCAGCACCACTTTCGACCGCGGATCGCTCTGCAGACGCACAGCCACGTCGTCCAGATTGCGCTTGCACACGTTGTCCGCGCCCGCGCTGCCCGGAGCGAAATCGCAAGCGCTCACCTTGCTCGCTTGCGGCGCAGCAGGTGGCGCCTGCACGGTTACGGCAGCTGTGCAATCGCACGCGCTGTGCAATTCATTTTCCGCGCGACCAGTCACAGTATAGATTCCCGGCGTCAGCCCCGATGTATCCAATTGCACAATCGAACCGCTGCCGAAAATCTGTCCGCCGTTGCTCTGCCACGTGAATCGTATCGCCGTCCCCGATGCATCGTTTACATTGGCGGTAATCTCGGCGCGTTCCCCAGCCAGCACCGTCGAACGATCCGCTGCGCACGTCATCGTCGGCGCGGGAGGCGCCGGTTTCGGCTGCACGGTCAGGTTCGCGGTGCAACTCGCCGTCTTGCCCGCGCCATTATCCACGCGCGACGTCAGCACGTAGCTGCCGGCCGCGACGCCAGCCGAATTCCAACGCACATAAGGCCCTGAACCATCAATCGCTCCCCCCGTCGCGGTCCACTGATAGGTCAAGGGAAGCCCATTCGCATCGGTCGCGCTGACGTTCGCCGTAATGTAATCCTCCGAACCTTCCCTCACCGCCGCCTTGTCCAGCGCGCATGCCGCCGTCACCACATCCGGCGGCAGCGGCTTCGAAGGCCAGTGCGCCACGCCCGCCTTAATGATGAATCCGTTACGGTCGCGATGGTTTGACAGATCCAGCGAGTATCTGTATCCCATGTCCAAGGCCGCCCACTTCCAGGCGTACAGCCGGAAGCCAATAATGTTGTCCACAGGATCGCGCGCGCCAAAGCTGGTGTTCTGAATTCCCTTGCCTACGTAAACGGTGCCGTCATACTCCGTCATAATCTGAAATCGCTTCGTCGGAAAAATCAACAACCCCGCGCCCACCTGCATCTGGTCCGCCAGGTTCAGCACCACGGTTTCGGGCACGCCACCAACGAACGCTGTGTAGCTGGAATCGCGCGTGAACCGGTAAGACCAGTTCGCCGTCGCGGTAATTCCCCCGTGAAAGAACGTCTTGCTGGCCTCCAGCCCCACTCCATAATTAAACCTTCCGTACTGCACCTGATTCGCCAGCAGGTCCGTCAGACCGGTCTTCGTCGGAAGATAGAAATCGTTGCGAATCGAAAGGCTGATCGGCTTGCCTCGCCGCTCCGATAGCAGCCCAATCTTGAACCCTAAATCCACTTCCCCGACGCCGCTGCCGTTGTGCGACGCGAACGGCGCATCCTCCACATAAGCAGGAGGAAAACCGGTGGACGGTATGATCGAGTTGTAAATCGTGTTCTGGTATTGCGGGTTCACCGCATTCACCGGCGCCAGGCTCAACAGGCTGGGCTCGCCGACGTGAATGTAATCGTACGAATTGATCTGAAAAAACAGCGAAAACCAGTTGGTAACCCCGTAGCCCACCGAAGGCACCAATTGCAGCGAAGTGATGTCTCCCGGCATGCGCGAATACTTGTTCAATCCCACGCCCAAGGAAAAGCCGTGCTTGGGCAGTGTCTCGCCGGTTTCCAGCGTGAACAGTCCCGGGTTGCCGTCCAGCGCAGGCATCGGAGTGAAATTCGGCAGCTCGGAATCCCGATCTGCGGCGGCCGTCTGGTTCGCCTGGGCCGCTCCGGACTTGGGTTTGGGCGGCGCCGCAGGTGCCGCAGTCGGCGCCGGCGCTGTTGCGGCCGCTGAGGAACTCGCTGGTGTCGTGGCTGTGCCGGACGCGCCGGTACTCGTCGTCGTCGCGGAATCGGTTGCGGCGGTGGCAGTCTTCGCGCTGGAATCGTTCGCAGAGGGCGCGCCTGCGGCCGTCGCACCTGCGCTAGCGCTCCCGTCCGCCAGGTGAGGCTTGGTATCGTCGGCCAATGCCGCCGCTACGACCCAAAACACAGCCAAAACTAAAATGGCGGCACGTTCTAGCACTTTCAAAGTACGCCTCCTTACCACGACCCAGCCCGCGTCGCCCCGCGCTGACGCTTGCGCCCATTCCTCCCCCGCAGGCGACGCGATGAAAAAAAACACAGGACTCGAAGGGGGCCGAAAAAAGGGAGTATCGAGCGTGTCCAACGGGTGCCCGTAAAACTGGCGGGATTATAATTCACGCCCGTCCGTTCCTGTAGAGTTTTTTCTGAATCCCAACCTGCCGCGGCTCACAAACCTGAGCCGGTCGTGAATGTACAGGATTCCACACGCTCGGCGAGCACGAAACACAAACTGCGCTCGCCTCAGCGCCCAAGTTTTGCTATATTCACTGCAAGGCGTACCCGCTTTCGCCTCCAGCTGAAAGCGCCAAACTAAAATTTGGAGGAGTTTATGAAATGCTGGAGGATTTTCGCATTTACGTCCATTCTGCTCGTCATTTCGGGGGTAGAGACTCAAGGCCGACCGCAGTCGCAGCAGACGGTTGCCCAATCGCAAGACACGCCACCCGGCGCCGCCGCTCGCGGCACGCGTTTTCTCATTTCCCTGCAAACCATTATCTCCACCAAAGAAGACAAAGTCGGCAAGCAATTCCTGGCGCGCACCCTCGAGCCCATTGCCACCGCCGACGGCGCCAGCCTCCCCGCCGGGGCCCAGATCCGCGGCCACATTGACAAAATACAGCCCGCAGGAAAAGTGGGCCGCGCACGCCTCTGGCTCACCTTTGATGAAATCCACGATTCCACTGGCTGGATTCCCCTGGTAGCTGATCTGATTGACGCCCCAGGTGTTCATTCCATTCGCGTGCTCTACGATCGTGAAGGCGAAATCCGCGCCACTGCCGGCAAACAAGAAGACGCAGCATTCGCCGCCGCCGAGGCCGCATTCGTCGGCGCAGAGCCTGGGATTGCCTCGAAAAATAAACAGGATGCCGCCATGGGCGCGGCCATCTCCGCCGCGACGGCATTCATGATCACCTCGGGCCTCGGCCAGGAACTCACTCTGCCGCAAAATATGAAGCTCGAACTGGCCCTGGGGCGGCCGCTGCATCTAGGCGGAACGTAACGCGTTATAAGTCCCAGGCGATCCTTGCATTACCAAAACGGCCCTGCGAGCCGGCCCCATTTCAGCAAAGGCCCCGTACCGTTTCGGCTCGCGGTCCCGCCGCCCCGCCGCCTCACTCTATTGGATTTCCGCTAGACTGCTGGTAGGCTGAACGTTCCGATGACCACCCCGATTCCCAACCAGCAGCGCATTCTGATCGTTGAAGATGAAGACAACGCACGCAAAGGCTACGAAGCTCTGCTGCGCAAATGGAACTGGGAAATTCTCGGCGTCGCGAGCGGCGAAGAAGCCCTCGCCAAATTTCAGGAGTTCCAGCCCAGCCTGATTCTGGCGGATGTCGAGCTGCCCGGCATGAACGGCCTGGACCTGCTCACACAGCTGGGCGATGAAATCCTCCGTATTCCTGTGATCATCATCACCGGCCGCGGCAGCGACGAACGCGTCGTGCAAGCCATCGAAGCCGGGGCCTACTGGTACATCGAGAAACCGCTGAAGCCTCCGGTGTTGCGCGCACTGCTCGAACGCGCGCTGGGCCACGCGCGTAATCAACAGGCCGTAGTGGCATTAACCCGCGATCTGCGCGCCGCCGGAAAACTCGGCACACTCGTCGGCACATCCGCGCCGATGCAGGATGTAATGCGCCAGGTGGAGATTGCCGCGCCCTCCACCGCCTCGGTGCTCATCACCGGCGAAACCGGCTCGGGCAAAGAAATGGTCGCGCGCTCGATTCATATGCTTTCGCCGCGTGCCGATCGCCCCTTCGTCGCCATCAATTGCTCGGCCATTCCCGAATCGCTGATGGAAAGCGAAATTTTCGGCCACGAAAAAGGAGCGTTCACCGGCGCGGCCGAACGTCGCATCGGGTGCTTCGAACTGGCCGACGGCGGCACGCTGCTGCTCGACGAAATCGGCGAAATGCCCGCGCAAACGCAAGCCAAATTGCTGCGCGTCCTGGAAGATCACAAAGTCCGCCGCCTCGGCAGCAAAGTGGAAACGCCGGTGGACGTGCGCGTCGTCGCCGCCACCAACAAAAATCCTGAACAGGCCGTCGCCGATGGACATCTGCGTCAGGATCTTTATTTCCGCCTGAATGTTTTCAACATCCATCTCCCCCCGCTGCGCGAGCACAAAGAAGATTTGCCGCTGTTGGTGGATCACCTGCTTGCCGACATTTCCGCCAAGCACGAAAAAAAGGTCACCGGCGTAGGCACGGACGTGATGGAACTGTTCAAGTCCTATCCCTGGCCGGGCAACGTGCGCGAGCTGCGCAACGTGCTGGAACGATCCGCCATCGCTTCCGACCGCGGCAACGTCGCGCGCCAGCATCTGCCCGCCGAATTTGGCCGCGTCACCGCCATGACCACCTCGGCCCTGGGCGGACTGCGCTTTCCCATCGGCACGACTGTGGACGCCGTCGAGCGCGAGCTGATCGTGCAAACTTTGGCCGCCACCAGCCAGAACAAGACGCGCGCCGCCGAACTTCTCGGCATCAGCCTGAAAACTCTGCACAACAAATTAAAAGAATACGAGGCGGGGCGACGAGATGCGTCTCAGCCTGAAAACTAAATTCACGCTGGCGACTTCCTTGCTGGTTCTGGCGGTCGTCACCACGGTCTCGGGCCTGTACATCGCGCGACTCACGCGCCAGACCTTGCGCGAGGCCGATGACCGCTCACACTTCGTCGCAAAGCAAATTTATCTCGCCTGCCAGAACTCCATGACGGACGCCGCCGCTCGCGGCGAATCCCCGGCTTCCTCCAGCCCCGCGGATTTGCGCGCCTACGTGCAACGCGCGCTCGACAATAGCAGCACGCTGAATTCCGTGATGGAATCGGCGATCGGGTATTCGCCCACCATCTACGAAATCACCATCAGCGACCTCGACGGAATTGTTCTGGTCTCCAGCGATCCCAGCTTGCGTGGCGAGAAAATTGCCCAGCGGCCCCCGGTCGATTCGCTCGTCCGCGGCGGATTCTTCCAGCAGCTGCGCACTCTCTACGGACCGCCGCTGGTGTACGAGGATTCGCTGCCCTTCAATATCGTGGGCCCCTTCGGCTACATCCGCATCGGCCTTTCTTCGGCACTCATCCGCAACGAAATCTCGCCCGGCCTGGTGTCGGCGGGATATTACGCGCTGGCTTCCGTGTTGCTCTCGACTCTGCTCGCGCTCGTCGTTAGCCGCGCTTCACTCGCTCCGATCGATCGCATTTCCGCGCAACTGGACCGCATCTCCGCCGGCGAATTTGACCTCGAGCCGGTCGAACGCAGCGACGAATTCGGCGCGGTCAGCACCAAAATCATCGGCATCGGAAAACAGTTAAGAGACGTGCGCGAAATTTTCAGCACCCTACGCGAAAACCTCGATCAAGTAATGGGTGGCTTGGAGGACGGCCTGCTGCTCTTCAATGCGCGAGGCAACGCCGTTCTCGTCAGTCCCTCGGTCGAAAAATTCCTCGGCCAGCGCTCTGAAGTTCTACGCGGCTTGCGTGTCAGCGAAATTTTCCCGCCCGGCCATCCCGCGCGCGAAGCCCTGGGCATCCACGGTGACGAAGTCGGTCACATCGAAAACGCGGAAATCACTCTCGCCGGCCTGCACGGCTCGCAGCGCATCGGCCTCAGCGCGCAGGTGATTCGCGAACACGGTATCGCCATGGGCGCGCTCATCACTTTGCGTGACGTGGAATCGCTGGAACGCATCGGCAACCAGCTGCAAGTTTCCGAACGCCTCGCCGCCCTCGGCCGGGTCACCGCCGGCGTCGCGCACGAAGTAAAAAATCCGCTGAACTCCATGCGCCTCTGGCTGGAAGTGCTGAAGGCTAATATGCCGGTCGAGCCTGAACCGCAGCAGGCTGTGAAAATGCTCGATAGTGAAATTGACCGCCTCGACCGCGCCGTGAAAACTTTCCTGAATTTCACCAAGCCGCTCGAGATCAAGCTGGAAGAAACTGACCTGCGCCTGCTGCTCGACGACGTGCTGGAAGCCGCGCGGCCCACCATCGCCAAAGCCGGCATCGAACTCCGCGTCGATTTGCCCGCGGAATTTCCGCATGTGCTGGTGGATGGCCAGCTCATTCATCAGGCCGTGCTCAATCTTTTGCTGAACGCCAGCGATTTCACCAGTCCCGGCGGCACCATCTCGCTCAGCCTGCGCCGCCATGGCGATTTCGCCGTCATTGCTGTAGCCGATTCCGGCACGGGAATTTCCCCCGAAAATCAGAAGAAAATTTTCCAGTTGTTTTTTACAACCCGCCCCGGAGGTACCGGCATCGGACTGGCGAACACTTTTCGGTTTGTGCAGTTGCACAACGGTCGGATAGAATTTGAATCGGAGCCAGGACGCGGGACTACCTTTCGTCTCGAGCTGCCGCTGGCGCGTTCACTGGAAGCGGCGACGGGAAAACATCGCGATTTCGGCCAGCCGTTCGCTGAAGAGAAAAGATAAACGTGAGAATTTGCAACTTGAGAGTTAAAAGTTGAAACTTTAGCTTTAAGGGTTCAACGTTAAGGGTCAAAAGTTAGAGCCCGGAAGTTCGAATCTGGAACCGCGAAGAGTGGAAGTGAGACGCGTAGACGCAAGAAGCACAGAAGTTAGAAGATCAATGCCCAGCCGAAAAACAGAATCCGCGTTGCTGGCAGCCTTTTTTATCAGCGGGCTGTCCTACAGCGTGGCGGGGTGCGCGCACACGTCAGTCAAAGCTGCCGCGCCAGTAGCCGCCGCGCCCGCGCCCTCCACCGCCGATTCCAAACCCATCACCAACGTCGCGCCAGACACCGACGCTCTCCCTCCGGTCGAAACCGTAGCGCCACCGCCAGCTCCGGTCGCCACCGCCGCCGCTCCACTGCCGGTCGAGCCGGCGCACACGAAACCGCCTCCGCCGCCGCACCGTCAACCCACCGAAACATCCTCGGATACCCAAGCCGAGCAGCCCGCGCGCACTCCTCCGCCGCAAATATCGCCGCAACTTTCTCCCGGCGATCAGGCCACCATGCGCCACAGCACGGGCGAAGACGTGACCGTCGCCCAGAAAAATCTGCAGCAAGCCAACGGCAAAGTCCTGAACGCTGCACAGCTGGATCTGCAGGAAAAAATTCGCAGCTTCCTCGTCCAATCCGAAGAGGCCGGCAAAGCCGGCGACTGGTCCCGCGCCCAAACCCTAGCCCAAAAAGCCCGCCTCCTCTCAGTCGAGCTCGTCGACTCTCTCTGATTCGATGATCGCATTCGTGCTCTGGTGAACACTCGGTACTCCGGAATTTCCTCCGCCCCGCCATATTAATGCCGCTCTGCGAGCGGCCCGCGATCGTAATATTCACACAGCAATTCCTGATAATATGAATCGGTGAGCGCTTACGACGTAATCATCGTTGGCGGCGGACTGATCGGTAGCTCGATCGCCTTCGAGCTTGCGTCCGAAAAATTGCGCGTGGCGGTGCTCGATCGCCAGGAGCCGGGCCGCGAAGCTTCCTGGGCCGCTGCCGGAATGCTGGCGCCGGGTCCGGATTCGCCGGAAGCTCCGGCGCTGGTTCCGCTCGGCAGCGAAAGCCTGCGTCTCTACCCCGAATTCATCGCGGCAATCGAACAAGCTTCCGGCAAATCCACGGATTTCACGTGCAACGGCACCTTCGAAGTGTTCCGCGGCCCCCAAGCTGAAATCGCGCGCAATAAAATGGTCGCTGAGTTTCATCGAATGGGATTAGCGGCCGAGGCGCTGTCGCCGGCTGAAGCGCGGAAGCAGGAACGGTCGCTTGGCGCGAGCACCGGCGCGGTCGCCTGGTTGCCCGAAGAAGCAACGGTAGATCCGCGCCTGCTCGTCGAAGCTGTACTCGCAGCCGCAAAACAAAACGGTGCCGAAATTCGCGCCAACTGCCCCGTCGATATCCTGCTCCATAAAGGCAAGGCGTGTGCCGGTGTGATTTCCCGCGGCAGCAACATCGCAGCCGAACATGTAATCATCGCCGCAGGAAGTTTTTGCGGGACGATCGCCGGCAACGCAACCGCCAGCGCAAACGGAGCGCAGGAAACCGATCCGCATCCGCAACTACGCCAGTACGCCCCGGTCCATCCCGTGCGCGGCCAAATGCTTGCCCTGCGATCGGAAGGCGTGCAGCTGAAAAAAGTTCTGCGCTCGCAGCACGGCTACCTGGTGCCGCGCCGCGACGGCCGCATCATCGCCGGTAGCACGCTCGAAAATGCCGGCTTCGTGAAAGAAGTCACGCCGCAAGGAGTGCGGCAGATCCTCGACGCCGCCCTCGAACTAGCTCCAGCCCTCGCCGATGCTAAAATTGTAGAAGAATGGTCCGGCCTGCGCCCCGGCACGCCCGATCTTCTGCCCATTATCGGCCCCACGGATATCGCAGGCTTGTGGCTCGCCACCGGGCACTACCGCAACGGCATCCTGCTGGCCCCGGCCACGGCAAAAATCATGCGCGATTGGATTGTCACAGGAAAATCGAATTTCAACGCGGAGAGTTTTTCGCCACTGCGTTTCGCCACCACCGCATCGCACGCGCACGCAAATCGCAGCGCCTCGTGATTTTGCAGCGGCGGAGTTCCACCGCGGCGCTCAGCAATCCATCATCACGATGAACCGGTCGCGACGAAAGCGCCTACGCATCAATCTCAAATCTAGAAAGGATCCCGATTGCGCACCGGCTCCCGATTCGCCGGCCCCGCCAACGACGAAGCCTGCCCCGGCCCTGTGAATTGCACCTTGTCCGCATCCAGATAGAGCGAACGGTCAATTACCGCTTCCACCGTAGACCCGCGCGGCATCTCCGCATCCGGCCCCCGCGTCAGCAGCACCGCCGCCAGACCGGCCGCCGCTCCGGCTGCCGCGCCAATTCCCACACCTGTTCCGGTCCGCGTCGCCAGGCCCCCGATGCCTGCGCCGGCCGCCGTGGTCTTTGCGATTGTTCCGATGTCGTGCCCTTTTTCAGAATCGCCGATGATTTTGCCTTCGTTGTCGGTAGTCTCATTGCCGCCCGTGCCCGCATTGCTCGGCACCGCGTTCAGGTTCACCATGTAAGCGTTCGGCAAAATCATCGTCGTCAACTTGATCATCAATTCGCCGCGGCCTTTCACCCGCCCCGGCCGCTTCGATTCGGTGACCTCGCCACTCACGTACGAACCCGCCGGAATCACCACTTTTCCGTCAATCATCACCGGAAACAAAGTCTCGAAGTACACAGCGTCGCCCGGCCGCGCGCTGCGTGTGGACACCGCGTTGTGCAGCACCAGGGGAATGTGCGTCCCGGCCGGAACCATGATCTTCGCGGACGGCGCGACGACCGGAGCAGCCGCAGCGGCCGGCGCACCAGGAGCCGTCAGCGCGCCCGAGGCGCCAGCACCAGAATTCGCGCCGTTCGCCGCGACTGCAGGTACAGCCGCAGCGCCAGCAGGGGTCGCGCCATCAGCAGCCGACTCCGGAGCAGCACTTCCTCCCGCAGCTGGCGCGCCACCGGATCCGTCGTGCGGTTTCTGCGCCGCAGGCTGATTCGCAGAAGCAGGAGCAGGCGCGGGAGCAGCAGCAGACGCCGGAGGCGGCGGCAGCGGCCCGGCATCCTGAGCCAGAGCAGGCACCAGGCAGCCAGCCGCCACCACCAATAGAAGGGACTGCAGCAAGTGAAGTGGACTCGTTTTCATCTGACCCCTCTTCCGCGCGATTCTGTAAGGATTAGTACTAAGGATGCCTGCCTACGGCCAGCGAGATGCATTGAGCATAGACCTTCCTGTCACCCCGGCGCTACCACATGATTGCCGCCACCGCCAGCGCCAAACCACCCGTGTACGACTAAGACACCGCAAAATCCACGGTCACCCCGTCGCCGATATAATACCAACTGAGGCCTCTCTTGGGACCCCTCCAAATAGCGCAACTTCGGGTACCGTCGTCTCTACGGCGCAAGACTTTGCTGATCATCGGGATTACCATGCTCGGCCTGGTCGCCGGCCTGTTCATGCTCTCGCGAATCGTCCTCATGCGCGGCTTCGCCATCCTCGAAGAGGATTTCGCGGTCAGAGACATCGAGCGCGCTTCCAGTGCCCTAGCGAACGAGCTGAATACCCTCGACCAGACCACCAGTGAATACGCCACCTGGGATTTGACCTACGAATTCGCCCGCGGCCAGCGGCCGAGTTATATCAAGACCGAATTCCCCGCCCCAACGTTTCAAGAGCTGAAAATCAGCTTCGTGGTCATTCTCGATACCCACGGCCGCAAACTCTTCTCCAGGGGCTTCGACCTGACGCACGGCGGCGAAATGCCCGTTCCCGCGGGCTTGGATGATCACCTGAAGCCCGGCGCGTTGCTCCTCAACTTGAAAGATGCCCGCAGCAAGGTGGCAGGAGTTCTCGATCTTCCCGGCGGGCCCGCGCTGGTGGACTCGCGCCCCATTCTCGCAAGCGATGCCACTGGCACCGTCGCCGGAACCATGATCATGGGCCACCTCCTCGATGCCGCTGAAATTCAGCACTTGGGCGACCTCACGCTGATGCCCGTCGCGGCACAGACGCTTTCTTCCTCCGCCCTTGGGCCCGATTTCAGAGCGGCTGCCGCAGCCATCTCCAAGGGCGCACCGAATTTCATCAGTCCGCTGGACAGCCAATCCCTGGCGGCCTATCAGGTGCAAAACGATATCTACGGCCGGCCAGCCTTGCTCATCCGCGTCCTGCTGCCCAGAACGATCTACCAGCAGGGCCACACCAGCCTGGTGCAATTTCTGCTGCTGCTCGTCGCCGCGGGATTCGTTTTCGGCGCGGCTACGCTCTACTTGCTCGAACGTTTCGTCATCTCGCGCATCGCCAATCTCACCGAGAACATCACCCAAATCGGCGCGAGCGGCGATCTGTCCGCGCGCGTGGATGTGCCGGGGCAGGACGAACTGGCATTCCTGGGCGTTGCCATCAACGGCATGCTCGAAGACCTCGAGAAATCCCAGATTGAACGCCACGAGGGGCGCGCGCGCCTGGCCATGATGATCGAGCGCATGCCGGCCGTCCTGTGGACCACCGACAAAGAATTGCGCTACACCTCCAGCATGGGCGCCGGCCTGGATTCCCTCGGCGTGAAATCCGGAGGCCTCACCGGCAAGACTCTCGCCGAATATTTTGAGACCAACGATGCTCAGCACCCTTCCCTCAACGCGCACTGGCGCGCCTTGGCCGGCGAATCTCTCACCTACGAATTGCACTGGCAGAAACGCATTTTCGAATCCCATGTGCGCCCGCTGCGCGGCCCTGATGGCGAAATTATCGGCGTGATCGGCGTCGCGCTCGATATCACCGACCGCAAACAGCTCGCCGACCAGCTGCGCCAGTCGCAAAAGCTACAGGCAGTCGGAGAACTTGCCGGCGGCGTCGCCCACGATTTCAATAATCTATTAATGGTGGTGAAGGGCCACGCCGAAATGCTGCTTGACCGCTTGCCCGGCGCCTCCGCCGATCGCCAGAGCCCTGCGCGACAGAACGTCGAACAAATCCAGCAGGCCGCCGAGCGCGCCGCTGCTCTCACGCGCCAGTTGCTCGCGTTCAGCCGCATGCAGGTGCTGCAGCCGCGCGTTTTAGACTTGAACGAAGTCGTCGCCGGAATGATTCAGATGGTTTCGCGAGTCATCGGCGCCAATATCGAACTGGCGTTTCTGCCCGGCGCCAATCTCGGCCGCGTGAAGGCAGACCCCAGTCAGATCGAACAGGTCGCCCTGAACCTTGTGGTCAACGCGCGCGACGCCATGCCCGAAGGCGGACGGTTGACCATTGAAACTTCCAACGTGCAGCTCGATCGCGATTACGCCACCGAGCACGCCGTCGTTGACCCGGGTCCCTACGTCATGCTCACCGTCAGCGACAGCGGCATCGGCATGGACGCCGCCACGCAAGCGCGCATCTTCGAACCATTTTTCACCACTAAATCGCAAGGGCGCGGCACCGGCCTGGGCCTTGCGACCGTGTACGGAGTCGTAAAGCAAAGCGGCGGATACGTGTGGGTGTACAGCGAAGTCGGCCACGGCACCACGTTCAAAGTGTATCTGCCGATGGTGCAAGCTCCCATGGAAAAGAAAGCGCCGGAAAAAATCGCCAGCGGACACGAGCCCGGCACCGAAACGATTCTGTTCGTTGAGGACGAACAAAGCGTGCGCGAACTCGTCAGCGAATACCTGTCGGCTCGCGGCTATCGAGTGCTGGACGCAGCGGACGGTATGCAAGCCCTGGCAATCGCCGCCGCCCACAAAGGAAAAATTCAGCTGCTCATCACCGACGTCGTGATGCCGCGCGTGAGCGGCCGCGAAGTCGCCTCGCGCCTTGCCCCCAGTCGCCCCGACTTGAAAGTGCTATACATCTCGGGCTACACCGACGACAGCGTCTTCCGTCACGGCGTCCTGGAGGGTGGCATGGCGTTCCTCCAGAAGCCCTTCAACCTGAAAGCCCTCGCAGCCAAAATCCGCGAAATTCTCGAACACGCGACCGTTAGCTCGTAACGCCATCCAATGAAGCCTTGACTCGCTAGCGGCCAGCTTTAGCTGGGCGTTGGACTTTGATTTCGACGCTGTAGCGGCCAGGTGCATTTCAGGAGGGCGCCTTCGACTGGCCTGGCGGCGGCCCTGTCTATGCGACACTCAACATGAATAAAAAGCCCGCCCCCGGTTATCCAAGGGCGGGCTCTTTTCAACGCCGTCGAATTTTCCTGCAAGTACTATGGAGTGGTTATGGCCACGCTCACCATGCCCGCTGCGCCAGAGTAGTTTTGATCGCCGCTATAGGTCGCGGTAATCGCGTCAGTCCCCGCCGGCAGGCTCGTCGTCGAAACGGTCGCAGTAGCCGAGGCCAATCCGGTATTCGGATCGTTGCTGCCAGTCACGGTAACGGTCCCCAGTTTCTTTCCGCCAGCGGTGAACGTCAGCTTGCCGGTCGGCGGATTGCCAAAGCTGGAAGTGCCGACCGTCGCCGTCAGTGCCACGCTTGCGCCCACAGCCGCAATAGCGGGGCTTGCTGTAACCGTAACCGTGGTCACACCCTTGGTGATTACAAACGATGCAGGCTTCGCTTCGTTCGGCAGGAAGCTCAAATCGCCAGTGTAAGTCGCGCGGATCGTGTGCGTCCCCACCGAGAAGGTGTTAATCGAATTGGGCGTAAGAGTGTTCCCTTCCGAATTCAGCTTGAAGGGATTTCCGGCCACCCCCTTGCCGTCGTCCGTGAATTTCACGCTGCCGGTGGCCGCCCCGAATCCAGATCGTCCCGCCACGTCCGCGCGTAGGAACACGATGCTGCCGTATCCGCCGCCGGTAAACGGCACTTCACCCGTTTGCTGTGCATTGAGCGAGAAGAACGAGATCTTCGTCGTGCTCGGCTCCGGCAGCACAAAAATCGGCACAGCATTCGAATCGCTGTGCGCAAACGTCCCGTCGCCGAAATAATCCGCCGACACGAACGAAGGACCGCCAGGCAGCAGATGAGTGGTTGTCTTGATCGTTCCGTTGGCGCCCAGCGTCAAATCGCCCGCCGGGTCCTGATGATTTGTTTGCAGCGCAATCTGTCCGGAGGGCGCGCCGCCTTTGGCGATCACCGCCACGTCCACATTCGCCGCTTGCCCGTGCACCAGAAATTCAGGGCTCACCTTGAGCAACGTCACCGTCGGTGTGAACGTCACCGACTTCCAATTGTTCACCAGGTTCGCCGCGTTCACCGAACCCAGCCCAGTCGTCAGGTCATACCCGACGCCCGCGTTGTATCCAGTGAGCACTCCGATCGGCGCCGTGCCCTCGGTGCCGCAATTCGGTGAACCGGCGGCGCAAGGAACCGCGTTCCTATCGGCCGTAATGTCGTTGAATATGCACGCAGCAGCCGGAGCTGTGGTCAGTATCGCGTTGCCATTCACGTTGCAATTCGCCGGATTCTGCTCCGCCGCCAATTTGTAAAGCACGAAATTGGCGTTCCCCTGGCGCGCATGAGTCTTCTGATTCACCAGCGCCAGAATTCCGGCAAACGCTGGCGACGACACCGACGTCCCACCGAACCCCGCGAAATCCTCGAACGGTGGATTCAGATCGCACATTCCCGTCGGACTCAGGTCGGCTTCGCAAATGATGTAAAACGATCCCAGGAATCCGTTGCTGGCAAACAGGGAAACATCCGGAATGTCCCGCACGCTGTCTGCCGGCACGCCCACTCCCGTCTGCCACGAAGGTTTCGCATAACCGCCGGTGCAGCTAGAGATGTGCGATCCATCCGAGGAAACGCAACTGCTCGCTCCGCCGCTCCCTCCGATGATATTCAGGAACCCTGCTGCACTCGCGCTGTTGCACGTGGCGATCGGATCCGCCGGAAATCCGATAAACGCGAAAATCGAATTCGCGCAGCTATCGTTCCACGGCAGTTCCGGGATGTAACTCAACGCTGAAGCTTGCGTTGTGGGATCGTTGGTCGGGCTCCAGTATGCCGCCGGGTTGAAGAAGTTTCCGCCGAAGTCCGTGCCGCCCACGGCGATGTCGAACGGCGTGGACGCATCGCCGCTGATCGCCAGGCCATCACGCGCCCGGGTCTCGGTATCAAAGTTGTCGCATCCCGCCGAACCGCCGTCTCCCGCCGACACGAATGCGCTGATGCCTTCCGCGGCCGCTTGCTCCCACACCGCGTTCCAGAACTGGTTTCCCGCCGTGCCCAGGTGCAGTTCGCACTGCCCGAAGCTCATGCTGGAAATCGAAGCGATGTTGTGGTCGGCCAAGTACTGCGCGGAAAGCGCAATGCCCTCCGTAGTATTCGTGCTGGAAGAAACGATCATCTTGATTGTCGCGCCCTTAGCCACTGCGCCAGACCAGGTCACGTCAATCACGGCCTCCGGCTCGATATCCGGATCAATTCCCGGATCCGGTCCGTCCAGGACCACTTCCGGGTCGTTCACCGGCAGGTTGAAAAGCGCGCGGAAGTTGTGTACGTCCGACACGTTGATGTTCGATTCCTGGATGATGGCAATGGTTTCGCCTCGGCCGTCAATTCCGGTGTTCCACAAAGGCAACACGTTGTAGATCGTCGCGAAGTCCGTGGGACCCAGCGCAAACTCCGTCACGCCGCCGCTGGTGAACGTGAACTGCGGCCCGCTGATCTGCGTGGTTTCACCCGTGCCTTTGTCGCGTCGGTACAGCCCCGTGTAATGCGAGGTCGGCTTGGCGCGGAAATTGTGCAAGGACTTTACTCCTACCACGACCGGAGCCAGCGCGGCCGGAATCTGCGGATCGCTGGAATTGGCCCAATGCTCTTCGCCGTCCACCGAATAATGATGGATCGTGGTGTGAAACGCTTCCTGCACCTGCGACGCCGTCCCTGAAAACTCGATCACGTGGCGCCCAGGCGATACATTCGCTACCTCAAAGCCGTGCGATTGCAGCCAGTTGCTAATCGTCTGAATGTCCTGATCGGAGGGGCCAAACATCTGCCCGTATTGCTGCGGCGTCAGCCAGTTATGAAAGTTAGGCGAACCTTGATTCTGCTGCTCGGCCAGCAACTGCTTGATCGCCGCTTCCTGCGCCGGCGTGTGCTGCAACACCAGCAACATGCGGTTCATCGGCAAGCTGCCCGGGGCCTCGCCGCGATCGTACTGCGCCGTCGCCAGCGGATGCGTGTTGCCCTTCAACGTCACCATATTTTTTTCATCCACAGCCGACGAGATTCGTGATGCCACGCTTGCCGTTTGCCCTACTGTCGCCACCGCTGCGCCGAAGAGGAGCGCGAACACAACCGTAACTCCTGTAATGAATTTTGTTTTCATCGAAATCTCCCGTGGCGTCACACGCCCCAAAAACTGTACCGGGGCACACTCCCGCTGCGAGCGGCAGGTGTACCCAGGTGGTGACGAGCAATTAATAGGAATCGCGATGCGATGTCAAGCGAACACGCCGGCGTGACAATCTTTTTACAATGATGGACCCCGAAGTGGGCCTAGTACTCGTGGAACCACGGCGACCTGCGGAAAAGCACAGCGGGTATCATTCCGAACCTAGTCCCATGCTTTTTTCTGACGACGCGACAGGCATCGTCATCTGAGGCCGGCGCCGTTGCCTCAAGTCAGCCGAACGATCTCTGCCGCCGCAGACTGGCTTGCGCGGGGCCTAGAGAGGGTTCTGCTTTGTGCGGAATTGTTTCATGAATCTTCGTAGGTAGCGGGCTTCAGCAACTGCATACACCGCTGCGAATTCGAGCGTGCTCAGCCGCTGCAGTTCCGATCTTGAAGTTTCCAGAGGCACAGTTCAGCCGTGAAGCACCGTTGTTAAGTAAGAATCACTGTCTGCCCCGTAAGATCAAACCTTTTCCGGCATCGGATATTGCGGCAAGCGACCATGTCATCCATGCGCACCATGTACGACCGCGCTTTGGCAAATTTCGCGCGGTCATCTTCATTCCCGCCCGGCGGCAGCGCGCCTTTCTTCGTCCGCGCCATCCAACGCACCGGGTACACTCCCTCTTCCCGGCAATGCGGACACACCAACGTCATCTGCTTCGTTTCGGGCTTCTCGTCGTAATATCTTTTTTCGTCCATGACCTTAGCCCTGCTGAGTTTCGAGTGGCCCCGCGTCCAGATTCACAAATTGTATGCCCGCGTCGCGCCAGCGCGGCAACCAATATTCCAGAGCCGCCAGCACGTGCCCGCGCTTCCCCTCCAGCACGCGATGATCGCCATCGTGCAACAGGACGATATCTCCGCCACGCGCCCTGCGCAAGCGTTGAATCACGGACTCCGGTGCATGCGTCCGCCAATCCTTCGCAGCCACATTCCACATCGCCACGCCCGCCCCCCCGCGCCGGCGGACGACTGAATCCAGCAGCGGACTGCGATAACCAAAAGGCGGCCGCATCCAACGCGCTATTTTCCCCGTCGCCGAGGCAATCGCATCCTGGCAACGCTGCAGCTCTTCCGCAATTCGCCCAGCCGATAGAAAGGTGAGCGACGGATGCGTTTCCGTGTGATTGCCGAGCGCATGCCCGCGCTCCGCAATTTCCCGCGCCAATCCAGGAAACGCCCGCACGCGCTGCCCAATCAGAAAAAATGTAGCCGTCGCGTTCTGCCGCGCCAGAATCTCCAGCACTCTAGGCGTAACAGCCGGATTCGGTCCATCATCAAAAGTAATCGCCATCGACGACGTATCATCCAAGCGCCGCAATGTCCGCCCGAAAAGCTGCGAACCCGGCGCCAGCGCCCCCCAAGCCAACAACCCGCCCGCCGCGCATGCTCCGCCCGCCGCAAACCAAGCTGGATTGATCGTCATCCCATCTTAAATTTTCGCATGCAGCGACCGCCTCCACCACAAAAACCTGGCTCGTAACTCCTGCGGTACACTTCGCAATCTAGACGTCATGCTTCTACTCGTGTGGCTGTCGCTACCAATCCACAACCTGGCTTCGCCCCGAGCATTCCAGAATCAGCACCCGCCTCGCCCGGGGCCTCTGCGACGTACGTTCTTTTCTGCACATGGAGAAGGACAAAGAGCCGCCGGAACTCGTCCTGCGTGATTCTGCTCCGATTCCAGACGAGCCGAGGAAATGCGCGCTAACGAAACATTCTGCTACGATGGCCAGTTCGCAGCCACAAAATGTCCACCGTCGCGCCAGCGCCACGCCAAAGAATTCCCGATTGGTTCCGCCGCGTCGCGCTAGTCTTCCTCGCGCTCTGGTTCGCAGCCTACTGGCACGCCTGGGGGCCCGCGAATTTTCTTCACCTCTGCGACATCGCCGTAATCCTCACCTGCATCGGCCTGTGGAAAAACAGCTCGCTCCTGGTTTCCAGTCAGGCCGTTTCGTCAGTGCTGATTGACCTTGTGTGGACCCTCGACATGGCCGGCCGCCTGATTTTCGGCCATCATCTAATCGGCGGCACCGAATACCTGTTCGACGACAGCACCCCGCTCTGGGCGCGCCTGCTCTCGCTCTTCCACCTCATCCTGCCCTTCATCCTACTCTGGTCGCTCAGCCGGCTAGGCTACGATCGCCGCGGCTGGAAACTGCAATCCGCCATCCTCGCGCCCGTCCTCATTGCCTCGCGCTTGGTCATCCCCGACCAAAATCTCAATTTCGCAGTGCAAGACCCCTTCCTCCATCGCTCCTACGGCCCGGCTCCCACGCACCTCTCGATCACTTTCCTCTTCCTCGTCTTCGTGGTCTATCTCCCCACGCACTTCGTCTTGGGCCGACTTTTCCCGCCGCCCGCATCACCCGATAACTACGACGCAGCTGGTAACAAACCTGCCCCATCCGGCGTATAAAATACGGCCACAACAAACGGCCGGAGCACGAGGCCGCGTCAGGAGCCTTATGAAAGCCACCGACTTCGAATTTCGCAATCGCTTCTGGATCTTCGGCCTGATTTTCGGCGTGGGCTTCTGGCTCTACGCGCTGGATCATGTCAACGTCGTGCAATATCTGATCAACCGCACCGTCGGCGAAAATTCACCCCACGCCGATCTTCTCGCGCGTTGCGCCCTGGCTTTCGCCGCGCTGCTCATGCTGCTCACTGCGCTCCTGCGCACCTGGGCCACATCTTACCTGCGCTCCGACGTAATGCAGGACAACGACCTGCGCGCGGAAAAACTCGTCGCCTCCGGCCCCTATCGCCACGTGCGCAATCCGCTTTACCTGGGAAACATTCTAATGGCGTTCGGCATGGGCCTGCTCGCAAGCCGCGCGGGAATCTTGGTGATCGTCGCGGGAAATCTTATTTTCTGCCTGCGCCTGATCGGCCTGGAAGAATCAAATCTGCAAAGAGAACAGGCGGAATCCTACATCGAATTCTGCCGCCGCGTCCCTCGCCTTTGGCCCTCGCTCAAACCGCGCCTGCCGGATAGCGGCCTGCAACCTCACTGGAAACAAGCCGTCCTAGGCGAACTCTTCATGTGGGGATTTTTCGCAGCCGTCACCGTTTTCGCAGTAACCCTGAACTCCAAGGCGATGTGGATCACCATGGCCGTATCCATCATCCTCTATATAGCCTCAAGCTATCTGATCTCTTCGCGCAGAAAATCAGACACGACCTCGTAGCGGACGGTGTTGACTTTGTAGCGGCCCGCTTCAGCGGGGCGCCTTTGACGACCGCGCATACCGTCGAATTGCCTTCGCGCGTCTACTCCGTCTGCCGTATGGCCCGCAAATCAATCCCCAGCTGCTGGCACTTCTTATATAGATGACTGCGCTCCAAACCCAAAGCCTTCGCCGTATTCGTCATGTGATGATGATGCCGCTTCAGTTCCGCCAAAAGCGTCTCGCGCTCGAAAGCCTCGACACGCTGCGACAACATCCCGTTCTCCAGCGCAGCGCCCGGCAATCCTTTCCCGCCGGCGCCCGTGCCGCCACCGCTCAGCGCCGCGCCAGGTAGCGCCCGCCGCACCGTCTCCGCATCCACCACATCTCCCGGCGCGAGCAGCAAAACGCGCTCCACCACATTGCGCAATTCCCGCACATTCCCCGGCCAAGAATAACGCTCCAGCTCTGCGATCGCCTCCGGAGATAATTTCCGCAGCTTCCAATTGTTCTGCTCCTCCAGCTGCCGCACGAAATGTTCCGCCAGCACGCGCACGTCCTCGCGCCGCTCGCGCAAAGGCGGCAGCACAATCGGAAACACAAACACGCGATGATACAAATCCTCACGAAAAGTCCCCTGCCGCACCTGCTCTTCCAAATTCCGATGCGTCGCCACTACCACCCGCACGTCAACCGCAAACGGCTTGTCGCCGCCCACGCGCTCGATCTCTCCTTCTTCCAGCACGCGCAGCAATTTCGCCTGCATGGTCATCGGCATGTCGCCAATCTCATCCAGAAATAACGTCCCATGGTGCGCCTGCTCGAACTTCCCGGTGTGCCGCGAAGCCGCTCCGGTGAACGACCCCTTCTCGTGCCCGAACAATTCCGTTTCCATCAATTCCGAGGGCACCGCCGCGCAATTCAGCGAAATAAACGGTCCATTGCGCCGCCCACTTTTTTCGTGCAGCGTGCGCGCGATCAATTCCTTCCCCGTCCCCGTCTCGCCGCGAATGCACACCCGCGTTTCACTGGCCGCCACGTGCTCGACCTGCGCCATCACTTCCTTCATCGTCGCGCTCGCCCACACGATGTGATGCCGACCCAAACGCCGCTTCAAATCGCGATTTTCCTCCTCCAGATGCCGCAGGCGCAGCGCGTTCTCGACCGTCAACAACAATTTTTCGCTGGAGATGGGCTTCTCCAGAAAATCGCTCGCCCCCAGTCGCGTGGCCTTCACCGCCATTTCAATCGAAGCTTGCCCAGACATCATCACGACGGGCGAAGCCAAACCACTCGCCTTGAAATCTTCCAGCAGCGCAATCCCGTCGCGCCCCGGCATCACCACGTCGGAAAGAATCAGATCGAACCGCTCAGCCTTTGCTAATTCAAGCGCGCGCCCCGCGTTATCGCAAACGGTCGCATCATGCCCCGCCAGCCGAAACGCCCGGGCCAACGACGCCAAGGTGTTCGCGTCATCGTCAATAATCAATATGTGGGCTTTTGCAGACACGGGAGACTACGCCTCGTCGTCTTCTTTCTTCGCGAAAACCATCGGGAAAGTCTGCGCCTTGTGCGGCGGCTTGATTGGCAGGTCAATATGAAAAGAAGTTCCCACGCCCGTCTCGCTCTCCACAGAAATTCGCCCGCCGTGATCCGCCACGACCGCTTGGACAATCGCGAGCCCCAGGCCCGTTCCGTGCTGCTTGGTCGTGTAATAAGGAGTGAACAGCCGCTCGGATTCTTCCGGTGTCAGGCCCGTTCCGGTATCGGAAATTTCCAGCGTCACTTCGCCTTCCTTGTGCGCCGTGCGCAGCATCAGCACACCGCCCGCCGGCATCGCGTCCATGGCGTTCAGCACCAGGTTCTCAATCGCCCGGTGTAGCAAAGTCGGATCCGCCTGAATCAGCGGCAGTTCATCCTCCAGATGCAGCTCAGGAGTAATCGCCGGACGCCCCACCGCGCTGAATTGCCCTTCGAACAATTTCACCACCGTGCGCACGATCTCGTTTAAGTTCACCGTTGCCAATTCCGGCTGCGGCATTTTCGCGAAATCGCTAAACCGCCCCACGATCGCTTTCAGGTTTTCAATCTCTGCCAGCAATATGCCCGTCGATTCCTGAAAAACTTCCTCGAACTGCCCGGAATTCTGCTCGCGCGCTTTGCGCAGATTTTCCACGGTCGTCTGCAGCGGAAACAACGGATTCTTCAATTCGTGCGCCAGCCGTCGCGCCAGTTCCCGCCACGCGGCGACCCGCTCCGCCTGCACCAGTTTGTCGCGCTGCTCCACCAATTGTTCCGTCATCTTGTTGAACGACGCCGCCAGCTGCCCGACTTCATCCCGCCCGCGCACATTCACCCGCGCATTCCAATTTCCATCCGCCACTTCCTGCGCGCCTTCCGCCAATTTCTGCACCGGACGAGTCACGCGCGCCGCGCCCCACCAGCTCAACATCAGCCCGAACAACAATCCCACCGCCACCACGCCCAGCGCCAGCCAGCGAATCCGCCGCTCCAAGCTCACCACAGCGCTTTGCGAGCTACCTACGAACAACACGCCCAGCAATTCCTTCTGTCGCCCCTGCAACGGCAAAGCGTGAAACATTTCCGCGCTCGCCGCGTCAATACTCCAGCGAATCTCCGTGGACTGCTCCACCGGGTCCGACTTTTCTTTCGCCACCAGGGGCGCGAAGCGGTCCGCATCCGGCGCTGGACCATTCGCGTCCAGCAAATTCGCATCTTGAAATTCTGGATCCAGATTCAAATAGAGCAGCGCGCGCATATTCGACGGCAGCACCAGCGAAGCCAAGAATTCCTTGCCCAGTCGCTCTCCGCCCACTACATACAAATCTCGGTCGCCCACGCGCACCGTAGCCACCGACAGTAGCGCCAGCGCCGGCCCGTTTTCGGTGTCCAGTTTCGTCAGGAACGGCCCGAGCGCCGGCCAATCCTGCGGTTTCGTCACCCATTCCATTTTGTAGTTGAAACGCGCCGGAGATTCCTGCGAGGAAATAATGGTCCCGTCGTTGTTCACAAAATCCAGCAGATCCAGCTGGTGTGATTTCGATACCCCGTGCGCGTCGTTCACATATACCGAGACGTCCGCGTTCGGCCGGCTCAAATCAATCGCCATCCGCACGGTCGACTCCGCGTCGGCGATGCCCTTCACGCTCTCCACCACTTGGCTACCGCGGCGCGCGTACTCGCGCTGAAATTGCGCCAGCAGTGCATCGCTGTGCTCGCGATTCATTTCGTCAAACGCCCGCCGCGTCACGACGGTAACCCCCGCCGCGATCAATCCCACCGAGAGCAGCAGCGCCAGCATAAAGTTGACGAACAACCTGGTCCGAAACGTCACGGAATTCTCCGTGTTTTGGCGAGCATTGATTGCTGCGTAGTGATTCCTGGCCGCTCATTTGCACTGAATCGAAAAAATGATGCATTCTGTTTTCCGTGAATTGCAAAATTTGCGTCTCGCGTGAGTGATTGATTTGTAGGCAATAGAAATTGGCGTTTTGGCAGGCGGCCGCCGCGGGAAGGGCCGGCAGGGAGCGCCACGGAGAGGGCGCTGGATTGGCCGCCGGTTGTGTTCGACAATTTCACAGATTCATCAACCGCTTCGCGCAGGCGAAGTGCCAAACGTTGTGTGTGTCCACAAAGTTGTTCCGCGCTGAAGGGCGCCCCTTTTGCGCGGGCCTCGTTGCACAAGCTCATTGAACTCCCGTTGGCGTTTCTGCATCCAACCAAACATCGGCGAGCGGCCAATTCTCGCCCGGTCCCGGCGCCTTCCAATCCCGCACGCGCGCGCTCAGCCCATAAACCTGTGGCAGCCAAACCAACGGCACCACGTTAAACCTGCTCAAGACCGCCCGCTGTTGCTTATAAATGTCCTCCGGCGTCGCCGGATCCGGGAACGGCACTGCGTCCAAACGCGCTGGCGTGTTCGTATCGTCCCCCAAAGGAATGCTCTTGAACGCTTCGCGCGGCAGCGGCGACGTCATTCGCCAGCGTACCAGTCGCGCATCCACATGCGCCGTTTGCAACGCCGTGCTGCGTGAATTCCCCGCATCTGGCAATGCCTGCGCACGCACCGCCATCCCCGCTTCCTTCGCGTTCACCACAATCCGCTCCGCCACGCTCTGCTCCAGCGGATCAGCGGAATCATATCCCAACACCAAAGGCCCCGCCGCCGCGATTTCCTTCGAAAGTTCCTTCGCGCGCTCCAGCTCGGCCGCCGTCGGCGCCCCTGCCGGAAACAAAAACGCCGTGCCGCTCAACCACTGCGGCAGCAACCCGCCCGCCGGCTCCCCAGTCTTCTGCAAAATGAAATTCACAATCGCTACGCGATCGATCGCAAGCGATAGCGTCTGCCCCATTACCTCTTCGGTCGCTCGGGCAATGGGGCGCCCGCTGGCGCGTCCGCCTGCCGCCCCAGCAGCGTTCCCCGACCGGGTGCCCTCTGGAGTTCGCAGTGGATTGTGTCCAACAAAAACCAGCGCCAACAATTCATCCGGCGGCGAAACACTGACGCGCACCCCCTGCTCGGCGGCCCGCCGCGCGTCCTGTGGCGGAATCTCCGCCAAATCCGTCTTGCTCAATTCCAGATCAACAAGCCGCTCGGGCGCCCCCCGCCCCATGACAATTTCAATCCCATCGACAAACGGCCGCCCCTCGCGAAATTCTTCATTTGCCGCAAGCACCGCCCGCTTCCCCGCCTCCCACGAAGTCACTTGAAACGGCCCACTCCCCACCGTCCCAGCAAACGCCCCGTCAGCATCCCGATGATCAAAAATCAGCGCATCGATCTGCATTTTCGCTGCCGCTTCTTCTGGCGTCGCGGCCGTCGCGTCCGGATCGATCGTTGCAACCGAAGCGCCCATCTCCACGCGCAAAGTCCCGCCATACCGCGGCCGCCGCGCGCTGCGCGCAGGCAAGGCCGCGAACGCCACAAGCAGCAGCGCGCTAATTACCGCAAGTCGCCGTAACAATATAAGCCTCGTATTCACCCGTTTTCAGATTGTGCACGACAGCGCGTGCAGCGCTCGTGCCTGGCTCCGCCTTCAGCGACGTCACGGGGCCGTCAAATTCGATCGGGTTGCCGGACGCAACACGCGGCAGCGCAATGCCTTTGGTCAAGTATCCCCGGATCGAATCGCTCTCTGTCCAATCGCTCTCCGCCGTATAGAGCGAAATAAGCTCGCCGCGGCATTTTTCCGAAACGATGGCGCCCAGACTAATTGGATACCCTGGTGAGTCTACTAAGGGGCCGCGCAGATTGCGCGCCGCTGTCGACGCCTTGCACTGCAGCACGCCCGCAAGATCGGGATCGCCAACGCACTCAAAACCTTGGAGCGATATTTTTCCTTCCTTTAGATTTATCGTGCCCTGTGGGTCCCGCGACGGTGGTGTCGCCTGCGGAAGGGGGCTTGTGCGAGCAAGCTGCCACAAAGAGCCGCCCGGTTTATAGGTTGTCAGGCGGTTCGTTCCGAGAACCAACAATGTGAATTCAGTAGAAGTTTCTTCTTTCCAGAGCGCAAAGTCCAAAAACCGTTCTGCCTGCTTCCATACGAACCGCTTTTCCAGCGACAAGGACTGCACATCTGCTCCCAAATCTGCAAAATTACCCTTGGGAGCGGCGACGATCATCACCGGAACCGCAGTCCCATCCCTCTGATCATTGAGAATTTGCATGACCCAGACATAATCGGCGGCGGATTCCGATAGTGAGAGCTGCAATCGAACGGCGGTTTGCGCCGCTGCGGAATTTTCTGGCGCCAGCGAGAAACTGTGGCGCTGCAATTGTGCTCGTACGGAGGCTGCAATCGAGCCGGCAGAGGAAACATCCAGCGAGGAGATGTTTTCCACATCGAGCGTCACAGAAGTTGGGCTCATGGCTGCAGAAACTTCGTCGACAAGCTTGGCCGCAGCGTCATTCCAGGATTTCGGAAGCGTGGACGTCGTCTGCGCGTAACTACCCTGCGGCGTGATGCCGAAAAACAGGCCAGCTAGAATCGTGGGCAGAGCGACGCGCATGGCGAGAGGAAGTCGGCGGGAAGTCCGCATCAGTGTGCGCGAAGGGTAAATCACATTCGCGAATCGTCATCTTAGCACACCGCCCAATCCTCAAAGTCGCGCGCGTCCCGCAGCGAGTGTCCGCGCAGTTATCCTGGCGCGGCGACTGCTCGCCGTGCTCTTTGTTTCGCTTCCACTCACGCCAGCAGGGTGGCTGCGGCTCAGCTGCAGGAAGAAATCTTCGCTGCGGCGGTCGCGTCGCATTGTCTCCTGCTCCTCACCGTGCCACCCGCAAGGGTTTTTTGCCGGCGTCACTCCCGAACCAGGCTGCCCTACTCGCGGAACAGGCCGCGAGAACCCCGGCCGGGAATCTCTTGCATCTTGCATCACGGTTTGCCGCCAACCCGCGAAGGCGGTTCATTCAATCCTGGAAAAGCCTGCGCCGACTTCAGCACATCGTTAGCAAAAAAGAACTTCCCGTCCGTCGGCACCATCATGATCTGCACCCGGTCGCTCAACCGCTGCGCCACCGTCAATTGCACCAGCATCGGATTCACCTTCAGCGCCGATGCCTCCAGCTGCATTTTTTCCGCGCTCGCCTGCGCCGTCACGCGAATCTGGTTCGCCTCAGCATCCGCCAGCAAGTCCTGCCGCTCCTTCTCCGCCTTTCCATCAATCACTTTCGCTTGCGCGGCGGCCTCGGCGCCCCGCACGGTTTCCTCGTTCTGCGTCTGCGCCAAAAAATTCCGCCGCTGCTGCTCGGCCTTGCTGTCGATCACTTTGGCCTGCGCTTCCGCCTCCGCGTTCTTCACGCGCGCCTGCGCCGCTGCGTCCGCATCTTCAATCGTGGTCTGCTTCCGCGCCTCTGCTTCCAGCTTCGATTGCTCGATCTGTTTCTGCTTCAGCGGCAACGTGTACTGCATCGCGTCGGATTCCGCCTGCGCCATTAACACTCGGGTGCGCGCGTCTGCTTCGGAGTGTTTGATCTGCCGCACCTTCTGCGCCTCCGCCTGCGATTCCGCGATCTTCACTTTTTTCTGCTCGATGCTCTGGTCCACCGTCACCTGATCGTCTTCCTGCTCCTTCATCAGCAAACCTTGCAACCCCTGCTGATACTGCTCGGGCAGCAGCACTTTGCGCAGCAACACTTCCTTCACGATAATTTGGTCCTCGCCCAGCCGCGCCGTGATGGCCTGCGTAGCGCGCTGGCGAAATTCATCGCGCTTAGTGGAAAAAACATCGCGCACAGTGTAATTCGGCGCCAGGTCCCGGAAAACGCTCGTCACCACCGGCGCCACGATCTCGTCCTCGATCGGCTGCGGCAAATTCGCATCCACATAATCCAAATGTCGCGGGTCAACCCGGTAGCGCACCGTCACGGCCAGGCCCACCGACAAACCTTCCCGCGCTTCCACCGTAAGAATCTCCAATCCTTTGTCGCGCGGATTTTCTGATGCTGCCGTCGCATAAACTTTTTCTCGTATATCGAATCGCTGCGCGCGCTGGATCAGGGGCAGGAGCAAATGTGTCCCCGCGTACAAAGTTCCTGGGCGCACCCCCGAAATTTGGCTCACGCGTACCGCCGCGTAGCCATCCGGCACCACAAGAATGCTCTGGGCCAGCAAATTCGAAAGCGCCGCAATCGCCACAAGCTTCGCAGCGGCAGACCAACGTATAGCGCGCCGCGGTCCTGCGGATCGCGGTGGCAGGTAAAACGCAGGACGCGCAGCAGGCGTTTCAGCCACACCCACCGGGCCAGACAACGGGCCAACTTCGCTCGCAGTCCGCGCAGCCTGATTCGGCGCCAAATCCTTAGCCGCGCGCTCGCCAAGCCGCAGAATCCGGTTCAGCTCAAACGCCAAATAAACGTCATAAAGCACGATCCCGACAGCCAGAGCCAAGAACCCAAGACTAACCACGAACAACACCAGCCGCAGAAAAAGCATGTGACACCTCCTAGCCAACGTGGCACAGCCACTCCTGGCTGTGCTTCCGTCCTCGCCTCGGACCGCTACGCCGCCCGCCGCTGCGACTCATTGCCGCCAGGCGACTGCGAAACCGCCGCCATCCGCTGCGCCAGCGTCTGCACCGCCGGGCGCGCCGGCATCAATTTCATCAGCAAAACCAGACTCAGCCACTCCATCCCCAGCGCCACTGCAAACGACACAAAAATCGCTCCCGCTACCGCCACAAATCCGATTCCGTTTTCCATGGCCAAATCCTCCGTATGAGCTGGGCTGCACACGAACGAAAAGCAGGAAGGTAGCCAATCGAGGAACGCAACACGCGCCGAACGCTGACCGGAGCCCGATCCCAACATTCTCAACAGGTTGCCGCCGAGCAGCGGCAAACGAACTCACAAAGAGAAGCAGCCCACCATGCCAACAAACGTGGCCGCGCAAACACGGCGTGGAAATCCACACTCAAAGCAAGCCAGGGCGAAGAAACCAAACCCCAGGCTTCGCCCCGACCCCGCAATGACCTCACCTCTGCTAGAATCTGCTTCAGACAACAAGCATCCATGGCCACCACACCTACAACCACACCGGCTCCCGATCCTGAGCATCCCGGCGCCCCGCCCTCCGACGCCGCCAATCGCGCCCGCCCCGGCCAGCTCTCCGGCGGCTTTCAACTCTTCCGCATCTTCGGCATTCCCGTTTACCTGCACTCGAGCTGGCTCATCATTTTCCTGCTGATCACCGTTTCACTCGGACAGCAATTCACCGCGCTGCATCCCGGATGGTCCACGCAACAGCACTGGGCGCTCGGCATCATCACCAGCGTCCTGTTCTTCGGCTCCCTGCTGTTTCACGAACTCAGCCACAGCATCGTCGCCCGCCACTATCGCATCCCGGTGCAATCCATCACGCTGTACGTCTTCGGCGGGCTTTCCAGCATCTCGCGCGATCCCTCCAGCGCCCTGCAGGAATTCAATATCGCCATCGCCGGACCAGTTTCCAGTTTGTTCCTCGGTGGGTGCTTCTGGCTGGTCACGCACTATTTGCATGGCAACGAACTGGTCGTGGCCTCCTGCACATGGCTTTGGGAAATTAACGTGATGCTCGCGGTCTTCAATCTAATTCCCGGATTTCCGCTCGACGGCGGCCGTGTGCTGCGCAGCATCGCCTGGGGCATCACCGGCGATTTCACGCGCGCCACAAAAATCGCCTCCTACGCCGGCCGCTTCTTCGCCTATGTGATGATTTTTGTCGGAGTCTGGTGGGCATTCCACGGCAGCCTGGTCAACGGCATCTGGACCGCGTTCATCGGCTGGTTCCTGCTCAGCGCCGCGCGCGAAAGCTACACGCAGATTGCCGTCCGCAACACGCTCACAGGCGTGCGCGCCGGCGACATCATGACCCAAGACGTACCGACCGTCGAACGCAACATCTCCCTGGACGATTACGTTCACGAAGTCCTGCGCACCGGGCGCCGCTGCCACGTTGTCACCGGCGCCGGACGCCCGGTTGGTCTCGTCACGCTAGCCTCGGCGCGCGCTGTCCCCCGGGACGAGTGGGCCAACACTTCCATCCAAGCCGTGATGATGCCCTTCGACCGCGCCCACTGCGCCACGCCGGACGAGCCCGCGCTGGGCGTCCTGCAACGCATGCAAACTGAAGACATCAATCAGATGCCCGTAGTGGCAGACGGCGCAATCGTAGGGATGATCGCCCGCGACACCATCCTGCACGTCCTGCAAACGCGCCTGCAGCTGGGTCATCTAGCGTCATAGCCATGCACGATGCGCGGGTCGTCATCGTGAGCGAAGGATCTCTGTTTCTCTCCTTCGCGGCGCCACTAAAGCAAAGGAGTCGGCCATTAACGACACAGACTATGACCGCTTGAAACGAGAAGAAGCTCGCTCCATCACCCGCCGTGGCTTCAACAAATGGTTCGGCGCAGCCAGCGCGCTAGCCGTGGTAGGCGCGCTAGCAGCCTACTGGCGAAAACACACAGCCGGCTACCCCGCAAAAGTAGTCGCCCAAGCCAACGAAATCCCCATCGGCGGCAGCAAAATTTTCACCTATCCCGCCGACGACCGCCCCTGCTTCCTGCTTCGTCCGGCCGAAGAAACCTACATCGCCTTCAGCCGTCTCTGCACGCACCACAGCTGCCCAGTTTTCTACCGCCCCGAGCAAAACATCTTCGCCTGCCCCTGCCACGGCGGCATATTCTCAGCCAGCAACGGCGCCGTCCTAGACGGCCCCCCGCCCAAACCCCTCCCGCAACTAATCCTCGAACGCCGCGGCAACGACATCGTCGCCCGCGGCTTCCTGCAAACCTAACAGGAACACACCCCATCCCAGGAATCTGAACGCTTGCTTGCCACGCTTGGAAAGGACTATCTCTCTGGCGGGGTTCTGTACTTCACAGCTTTCGCGTCCACGCCCTCGGTCGCCGTCACAATCACATCCGCCGGAATATCCTTCAACTCCTGCACGTATCCGCTCGGCCAGCGAATCAAGATCGAATCCACCATTTCCTGTTTCCCCAGCCCAAAATAAATTCGCGGATCCTGCGCCGAGCAATAACTCATCCCACCTTTCGCCTGGTCGTAGAGCTTCAAATCACCCGCGGTCAATTTCAAGGATGCCCCGATGCCGTCGCGGTTCGATTTCGTACCGATCAGCCGCACCGCAACCCAGTGGTTGCCCTGAGCCGCAGGAGAACTCCCACCCTCATTCCGGAAAAGCTGCGCATCCTCGCCGTTGTTGCTCACCAGAAAATCCTGCCAGCCGTCGTTATCGTAGTCTCCCACCGCCAGACCCCGCCCCACACGCGGCTTGCGAAAATCCGCTCCTTCGGTGCGCGTCGCGTCCACGAAATTCCCATCGCCGCGATTGCGATAAAGCATCTTCTCTTCTTCATACGCCACTTCCGGGTGATACAGCGGAATGTTGTCCAGAATATGTCCGTTGATCACCAGCAAGTCCCGCCAGCCATCATTATCAAAATCAAAAAATCGCGCCCCAAAAGCGCTCCGTAATATATTCGTTTGCCCGATCCCGGAAGCAATCGTGTAATCCGTGAACGTCCCATCGCCATTGTTCCGGTACATGCGATTTAACTCGAAATCCAAATGGCTCACGAATAGATACATCAGCCCGTTGTTCATTACGTCCGCCGCGTCGGCGCTCATCCCCGCTTCCGGCCGCCCGTCTTCGCTGAATCCCGCGCCCGATTTATAAGTCGCGTCGCGGAACGTGCCGTCGCCATTATTCAGGTACAAAAAATTCCGCTGCGTGTCGTTCGCGATGAATATATCCGTCCACCCGTCCCCGTTCAGATCCGCCAGCACCACTGCCAGGCTCTTCCCGTCCGTATTCAGCAGCCCTGCTTTCTCGGTGACGTCCGTAAACGTCCCGTCGCCATTGTTGTGATACAGCTTCGCCGAACTCCCATGAAAGCTGTCCGGATGGCAATAAGCGCTGCTCTGCGGAATGCCCGTGAATCCCGGACGCACATCGCCGCACAGCACCGGATGGTCCACGTCGTACTGCACGTAATTCGTCACCAGCAGATCCAGTTTGCCATCGTGATCATAGTCAAACCATCCCGCCGCCGTGCCCCAGTTGCCGTCGTCGCCCACTCCGGCCTTCGCGGTCACGTCCGTAAAAGTCCCGTCGCCGTTGTTGTGCCACAGCACCGAATGGCGGTAACCGGTCATATAAATATCCGGGAACCCGTCGTTATCGTAATCGCCCACCGCCACGCCGAAAAAGAACCCTCCGTCGCTGTGAATCTTGCTCTGCTCCGTCACGTCCGTGAACGTTCCGTCGCGGTTGTTGCGATACAGCGCCGGCTGCGGCGGCAGCAACGGGTGATAATAAGGCGTGTAACCGCTGTTCACGAAGATCGCGTCCAGATATCCATCCTGGTTGTAATCAATCCATCCGACGCCCGCTCCCATCGTTTCCGGGTACAGCCGCTGCGGCGACGAAGCCCGTTCATGATGAAAACGAATTCCCGCCGCGCTGGTCACGTCACGAAATTCCACATGATAAGGATTGCTGATTTCGCTGCGATGCCGCAGTCTCACGGTGTCGTCTTGCTCAGACCCAGCCGCCGAGCCCGCATGCGACGGCGGGTGCGCAGCTTGCTGCTCGCGCGCGTCCATCAGTCTGCGATACGCCGCGCGCGCCGGCGGCCCCAGCCATGCGCCGGACACATCTGCGGTAGCCATAATAAAGATGGAAATAGAAATAAGCAGGGGCCTGCGAAAAAGCATTCGTGACGGTCTCATTGCCGAACAGATTCTATCAGCACATCGAATCCCCGCACCACGCCACGTCTCATTCCGAGAATCATCTGCCCTCTTTGACGCGCCATCTCTCCGCGCGGATAGCACCGCCCCGCGACCTCATTCACATTCCTTTAATATGTTTTCCAGATTTCATACACTCAGTTCTTTTATGGAACTGATTCGCTCTCTGTGGAAAACTTTCGCGCACACTCAGTTTCGTGTTGACTCCGCCCGTACCCAAGGATAGCCTGCTTCCATTCTGTGGGCTGGGGGGCCCTGTCCAGAAGTGATTCCACTAATTACTCCGCAGTTCTTGCACTATGCGAGCGCGGAATTTTCGCTCCGCTCTTGTGCTGCGCGCAAGGACGTGCGGCCAGCCGCCACGCACGCAAATATCTCCGCACACATCGCGGTAGTGCGAGGCGCAATGCTTGCAGCATGCATCGCGCTCGTCATCTTCGCCGTCGCTCCCGCAACACGCGCGGACGATACGGCGCGCCCTGCTAGTGGCGCCGCAGCGCCCGCCGCCAAAAAAGTAATCATCGATACCGACCCGGGCACCGACGACGCGCTCGCGATCCTGCTCGCGCTGAATTCGCCGGAACTCGATGTGCGCGCTCTCACCGTTGTCCCCGGTAATGTGACCGCGCAGCAAGGCCTGGAAAACGCTCTGAAGCTCGCATCGCTCACCAATCGCTGCGACATAGCGGTCGCCGGCGGCGCGCAGCATCCGCTGTTTCAAAAGCTGATCACCGCCGAACTCTGGCACGGCGCCAATGGTCTGGCCAACGTAGACCTGCCACCGAGCAAGTGCAAGGCCGATCCCCGCTTCGGCCCCGACCTGATCATTCAAATGATTCACGAGTCGCCGCACGAGATCACTTTGGTCCCGGTGGGCCCGCTCACCAACATCGCTCTCGCCCTGCTGAAAGACCCTTCCATCGTTCCGCTGGTGAAGGAAGTCGTAATCATGGGCGGCTCGATTTCCGGCGGCAACGTGAACGCCTCTGCCGAAGCCAACATCTACAACGATCCCGAAGCCGCGCAGATCGTCTTCCACGCCGGCTGGCGCTTGACCATGGTCGGCCTCGATGTCGGCGATAAAACTCTCTACGACCAGGCGCATCTCGATCAGCTTTCGAAAACTCACGGCCCCGAAAACGACTTCGCCGTGCAAGTTCTCACTTTCCTGATCCGTCAAGAAGCCAAATACGGCGCGGGCGGAGGTTCGCCGATGTACGACCCGCTCGCCGTCGGCACCGCCATCGATCCTTCCATCGTCTCGACGCAACCAATGCACGTGGACGTCGAATCGCGCGGAGAATTCACCCGCGGCGAGACTGTCGCCAATCGCCGCAATGCCGTCGAGCGCAACGTGCTGCACGGCGATCGCTACATCATCGAAGGCGTAGATCACGTGGAACCAAACGTCGAGGTTTGCACCGGCGTCAACGCCGAAAAATTTCTCCAGCTGCTCAATTCCCGGCTGGCGGGTAAGTAAAATGAAAACCGAATACTTCGCGCATTCCGGCCAATCAAAGTTCGCGGCTGTCCGCTCCACACCCAGAGGGAGAGAAACAATGAAAATGGAGAAGGTTGTGTTTCTGGCAGCACTGGCCGTCGTCCTGTCGCTTGCGAGTCTTTTCTTCGCCGCTCCCGGTGCGGGCGCGCAATCCGTCGAGCGCGGCGAAATCCGCGGCTTCGTTTACGACACCTCGCACTCCATCGTGGCAGGCGCCAAGGTGACCATCTCGAATCCTTCCACCGGTTATAAGCGCGAACTCACCGCCGACGTCGCCGGCTCATACGACTTTGCTCAGTTATTGCCCGGCACGTACAAGATCCAGGCAGAGGCAGAGGGCTTTGCTTCTACCATCGTTACCGACCTCGTCGTGGACATCGGCGCCAGTCTGAGCCTGGACATCACTCTCCCCATTAAAGGCCAGACGCAAACCGTCACGGTTTCCGCCTTGGAGGTCGGGCCCGTCGACACCTCCACCGCCGGCATCAACCAGGTGATCAATCAGAAAGATTTGCAGACCCTCCCGCTCTCCGGCCGCGATTATCGCGACTTGGCGCAACTGAGTTCCTCGGCGCAGGTCGTTCCCGGGCTGCGTGGCGGCATCCGCTTGGGCGGCCAGCAAAGCGACTACCTAGGCATCGTCGTTGACGGCCAGGATACGTTCAACAACTACTTCGGTGAAATCTTCGGCTCGCTGGAAACGAAAAATTTTACGGTCCCCCTCGAGGCCGTGCAGGAATTCCAGGTAGTCACCAACGGCTTTGCTCCGGAATTTGGCCGCGCCACCGGCGGCTTGGTCAACGTGGTCACCAAATCCGGCACGAACGAACTTCACGGCGAAGCGCACGATTACTACCGCGGCAGCGATTTCACGGCTAACGACGCGGTCGGCGAGCCTCCCAACATCGCCACCCAAAATCAGTTCGGGGGATCGGTCGGCTTCCCCATCCACAAAGACCGCCAATTCCTGTTTCTCGCCGCCGATACTCAATTACAGAATGGCCCGCTAGTTACTCAGTTTTGTTCGCCGGGTGCGGGACAAGCAGCCTGCCTCGCCGAGCTACCTCTGATTACGGGGCCCGCTTTTGCGAACTGCGCCCCGGGAGCCTGCGCCCCGGGCACCGTTCCGCTTCCCAGTAATCTTTCGCCCGGTACTTTGCTGCCGCCGGGCTGTGGAACCAGCCCGACTGCCGGGGAGCTGGTGCTGATGGACTGCTATGGCAAGTCCTCGATAGCAGGCTTCCAAGGCCCCAGCAATCAGTTCCAGAATTTGTTCACGATCCTGGGACACTACGACTATCAATTCAGCCCCGCGAACCATTTCAGCATACGGAGCTACTTCACCAGGAACCACACCAATGGGTTTAGCGGCGCTCAGGGACAGAATGAAATTCCTCAGGCCTTCGACAATACCGAAAACTTCACGAACAAAGGCGGGTCCGTAGTTTTCAGCCTGAATACGGTGCTTGGCCGCAAGGTGAACGAGGCCCGCATCAGCCTTTCCGATGAGGTTCGCGAGCGCCATTCAAACAGCGATTCGCCCGGCCTTTCGATTTCCGATCCCGCCTTCCCGAACCTGGCCATCGGCAGCGCCTTTAATTATGGCATCGGCCAACGCTACTACTTGCCTATTAACAACCAGGACGGTAAGTTCGAAGCAGCGGACAACTTCAATTATTCGTTCGGCAAGCACGACATGAAATTTGGCGGAGATTCGGTCACCTTCGAGGACCGCAAAGATTCCTTCGTCGGATGGGGAGCAGGTGAATACGATTACTTCGATATCGCTGATTTCAATAGCGGGATAACCAACGGACTAAACAGCTGCGCGACGGTCACCTTCAACTGCCTGCTCAGCCAAGGCGTTGCCCTGAATGGAAAGCCGCTCTCGTTCTTGGGTCCAGCTACAACTCTTTTTCCCAACTATCAGTCCGACCTGGGCCTCTACTGGCAGGACAAATGGCAGTTGACGCGTAACCTTACCGTCACCTACGGGCTTCGTTGGGATGGCACCTGGAATCCTCAACCGCAAACGCCCTTGTGGGGATCCACAGTGCTCGTCGGTCAGGGCGCAGGGTCGCACGAGGCCCCTGTCCCGCAGCGTGTGCCAGCTGACTTTAATCAATGGGGGCCGCGTATCGGCGTTGCCTGGAACGTAAGGCAAGGATCTCATCCCACCGTTGTCCGCGCTGCCTGGGGTCTCTACTATGCTCTCACGGTCGGAATTTTCATGCCCACGGCGGGCGCTGGTAACCTGACTCACTGCATCGGCACTTGCGGCTTTCCAGAAGGCGGAAACGTTGGCTTTCCCTATCTCAATCCCACTTCCACACCTTTAGCCGTCAACCAGCTTTGCGGAACCGAATTCGGCTGTCCCGATTCCACGTCCGGAGGCGGATACGTGGATCCCGCATTTAAGAATCCGCGCGTCTCCAGCTTCACGGGCGGGGTCGAGCAATCGCTGCCCTACAACTTGCAGTTGACGGCTACTTTCTCCTACGTGCACTCCGATCATCTGCGAACGGGTGGATACGATTCAGAAGAAGCCTGGCAGCGGAACTATGTCATTACTGGAACCGACCCATTCGGGCGATCGATCCTCCAAGAAACGTTTAATTACACCGCCGGCGCGCTGACGAGCCAAGGACCCACGCCTCTGGACCCCACGCTGCCCACTTCAAACAACGAAACAGCCAGTTTTAGTCATGGCAATTACGAATCTCTAGTTATCAACCTCACCAAGCGCTTCTCCAATCATTTCCAGGTCTTCGCCAATTACATCTGGTCGCAAAACAAAGACAATGGCGCCAGCGAACGCGATACCGATACCTACTTCGGCCAGCAGGATCCGATCAATCTGAACCTGGACTACGGCCGCAACGGTCTGGACATCACCAATCAATTCAAGGCTGCGGGCGTCTACGAGTTGCCCTGGGGCTTCGAAGTCAGTTCCAGCGTGATCGCTCACACCGGCGTGCCTTTCCCCCTCTACATCGCCGAAGATATCAATGGCGACGAAGTTTCCGACCTCGGGCACAACAACGACCGCCCGACCTATACAAATGCCGCCGGCAAGACCTTCCTGTTGGGGCGTTACCCGTTTGACCAGCCCGGGTACTTTGAATGGGATGGCCGGATACAAAAAGAACTCCCCATCCATGAGCGATTGCACGTGATATTGTCCGGTGATTTCTTCAACGTCACCAACCACGGCAATCTTTACTCGAATCCCAACAATCCCAATACGGCGACAATTTCCTTGGCAAGTGTGACAGGTTGCACTCCGAACTTCACACCTGCCCCACCGCCTAGCGGTACCGGTTCCGTGACGGGCCCAGCGGGAATGACCTGCGCGCCGCTCACCGCCGCCACGATGCCAAGAATCGGTGTAAACGGCTTCCGCGCGATCACAGAGATCGCGCCCGGGAGCACCCCGTTCGCGTTCCAAGCAGGCGTCAAGTTCGTATTCTGACGATCTTGGGCCCCCTGGGACGTAGGCAGTTTTTACAATCCGCAACCAGCTCCATGATCGCAGCGGCAGCCGGAGGCGAAAGCCTCCGGCAAGCTGCTACTTCGGCTGCATCGCGTGAAAAGGTGCGCTGGCCCAAACCCATCGGCAGTCCCGTCCTCGATAGCCTTCCTCCGGTCATAGAAAATTCTCGCGACGTCCACACCCACGTTGAAAAGTTAATTGAAGTCGCGAGCTGGATGGCCTACGAAGAACTTCCCATGCCCGAATACCATCTGCCCCTGGGCGTCGGCGAGAACGATCCCGACGAGATTATCGACTTCATCATGGTCGCCGACGTCATAGACACCGCCTTCACCGATTTCGCCACACACATAAAATTTCAAGTGGACTACGCCGGCCAGCACTGGTCCGATTCCGAAGCCGAATTCGCCTGCATCAAGCGCGCCATGGATCAGGGCATGCCCCTACTCGACGGCCACTACCTCGCCCAGCTAAGCCGCCCGCAAATGGAAAAAATCTTCGCGGGCAATATCGAAATCCCCATGCTCGATGAAAAAATGGAGCTCTGGCGACAGGCCGGCGCCGTCCTCGCCACGAAATACCAAGGCCGCTTCCACAATTTTATCCGCAGCTGTTCGCCGCGGCTCTACGATCAAGGCAAAGGCATGGTGGACCGCCTTGTCGTCGAATTCCCGCGCTTCAACGACGTCAGCATCTACGACGGCCACGAAATCAAACTCTACAAACTCGCGCAGCTAGGCCTCTGGTTCCTCTATGCCAGTCTGCACAAAACAGGAAAATTCCAAAGCGAAGACATCCACTCCATGACCGCTTTCGCCGATTACATTGTTCCCGTGGGCCTGCGCCTGATGGGCATCACTTCCTATTCCCCGGCGCTGGAAAAAACCATCGCTACCCACCAGCTGATCCCCCGCGACAGCACGCAAGAAATCGAAATCCGCGCCCACTGCATCTACTCCACCGCCCTGCTCACAGAAGAGATCAACAAGCTCCGTGCCCCAGACGCCCAAATCATCATCCCCCAAATCGACGCCCGTATCTGGACCCACTACCACACCACCGACTGGCCCCATCACCTCACTCGCACCATCATGTATTAGCCCAGTCCTGGCTGTGCGTCTTGCATCCCCCAGCAATCCATTTGCCGAGCCCGCCCGCGTTGCCTCATACTCCTGGCAAGACGAATCCCCATGCGTCGCATACATCTCATCGAACTCCACGAACAACCATGGTTCCCGAAATTTCTCCGCGACCAAATCACCGACACACTTCAGAACGCCATGAATTTCTTCGGCGCCTACGCCCCCGTTGTCCCGCTCCTGCAAGTCTCGCTCGACGCAACGCGTAACAGCAGCATTATTGATATGTGCTCCGGTGGCGGCGGCCCATGGCTGAAGCTTTCTCCCCGCCTGCACGGGCAAGCAGCCTCCCTGGAGATCCTCCTCACCGATAAATATCCCAATCTCGGCGCCTTCCGATCAGCCAGTGCCAATTCGCAAAATCACATCGCGTTCCATGCGACTCCGGTGGACGCCACCAACGTCCCGCCCGAACTCCGCGGCTTCCGCACCATGTTCACCTCCTTCCATCATTTTCAACCCGCAGAAGCCCGCGCCATCCTGCAGAACGCCGTGGACTCAAACCAAGGCATCGGCATCTTTGAAATCACCCGCCGCGCCCCCTCTGCCATCGCGTGGATGTTTCTCTGGGCCCTCCTCCCGCTCTTGTTTACTCCGTGGATCCGCCCCTTCCGCTGGTCCCGCCTGCTCTGCACCTATCTCGTTCCGGTGATTCCGCTGGTCCTCCTCTTCGATGGCATCGTCTCCTGCCTGCGCACTTATCGCCCGCAGGAACTCCGCGAAATCATCGCCCAGCTAACCGCCGCCGAATACCACTGGGAACTCGGCGAGCGCATCAGTCCCACCAGCAACGCCCCTATCGCCTACCTGATCGGCTACCCCGCGCCAAGCCGTTGACGTCGTAGTGCCGCTCAACCATCCGCCACCCCCTGGCATAGGCAATCTTGTCGCCTGTGCTCTTGGGTTTATGCAGCGGTTGCGAACAACTCTGCACCCTGGGGCGATGCGACCAAGCATCGTCATCCTGAGGCCGGCGCCTCTGCCTCCAGCGGCCCCGCCGCAGGCGAGGATCTCTCCCGCTTCTACTGTGGATTTTGGTCGTGCAAGGCAGACTTTAACCGGCGGGAGCCACAACTGCGAAGTTCACAACTGTACTGAAGCCACACTCCCGCGACGGCGTCCGATCCGCTTCTTCACAGACCGGACGCTCCGGTCGCAGGCATTTCCTGTTTCGAAAAACCGCTCGATCGAAAGATTAATCCGGGTGCGAGTGCCGCCAATTCCAATATTCCCTCTGCTCTTTCCGGTTGGCGTGCGCATATTCGTGGTCTTGCCGGTGATTGTCCGTCAGAAATACCCCCCATGCATGACGCTCGTGGTCGTCCCAGTTGTGGTAGTCCTTGTGATCCCGATCGTAAACTCGTACCTGCTGCGGCACAGGCGCGGCCATCATTGACACGGGCGCCGCCAAAGCGGCAGTAAGAAACAGCGAAGCGATGTAACGATGTGCACGATGCATGTAGAAGGCCTCCAGATCCAGAATTCCGCTCGCACGACGCGGTGCATGGACTATGCATCCCGCCGCTTTTCAAGAATGTGCAATCCAGCACACTGCATCGCATCGAACACCAACGCTACCGCCCGCGACCTGCGCCTATCACAATCGCGCGCCACGCTCACTTGAATGAGTCGGTATGCCAGCCCGGATTCACCCACTGGCCATCGCGCCGCACAAAAATCTCCGTGGCCCGCCCCGAACTCACCGATCGCTTACCATTTTCTTCCGTCTCCACCACGTACGAGGTCCAAATAATCGCCACATCGCCGAAGCCCTGTATCTCCGTCCGCGGAAATTCCAGCCGCAGCAGTTTTCCTCCACCTGCCTGAAACTCCGCCGCCGTCCGCAACACATCCGCCTGGTTCTTCCACTTCGCCTCATCCGAGCTGATCACGATCGTCTCCGGTGGCACCAACCTTTCCAGCGCCTTGGTATCGTTCGCAAACCACGCTCGCCACACGCTTTCCCGCACTTTCAGAATTTGCCCGCGCTCATCCTGGCCGAACGCCGTTCCCGGCCCGAGCAGCAATCCCAGTACAAAAATCGCGACTATCAGCCTGACAATCCGCCGCATGTTTTCCTCCTCTTGAATTTGTCTGCCCATCCGAACACACCGGCACACAATACAAAATTCCGGGACAGCATCGTTCATCGCGCCTTTCAGTGCGCCGCCTTCGCCGACCCAGCCTGGTACCCACCCGGAACCGTCCGCGAGGAAATCACCAGCCGATTCCAGGCATTGATCGCCGCCACCGCCAAAGTCAGATCGCAGAGCTCCTTCTCGCTGAATGGCGCGCGTGCTTCCTCATACACCGCATCCGGCGCGTGATCCTTGGTAATCAGCGTCACCGCTTCCGTCCAAGCCAGCGCCGCCCGCTCGCGCTCGGAGTAATATGGGCATTCCCGCCACGCATCGAGCGAATACATCCGCTGCTCCGTCTCTCCGCTCGCCCGCAGATCTTTCCAATGCATATCCAGGCAGTACGCGCACCCATTGATCTGCGAAGCGCGCAGCTTGATCAAGAGCAGCAAGGTCTGTTCCAGTCCGCACTCGTGCAAATAATGCTCCAGCCCCAGCATTGCTGCGTAAGCTCCCGGCGCCGCCTTCATGAAATTAAATCGCGCCTCCACAAATCCTCCTTGGGCGTGCTTCTCATTCTTTCCGATGACGCCGCTCAGGCTTTCGCCGCCGCGTTTCGATCCCCGTAAAGCCCCAACAAAACCGCTCCCGCCGACGCCGAAAACACCGAATAATCCAGCGGCGACTTGATCCCAAAGGAAATCCCCATGGCAATTCCAAACAGCACCAGTAGCAGAGCGCTGCCCAGAGCCACCCAACGCGGCCAGATGCCGAGGATCAACGCAATCCCTAGAAACAATTCCGCGGCCGTCGCAGCCCAAGCCAAAAACGGAATCGCAACCGGCGGCATGAACGAATTAACTTGCGCCGTGTATCTCACAAACCCCGCGAAGTTTCCGTAGCCCACGTTCCGACCCGTGTACCACCCGAAACGGTCGGCAATCCCCGACAAAAAGGCCGCGCCCAGCGCCCAGCGCGCATACAAAACTCCCCAGCGTTGCCAATTCACCGCGCACTCCCTCACCGCAGCCCCACGCGCCGCATCGCCCGCGTCAAACGATCGCTCTTGCATGATCACTTCCCTCCCCGCCCCGCGGACCCGGGCGCCGCGAGGCTCAACGGCGCATCATGATCGCAAACAAAATACGCAATCAACTTCGCCGGCTCGGTCTGGCTCGCATTCGCCGACACCACATGGACGCCCTGCGGCGCCTCGTAAAAACTTTCACCCGCCGTGTACACCACTTCCTTCTCACCGCGCACCTGCGTCCGCAAAGCCCCCGCTGCAACATAACCGATCACCGGACAAGGATGGCTATGCGCGGCCGAAGCTTCGCCCGGCCCATAACTCACCTCCACCAGGGTCGCCTTCAGATGCTCGCCATCCATTTTGGGCAGCTCCTGCGTCAGCACGATTCTGGCTCGTTCACTCTTCTCGGCGCGCTGCGTATCGGAGCGCACTTGATCCCACCCCAGAATTCCCGCCGCCAGGAAACACAGCGCAGCACTAGCCCCTCTCCTCGCCGTTGCGTAAGCTCTCATCGCTTCCTCCCGCAGCCCCAACTTAAATCCATAGCGGTCTATTCACAAGGTCCATTTATGATATTCTTCCTGTACCACTTTCATGGCCAAACGAGCTGCCACGTTCGAACTCGCGCTCCCTCCCCGACATAAAACAGCCCCAGCCTACCGTTGGCTCTACGCTTCGCTGCGCGCCGCAATCCTGGAAGGCCGCCTGCGGGCCGCCGCCCGACTTCCCGCCACGCGCGATCTCGCCCGCCAGTACCGCCTGTCGCGCGGCACCATCGTCAGTGCCGTCGAACAACTCAAATCCGAGGGCTACGTCGAAGCTCGCACGGGCTCTGGCACATACGTCAGCAACACCCTGCCCGACGATCTGCTGCAGGTGCGCAGCACTCCCAAGCCACCACTGGCGCAAGAAGAAATGAAGCCGCGAAAAATTTCCGCATACGCCAAACGCGTCCGCCTGTTTCCGAGTTTCGCGCTCCGCCCCAGTCGAGCCTTTCGTCCCAACCTGCCGGCCCTGGATCTTTTCCCCACCACGCTGTGGGCGCAAGTCGCCGCCCGCCGTCTGCGCAAAGTCTCCACAAATTTTCTGCTCGGCTGCGATCCGCTCGGATACCTGCCCCTGCGCCACGCCGTCGCCGATTATCTCAGCTCCTCGCGCGGCGTGAACTGCGTCCCCGGCCAAATCGCCATTGTCTCCGGCGCGCAGGAAGCCCTCGATCTGGTCGCGCGCCTCGTCCTGAACCCCGGCGACTGCGTCTGCATGGAAAATCCCGGGTACATCGGTGCCACCGCTGTATTCCAATCGCTCGGCGCAAAAATATCGTACGTGCCCCTCGACGAGGACGGCATGAAGCTAGGCGCAGCAACTTTGCGCAACGCGCGCCTGGTCTACGTCACACCCGGCCACCAATTCCCCCTGGGAATCACCATGAGCCTCGCCCGCCGCCTGCAATTGCTCGAATTGGCACGCAAATCCGGCACCCTGATTCTTGAAGACGATTACGACAGCGAGTTTCGCTACGCCGGCCGCCCCCTCCCCGCCCTGCAAGGCCTCGACCGCCACGGCGAAGTCCTCTTCACCGGCAGCTTCAGCAAAGTTCTCTTCCCTTCCCTCCGCCTGGGATATCTCGTGCTCCCGTCCGACCTGGCAGATCGCTTCTCCGCCACGCTTTCCATCACCCGCCGTCATGCCCCGCTCATGGAGCAAACCATACTCTGCGATTTCATCACCGCAGGACACTTCGGCCGCCATCTCCGCCGCATGAGGCAAATTTACGCCGAGCGCCTGCACGTCCTGCTGCACTGCGCCAAACAAAATCTCGCCGGATTGCTGGAAATTTCAGGAGTCGAAGCAGGCTTGCAGACAGTAGGCTGGTTAAGGCGTGGAGTGAGGGGTGAATCCGCAGCAGCCGCGGCCGCCAAACGAAACGTGGAGGTCATTCCGCTGAGCATCTACAGCCGGGGAAACGCCGCAGCTACGGGACTGCAGCTGGGTTTCGCCGCAGTGGACGCCAGGGAAATCCGCCGCGGAGTGCAAGATCTGGCGATCGCGCTGGAAGCCATGTGCCAGACTCCGCGCCGCCGCGTCAAACAAAATTCACTTTGATTTCTGCTCGGCAATCCAGCGGTCAGTCCGCGCTTCCAGCAAGTCCAGAGGCAATGTCCCGCCATTAATCATCTGGTCATGAAAAGCCCGTATGTCGAACTTCGCGCCCAGTTCCTTGCGCGCACGCTCGCGCAATTCGCGGAACTTCAGCTGCCCCAATTTGTAACTAAGTGCCTGCGCCGGCCACGCGATGTACCGATCCGTTTCAGACTGAATGGTTGGCTCATCTACCGCGCCCGACTTGCGAAAAAATTCCACCACTTGCTCGCGCGTCCATCCCTTGGAGTGAATTCCAGTATCCACCACCAAACGCACCGCGCGAAACAATTCCGATGACAGCCGCCCGTAATCCGAAACCGGATCCTGATAAAGCCCCACCTCTTTCCCCAGCTGCTCCGCGTACAACGCCCATCCTTCGATGTAAGCGTTGAACCCCAACCCATGCAGCCGGAACTTGGGCAACCCCGTAAGCTGCTGCTGTACGGAAAGCTGCAAGTGATGTCCGGGAATTCCTTCGTGGTAAGCGATCGCCTCATCCCCCACCAGCGACCGCTCGGCGAAATCCGATGTCGCCACCACCACGCGCCCCGGACGTTTCCCATCGGGCGTCCCCGTCACGTAATGGGTCGCCGCGGCTGCCTGAAAAGCTGGAATCGCCTCCACCGTTACCGGAGATTTCGGTAGCAGCGTAAAAAGCTCCGGCAGCTTCGGCTCCATCTCCGCAATGTAGCGCCGGAAATCATCAAGAATCTGTTCCGCGCTGGTCGGAATGTATTTCGGATTTTTTATCACCGACGCGCGGAAGGAAGCCAGGTCTGAGAACCCTTCCTTCTTCGCAATCGCCGTCATCTCGCCTTCGATGCGCTCGATCTCACGCTGGCCAAGCTGATGTATTTCCTCCGCCGTCATGCGCGTGGTCGTGCGTCCGTAAATATCGTTCTGATAGCGCTTCTCGCCCTCCGGCAAAGAAGTCACCGCCAGCGCCGTCCGCCCCTGCGGTGCGTACTCCGTGCGCACAAAGGCCGCAAACGTCCGATACGCCGGAATCACATCCTCATTCACGGCGTCGCTGATCTCCTGCGTCAGCCGTTTCTGCTCATCCGCTGCAATGTCCGCCGGATATTTCTTCGTCGGCTGCAGAAATGGGTCCGCCTCGATGATCCCGTCGCACTGCGCCGGAATTTTTTCCAGCAGAAAGCGCACGGGCATCAGCTTATCCCGCATCCCCGCGCGCAGCACTTCGCTGGTCTGGTTCAACGCGCCAGGAATCTGCCGCAGTCGCGCCACGTAATCCTCGTAATGCTTCACGGAATCGAGCGGCACCGAAAGCGGCAAGTCAGCCAGGCTGGTATGGATGCCGTTCATCTGATTGACCGGCATCTCATATTCTTTCAGCGCAAAATCAGCGCTGCGCTGTTGCAGCACCCGCAGCATCACATCGTGCGATAGCTGATCCTGATCGGTAAAACCCGCGGTGGGAACGGCTTCGAGCCTCGCCAAAAACGCCTCGTCAGTCCTGTGCCGCTCCGCGATCGCCGCCAGCGAATAATCCTCCAGCTTGTCGTTGTAGCGATAATCGCCGTACGCCGTCGCGTTCTCCGGAAAATTACGCAGGTCCGATTGGTACTTCTCTTCGAAGATCGCGTTCTGGGCCGCCACGCGCGACGCCACGCTAGCGGAGGTCTTCTGCGCAGGCAGCGACACACCGCCAGCCACGGCGACGGCCGCAACCAACATGAAAATTAAACTGTTGTGAATTCGCATAGGGTCAGGATTTTACCAGATGCAAATTGCAGGGCGGCAGGATTTAACCGCGCAGCAATCTCTGCCTTCACGGCGTCGCAGCGACGTCACCCTTCAACCCCGCCAACGCCCGCCGGTAATCCGGATCGTCCGGTGAAATCTCGACCGCCTTTGCGTAAGCGGCCCGCGCCTTGACCCGCTCCCCGCGCTGCTGGTAAATCGCTCCCATTTCAAAATAAGCGTCCGACTCCTTCGGATTCACCAGCACCGTCCGCTGAAACGCGAGCAGCGCATCATCCGTCTTCCCCTGTCGCTCAAAAATCTTTCCCTGCACGTAAAGATATTCCGGATGGTAAGGCGCCCGCTGCAAAGCCCGCCCAATCGCCTCGCTCGCCTTCTCAATATTTCCCGCCGAATAATAAAGTTTCGCCAGCTGTGAATAAGCCCCCGGATAAGTCGCGTCCATCGCAATCGCCTGCTGCAATACCGCGAGCGACCCCGCGAGATCGTTCTTCATGGCCAGCTCGTCCGCCTGCTGCACTAAATGCTTCGCCTGCGTCTGATTTTCCTTCAAAGTCCGATCGTTCTGCGACGATTTCTGGAACTCCTCCAACGTCTCCGCCGCCTTCTCATCCTGCCCCGCGCAACGATAGGCGCGCGACAGCAGAAACAATGTCTCGGAATCGGCGGCCGCCGAAGCTGCTACCCCCGCGACATTCACCACCGGCTCCAGAGCCAGCACCGCTCGCCCGCAGCGCTGTTTAATTTCCTGGGGCGCTGCGCCAGCAGGCGCACGCACCAGGATCTTCCCCAGCAAAGCCCGCCCTCGTGAATTCTGCGGCTGCAAGTCCACAACCTTCTCCGCGTCGGGCAGCGCCAACGCATCGCGATTCTGGTCCGCATAAATTTCCGCGCGCGTATAAAGCGCCAATGCATTCTGCGGATCGCGCGCCAGCACTTTGGCGATCTCGTCCAGCGCGTGCGCCTGGTCCGCCACGCCACCCTTCGCTTTGTACGCAACAGCCAGCCGATTGCGCGCGTCCAGGTTCGCAGGCTCCAGCGCCAGCGCAGCGCTCAACTGCGCGATCGCCGCATCGTATGTCTGCAGCTCCAAATCCAGATCGCCCAGCATCGCAAGCGGCGCCGCGCTTTTTGGATGCTCGCGCCGCGCCTGCTCCAGCGTCTGCTTGGTCGCTTCAAAATTGCGCACCCCGCGATACGCCTGCGCCAATCCAATTTCCGCATCCACATTACGCGGCGCAATCCGCAGCGCCTCGTGATACTCCGCAATCGCATCCGCAAATTGGCCCGCCGCCGCAGAAGCCCGCGCCTGTGAAATCGAACTCGCTGCCTGCTGACCTGCCGCCGTCTGCGCCAAACTTACCCGCGCATCCGCCGCAAAATCAAAACAGCGCGTCACGGCAAACAGCGCCATTACACACACTCGCGTTTTTCCGCTGCCCACAAACATCCGCGGATTATAACATCCGCTATTGACATGAATCGCCGCGTCCCGTTTCGGCACGATCTCTCCACGCGCAAAAACTCCGTTTTCCCTTGACTCCCCCTCGCCGGGGAACTATAAGCTCCGTTGGTGCCACAGGTGTCCTGCCGCCGGAACGCAGCCAAGCGAAGCCTGCCGCAATTAATCAGCAGCCGATTCACCACAAGGGGATCCATTACCATGGGCCTGAACAGAATCGTGCCGTTAACCGTCATCCTCTTCTTCGTCGCGCTGACCTCCAGCGCCGCCCGCGCGCAAACGAAACGCAAAGTAATCATTGACCAGGACGCGCGCGGCGCCGCCACCACCGACCAGCAATCCATCCTGATGTTCCTGCAATCGCCAAATGTTGAAACGCTAGGCATCACCGTCGTCAGCGGCGACATGTGGCGCGACGAAGAAGTAGCCCACACTCTGCGCATGCTCGAACTCACCGGCCACCAGGACATCCCCGTTTATCCCGGCGCGGTCTACCCGCTGATCAACCGCATGGAATTAATCGAACGCTGGGAAAAACTTTACGGCACGGTCCACTATCAAGGCGCGTGGAATGGCCACCGCCCCGGCATGAATCTGGGCGACGGCCTGCGCGGAAGATATCATCTGCCCTTCGAAGTTCCCGATCTCGCCGAAGGTAACCCAACTCTGCAAGCGCAAAAAGAAGACGCCGCTCACTTCATCATCCGTATGGTCCATAAATATCCGCACGAAGTCACGATTTACGCCGGTGGCCCCATGACCGACATCGCGCAAGCCATCAGCCTCGATCCGCAAGTCTCCGATCTAGCGCAAGAACTGGTAGTCATGGGCGGCAGCATTGCCCCCATCGTCCCCAAAGAATGGCGCGCAGAAAATCGCCGCGAATTTAATTTCTGGTGGGACCCCGAAGCAGTCCACATCGTTCTCACCGCCCCGTGGCACAAAATCACCATCACCACTGTGGATATTTCCGTTAAAACTCGCATGACCAAAGAACTCATCGCCGAAATCGCAAAATCACCCAGCCCCGCCTCGCAATACCTGGCAAAATATGCCGACGAAGAATTCATGTGGGACGAGCTCGCCGTAGCCGGATGGCTCGACCCCACCGTCATCACCCAGCAAACGCAATATTTCATGGACATAGACATTTCGCACACGGCAGGCTACGGCAACGTGCTGGTGTGGACCGACGGCGCGCAACCCGGCCTCGGCGAACAGCTGGTCAACATCCCCGAAGAGCTGAACAAAGAAAAATTCTATAAGATGTTCATTGACCTGATGGCGCTGCCGCCCGCCGCGCATCCGCAAACGGCGGCAAAGTAGCCGGAATCGAGCCCATGCCAGACACCATAGCAAAAGTAGACGTCGTCGGAATCGGCAGCTGCACCGTGGATTATTTCGCCATCGTCCCCCGCCTGCTCGGTCCGGAAGAAAAAATCAACGCCACGCGCATGGAAATTCACGCCGGCGGCGTCACCGCCAACAATCTCACCCAGGTCGCCCGCCTCGGCGTCAGCACCGGATGGCTCGGCCTCATCGGCGACGACGAAAACGGCCGGATCATCCAGAAAGCCTTCGCCGAAGATCATATGGATCTCGCCGGCATCGAAGTCGTGAAGGGTGAATATTCGGCGCTCACCTGGATTCCCGTAGACATCGCAGGTGAACGCTGCATCTATATGTTCCCCAATGTCACCGGTAAAATTTCCGTCTATCAAGTGCTGCATCGCTTCGCCCCGCACATTCAAGCCGCAAAGCATTTCCACACCGAAGCATCGCAACTGGCCATTGCTCCGGTAAAAGAAGCCATGCAGGTTGCGCGCCAGGCCAAAGTCCGCGTCATTTTCGATCTCGATGTCTCCCCCAGCTTCTACGCCGAATCCAACCTTGGCACTCAGGAAGAACTTTGCACCGCGCTCCGCCTCGTGGACGTGCTAAAGCCATGCAAAGCCGCCGCCCGCGAGCTGACCGGCGAAGGCGATTACGAAAAAGTCGCCACCGCTCTGTTGCGCATGGGCCCCACGGTCGTCGCCATTACTCTCGGCGCCGAGGGCTGCCTCATCGCCACTCCCAAAGAAGTCGCCAAAGTTCCCGCCTTCAAAGTCGATGTCGTTGACACAACCGGCGCGGGCGATGCCTTCATGGGCGGCCTCTCCTACGCTCTGCTGCAAGGCTGGGATTACCAGAAAGTAGGCCTGTTCGCAAACGCCTGCGCCGCGCTATGCTGCACAAAAATCGGCGCCCGCGCCATGGCCAAACACGATGAAGTAGTAGCGCTGATCAAGCAACAAAGCCCGAAAGGCGCTGCCGCGTTCTAGCCGTGGCCACGGGCCGTTGCGGTTGAATTGGTAGCGGCGTACTTTGATGCGCCAACCGGGGCGCGCCGCTCGCTGACGGCGACAGAATAGCGCTTGTCATCCTGAACGAAGTTCCGCGCTTTTTCTTTCCCGCCGAATTCTGGCGGCCGCGGGACATGGAGAGGGAGCTGCTTTTCGCGATTGCGGCGAGAGGATCTTGGTAGGTCGTGGCTTTAGTCACGACCTTATCTGTCCGAAGTCGAGCGGCTTTAGCCTCTGCAGTACGGTTTGTGTGGCCACGACGCACGCGCACCACGGCGGGCGTTAGCCCCTCAAGCCGCGCATTACCAGTTCGCACCGAGATAAAGGACCCCGATGTTCACACCAACAACCTTCGGCACCGCCCTCTTAATGATGTTCGTCACCGCCGCCTGTTGGGGCTCCTGGGCCAACACCTACAAAGGCGTAAAAAATTATCGCTTCGAACTTTTCTACTGGGACTACGCCATAGGAATCTTCCTCGCTGCCCTGATCTACGCCCTCACCATGGGTTCCACCACCGACGGCCCCACCAGCTTCCTCAATAATGTCCGCTCCGCCGATCACTCCAACATCGGCTGGGCCTTGCTCGCGGGAATCATTTTCAACCTCGCAAACCTTCTGCTTGTCGCCGCGATTGACATGGCCGGCCTGGCCATCGCCTTCCCCGTAGCCATCGGCATCGCCCTGGTCGTCGGCACCGTCCTCAGCTTCGTCCAGCAACAAAGAGGCAACGTAATGATGCTAGGCGCGGGAGTCCTATGCGCCGTCGTCGCCGTAATCCTCGACGGCAAAGCCTACGGCGAACTCGGCGCCAGCAAAGAAGCCTCGCGCAAAAGCATCATCGTCTGCGTAATCTCCGGCGTCCTGATGGGCCTGTGGGCGCCCTTCTCGACGCGCGCCCTCACGCACGGAAATACGCTCGGCCCTTACAGCATCGCCGTATTTCTCACCGGCGGCGCGCTGCTTTCCTGCTTGTGGTGGAATTTGTACTTCATGCGCAAGCCACTTGTCGGCCAACCGGTAGCATTCAGCGGATTCTTCCGCGGCCCCGTCAACGGCCACGTCCTGGGCCTGCTAGGCGGCGCCATATGGACCACCGGCACCGTCTTCAATCTGGTCGCCGCGAGCTATACGGGCGTCGCCATCTCCTACTCCATCGGTCAATCCGCTCCCATGGTCGCCGCCCTCTGGGGCATCTTCGTCTGGAAAGAATTCGCCGGCGCCAACACCCGCGCCAAAGCCTTCCTCGCCCTGATGTTCATCTTCTACTTTCTGGCAATCTTGCTAATAGCCCGCGCCAACACGAGCTAGCGCAACACCAATAATATTTTCCGCAGACCAAGACAAATCACTCACACTCCAAGGGCTCATGCCTAAGCCCGTCGCGCACGGCGCAGGTAAGAGTTTTGTCTAATAAAACGATTCACGTGTCATCCCAGACCGAGCTCCGCGCTTATTCGTTCTCGCCGCAATTTGGCGAACAGGGGACGCCGAGAGGGATCTCTCTCTGTCTGCTTTTTTGCACGACCCTCTACGCGATCGGCGGCCTGCGAAATCCACCCGTCGCCGCCTCTATCTTCGCCGCAACCGCCAGCACCGCCTCATCCTCCCAAGGCCTGCCCACAATCTGCACCCCAATCGGCAAATCCTCCGCCGAACGCCCCACCGGCACCACGGCTGCCGGATTCCCCAGCAAATTAAACCACTGCGAATAACTCATCGCTTTCAAGTATTCCACCTTCCGCCCCTGCACCGTCCATTCCCGCTCTCCATGACGAAACGCCGGAACAGCGCAAGCCGGACAAATCAAAATCGGAAAAGTTTCCATCTGCCGCAACAATTTCTCGCGCAAAGCATCACGCCCCACCAAAGTGTTCAACCACTCTCGTCCATCCAGCGCCGGCTCCAGCCCCACGCGCTCGCGCCAAGCCCGATACATCGGACTCAATTCCGCCTCGCGCCCCTCGACGGTAGCCGCAAACGCCGCCTGCACCCCCCGCCCGAATAAATTCCACCAAAGCTGCCAAACCCGCTCCAGATTCTGCGGCCGCCAAGCTTCCACTTGAAAGCCCTGCCCGCGCAAAGCCTCCGCCGCAGCTCGCACCGCCGCCGCAGTTTCCGCAGTCACAGGAGTCGCGCCGTCATCCTCGAAATAAGCCACGCGCAGCTTCAGAATTTCCGCGTCGCTCCAAGCGCGCAAAGGCACCGGCGCCGAAACCGGATCCCCCATGTCGTGCCCAGCCGTCACCGAAAATAATCGCGCCACATCCGCAACGGTCCGCGCCATCGGCCCCACCACCCCCAACTGCGCAAACGGCCCCGCCGACGCCGGATAATGTCCCGTGGAAGGCACGCGCCCCGGCGTAGGCTTCAATCCGCAAATCCCCGAAAAATGCGCCGGCACGCGTATCGAACCGCCGCCGTCACTTCCTACTCCCCCCGCCGAACATCCCGCCGCAATCGCCGCCGCCTCCCCTCCGCTCGATCCCCCCGGTGTCCGTTCCCAATCCCAAGGACTATTCGTCCGCCCGTAAAGCGCATTGTCCGTCTCATAAGCCATCAAGAATTCCGGCACGTTGGTGTTGCCTAATAAAATTGCCCCGGCAGCCCGCAACCGCGCAACCAAAGTCGCATCCTGCGACGGAACATATCCTTTACGCAGTCGGCTCCCACACTCGCAAGGCCACCCCGTCACATCCACCGAACTCTTCACAGAAATCGGCACGCCGTGCAAAGGTCCGAACGAATCCGCGCGCGTGCCCGATCGAACCGCAGCTTCCGCAATCTTCGCCTGCGCCCGCGCTGCGTCCACATCCACATGCACAAACGCATTCAATTTCGATTCGCGGCCGCAATTCAATTCCGCAATGCGCGCCAAATGCGCATCAACCAATTCCACGGGCGAAACAGTCCGCGCCCGAATCTGCGCAGCCATCTCCACAGCCGAGAGAAAATTCAAATCGTTCATAGTGAACTCAACAAAAAGCACGTAAATGCGTCCGCCAGTCTAGCACGCACTCCGCGACTCGCGGTTTTCACCTTGCAGCGGCCATCCCGCGTTCGCGGGTGTGCGTCTTTGACTTCGACGCGGTAGAATGTCCAGCGCACTCAGAAAGGGAGAGTAATGATCCGCTTCACCCGCGCACTCATTTTCCTGACGATTTTCACTTGTGCGCTCATCGGCGCCAGCCAAGAGCAGCAGCAATCGCAGCCGCAGCAACCAGCGCACCACACAAACGCCCACGCAAAGTCCGCAACCGCGAAATCAGAAGACGACTCCACCGCGCAAGAACCCCCCAACCCCCGCGCCGACGTAATAAGAGAAAACAATTTCGGCGTCTCCCTCATGAATCGCCAGCAATTCGAAAAAGCGCTCGGCAAATTCCAACGCGCCTGCATCCTCGATCCGCAATCCGACATTGGCTGCCTCAATGCCGGCATCGCCTTCCTCAACATGCAGCGCTTCGACGAAGCCCGCGAAATCCTGCAAAAATCCGCGCAGCGCGACGCGCGCAATCCCTGGGTCTGGTTCAACCTCGGCCTGATGGAAAAAGCCGGAGGCGACGCCGACGCCGCCATCGCCGATTTCCAGAAAGTCGCCGCGCTCGATCCCTACGACGCCGACACCCAATATTTCCTCGGCCTGATTTATTCCCAGCAACAACAATACGAAAAAGCTATCGCCGCCTTCCAACGCGCGCTCGTGCTGAATCCCTTCCAGGTTTCCGCCGAATTCGGCATGGCCCAGGCTCTGCAACGCAGCGGCAAGACCGCCGAAGCCAAAGCGCACTTCGACCGTTTCCAGCACATGACCTCGCAAAAACTCGGCAAGCCCGTGAGCTTCATCTACGGCGAGCAAGGAAAATATTCCTTGGCCGAAGTCCTGCAACCAGCCCCGGAGCCGGTGCCGCAAGCGCTGCCGGTCCATTTCGCCAACGTCACCGCCGCCGCAAACCTGCCGGTCTCCGCCGCAGCGCGCATCGCAAGCACGCAACTGCACGGCGCTGCCGACACCACTCCATCCGTATCGGGCAGCGCAACTCTCTCCGTACGAAAAACCCGCACCACGAAACCCGCCGCGGAGTCGCCCGCCAGTTCGCTCGCGCAATTCCTGGGCAGCGGCGCCTGCATCATTGATTACAACAGCGACGGCAAGCCCGACATTTTCCTGGTGGACTCGGACGGCCGCGGCAACTCCGCGCTCTACAAAAATATCGGCGCAGGAAAATTCGTCAACGTTTCCCGCGAAGCCCATCTCGAAATCCACGGCCAAGGCACAGGCTGCGCCGTCGGTGATTACGATAACGATGGCAAGCCCGACCTCGCCGTCACCATGAACGGCAGAGTCATCCTCTTCCACAACGAAGGCAACGGCACATTCAAAGACGTCACCCAAGACGCCGGGATAGACACCGAAGCCCAAGCGGGCGCGATTGCGCTGGGCCTAACGTTCATCGATTTCGATCACGACGGCGATCTGGATCTCTACGTCACCCGCTTCAACGATTTCCCGCTAGCCAATCCCGCCGAAGCCTTCACATTCCCAGCAGACGCAACGCCTCCCGGCAACATACTCTGGCGAAATAACGGCAACGGCACATTCACAAATTGGACAACAGAAACCGCGCTCGCCGGCACCGCGCCCTCGGTAGGCGCCATCGCGAGCGACATTAACAACGACCGCGCCATCGATTTCGTAGTAACCGGCTGGCAAAAATCCCCAGTCGCCTATCTAAATCCCCGCGAAGGCGCCTTCCAATCCACAACTCCCTGGAGCAGCGATATGCCCGCTCCCACGGCCGGCGTCGTAGCGCTCGATTTTAATAAAGACGGCTGGATGGACCTGGCCTTCACGCACTGGGGTTCCCCAGGACTAAGCCTCTGGCGCAACAATGCGGGAAAATCTTTCGAGCGCGTAAATCTTCCCGACCTCGACTGGATGCGCGGCTGGGGTATCGCACCCATCGATTACGATGACGACGGCTGGGTTGACCTGGTTGCCGCAGGCGAAGATTTCACGGGCGCAGGACACATCGTCCTGCTCCGCAACGAAGGCGCCGCCGGTTTCCGCGACGTCACCTCCTCCACAGGCCTGGACAAAATCACGCTAAAAAATCCTCGCGGCGTGATCGCCTTCGATTTCGATGGCGACGGCGCGACCGACCTGCTAATCACTCAAAATAATCTGCCGCCCGTGCTGCTAAAAAATGACGGCGGCAATCGTTACAACTGGCTAAAAATCGCGCTAAAAGGCGAGAACGACAATAAATCTGCTATCGGCACAAAAGTAGAAATGTACGCAGGCGCCCTGCAACAAAAATGGGAAGTCCCCGGCGCCTCCGGCTACCTAGGACAAGGCCCCGCGCCGATCGTCGCCGGCCTGGGCGCCGAACGCCAAGCCGACGTAATCCGTCTCCTCTGGCCCACCGGCGTGCTGCAGGACGAACTAGAAATCCCCGCACACAAAGAAGAACTCGTCACAGAAATCGATCGCCGCGGCAGCTCCTGCCCCATCGTCTTCGTCTGGAACGGCGATAAATTCGAGTTTCTAGCCGACATGATCGGCCCCGGCATCGTCGGTCACTGGACCGGCCCCAACCAACGCAACATTCCCAACCCCGCCGAATATTTCAAAGTCACTGGCTCGCTAGTCCAACCCCAAGAAGGCCGCCTGCGTTTCAAGATGCTCGAGCCCATGGAAGAGCTCGACTATCTCGACCAAGCCCGCCTCCTGGCGGTAGATCATCCGCCGGACGTCGAAGTCTATCCCAACGAACATTTCGCCAGTGAGCTCCCCTTCCCGCAATTTAAAGTAATCGCGAGCCGCGACGCGCATCTCCCCGCCGGAGCCTGGGACGATCACAGCCGCGATCTCCTCCCCCTGCTCCGCGAGCAAGATCACAAATATGTCACGAATTTCCCGCTCGCTCCCTACGCAGGCTTCGCCGCAATGCACTGGATCGAACTCGACCTCGGCGATTGGGATTCCTCGCGCCCGCTCCGCCTGCTCATGGACGGCTTCACCGATTATTTCAGCGCCAGCTCCATGTACGCCGCATGGCAAGCCGGAATCACTCCCGTCCCACCGTACGTCGAAGTGCAAGATGGTTCCGGCCAATGGGTCAAGATGATTGACGACATGGGCTTCCCCGCCGGCCTGTACCGCACCATGGTCGCCGACCTCACCGGAAAAATTCCGCCCGGAGCTCGCTTCATCCGCATCTGGACTAATCTGCGCGTCTATTGGGATCGCATCCGCGTCGATAATTCCCCCGAAGACACCGAATTCAAACTCAGCGAAGTTCCCCTAGCCGAAGCCAAGCTGCAATTCCGCGGCTACCCCCGCGTCGTCGAAGGCAATCCGAAAAACGATCTCTCCTACATCTACGAAGAAGTCAGCGCCACAGGCCCCTACGCCCGCCAAATCGGTAATTACACACGCTACGGCGAGGTAACCGACCTCCTGCAAAAAACCGACGACGAATATGTAATCTTCGGCTCCGGAGATGAAGTAGCCGTCGATTTCGATTCCACTCACCTGCCCGATGTCCCCAGCGGCTGGACCCGCGACTACTTCCTCTACGCCAACGGCTTCGCCAAAGACATGGACTTCTACGCCGCTCACGGCGACACCGTAACCCCGCTACCCTTCCACACAGATGTGCCCTACCCCTATCCCGACGGCGTAGCGTACCCAGAAGACCCGCAACACTTAGACTACATATTGAAGTACAACACCAGAGGCGTAGCAGGCCCAGCCGGCGAATCCTTCCGCTTCAATTACCCGACGCCGGAAAAATAATCACCACCGTCATAGAAAACAATCCCGATGCAGGCCAATCATGCGATGCTGCTGACCAATGCGTTGTGTGTCGGCGTTCTTAGTTGACAGTTTCTGACAGCGCAGCAGATACTTCCATGGGCGCATGTAGGATGCATCGGCGCTTCACCGAAGGGCAATGCCCACCTACGATCCCAGCGGGGAGGCCTGCATGCCCAATCTCGAGAACCTCAAAAAGCAAGCCAAGCTCATGCTGCGTTGGCATCGTGAACGTCACGGTCCCGTCGCCGCACAAATCCGCGCGCTTATTCCTCGTTTCTTGCACATGCCCGATTCAGAGATTCTCGCGGCCAGCTTCAGGCTCAGCGATGCGGAAGAATTGGTTGCAAGACAGCACGGCTTCGATAGTTGGCAGACACTGAAAGCTGGACTCACCGTCACATCGCGCAGAGTGAAATCGCCGCCATCCAAGGCGACGATTGTCCGCGCCGAGGCGCAACTCGCCGTCACCGATATCAACAGATCCTGTGAATTCTTCCAGCAGAAGCTAGGCTTTTCGCTCGTATTCAGTTACGGCGACCCTCCCTACTACGCACAACTGCGTCGCGACAGAGCGCGTCTTAATCTTAGGTCTGTTGAGGTCCCGGTAATCGAGTCAACGGTTCGCGATCGTGAGGAACTGCTGTCGGCATCTATGACTGTCGCCACAACGGACCAGATCAAGCTGCTGTTTCTTGAATTTCAATCCTCTGGGGTTACCTTTCACCAGAAACTGAAAAAGCAGGCTTGGGGAGCCAAGAATTTCATCGTCAAAGATCCGGACGGGAATCTGCTGTTGTTTGCAGGTCCTGCAAACTAGCAGCGCCACTACTTCCGGGTTGCTACCCCATCGATGCCGCTATGTTCGCGTGCCTCGATCAAATTCCGGATCGCAGAGCCAGCCGCTTGCTCAGATACTGTGACGTTTTGCTCGCACAGAGCTATGATTCGCGAGATGGTGACTGACCCCGTCGCGCGGTTTCAGGACGTCGCGACCGGACCAGAGAGGCGCGCAATGATCCCCCTTTTGAGAGCGAAACCCAAATCTCCGCCGAACAGGTCTGAGAGCAAGTCCCTGTCTGGTACCGCAAACCTTGGAGTCACGTTCCTGCTGGCGCTTGCGCTGCTGATGTGCGCCAGGGCGAATGCGCAGCAATCCATTGTGCTTACGAACGTCACAATCCTAGATGGCTCCGGGAAGCCCGCCCTTCACAACAGAACGGTCGTGATCGAGGCGGACCAGATTCAGTCAATCGGTGCAGGTCATGAGCACGCGCCATCGTCAGCGAAAGTGATCGATCTGCACGGTCAAACGATCATGCCTTTGATCATCAATACCCACGGACACCTGGGCCTCACAAAAGGCAGCACGCAATCGGCAGCGAACCAGACCGACGACAACATCCGACATCAGTTGTTGCGGTACCAGGAATACGGTGTGGGTGCGATGCTCTCCATGGGCACCGACGGAAAGCGCTTCGCCGAGATACGCGAGCAGTCGCGCCGCGGCGCGCTTCCGGGAGCTGACGTGTACACGGCAGGCATGGGATTTGGCGCGAAGAACGGCGTGCCTCCCGCCGCAATGGGATTTACAGAAGTGTTCCGTCCCGAGACTCCGGCCGAGGCCCGCAGTGAAGTCGCGCAGCAAGCTCCCCAGAAGCCGGACTTCATCAAGGTTTGGGTAGACGATTTCTGGGGACAGTATCCGAAGATGCCACCTGAAATCTATGCCGCAATCATCGACGAAGCGCACAAAAACGGACTGCGCGTGGCAGCGCACGTATACCATCTGGAGGATGCGCGCTTGCTCGTGGCGGACGGAGTCGATGTTCTCGCGCACAGTATTCGAGATGCTGACGTTGATGACGCGTTAATCGCAGAGATGAAAAAACATAATGTCGCCTACATACCAACGCTTTCGCTGGACGATTTCGCGTTTGCGTACGGAGATTCACCCAACTGGGTCAACGATCCTTTCTTCACCGAAGCATTAGATCCCGGATTGCTGGAGATGATCACCAGCCCAGAGTACAAAGCGAAGGTGCAGTCGAACAAGGTGACCGCGCAGGAGGAAGCTGCATTGCCGCAAGCGATGCGCAATCTGAAGAAGATCTATGATGCCGGCATTCTCGTCACATTAGGCACGGATTCCGGCGCCACTCCAATCCGTATTCAGGGATTTGCCGAGCATATGGAGCTGGCGCTGATGGTCCAAGCGGGTCTGACGCCCGTTCAGGCGATCGCGGCTGCCACGTCAAACGCAGCCAGGCTGCTCCGCATTGCAGACCACTGCGGAACGCTTGCCGCTGGGAAAAAGGCGAATTTCATCGTTTTGGAAAAGGACCCATCGCAAGACATTCACAACACGCAAACCATTCGCGCCGTTTGGAAGGATGGCAGCAAGGTTAGCGACGGACCACTCGCTGCAAAGACCTCCGCGATTCTGAGATAATCTTAGGAGAAGAGGAACGTTGCGATCAACGGAAGCAGCAAAGATTCTACATCGGCGTAGAACGTTTTGACGAATCCGCTATTCGGAAACTGACCACCACCGATCATGCAGTCCGCTTGCTTGCCGTTACATAGCGTGATAATTTCGGTCTTTCCGGAAGCGCGTGCAATAACTCACTCAACGATGTCGCTGTCTAAGTCAAACGCTCAAAACTCGAAAATCAACGGGCCTGCATTACACGCCCCCGCGCCCGCGCGCGTGCCTGTCTTCTGGCGCGTCGAAGGCAGCCTGCTCAATCTCACCGCCGTCCGCCCCGTGGGCTTCTTCGCCTGGAATTCGCAAAGCTTCCTGGAACGCTGGACGCGCCGCGGCGCCATGGCCATCCTCGCCGTCGCCCGCCCCTTCCTCTACATCACCGATCGCGTCTTCGCCACACGCCTCCTCCACACGGTCCTGCGCGGAGTCAGCCGCGACCGCCTCGACCTCCTGGGCGAAGAATTCTTCGAATATTTTCTGAAGCCGCGCTTGAAGCAGCAAGGCATCGCCAAATTGCAAGAAGCGCTCACCGAAGGCGGCGAAATCGTCTTGGTCAGCCAGGGCCTCGACCACATCATGCGCCCGCTGGCAAAACATCTCGGCATCGCGCGCATCATTTCCAATCGCCTCGATTTCCGCGAAGGCATAGCCACCGGACGCCTGCTCGATCCAGTAATCCGTCCCCGCGGCGCCTTCGCTAGATTCACAGGCAGCCAGCCCGACGGCCGCGTCCCGCGCGAAAAATTAATCGCCATTCTCGGCTTCGAAAAAAACCCGCAAGTCCTGGACGAAGCCATCAAACCAGCCGAACGCAGCGCGTCCAAAGTGTACGTCCCGGTAGTCCACTACGAATCGCGCAATGGCCACCAAGCCTTTTCTGCTCGCGCCGCGCTGCGCGAAAAAAATATCCTGCTCATAGGCGCCACAGGCTTCATCGGAAAAGTTTGGCTGGCAAATCTCCTCACCGATCTGCCTGAAATCGGCCGCATCTACTTGCTCGTCCGCCACAATCGCGCCAACACTTCCCTGCAGCGCCTGCAACGCGTAATCGAGGAATCCCCAGTATTCGAAAAACTGGCCGAACGTCACGGCGACAAATTCGCCGAATTTCTCACCGAGCGCATCGAAGTGGTAGACGGCGACGTCAGCAAACCGAACCTCGGCCTCAGCCCGCAAGACCAGCAAAAACTCTCCCGCACTCTGGACGTAATCGTCAACAGCTCCGGCCTGACCGATTTCAACCCCGACCTGCGTGACGCCCTCGCCGTAAACGTCCGCTCCACCGCCTACGTCCTCGATTTCCTGAAAGAATGCGCCCACGCCTCTCTGCTGCATCTATCCACCTGCTACGTGGTAGGCCAGCGCGACGGCCGCGTCCTCGAAGAATTGCCGAAAAACTACACCCCGCGCGGAATCCCTGACTACGACGCCGTAAAAGAATGGCAATCGCTCGAACACCTCATCAAAGAAACAGAAGCCCGCGCTGAATCACCCGCAGTGACCGCCGAACTCCGCCGCGCCGCGCAAAAAAAAGAACACGCTGCCAAAGATCTCCAAGGCCAAGCGCTGGAAAATCAGATCCGCAAAAATCGCGTCCGCTGGCTCCGCCAAACTCTCACCGACGCGGCGTCGCGTCGCGCTATCGCGCTTGGCTGGCCCAACACCTACACATTTACCAAGAGCCTCTCCGAATCCCTGATCTACGATTTTCTCGACGCCAATCCTTCCGCCGCCATCGCCGTAGTCCGCCCCGCCATCGTCGAATCATCGCTGGAAAAACCGTTCCTCGGCTGGAACGAAGGCATCAACACCTCCGCCTCACTCTCTTACTTGCTGGGAACTTTTTTCCGCCAGCTCCCCACCAATGAATCGAAGTGCCTCGACATCATCCCGGTTGATCTCGTCTGCCGCGGCATGACCCTGATCTCCGCCGCGCTGGTCACCCGTCGCCAGCAGCGCGTCTATCAATTGGCCACCTCCGTCGCCAACGCCTGCAACATGCGCCGCTCCATCGAACTCACCGGCCTCGGCCACAGAAAATTTTATCGCGCGCACACCGACATCCAACAACGCATGCGCCTCCGCTTCGACGCCATTCCCGTCTCCAAGACGCGCTACAAAGCCATCTCCGCCCCCGCGCAAAAAGCCGTCGTGCAAGCCATCAATCGCGCCACGGAACCGTTCGCCTCCAAGCCTCCACTAGCCCGCCAGGAACGCGAACTCGAAAAAGTGGTGAAACTGATCTCCCTATTCGAACCCTTCATCCTGCACAACGATCACGTCTTCGAAGCCGGCAACGTCGAGCGCCTCAGCGCCGCGCTTCCCCCCGACGAACAAGCTGACTTTGGCTACGATTCCCGCGCCCTCGACTGGTGGGATTACTGGATCAACGTCCACATTCCCGCTCTGCGCAAGTGGTGTTATCCTCTCATCGAAGGACGCCAGCCGGAATCGCGTCCCCGGCGCTCGGTGCCGCTCGGATCACGCAACGACGCGAATGCCAGCACCGCCGCGGGAGCCAATGCGGCATCGTCAAGCTCGGGTTCAGCAAATTCGGGTCCGACAACGGCATCCTGACACTCAATTACTGTGGCCATCCTCCTGACCGGTTCCACCGGATATATCGGCGCGCACATCGCGTCGAATTTGCTTACGGGCCATTCCGACCCGCTGAATCTGCTCGTCCGCGCCCGCGATGAACAGGAGGCGCAAGAACGCCTCTGGCGCGCTCTGCAGCTCCATCTGGATTTCGCGCGCTTCGACGAACTTCTGCACACACGCATCCGCATTTTTCGCGGCGATCTCACCGACGCGCATTTCGGCCTTTCCGACGACGACTACGCGCAACTCGTCCGCAGCACGGACTCTGTAATCCACTGCGCCGCATCCCTGAATCGCAAGTCCGAAAAAAGCTGCCTCAACGTAAATCTCCGCGGCACGCTCGAAGTCATCCAACTCGCCCAGCGCGCCCGCGACCAGCACGGCCTCCGCCGCTTCAGCCACGTCAGCACGGTTGCCGTAGCCGGACAACGCTCGAGCGAAGTAGTCCAGGAAGACACCGCGATCGATTGGAATCGCTCCGACTACGATCCCTATGCACGCACAAAAAAATTCTGCGAGCATATGGTCCGCCAGCTGTTGCCAGACGTTCCACGCACCATCTTCCGCCCCAGCATCGTACTCGGCGATAGCCGCCGACCCGAAACCAATCAATTCGACATGGTGCGCGCCTTCGTTTTCCTAGCCAGCCTCCCGATGCTCCCCTTCCGCCCCGGCGACCGCATTGATATCGTTCCGGTAGATTTCGTCGCGGACGCCGTCGCCACGCTGCATCAAAAAGACAACCCCGCGCACGAGATTTACCATCTCTCGTCCGGTCGCGAGTCCGAAACCTTCATCGAATTAACCGAAGCACTCTCGAGGGCCCAAGACAAGCGCGGTCCCGTCTTCGTCCCCAGCTTCGAAAAATCCACCGAAAAAATCGTCAACGCCCTCGCAGGCCGCGCTGGAAAAATCGGTGGCCTGGCCACGCTCCTGAAAGTCTTCCTCCCCTATCTTTTGTGGAACACGGTCTTCGACAACACGCGCGTCGTCGAAGAGCTCGGCCGCCATCCCGCCCCGTTCTCGCAATACAGCCTCCCGCTGCTGCGATTCAGCCGCGAAAATCATTTCGTCTTCAAGTATCGCGAGTGGCCTGCCGACGCTCCCGTCCACGCCGCGAACTTTTCGCAGGATCCGCGTCCATGACCGATCTGCTCCTGGAAATCTGGGTCAGCGGCCTCATCGAACTCAACAAGTTCGAATGGATGCTCGGCGCCGGACACGCCTGGCAGCCCGGCACAAGACTGAAGCTGCTCTTTGCCGGATACAATGGCACGCGCAACACCGGCTCCGACGTCCGCGTCGAAGAAATGATCCGCCAGGTCCGCCGCATCCTCGGCGACGAAAATCTTGCCCTGAGCGTCATGTCGCAAAATTTCGATCTCACCCGCGGATATTTCGGCGATGCGCGGCAGGTGCATCTCCCGGACGTCTTCCCGCCGTTCCTGCACCAAGTAGTCCGCGAAAACGACGGCGTGGTAGCCTGCGAAGGCTCCATGTTCAAAAGTAAATTCGCCAACGCTCTTACCACCATGATGATCGGCGCGCTCGGCATCGCCTCCGCCCAAAACAAATTAAGCATCGCCTACGGCGCCGAAGCAGGCGCCATGGATTCGCTCCTGCAAAAAATGTGCCAGCGCTACTGCCGCGATTCCCTCATCATCACCCGCAACGTCGAATCGCAAGCGGTCCTTGGAAAACTCGGCGTCCCCACCGAACTCGGCACCGACACAGCGTGGACTTTCGAACCGCTTGGCTCCGACTACGGCCGCAAAGCCCTGCGCGATGCAGGCTGGGATGGCGCAACACCCGTACTCGCCGTCTGTCCCATCAATCCTTTCTGGTGGCCGGTCAGCGCGTCGCTAACGAAATGGTTCGCGCACTCCATAGCGGGCGCCTACAAAAAAAGCTACTACCGCACGATTTATTTCCATCGCTCCGGCTCGCAAGTAGACGCTGCCTATGAAAAATATCTATCAGAAATGGCCGCAGGCATTGCCGGCTACCAAAAATCGCACAAGGTTTTTCCGGTCATGGTCGCCATGGAAATGCTCGATTGCGATGCCTGCGAGCGCGTCGCGGAAAAATTGGGGGGCGCGCCCGTGTTCGGTTCCGGTCAATTCAACATGTACGAGTTAGTCAGCATCCTCCGCGCCTGCGATCGCCTGCTCTCTTCGCGCTACCACGCCATCGTCACCACCATGCCCGCTGGAATTCCTTCCGCCGGCGTCACGATGGACGAGCGCATCCGCAATCTGCTGCGCGAACGCGGCCACGAACATCTCCTCCTGCGCGTCGATGAATCCGACCTGGGCAACAAAATCGTCGCGGCCCTCCGCGCGCTCGATGCCGAAGCGGAGGAAATTCCCGACGCTATGGAACGCACCGTAGCCCGCAATCTCCAACTCATGGCCCGCATGGGCACCTATTTCGAAGAGCAAGTCGCGCGCCGCTACCCGCAATTTCCCGTGCGCAAAGGCGTCCTCGGCTGGGAAGATTATTTGCCCCCGCTCGGCCCCGGCCTTCTGAAACTTCTCGAAAAACACAGCGGAGTCCTCGCCGCATGACATTCGTCGAACATATTTTCGCCCAGCTGCAGAAATCCGCCGGCGAACCGGTGCTGCAGGAAATTCACGGCGAAAAAATTCACTCCGTCACCGGCAGCGAACTGCTCGTCCTGACCGAGCAAGCCCGCCGCTTCCTGCTAGCCCGCGGACTGAAAAAGGGCGATCGCTGCGCCCTGCTAGCCCCCAACAGCATTCGCTGGGCCGCCCTCGATCTCGCCCTGATGGCCGAGGGCATCGTCGTCGTGCCGCTCTACGCGCGCCAAGCTCCCGCCGAACTGGTCGCGATGATGCGGGACTCCACACCCTCGCGCATCTTCTGCCTCGACGCCGCCATAGGCGCGGAAATAAAAAAGCTCTGGTCACAAGCCCCGCAAATTTCCCTTCTCGAAGGCGTCTACGCCGGCGAACCAAACCCCCTCACGCCGCCCATGCACCACGACGACTCCGACGTAATTTCGATCATCTATACGTCGGGAACTTCCGGCGAGCCCAAAGGCGTAGTCCTCACCGCCGGAAACGTAAACCACATCGTCAGCGCCACAAATTCTCGCCTCGATAAACTCGTGGGCCCGCGCACCCAACCCGACCGCATTTTCCATTACGCGCCATTCTGCTTCGCCGCGTCCTGGATCCTTCTCCTCACCGCTCTTTCCCGCCACAGCGTCCTGGCACTCTCGACCGACCTCGCCAAGCTCGCCGACGAACTGAAAATCGCCGCCCCCGAATATTTTCTGAACGTCCCCACGCTCCTTGAGCGCGTGCGCGCCAGGATTCAGACCAGCGTGCAGGAACGCGGCGGCCTGGCAACAGCAATTTTCCCGCGCGCCCAGCAGGCTTTCATGCGGCGTCACAATAAACAGTCCCGGTTCGGCGATTCCCTCTGGCTTGCGCTCGGCAACTCTGTGATGTTTCCCGCAATCCGCAAAAGTATCGGTCCCAACCTGAAAGCCCTCATTTGCGGCTCCGCTCCGCTAGCCGTCGAAACGCAACTTTTCTTCATGATGCTCGGCATCCCGGTCCTGCAGGTTTATGGCCTCACCGAAACCACCGCCATCTGCACCGCCGACCATCCCGCCCACGTCGAGCCCGGCTTCGTCGGCCCCGCAATCCCCGGCGTCGAAATGAAGCGCGCCGACGACGGAGAAATTCTGGTCCGCGGCCCCAATGTTTTCAGCGCATATTGGAAGCGTCCCGCGGAAACAGCGCAAGCCCTGCAAGGTGGCTGGTTCCATACGGGCGATCAAGGCGAGTCCAACGAAAATGGCAACTGGCGCATCACTGGCCGTATTAAGAACTTGATTATCCTCAATTCCGGCCACAACATCGCGCCCGAGCCAATCGAAGAAAAACTGGCGCAACGCCTAGCCGAAGCCCAACAGGTAGTCCTGATCGGCAATCAGCGCAGCTTTCTCGCCGCCCTCATCACGCCCAACGCCACGAACGGCGGAAATAAATTAACGGACCAACGAATTCAATCCGCCATCGAATCCGTGAACGCCGCGCAGCCCCACTACAAGCAAATTCGCGCGTTCCACATCGTTCCCGAACCCTTCACCATGGAAGGCGGCCTGCTCACCACCATGGGCAAACTAAAACGCGACGCCATCACCGCGCGCTTCCATGCTGAAATCGAGGCGCTCTACCAGAAGAAATCGCCATGAACATTTTCCAAGGCAAAACACTCTCCTGGCGCGTGCTCGAGGGCACCATCGAGCTGACTCTGGACCGCGCCCCCTGCAACGAGATCGGCCGCGCCACTCTCTCCGATCTGGAAAAATTCATCGCCGCGCTTCCATCCCTCCAGCGCGAAGCCCATGCGCTGATCATCAACAGCGCGCGCAAGGAAGGTTTCTGCGCCGGCGCCGATCTTCGCGAAACCTATCGCGTGGCCCAATCGCTGCCGAAAGACGAGCGCCTCGCCGCCCTGCGCGATTTCCTCGAACGCATTCATCACGTAATGAATATTCTCGATGAAGCCCCGCTCATCACCATCGCCGCGGTCCACGGTGTCACTTTCGGCGGTGGTTTCGAACTAGCGTTAGCCTGCGATCTGATCGTCGCCGATAAAATGACCCGTTTCTGTTTCCCCGAACTGCGCCTGGGGCTCATTCCGGGCTTCGGCGGAATTCCGCGCCTCAAACGCGACCTGGGAAACGCCGTAGTTCGCGACCTGCTCCTCACCGGCCGCAGCATCAACGCCGCAAAAGCGCAAACCGTCGGCCTGGCAAGTCAAGTGGTAGGCGAAGGCGACGCCCTCCGCGTGGCTCGCTCCACCGCAGCCCAATTGAAAAAATTCGATCGCGACACAGCCATCGCCGCGAAAAAATTCATCAAACCGATCCCCCACGAAGCGCTCCGCCTCGAAATCGATATCTTTTGCGACCTTTTTATGCGGCCCGCGGTAGATGCCGGCCTGCGCAAGTTCGTAGAAAGCAGCGACGCGCTCCCCTATCTTCCCTAGCCCGACGCACCGACCATGCAGACCCAAGCAAAATTGTGGCAAGATAGATAGACATGAACAGCCTGGACAATACCACCGACGAAGTACTCCGCCTCGCCGCCGAACATTTCAAAGTCGAGCGCGATCAGCTCGCTCCCGACGACGATTTCTTCAAGAAGCTCGGCATCAACAGCCTCCAGGCACTCGACCTCCTCACCCGCATCGAACAGCACTTCCAAATTGAGCTCCCCGACTACGAACTCCAGGGCGTAACCGATTTCCGCACCCTCGCCCAACGGATTCAATCACGCCTGTAATGCTGGATCTGCGCCAGTACAATTCGCTGGGAGAAGCGTTGTGCGCCGCGCTCGATCGCTGGCCCGATGAAATCTGCCTGATCGAAGCCGATCGCGAACGCGAAAACGCGCGCCTGACATATCGCCAATTCAAAGAACAAGCGCTCCCCCTCGCGAGCAGGCTACAAAAGGCAGGACTGCAAGACGGCACACGTGCCGCCATAATAATGACCAATCAGTCGAAATGGCTGATCTCCGCTCACGCCATTTTCTTCTGTGGCGGTGTGCTGGTCCCGCTCGACTACAAACTTACCGCCGCTGAACAACTGCAACTCCTTGCACACTCCCGCGCAGAATTCCTCATTATCGAGCACCACCTCTGGCGCGCCCTTACCCAAGCCGAACAATTCAAAAATCTGGCCGTCCGCACAGTGCTCGTCACCGAAGCCCCTCCAAGCGCCGATCTAGCCGGCGCGCATCGCTGGGAACATTTTCGCGCCGAAGCCGAGCCCACTTTCATCCCGCGCAAACGCAACGACCCCGCCTGCATCGTCTATTCTTCCGGCACCGGCGGCCGCCCCAAGGGTTGCGTCCTCGCCCACGAAAATTATCTCGAGCAATGCGTCGCCCTCACGTCGCTCTATCCGTTCTGGCCCGGCGTGCGCTACCTCAGTATTCTCCCCACAAATCACGCAATCGATTTCATGGTCGGCTTCATCGGCCCCTTCACCTGCGGCGCCACGGTCGTGCATCTGCGCACCCTGCGCCCCGAATTTATCCGCGAAGCGTTTACCAAATACAAAATCACTTACATGGCGCTCGTCCCCACGATTCTGAAAAATCTCGAACGCGGCCTGCGCCAAAGATTCGCGGAATTGCCGTCAGGCAAACGCAAAATCCTAAACGCGCTGATCGCAACGAATCGCGCATTGACGCGCCGCCGCCCCCATCTGAAAATCAGCCGCGCGTTGCTGCCACAGGTACACCAAGCTTTCGGAGGCCAGCTGCGCGCCCTATTTGTCGGTGGCGCCTTCACCGAGCCCGAAACGCTGCAATTTTTCTACGATTTGGGAATTCCAGTAGCCAATGGCTACGGTTGCACCGAAGCCGGCACGACGATCACAGTGAACGATCTAAAGCCGTTTCGTTCAGACACCGTTGGCAAGCCGCTCCCTGGGATGGAAGTAAAAATCGCGAACCCCGGCGCCGAAGGAATCGGCGAAGTCACCGTGCGCAGCCGCACACTCATGTCCCACTATCTCGACGATCCCGAAATGACCGCTGAAACCATCGTGGACGGCTGGCTCATGACCGGAGACCTCGGCCGCCTCGATCCCTCCGGCCATCTCCAACTCCTCGGCCGCAAAAAAAATATGATCGTCACCGAAGAAGGAAAGAATATTTATCCCGAGGACGTCGAAACCTGTTTTGCCGGGCTCGCCGTAAAAGAATTCTGCGTCTTCGCCGCGAATTATCTCTGGCCGACCCGCACCCTGGTCGGCGAACAACTCGTCCTGGTCCTGCATCCGGAAAGCGCGCAAGAAATTGACGAAGCACTGCTGCAAGACGTCGCCGAACGCAATCGCCGCCTCCTGAATTACAAACGCATCAGCGGCTACCTCGCCTGGGATGGCGACTTCCCGCGAACCGCCTCCCTGAAGATCAAGCGCGTCGAACTAGCCGAACAAATCCGTCAAAAGCGCGGCCGTTCCGCCGTGGTGCCGCTATGATTCACACCGCGGTTTCATCGCCGGAGCGCTCGCGCCAGTGAGCACCCAATTTCTCGCGATCGTAAATCCCGCGGCCGGCGGCGGACGCTCCGGCCGTCTGGCCGCCGGCGTGTTAGAAAGAGCCCGCCAAACAGGAATCACGCTCACCGTCGCGCACACCACTCGTGGCGGCGAAGCCGCCGAAATCGCGCGCCGAGCCTACGGCGAAGGAATCCGAAATTTCCTGGCAGTCGGCGGCGACGGCACCTCCTTCGAAATCATCAACGGTCTGTTCCCAGCCGCCGCAACCCACGGCCGCCCCACGCTGGGCCTGCTGCCGCTCGGCACCGGCAATTCGTTCCTAAAAGATTTCAGCAAGCACGGCGTCGAGCACACCATCGAATCCCTGCAAAACAATTCCCGCCGCCTCTGCGACATAATTCGGCTCCGCCACGCGCGAGGCGAACTCTATTTCCTGAATCTCCTCACGCTAGGTTTTCCCGCCGACGTAGCCGAAACCACCAACCGCCGCTTCAAAGGCTGGGGCGAACTGGGCTACATCCTCGGCGTCTTCACCCGACTCGTGCGGCTCGAACATCTCGCCTACCCGCATCGACGAGCCGAGGCAAGAGAATTCGATCGCAACCCCGCTCTGTTCCTCTCCTTCAACAACAGTAAATTTACGGGCGGCCACATGATGATCGCTCCCAACGCCGATCCCACCGACGGCCTGATCGAATACGTCCGCTGGAGTCCCATCGGCCGCCTGGGTCTGATCTGGACTCTGCCGCGCCTCTTCACCGGCTCGCACATCAATCATCGCAGAGCATTCCGCGCTGCAACAAAGCGCATCGATTTCGAACTATCCGCGCCGGTCAACGTAATGGTAGACGGCGAGAGCCTGCGCCTCGAATGTCAATCGCTGGAAATTCTCCCGGCCGCGCTGGACGTGATCGTATGAAACACGCCTACCTCAGCGTCCGCTCGGCGCTCCTGTGGGCGATCAGCGGAATCCATTTCGCTGTAGTCGGCACAATTCTCATCGCGCTCGGCGCAGTCGTTGATCCGCGGAAGAACGATTGGCCGCAACGCGTGTTCTTCCGCAACATCCTGCGCATAGCAGGCGCGCGTTTCGAAGTCCGCCGCGCCGCACAATTCGACGCCACGCGCACCAGCATCTTCATCTGCAATCACGTGAACCTTTTCGACCCGTTCGTCATCTACTCCGCTATTCCGCAATTCCTGCGCGGTTTTGAACTCGAATCCCACTTCAAAGTCCCCGTGTATGGCTGGATGATGGGCCGCTTTGGAAATATTCCTGTGCCGGACGCGCCCAGCCGCGAAGGCCTCGAAATCATGACCCAGCGCGCCAAAGCGGCCCTCGATTCCGGCGTCAGCCTGGTCGCTTTCGCCGAAGGCTCGCGCACACGCGACGGCCACGTGCAGCCATTCAAAAAAGGTATCTTCAGCATCGCGCAAAGATTCGGAATCCCCCTCGTCCCGGTAAGCATGGTCGGCTCCTACCAATTCTTCCAAACCGGCCACTGGATGCTGCATCCCGAAAAAATCACGGTTTACATTCACGATACGATTGACACGACGCAAATCGCCCGCGCCGAAGTGGATGCGCTGCGCCAACGCGTGCAGGGAATTGTGTCGGCCCCGGTGGAAGAATCGCTGAAGGAAAACCCAGTGAAGAAGTTGTAAAAACTTTCGCGCGAAATCAGGTACAAGGCGTCAAGAAATCTGCGTTTCGCTCGCCGCCGGCAATGATCGCCCCGCGCGCAATTCCTGCCAGGTATAAACCACGCGATGAATCACGGTGATCGTCGAAATCGCGGCGATCACCCACAGCACCTGTGCCATGCGATTGAACACACCGCCCATGATCAGCAGCACCAGCCTTTCCGGCCGTTCCATGAATCCCACTTTACACAAGGGAATAATTGATTCTGCCCGCGCCCGCGCGTAACTCACCATGAACGAGCTGGCCATCGCCACGGCCGCCAGCGCCATATAAAATGGCCTCCCCACCAGCGTGTAATGCACCACCAACCCCATGTACAAAGCGAGATCCGAATAACGGTCCAACGTCGAATCCAGAAACGCTCCGAACGCCGTCACGCGTCCCACGCGCCGCGCCACCTGCCCGTCCGCCATATCCAAAAATCCAGCCAAGAAAAGAACTGCCGCAGCTTGGCGGAACATTCCCATCGCAAAAAGCGCCGCGGCCCACGAATTTACCGCGAGGCCCAAAAAAGTAAACATGTTCGGCGTGATGCCCGTCGCCGCCAGGCCACTCACCACGTGGCGCAGCAGCCACCCGCCGCCCTCGCCGATCCAGTAAGTCGGCGGCTTCTTCCGTTCGATGGATCCGTTTTCCATAATGAGAAAATCATACTCCGATTCCGCGGCAACGAAAACCCGCGCTCGCTTCTACCGCAGCGGCATTTCTGGAACTTTTCCGTCGTAACGCAATTTCGGCTCGGTTTGCTGCTGCACTTCGTCCGGAGTAAATCCCGGCGCCACTTCGCGCAGCACCAATCCCTCCGTCGACACGTCGATCACGGCCAGGTCCGTGATAATCGTATTCACGCACTCGATCGCGGTCAGGGGATAACTGCAAGCTTTCACGATTTTCCGCTGGCCGTCCTTCGCATTGTGCTCCATCGTGACGATTAATTTCGGCGCCCCTACAGAAATATCCATCGCGCCGCCGATCCCGCCCGCGCCCTTCGCACCTGGCACGCGCCAATTCGCCAAATCTCCGCGCTGCGAAACCTGCAATCCGCCCAAAATGCAAATATCCAGATGCCCCCCGCGCGTCATCACATGCGCATCCACCTGCGAAAAATAAGCCGCGCCCGGCACCAAGGTTACCGGCACTTTCATCGCGTCGACCAGATCGTAATCTTCCTCGCCCGCCTTAGCACGCGGCCCCATCCCCAGAATTCCATTCTCGCTGTGAAAATAGACCATCACATCCTTCGGCACATACGCCGCAATCAAATTCGGAATCCCCCAGCCCAAATTCACATAAGCGCCGTCCGGCAATTCCAGGGCCGCGCGCTCGGCGATCTGCTCTCGCGTCAGCCGCGCCTTAGGCATTGTGAATTCCCTTGGCCACCACGATGCGATGCACAAAAATCGAAGGAGTCACAATCGTTTCCGGATCCAGCGTCCCTGTCTCCACGACTTCGTCTACTTCCACAATCGTGACCTTCGCCGCCGTGGCCATAATCGGATTAAAATTCCGCGCGGCCTTGCGATAAATCAAATTCCCCATGCGATCCGAACGATAAGCCTTGATGAACGCGTAATCCGCTCCCAGGGCCTGCTCCAAAATATAACGCTTGCCGCGAATCAAGCGCTCTTCCTTGCCCTTCGCCACGTCCGTCCCCACTCCCACAGGCGAATAAAACGCCGGAATCCCCGCGCCAAACGCGCGCATGCGTTCGCACAAGATTCCCTGCGGCACCAGTTCTAGTTCCACTTCCCCCGCGTCGAATTGCTGCTGAAAATATGTCGCGCCCGGCCCCGGAAAAGCGGCGATCACATGCCGTATCTGCCGGTTCTTGAAAAGAATTCCCAGCTCGCCGTCGCCCGTGCCGCAATTATTGCTGATCACGCTCAAATGGCGCGCGCCACGCCGCGCCAGCCCCTGAATTAGATTGTTGGGAAATCCCGCGCCGCCGAACCCGCCGAACATGATTGTAGCGCCGTCGGGGACATCCGCAACCGCAAGGTCCACCGAAGCAAATACTCTGTCTTTTCGATTCATATTTGAATTTGCCGGAGCGGAGCTGAACTCCGAGCTTCCCACAATAATATAACCGTTTGATTCCTCTCGCCGATAAATACCACAGTTTCGCTAGCGATTGATTCGAAATGGACAGAACGGGCAGGCTCGGGGGATGGTTAGGGTTCCGGGCATAGGTCGCGCGCCGCATATCGCATCCTTTCGCGGGCCTTCCATTGGGCGCCGACTCGCGCTAACACACGCGCCGCTCATTGAATATTCGTAGCAACACGGAGGAGGATAAAGTCTAGAAACGAAGAACGGCCCGGCTGTGACAGTTTTGTGACGCACCATTTTTCACCGCGAACACGCTGCCTCGACTACAATCTCCACCGACGGCCACAACCGCGCCCCAAACCACAAAATGAATCTTCCCCGCGCCGAAACAATCCCCGACAAAATCGCATCCACCCCCATCCCCCGCCGCCGCTGGGTAATCGCCTGCGTGCTGGGCCTCGGCGTCCTAATCAACTATTTCGATCGCGTCAACATCTCTGTTTCTCAAGACGCTCTGCACGCCACCTTCGGCATCACCACCGTTCAATTCGGCTACCTCCTAAGCGCCTACAGCTGGACTTACGCCGCCCTGCAACTCCCCTGCGGCGTCCTACTCGACCGTCTCGGCGTAAAATTAGTCGGCCGCATCAGTACACTACTTTGGAGCGTCGCCTCTTTCGGCGCTGCAGCCGCAACCGGCGGGGGAAGTTTCTTCGTCGCGCGCCTCGTGCTAGGCGTCGGCGAAGCACCCACATTCCCCGCCAATTCAAAAGCCATCGGCTACTGGTTTCCATCGCGCGAACGCAGCCTCGCCACCGCCATCTTCGACGCCGCCTCGAAATTCGCCCCCGCCGTGGGCGTCCCGCTGCTCGGCCTGATCCTGATTCACTTCGGCTGGCGCTGGAGTTTCGCCGCCACGGGCATTCTCAGCTTCCTCTATTTTCTATTGTTCTACTGGCTCTACCGCAATCCCAGCGAAGATAAATCCCTCACCGCCGACGAACGCGAATTCATCCTGCGCGGCGGCGCGCAATCCGAGGGCCGCCCCAAACTAAAACAAAGCAGCTCGATCGTCTACCTGTTGCGCCAACGCAAAGTGCGGGGCCTCGTGCTGGGCTACGCCTCCTACAATTACACTTTCTATCTGCTGCTCACCTGGCTGCCCAGCTATCTTTCCATAGCCCTGCACGTAAATTTGCTCCACTCCGTGCTTTATTCCAGCGTCCCGTGGCTCTTCGGCACGTTCACCGATCTCGTGATCGGCGGCTGGCTGGTCAACGCGCTAATCCATCGCGGAGGCGACGCTTCTCTGGTTCGCCAGATTGTCTTGATAGGAGGTACGGCGTTCGGCCTCGGCATCCTCGGCGCCGCCCACGCGCACACACCCACCAGCGCGTTATTCTGGATCAGCATTTCTATTGGCGGACTTTCCGCCGCGGCTCCCGTGGGCTGGTCCATCCCGTCATTGATTGCTCCCGAGGGAAGCGTGGGCACTCTGGGCGGAATACTAAACTTCGGAAATCAATTGTCGGCCATCGTCGCGCCGATCGTCACCGGCTACGTGGTCGCTGCCACTCACGAATTCGCCTGGGCCTTCGTGGTCGCGACTACGTTCCTGCTCGCAGGCATCGCCGGCTACATCTTCTGGCTAGGCCGCATCGAACCAATACCCGAGCCGATCGGCGCGGAGCCAATCGCCGGTCCATCAATATGATCGCAGCGAATCTAGCGCGCCGGATAGTGCTTCGTGTCCTGCGTCCGCGAATTGAAGACGCCGAAGCTTCCATCCGTGTGTCCGGTCAACTCCAGATAATTCCCCGCATCCGGACCTGGCGGATTGGCAATGAATTCCGCCGCCACGTTGTGCGCCGTCCCGCCTTCATCCGAATAATGCAGCTGCCACAAATTTTCCAGGTGCGGAGACTTCTCAATAATGTCCCAAGTCGAAGGCGTGCCGCCCTTCTTTGCTCCGTTATCCATAATCGCCACGCGCGGCGCAATTCCCCACACCATCGCCGGGCTGCTGCTCTGCTGCCAGCCATGATGCGAGACGATGTACACATCCACGTGGCCCAATTTATTCACCGGGCACATCAATTCCATTTCCTTGTCCCAGGTCAGATCGCCCAGATCCACCACCCGCAGCTTCCCAAAAGTAATCAGCGTGCCCAGCGAACGCAAATTTTCCGTCTTGTCCGCGGGACGCGTCTCCGATTCCTTGCAAGCCGCATTCTCCTGCCCAGCTCCAGGCAGCGGCTTTTCAATCAACGTTCCGTCCGCGCTGATCACCTCGACATGCATTCCCTGAATCGGCAGCACAACGCCCGGTTTCGCCGTGATGCGCTTGTATTTCCCAGTCGCGAGCAAAGCCTGATACGCCTGCCATCCCTGCACCGTAGGCCCGTCTGTGCTCTCGCGGTTCTCGCCATGATCAATAAATGTCCCGACGGGAATCCGCGCCACCAGTTGCGGCACTCCGCCCACATGGTCCTCATGAAAATGGGTGATCAGCACGTAATCAATCTTGCTCAGCCCCGCCTTCTTCGCTGCCGCCACGATGCGGTCCGCGTCTCGCCCATTGTTCCCGTCCCATCCAGTATCAATCAGCAATGACTGTCCCTCGGGCGTCACAAACAAAGTCGCCTGCCCTCCCTCCACATCCACAAAATAAACCCGCAGCGACTTCGCTGCCGCAGGCGCAGCCGGCGCCGCGTTCGCGCCAGACAGCAGCGCAATTGCCGCGTACGCCGCCGCAAAAACCACGACGCTCGAAGTTATTCTGAAATGAAATCCGAAGCGGGCGGAAAGAGTCATGTTCAAGAGTCCCCACTCTTCATTTTCGTGAACGCACTTGCCGACAAAGATAGTCAATCCACCGCCCCATTTCGTCAACAAGCTTGTTTCCACACAGCAGCACGCCACACACCCAATCCGGTTCGAGTCAATCTCTGCGACAGCAGTTGAATTATCCCGCAGTCAAATCGCCGCGAGCGCGTCCCCTACCCTCCGCTTTCTGAAGGTCGGGTGTTTAGGCTCCCCAGCACCGACCAAGCATCTCGGCAGCCATTCGTTAAATTTGACGCACTTGATGCCTCCGGAGCATCCAACTCTCGCTGGGCTTTCTGGACGCTGCGGGCGAACTTGTGAATCGCCCCACGCGCCAATTTACCATCGCAATTTTAATCCTCGAAGCAAGGAGCATGAATAGTGAAATTCAGAAAACTGGGTAACACAGGACTCATCGTCAGCGAAGTCGCCCTCGGCACCATGCAGTTCGGCGGCAAAATGAATATGGGCAACCTCGATCAGCAGGACACCACGCGCATGGTGAAGCTCGCCCTCGACAGGGGCATCAACTTCATCGACACCGCCGACGTGTACAGCCTGGGAGAAAGCGAAACGCTGGTGGGCAACGCCTTGAAAGGCACAAGGAAGGAAATCGTCCTGGCCACGAAAGTCCGCCTGCCCATGAGCGCAAATCTAAATCACAGCGGCGCCACGCGCGTGAACATCATGCGCGAACTCGAGGAGAGCCTGCGCCGTCTGCAGACCGACTACATCGACCTCTACCAAATTCACGGATGGGACAGCAACACGCCCCTCGAGGAAACTCTGCGCGCGCTCGACGACGTCGTGCGCCAAGGCAAGGTCCGTTATATCGGCCTCTCCAACTACATGTCCTGGCAAGCCGCCACCGCCGTGATGCTGCAGCAAAATCTGGGATTGGAAAAATTCGTCACCGCGCAGATGTACTACAGCCTGGTCGGTCGCGGTCTCGAATACGAGTTCCAGTCGTTCGCCGAATATCACAATATCGGCATCCTGGTCTGGAGCCCGCTCGCCGGCGGCTTTCTTTCCGGCAAGTACACTCGCGCGAACCCAACTCCCGCCGGCACGCGTTTCGCCGAAGCCGGCGCGTTCGTTCCATTCGACAAAGAGATGGGCTACCGCGTAGTGGATACGCTGAAAGAAATTGCAGCGCGACGTCAGGTAAGTCCGGCTCGTCTTGCACTTTCATGGACGCTAGCACGCCCCGCAGTCAGCAGCGTCATCGTCGCCGCCCGCAAGCTCGAGCAACTGGAAGACAACATCGCCGCCGTCGATCTGCGGCTCGCGCCAGAAGACGTCCGTCAACTCGACGCAATCTCCGACCCCGGCGTTCCCTATCCAAGATGGATGGTCCTGCAACTCGACGTCGCCGAAGACCCGCGCTCCAAAGCGCTCTATCCCGAACGTTACGCCGACGGCGGCGCCTGGAAGGACCTAAGAGCCAGCCGCTGGTCCGGGTAATATCCACATCCCTGCGACGGGAAGAAATGCGGAGCCGAAAAGCTGGGTCAAAAATAAGCATTCGCATTGCGTCGGCGCGCAGGGAAGATGAATAGGAATTACATAACCGAGAGTGGAAGGCAGGAAGCAGGATCTCTACTGAGAGAATTGCTCGCAATGCCTGGATAAGAGGAAAGCAACTCGCCGCGGAAGACCACATCTCCGACCCATCCGATTCATCTTGCGATATCATCGCTGCGTCTTGTTTCGCCTGGAAAGATTGGCATAATGCGAAGCGGCGGATTTGCTCTATGGGGAAGAGCCCCACGCGGGAGTCCTGCGAGTGTACAGCACTCAAATAATGGGTTCGGCGTGCCACCACGACGACGCGAGTAAACGTTTTCATCCGGCAGCTTCGCGCGCCTCGCTCCCACCCGCACCGCAGATTGTTTTGCGCCCCGACCGGCGCGGAGATTCTCACCCATGACCACGAAAAAATTGCGCAGCCAGGAATGGTTCGGCCGCAAAGACCGCGACGGTTTCATCTACCGCAGCTGGATGAAAAATCAAGGCTGGCCGCACGACATGTTCA
>Ga0209420_1000014_pt1 | contig 112457 bp, 89 predicted proteins | sample BlaSpr_A8_OM1_O1_FD_187972 | JGI IMG/M metagenome (GOLD analysis project Ga0209420, IMG submission 187972) | Forest soil microbial communities from Thunder Bay, Ontario, Canada - Black Spruce, Ontario site 2_A8_OM1_O1 (SPAdes) (version 2) | ecosystem: Environmental > Terrestrial > Soil > Boreal... | reverse complement strand
CGCATCGTGCTTTACACCGATGGCATCACCGACGTCTTCAATTCCGACGGTGAAATGCTGGGCGTGGAGGGCGTGCAGAAAATTGTGCGGGAAACTTCGGCGCTGCCGTTCAAAGAAATGAAGCGCGGCATTCTGGATCGCGTGTCCTCGTGGCGGGAAGGGCCCGCTACCGATGACGTTTCGCTAGTCCTGGTGGAAGTCCAATAGGCTTCTGACTCTGAGAAAATCTCTCGCTCCATGGCCAATCTTGAGTTTGAACGTACGATCGTGGTTCTTCCAAAAGAAATTTTCGTTTTCTTTGTACCGCAACGTATGCCGCTGTGGTACGGCGCGGAAATGAATAGCTGCTTTGAAGTCCAGGGCGGAGCGCCGGACTTTGCGGTGGGCCAGAAAGTACGCATCACGGGCAGGCTCGCGGAACGCGAAGTGACCTTGACCACGGTGGTCACTGCTTACCAATGGGAGCGTTTATTCGAGTGGCAATTCCAGGATTCCTATGGTGTACGAGGAAAGCAACGTTGGGAACTTCAACAGATGGGTAGCGGCACGAAGTTAACCGTGCGCGATCAGTACGAAATGCCGGGACGCATCGGCAAAATAGTCGATCGAATTTTCACGCGCTATGGAGTGGCCGCGCGCGACCGTGCGTGGCTTGATCGATTACAGCGCCTCGCGGAGCCTCGCGGATCGCTTAGACGCCTATAACGCGCAGGAATCGCTTTTTACCGACTCGCAGCGCCAGCAAATCGCCCGGGTTCAAAACGATGGTACGTTTCACATCTTTTTCAACTTCACCGTTTACCTCCACAGCTCCCTGCTTGATCAGCCGCTCGGCGTCGCTTCTGGAACTTGCCAGTTGCGTCTCGGTGAGAACGCCAAACAGGGGACGCGTGCCCCAGGCCAATTTCATCTCCGGCAAATCCGTGGGCGCTTTCTTGTCGCGATAGACCAGGCGAAATTCGTCCGCAGCTTCTTTGGCGGCTTCTTCGCTGTGAAAGCCCGCCACGATGTTATGCGCGAGCTGCATCTTGGCGTCCATGGGATGCAGCACACCCATGTTGACTTCCTCTTGCAGCCGCACGATCACCGGCGGCGCGAAATCAGTGAGCAGCTGGTAATAAGACCACATGAGTTTGTCTGAGATCGACATCAGCTTTCCGAACATCTGATCCGCTGGTTCGGTAATGCCGACGTAGTTTCCCAGGCTCTTGGACATCTTGCGCTCGCCATCCAGCCCTACCAGGATCGGCATGGTAAGAACAACTTCTCCCGGCAGGCCGTATTCGCGCTGAATGTCCCGGTGTACCAGCAGATTGAATTTTTGCTCGGTGGCGCCCAGCTCCAGGTCGGCTTGCAGCGCCACTGCATCGTAGGCCGTCAGCAGTGGATAGAGCAGCTCGTGGATTGAAATCGGCATATTTTTTTCCAGGCGCGAGCGAAAATCTTCTCTCTCGAGCATGCGAGCGAGGCGATACTTCCCGCACAGTTGAACCACCTCGGAACTCGAAAGCTTGCCAAGCCACTCGCTGTTGTAGCGGACTTCCGTCTTCTTGCGGTCAAGGATCTTAAACACCTGCTCGAGGTAGGTCTTTGCATTTGCGTCCACCTGGTCGCGAGCCAGCGGGGGCCGCGTTTCTGACTGGCCTGTGGGGTCGCCGATCATCGCCGAGAAATCGCCGATCAGAAAAACCGCCGTATGGCCCATATCCTGAAATTGTTTGAGTTTGCGCAGCACAACGGTGTGGCCCAAGTGTATGTCCGGCGCCGTTGGATCCACGCCGAGGTACACGCGTAGGGGTTTCGACTCTTTCGCGGACTTCTCAAGCTTGGCTTTCAGTTCATCGACACGGATGATTTCGGCCGCACCTTTTTGAAGATAAGAGAATTGCTCTTCGACCGGCTTGAATTGTTGAGCCACTATTTTTTCTCCGGCGAGTTCTGGACCGTATTTAGCACGCGACGGCCTTGGATGCGAAATTTTCCTTCCAAAACAATACGCACGGCTTCCGCGTAAATGCGGTGTTCTTGTCGCAAGATTCGCTCCGACAGGGTTTCCGGCGTATCGCTGTCTTCGACTGGCACGCAAGCTTGCAGCACGATGGGACCCGCATCCAGATTTTCGTCCACAAAATGCACGGTGCACCCGGAAAATCTAACTCCGTGTTCCAGCGCCTGACGCTGCGCTTCCAACCCTGGGAACGCAGGCAACAGCGACGGATGAATATTGAGAATGCGGTTGTGGAATGCGGCCACGAATTGCGGCGACAGAAGCCGCATGTAGCCGGCCAGGCAAACCAAGTCCACGCGCTTTTCCTGCAGGGCCGCAATGACAAGCTTATCGTAAGCCTCGCGTTCAAGTCCCTTCGAAGAAATCACGCGCGCTTCGATTCCCAGCGCACGCGCCTTCTCGATTCCTCGCGCGTCTTCGCGATTACTGAGGGCCAGGGCTATTTCGGCGTTGGGGATACGCCCGGAAGCGACACGGGACGCCAGCGCTTCGAAATTAGATCCGCGTCCTGAAAGTAGAACTCCTATGCGTTTTTTCATGCAGGCCGAAATTAGCACAATTAGGCTGGCACACCAAAAGATGAAACCAGCTGGGAGCGGGTAACCAGAAGATCAAAAGGCCGGCCGCGCGCTACAGCGCTAGAGTCCCTGTGTAGGTCACTTTCGGTTTGCTGCGATGGGCGCGCTCGATGCGGCCAATCAAATAGAACTTTTCGCGGCGGCGCCTTAGTTCCGTCTCCACGCGAGAGATATGCTTCGGCGGAATGACCAGGATCATGCCCAGGCCCAGATTGAAGGTTTGCAAAAGCTCGTCGCGATCGATTTTTCCCAGGCGCGCGAGATAGCGAAAAATGGGAAGCACGGGCCATTGATCGAGCTCGACCACGGCCTGAACATTTGCCGGGAGGGCGCGCGGCAAATTTCCGGTGATTCCGCCTCCGGTGATGTGCGCCATGGATGAAACCCACCCTCGTTCGAGGGTGTTTTTCAGAAGGGGCCAATAAGCGCGGTGAGGTTTTAGAAGTTCGGCGCCGATTTTGTTGCCGACCTCGGCAACGTATGTGTTCGGCTCCAGCTTTGCCGAGCCGAACACCAGCTTGCGCGCCAGCGAATATCCATTGGTATGAAGTCCGCTGGAAGGAAGCGCGAGTAATAGATCGCCCGGGCGCACGCGACGCACGTCGAGCTGCTTTCGACGTTCTACTGCGCCGACTATAAATCCTGCAAGGTCGTACTCGCCTTCGGAATAGAAGCCGGGCATCTCCGCGGTTTCGCCGCCGATCAAGGCGCAACCGGCTTTTCGGGCCGCTCGGCTCATGCCTTCGATGACCTGCTCCACTACGCGCGCGTCCATTTTTCCCATGGCCAAGTAATCGAGGAAAAATAATGGTTCAGCGCCTTGCGTCAGAATATCGTTCACGCAATGGTTCAGTATGTCTGCGCCAACTGTGGAATGAACTCCGGTGGCGAACGCAATTTTGAGCTTGGTGCCAACTCCGTCGGCGCTAGCCACCAGAACCGGATCGCGCCAGCGTTTGCGGTCAAGCTGAAACAGTCCGCCGAAGCCGCCCACAGGCGCCAGAACTCCGCGGCGAAAAGTTTTCCCCGCCATAGCGGCAATGCGCCGCTTCACCGCATCGGCGGCCGAAATATTTACTCCAGCATCGGAATAGCGCATTAGAAAACGTTGCTTTCTGAGGGCGATGAAGTCGATCTAGAAAATGTGAAACAAACGTCTCCAACGTACCTCACTCGGGTGGATGATGGCGTTGAGATAAGTTTCGAAGCGTTCGCCAACATGCCCGGGCTCCCAGACATCTTCAGGCGCGTCGATGGACATGTAAATCATCAGCGGTGTACCGATAATATTTTCACGCGGAACGAAGCCCCAATAACGGCTGTCGTAAGAATTTTCGCGATTGTCGCCCATCATGAAGTAATCGCCGGCAGGAACTTTGTAAGGCCCGCGATTCTCTTGGGGATTAGGCGGGTCCGGCCGATAAGGCTCAGACAGCGCATTCCCGTCGATGTAAACAATGCCCTTCTTGATTTCGATGGTGTCGCCGGGCAATCCAATTGTGCGCTTAATGAAATCCGGGAAACCCTGTTCAGGCAACGGCGCGCGGAATACGATAATTTGTTGGCGCTTCGGATTGCGCCACAAAGGCACATGAATATTTGTGAAAGGAATACCGGCGTCGTAACCAATGCGCGAGACAATGAGGTGATCTCCGATCAAGACGGTATTTTCCATGGACCCGCTCGGAATCACGCGCGCCTGTACCAGGGTGCCTTCGATGAAAAGAAAAGCCAAGATCACCCAAAACCATGACATCACTTCGTGCCATATGCGGTCGCCGGTGGTCACCCGCTCGATCTTTTCTTGCCGGACTTTCTCCGGGAATACTGCTTCCGTATCTACGTCAGCTTTCACGATGAGCCTCCACTTCGAGTTGCACCAGCTCAGTCGGATAGCTGCCGGTGTAGCACGACGTGCAAAATTTGCCTTCGGTATCCCCCAGGGCCGCGCGCAACGATTTGAGCGAAAGATAGCCAAGTGAATCCGCGCCAAGAAATTGCCGTATTTCTTCCACAGAATTATTCGCGCCAATTAGTTCTTCACGACGCGGCGTGTCCACGCCGTAATAACACGGTGAAATCGTGGGCGGACAGCTGATGCGCACGTGCACCTCGGTGGCGCCGGCTTCGCGCACGAGCCGCACAATTTTCCGGCTGGTAGTGCCGCGCACGATGGAATCGTCCACCAGAACCACCCGTTTTCCCTCAAGCATTCGACGGATGGGATTCAGTTTTAGCTTCACGCCGAAATCGCGAATGGCCTGTTGAGGCTCAATGAATGTGCGGCCAACGTAGTGATTTCGAATCAATCCCATGCGGAAGGGAATTCCTGATTCCGCGGCGAAACCGATGGCAGCCGGCACGCCGGAATCCGGGACAGGCGTGACGATATCCGCCTGTAGCGGATGTTCCTGAGCTAGAAGGCGTCCCAGTTGCTCGCGGCTTTCATTCACCGGCCGACCGAAAACCACACTGTCCGGCCGGGAAAAATAAACATGTTCGAAGATGCAATATTGATGCGGCTTTTCTGGAGCGAAACGAATGGATTCAAGACCGCTGCGCGAAATGCGCACCATTTCTCCGGGCTCCACTTCGCGCACGTATTCTGCATCGATCAAATCGAAAGCGCAGGTTTCTGAAGCAGCTACCCAGGCTCCGTTCAACCTTCCAAGACAGAGCGGACGAAATCCGCGCGGGTCGCGAATCGCATAAATTTCGTCGCGCGTCAGCAGCAAGAGTGAGTAAGCGCCCTCCACTTGATTGAGCGCATCGGCGATTGCGCCGGAAAGATTTCGCGCCGAGCTGCGCGCGATCAAATGAACGATCACTTCCGTGTCGCTGGTGGACTGAAAGATCGAGCCTCGATGCTCTAACTTGCGCCGCACTTCGAGCGCGTTGGTCAAGTTGCCATTGTGGCCCAAAGCCAACTTGCCTTTATTGCAATCGATGACCACCGGCTGCGCGTTCATTAATGAGGTATCGCCGGCTGTGGAATATCGTGTATGCCCGATAGCTGCGTCGCCAGGAAGTTTCGCAATTACACTCGGCGTGAAAATATCCTGCACGTGTCCCAAACTTTTGTGCACGTGAACTTCCAGGCCATCGGTGGAGGCGATGCCGGCAGACTCCTGGCCGCGATGTTGCAGCGCGTAGAGTCCCAGATAGGCCATCTTCGCGGCTTCCGGATGGCCAAAAACCCCGAAAACTCCGCAATGGTCGTGGAAATGGTCGTCTTCGAGTTGTATCAAGCCGTTCATAGCTGTGTCAGCGAGCCTCAATTGTCTCCATGCGACTTGCCCAGATTTTTCGGAACGAATCGATATCCCCGTGGATTACTGGCGTGCCATTATATTGGATGCGAAATTCCCCGTGTGAGACTGTACCAATTGGCTTCCCTGCAACACCACATTGTGCCGCAATCGCACGGACGCTAGCAAGGGACGCAGGAGCCAGAGATACCACGGCGCGGGCCCCGCGTTCGCCAAAAAGTGCGGATTCGGCAGGCTCGTTGGCAGCCTCCGAAGAGATCATTACGTCCGCTGCGCGGCCTTCACTATGGAAGCAGGATTCTGCCAGCGTTACAGCTAGGCCTCCATCGCTTACATCGTGGGCGGAGAGAATTGCTTTCTCGCTCGCGAGCTTCACCAGACATTCAATCAGGCGTTTCTCTGCTTCGAGGTCTACTGCTGGCGGCCAACCGGCGACGAGTCCATGAATTGTTTTGGCGTATTCGCCGGACTCAAATTCCGATGCGATTGTAGCAACGTCCGGACTACTGGCTTCTTTGCCGCGCCCGTCTAACATCAGAATTAGGTCGCCCCCGTTTTTAAACCCGGATCCCAGCGCATATTCCGCGTCTTCGAGCAGGCCAAGTATGCCCAGTATCGGCGTGGGATAGATGGGCTTGCCGAGCGTTTCGTTGTAGAAGCTAACGTTGCCGCCGGTGATGGGAACGTTGAGAGAACGGCAGGCTTCGGAAATACCATCGATGACTTCCGAGAATTGCCGCATCACTTCCGGTTTCTCCGGATTGCCGAAGTTTAGGCAATTCGTCGCGGCAATAGGCCGTGCACCTGTGCAGGCCACGTTGCGAGCTGCTTCCGCGACGGCGTGCATAGCTCCGAGCCGTGGGTTGAGAAAACACCAGCGGCCGTTGCCGTCGGTTGACAGCGCAATCGCGCGCTTGGTTTCCTTCAGACGCAGGACAGCAGCGTCGCCCGAACCGGGGCCTATGCGCGTATTCGTGCGCACCATGGAATCATACTGTTCGGTGATCCAATATTTCGAAGCGATTGTCGGTGAAGCCAGTAACTGCTCTAAATTTTTACTTAGATCAGCGCCTTCCGGTTGAAATTTAATAAGTGGCGCCGCCGCTTTAGCAGCGGTTGCGGGCGGTACAGCAATCGGGCGATTGTAACGCGGACCTTCCTCCGCGATTGCGTGCGCAGGAATTTCGGCTGCCAATCGTCCATGATCGAGGATGCGAAGGTTGCCGTCCGCGGTTACTCTGCCGACTTCGACCGCATCCAGTCCCCATTTGTGAAAGACTTCGAAAACTTCGCCTTCGCGTCCGCGCTCAGCTACTAGTAGCATGCGCTCTTGCGATTCACTCAGCATGATTTCGTAGGGAGTCATCCTCGTTTCGCGCTGTGGCACTCGCGCGAGATCGATTTCGATTCCGGTGCCGCCGCGCGAGGCCATCTCCGAGCTGGAACTCGTAAGCCCCGCTGCGCCCATGTCCTGAATGGCCACCACTGCGCCAGTACGCATGGCTTCTAAGCACGCTTCGAGCAGCAGCTTTTCCAGAAAAGGATCGCCAACTTGCACATTGGGCCGCTTCTGCTGCGATTCCTCGCTGAACTCGGCGGAAGCAAGCAGCGAAGCGCCGTGAATCCCATCGCGCCCTGTTTTCGCTCCCGCGTAGATCACCGGATTTCCTTCGCCGCGTGCTCGTGCGAAAAATAAATCTTCACGCTTCGCGATACCGAGCGCCAAAGCATTTACCAAGGGGTTGTTCGAGTAGCACGGCTCGAAGGCTACTTCGCCGCCGACGGTGGGAACTCCGAAACAATTTCCGTAAAATCCGATGCCACGAATCACACCGTCCAGGATGCGGCGGTTACGCGCGATTTCTTCAGCAGTTGCGTTTCCAGCGCCGGGCCCGGTCGTGAGGGGTCCGAACCGCAACGAATCCAGTACTGCAATCGGCCGCGCGCCCATGGTGAAAATATCGCGCAGGATCCCACCGACACCGGTTGCCGCGCCCTGAAACGGCTCCACAAAGCTGGGATGATTGTGCGATTCGATTTTAAAGACGGCGCAGAGACCGTCGCCGAGGTCCACCACTCCAGCATTTTCTCCCGGACCTTGCACTACACGAGCGCCTTTGGTTGGTAGTCGTTTTAAATGGACGCGGCTGGATTTGTAAGAGCAATGCTCGCTCCACATCACGCTGAAGATTCCCAGTTCGGTGAAATTCGGGTCGCGGCCCAAAATTTTCTGGATGCGCGCGTATTCATCAACTGTTAGGCCATGCTCGGCGGCGACTTGCGGTGTAACTTTGATTTCGGTAGCGATCATTCTTTATCCGTTGGCCCAATCCGGCTGCGGAAACGGCTGTTTTTGACTATGAAAGTGTCCCAGTAAATCAAAATTCGAGCAAGAGATTGAAACAGGAAACCATTGGCGCAGGCGAGCAATTATGCGGAAACCGATTCGCGTCTGGCTAGACTCGCGACCATCGAGCGAAAAATGACCAAGCCATCAGCGGAACCCAGCGGTGATTCGACCGCGCGTTCGGGATGCGGCATCAGACCGATCACATTGCGCTCACGGTTGCAGATCCCCGCGATAGCGCAAAGCGAGCCGTTGGGATTCGCCATGCGATCATCGGGAGCCGCATTTTCGCCATTCCGCGTCACATAGCGGAACACGACCTGTTTGTTGCGCTCGATTTCAGCGAGCGTCGCAGCATCGCAAAAATAATTTCCATCCATATGAGCGATGGGGATTTCCAGAACTTGCGCAGGCTGCGCGCAGCAGGTAAAAGGTGTTTCGGTGTTTTCCACCCGCATGTGTACCTGGCGGCATAGAAACCGCAGGTCTTTATTGCGCGTCATCGCTCCCGGCAAAAGTCCCGCTTCTAACAGGATCTGAAAGCCGTTGCAGATTCCCAGGAGCAATCCGCCTGAACGCGCGAATCGATCCACCGCTTTCATCACCGGAGAAAAACGCGCTATGGCGCCCGTACGCAGATAATCGCCAAAGGCGAATCCGCCTGGAAGAATGATAGCGTCCAGGCCAGAAATATTTTCGGATTGGTGCCAGACAAATTCAACCGGCTGGCCGATAATGGAGCCGATGGCGTGATACGCGTCGTCGTCGCAATTCGAACCGGGGAATTGGACTACGCCGAATTTCATACAGCAATTTTAGCACATTTGGAATGGGCGTTTCCGAAGCAAAAACTACCGGCGGCGCTTCGATTTTGGGTGTTTGGAGTGGGATCGAGAGGTTCCACGCTTTGAGGATTTGGGCTTTTTTGCCCGAACTAATTCTTTGCGGCGCGCAGCAGCCCAGCCCGGCTTGTTGACTTGGCGCCCGCGGGCGATAGCCAGTGCGTCGGGCGGAACATTTTCCGTGATGGTCGAGCCGGCCGCGACGTAGGCCCCACGTCCGATGCGCACAGGAGCTACTAAGGCGGTGTCGCTGCCGATGAAAACTCCTTCGCCGATCGTTGTGGAGTACTTAGAAAAACCATCGTAGTTGCAGGTGATTGTGCCTGCGCCGATGTTTGAATCACGTCCAATGGTCGCATCGCCGATGTAGCTAAGATGGGGCACCTTCGCGCCTTCCTTTACCAAAGACTTCTTAATCTCGACGAATCCTCCTACGTGTGCGCCCTTGCGGATATCCGAGCCGGGCCGCAAATGGGAGAATGGCCCAATTTTAGCTTCTGACCACACACGGCAAGAATCCAGTATCGAGTGCGCGGCGATCACAACGTCATCATCAACGCGAGAATCGAGCAGAATGCTTCCGGTTTGGATTTTACAGCGCGCGCCAATACGCGTCTTGCCCAGAAGCTGAACGCCCGGTTCGACGAGCGTGTCGGGTCCCGCGGTAACTTCAGGGTCGATCACAACGGTTTCCGGAAGGTAAATCGTAACGCCGGATTCCATTAACTCCCCAGCTTTGCGGGCACGGAAAATGCGATCCACCTCAGCCAAGGCGGCACGAGTATTGCAGCCGAGAATTTCCTGCGAATCGGGCGCAAGGTAGGCGAGGACACGTTCATTTTGTTGGCGAAGAAGGCCAATCACGTCGGTCAGATACAGCTCGTGATGCGCATTTTCCGGTCGCAGCGCATTCAAACAGGGCCACAATTTTGCCAGGGTAAAACAATAAATGCTGGAATTCACTTCGCGAATCGCGCGCTGCTCGGGCGTGGCGCTTTTTTCTTCGACGATTGCTTGTACGCGGCCCTCTGAATCGCGAAGAACGCGGCCATAATCGGAGGGATCGTTCAGCTCGGCTGTAAGAATCGTGGCGGCAGCTTCGCCGCGGCGATGTACGTCGAGAAGCGCCGCCAGAGTTTCGGTACGGAGGAGCGGGGCATCCCCTGGAACAACCAGCGCAAATTTCGCGCTTTTGCGAAGGGCACGCCGGGCAACTTGCATAGCGTGACCCGTCCCGCGCTGTGGCTTTTGCAAAACGGTCTGCGCGCCGAGGGCAGCTGCCACCGCGCTAACTTGTTCAGCTTGGTGTCCCACCACGACCAATAACTGAGCTGGCCTGAGAGGCTGGCACGCGCGCACAACGTGTTCAACAAGAGGAAGTCCCCCGGCTCGATGCAACACTTTCGCGAGTTCCGAACGCATGCGCGTTCCTTTACCGGCGGCCAATAATACGATTGTGGTGTCTTTTGCTTTCATCTCACGGTGGATATTCAAGTTGTATTGTCGCTTTTAAGCTGCGGGTTTGGCAATCAAAACACAGGCAATACTTTGACATTTTGCTGCGGAAACGATAACTAGTGTGGCCATGAGAGAGCCAAGATTGCCCGCAGGGAGGGTAAGAAATGTTCTGTCAGAACTGCGGTACGGCAAACGCCGATGATGGCCGGTTTTGTATCCATTGCGGTGTTCCGTTAGCCCCCGCGGGCCATCCGACCGCCGATCAACAGGCTATGGCCTCATCAATCCCGCAGGAATCGAGCGGGAAAGCGCTGGCCAGCCTCATCTGCGGAGTTTTCTTTTTCGTGTTTCCGTCCGCGATTGCCGCGAATCGTCCTGGGGCACCTTGCGCTAGCAGAAATCCGAAAATCAGCAGGCCGTTTGGGCGGCCAGGGCATTGCCGTCGCTGGTTTAGTGCTCGGATACCTCGGAGTGGCGGTGATTCCGTTCGTTTTAATTTTAGCGGCGATTGCCATACCGAATTTACTTCGGGCCCGGATGGCGGCGAATGAAGCGTCCACCGTTGGTGCGCTGCGGAGAATCCATGCAGCAGAATCCTGGTACGCGTCCAAGTATAAGAATGGCTTCAGCGCCAGTTTGGACGCATTCGCAAAAGAAGACGACGACCAAGATTTGAACTGCGAACACGCCGGGGTTATTAGTTCAAATTTAGCCAATGGAACCATATACGGCTATGCATCGACCTATGTACCCCGAACGGCTGACGGCAAGGCCCCCATCGGCCGTACCGCGCGATCTTCCAATTCACAATGTTCAGAAGCGGGGACGCCGAAATATGAATTAACAGCCGATCCGGTTCAACGCGGAGTGACCGGGCAGCGAAGCTTCTATACAGATGAAACCGGCGTCATACGGTATGAAAGAGGGGATGCCGCGAGTGCGAAAAGCCCGCCGTTGCAGTAGGCATTTCAGGATCTAACAGGAAGCGAACCAGATAGAGCGACCGCTTCGGACGGAGAAACTGGGACGTTCGCGTCAGTGGTCTCGGTCCACAAAGTGCGGTCGGCCAGAAGGCGGGTAACCAATTGAGTGTGTGAGGCGTGGCCGGCTTTACGCGCCACCACGCGCGCTTTCAGCGGACGTCCGACCAGGGCCAAGTCTCCGATAAGGTCCAGCGCTTTATGGCGGCCAAATTCATCCGGAAAACGCAGCGGGCCATTCAATACGCTGTCGTCGTCGAGAACGATGGCATTTTCCACCGAGCCGCCGCGAATCAAACCCATTGCTTGCATTCCCGGGAAGTCCTTCATGAAGCCAAATGTGCGGGCGGGGGCCAGTTCGCGGCTGAAGGAGTCGCGATCCACGATCATTTTCACTTCCTGCGGGCCAACCACGGGGTGGTGGTAATCCACAAAGCAGTGAACCTGGAATTCTTCGGCTGGATAAATTCCGATGCGGCGGTCACCGTCAGAGAATTCCAGAGGTTTGGTGACCCGTATGTAGCGGCGGCGCCGGCGGAGAGTGCGTGTCCCAGCGCGAGCCAGGAGATCGATGTAAGGCTGCGAGGAACCATCCAGAATCGGCAGCTCCAGCGCGTCGAGTTCTACGTACACATTATCAATGCCGCAGGAATACAAAGCCGCTAGGACATGTTCGACAGTGGAAAGCAGAACGCCCTGTTTCATCAAACTGGTGGCGTAGCTGACGCGAGCTACGTTGCGAACGTGAGCTTCGATCTCGAAACCATCGAGATCCACGCGGCGAAATACGATGCCAGTGTCTGCTGGAGCAGGGACTAGTCGGACGTGGCTGCGAACAGCGGTGTGGAGACCAAGGCCGTCAATTTCCACCGGCCGCTTAACAGTAAGTTGATAAGGCATGCGCTGGACTTAATTGTACTAGCATTTCGGTAACCGCCTGAAGGTCATTTTACACGTGTGTAATCAGTAAGTTACGGAGTCCTCGGCTGGAAATTATTTTCCCGTGTTGTAGATATACAACATATGGTCGCTATCCTATGTGCTCAAGCGGAACAAATCTCGCCATACGGGTGTGTCGCTTAGCCTTCGCTAGATGCAAGACTGCATAAGAGAAAAACCCCATGAGGTGAAGCTACAAACTGCGGCGCCGGTAGTATCGAAGTCAACGCGGCGGCACAAGGTTGTTTCGTGAGGTAGCCGAGCGTAGAATTGTTTTGAACTTGGCCCAAATGGCAACTCCTTTCACCATATTGTCGAACAACCCCACTCCGCCGCCCTCGGCCCATCCGCGCCCAGCTTGGCTGCGTGTGAAGTATTTCGGAGGACCGAATTACCAGGAACTGAAGCGGATCATGCGCACGCTCGATCTGCATACGGTGTGCGAAAGCGCGCGCTGCCCAAACATGGGTGAATGCTGGGAACATCGCACCGCCACCTTCATGATCCTGGGCAACATCTGTACGCGCATGTGCGGATTTTGCGCGGTGCCAAGCGGAAAACCGCTGGGCCCCCCAGAAGAAGACGAACCAGAGCGAGTAGCCGAAGCTGTGGAGCAAATGGGGCTGCGATATGCGGTGGTGACCTCGGTGAACCGCGACGACCAGCCGGATGGGGGAGCCGAGATCTTCGCGCGCACGATCACAAAAATTCGCGAGCGCGTGCCGGGATGCAGGGTCGAGGTGCTGATTCCGGATTTTCGCGGGGATTGGCAAGCCCTGGAAACAGTTTTGGCGGCCCATCCGGATGTTTTGAACCACAACATAGAAACCGTTCCGCGGCTATATCGCGCAGTGCGCAAAGGAGCAGTGTACGAAAGATCGCTCGAATTATTGCGCAGGGCTCTTGAAATGTTGCCTGGAATCGCGACGAAGACCGGAATGATGTTAGGTCTGGGCGAAACTCGGGAAGAAGTGTTGCAGGCGATGCAGGAAATCGTGGCGCAGGGAACGCACATCCTTACGCTAGGGCAATATTTGCAGCCTACTCCGGAACATTTGCCCATCGAACGCTACGTCCATCCAGATGAATTTGCGGAATATAAGCGGCTCGGCGAAGCCATGGGGCTGAAACATGTCGAAGCTGGGCCGCTGGTCCGCTCTTCGTATCACGCCTTCGAACAAGAAGAAGCTGCGCGCGTCTGAACCGATAAGACCCACAGGAACTTCACCCTCGAAGAAATCCTCATGAATCCCTGGCGCGCCCTGCGAGAACTTCCCCGTGAAATTTGGATTTTGTTCGCAGCCACGTTGGTGAATCGCTGCGGAACGATGGTCCTGCCGTTCCTGGTGCTGTACCTGACGCGGGAGTTGAAAATTTCCGTGTCGCACGCTGCGCTTGCGCTGACGATCTACGGGATCGCTGCGCTCCTGACCATGCCCGTCTCGGGCTGGCTCACCGACCGTCTGGGTTCGCTATTTGTAATGCGGGCTTCGCTTCTACTTTCGGGACTCGTACTGTTTTTATTTCCGCTGGCGCACCATTTTGCGGCGATCCTTTTCATTACGTTTGCATTCGCTATCCTGAACGAATCCGTGCGGCCACCGAGCCTCGCGTTGGTTTCCGATCTGGTGAGGCCGCAGCAACGCAAACAGGCGTTCGCGTTGAGCCGTCTGGCCGTGAATCTGGGCATGAGCGTGGGTCCTGCGATCGGTGGAATTCTGGCGCTTTACTCATTTCGAATTTTGTTTTTCGTTGACGGCGCGACATCGGTTCTTGCTGCACTGGTTCTTATGTTCGCCTGGCCCGGAACGCGGCGCACGAAGAAAAGCGAGCCGCAGTGGGATGATCCAGAAGACCTTGGACGCGAAATCGAGGCGGAAGGACCGGCGCTATTGGCCGCGCCGCATCCGGCTGCGGACTTGCGTGCGTTCCGAAACCGGCGAATGCTTTATTTTCTCGGGGCGCTGATTCCCACACAACTTGTGTTCTTTCAATTGACCTCGACCGTGCCGCTTTTTCTGGTGCACTATCTGCGATTGCCGGAATCGATCTACGGTACGGTGTTCACCCTAAATACGCTCCTGATCGTCGCGCTGGAACTCCCGTTGAATAACGCAATGACGCACTGGTCACATCGACGAACTTTAACGCTCGGTGCGCTTCTCTACGCCATTGGTTTCGGGTCATTCGCACTAGCCAAGGGGCCAGCAGGAGTCTTCGCGGCAGTGGCGGTGTGGACCTTCGGTGAAATGATACTGATGCCGGGCAGCGCGGCGTATGCGGCAGAAATTGCACCGGCCGGAAGACGTGGCGAGTACATGGGCCTGTACACGATGTCGTTCAGCTTGGCATTTTCGCTGGGGCCCTGGTTAGGTGCCGTACTCCTTCAAAGACACGGGCCGCATGTGCTTTGGGGTGCGGCGTTCGTATCCGGATGTATTTCCACATTGCTGATGAGCCGTATTGGATCAAAGAAGGGTTACTCACGAACGAATCCCGCGCTAGTGGGGTGAAGCGAGAAGTGAATTGGCTATGTCGCGGGCACGCGCGAAACACGGAGCGCAGTTTGCAGCATCAGCGTCAGCCACGCCGGAGGAAGCTGGGCAAGAACTTTGAATTGCTGGCAGGTTTAGTACGCCATGAAAATATTCGGCTGCTTTATCGTTTCGCGATAATTCTGCATTGAGGTTTCCGAGCAACAAGAGGTACACAGGATTCTGAGGATATTGGGTAACGAGTGGTTCAGCGATAGTCATAGCTTCTTCGTACTTGTGATCGTACTTGCGGAGATTATTGGCGAGATAAAAACGCGTGTCGACTGACATCAGCACTCCGCGCTCTATGCCGATTTGCATTTGTCGGATGCCTTCCTGTTTGTTACCGCCCGGAATGCCCATAAAAAAGCCGAGCATCTTTACGATGGAGGAAAACGAGTCCACGTAATAGTTGTAAAGACCGATACCGGCAGTGGCGTCAGCCATATCAGGATCAAGTTTTAGCGCGCGAAGAAATTCTGTTCGCGCCGACACGCCCGCGTGAGCCACGGCATGATGTTCGCCGCGCAGTCCGAACAGGCGAGCTTTGAGCGCGTAGCCCGTTCCGGCATAGACATGCATTTCGGCGGTTTCCGATTGTGAGAGTTGTGCCTGAGCTAGCTCGATTACTTTGTCGCTTAAGGCGAGGTAGGCTTCATCTTCCGGATTCTTCCCGCGCTTCCAGGCGTCCACCATTCCATATTTGATTTCGGACGCGGCGCAGTAGGCCTTCCACCATTCCGCCTCGGCCTCCAGTAAAAAGCCAAGCGGGTGATCTGGCTGAGATTGTTGGAGTTTTTTCGCCATGACTATGGCGGCTTCGGGGTCGCCATCGTACATACGGGCCATGGCTTGCGTAGCTTCGGGAGGTAATGTAAGCCCCCCCGCTCGGACCGGTAAGGCCATGACCAGCACAGCGAAAAATAGGGTTACTGGTGTGCGAAGAAATGGTTCGACGCGCGCGTCTCTCACTTTACGCTCTCAGAACTAACCTACATCACCAAGGATGCGGACGCAAACGTAAGAAACTTGCTATGCTTTGCCGTCTTAAAACGCGAGCGAACCGCAGGCCGACAAATCATAAATCATGAACGAGCCGGAAAAACTTGAACGCGGTCTTGGGCTGGTCGAAGCCACCGCATTGAACATGACGTTTATGGTGGGGATTGGTCCGTTCATCGTAATCCCCTTCATCATTCGCGAAATGGGAGGGCCGCAGTGCATCTTCGCTTGGGTGGTGGGTGCTGGGCTCGCCGCTGTGGATGGATGTGTTTGGGCGGAGCTGGGCGCGGCCATGCCGCAAGCCGGCGGAAGCTACGTTTTTCTACGCGAAGCGTATGGCGCGAATAGTTGGGGACGGCTTCTATCGTTTCTATTTATATGGCAAACACTTTTTCAAGCGCCGCTTAGCATTTCTTCTGGTGCGCTAGGTTTTGCGGATTATTCGAAATATTTGACGGCCAAAGTTCCAGGGGTAAGCTCCTGGCTTGAGGCGAATACAGGACGCGCCGGTGAGGCGCTGGCGAATTACAACCGAACTGTAGCGCTATTGCTGATCGTTCTCGCCGTGCTGCTGCTTTACCGTCGCATTACGACCATCGGCAAGATCTCGACAGTGCTTTGGGTAATCGTGCTGGGGACAATTCTGTGGTTGATCTACGGAGGCGCGACGCATTTCAATGCCAGCCGCGTGTTTAGCTACCCCGCCGGCGCTTGGAGCTTCTCCTGGATTTTCTTCGCCGGGCTGGGCCATGCCTCGGTGCAAACGGTGTACAGCTATCTGGGCTATTACAACGTCTGTAATTTGGGCGGAGAAATGAAGGATCCCGGAAAAAATATTCCGCGAGCGATATTCCTCTCGATTTTCGGGATTGCCATTCTTTATTTCCTGATGCAGACGAGTATTTTGAGCGTGGTTCCGTGGCAAGAGGCCCAGAACTCGGGCTTTGTGGTAAGCCTGTTCGTGGAGCGCACGTTTGGAATGAACTGGGCGGCATTTGCAACCGCGCTGATTCTCGTCTTGGCGTTCGGCTCGATTTTTTCAGCCACACTGGGTTATTCGCGCGTGCCGTATGCGGCGGCGCTAGACGGCAATTTCTTTTCGGTGTTCGCCCGGGTGCACCCCACCAAGCACTTTCCGCATATTTCTCTGCTGGCGTTGGGCGCGGCGTCGATCTTCATTTGCTTGTTTTTCAATCTTTTCTCGGTAATCCGCGCCATCCTGGCGATGCGCTGCCTCATCCAATTTGTTGGCCAAGCAGTTGGACTGCTGTTGCTTCATCGGCGATGGAAGGCGGAGCGCTGGCCTTTTCGGATGTGGCTTTATCCGCTTCCAGTGATCATCGCGATCGCGGGCTGGATTGCAATTTTTATTTCCACAGGACGGACGCCCATGCTTGCTTCACTCGCGGCAATGTCAGCAGGTATCCTGGTGTACCTCGTACGAGCTCGGCTTTTGCGGCAATGGCCATTTCAGGAGGTTGTTGGATGAAGCGGTGGCGAACAGTTTGGATGGCAACAATCTTGGCGGGACTCACGGTGCTTTCCGCCAGTCCGCAGGCGATGGGGCAGTCGCTGGCCGATACCATCGAGGCCATCAATAAGTCGCGAGTGACCACTCGAATTCTTTTTGTGACCGCGCATCCCGACGACGAATGGTCAAGCTTGTTGACCTACCTTTCGCGCGGCCTGGATGCGGACGTCGGACTGCTGACTCTTACGCGTGGCCAAGGGGGACAGAATGCGATTGGCCCAGAGCAAGGCGGCGCGTTAGGAGTGATTCGCACAGAAGAATTGCTCGCCGCCGACGAGCATTATGGCGTGCATCAATTCTTCACCCGTGCGCCAGACTTTGGTTTTTCAAAGAGCGCCGACCAAACGATGAAGATTTGGGACAACATTGCGTTGGAAGATATGGTGCGGGCCATTCGCACATATCGTCCGCAAGTGGTGATCAATGGTTGGGGCGGCGTGCATTCCGGACATGGGCAGCATCAAGCGAGCGGCCTATTGACGCCGCAAGCGGTGATCGCAGCTGCGGATCCTAAAATGTTTCCGGACCAAATTTCAGAAGGATTGGCGCCGTGGAAGGTTACGCTGCAAGTGCGCCTGGCGCGGGAGAAATCGCCCGACGCTGTCGAGTTGCCGGTCAACGATGTCTCTCCGCTTTGGGGAAAGAGCTATACCGAGATGGGCATGGAAGGGCATGCGCTGCACCGCTCGCAGGGTACGCCGGCATTTTTCGGCAACGTATTTTTCCGGCGGCCGATTTATCTAGTCCCAGAAAACGAGAAAGGAACGAACGGCAAGTTCGATGCCAAGCTCCTGGCAGAACCCCTCACATCGCTCAGCACACGTTTCCCCTCGCTGCAAACGTCGATGGCCACGCGGCTTACGGCGGCGGATGCAGACTTGAGGGCGGCGCTGGTTGCACTGCGTTCGATGCAACGAACGGATGCAGCTACTTCGCTGGCAGAGGCCGGACTGCAAATTGGAGTTTTGAGGAACGAAATTTCGAAAACCGCAATGGCGGATCGAACCAACAGCGAAACTCCATCCGCGTTATTTGAGTTGCAAGGGATAAGCGAACGAATCGATCGAGCGCTGGCTGAAGATGTGGCGATTTCGTTCGAAGCGCAGGCTGACCGTCACGAGCTGGTGGCGGGTGAGGATTTTTCCGTGGAAGTAGCGTTTGACGGAAAACCAATCGTGCCGGTGAAATGGACGCTGGATGCGAGCGACATCCAGGTTCCACCGGGCTGGAGCGCGACCAAAGAACCAGCGAAACAAGACAGCGAAAGCGAAAATTTCAAAGTCTCGATTCCGGCGGATGCTAAAGCGCCGGCTTCCCCTCAAGATGCAATCCTGCCGTTTCCAGCGCCGCTCGTTCGTGTTGCTTTGACTGTCGTTTGGAGTTCCTACCGATTTACGATTGAGAAGCCAGTGGAAAGTGTGCAGGCGACGACCACGGGCATCGCAACGTATCCGCTGGAGCTGGTTCCGGCGGTGACCCTGACGGTCGAGCCGGAGCAAGTGATGGTTCCGGTACAGCGAGCGTCAGAGCCGGTGAAGCTATTCGCGCGTATTCGCTATCATGGAACGAAACAAGCGAAGGTGGATGTCGGAGTCGATGCGCCGGAAGGATGGAAAGCACAGCCGGTTGCGCCACTGGATTTTTCGACCAGCGGTGATCAATTGATCCGTTTCATCGTAGAGCCTCCTGCGCGAACGGTTCCAGGAGCCTACGCTCTGCGTCCTCACGCGCGCATTGGAGAAGAAACGTTTCGAACTTCGCTTGAGCCCATTCCAACTCTCCCGACGCGCAATTGGAGCCAGCCTTCAGACCCAACCGTTCATGTGCTGGACCTGAATGTTCCGGCCAACCTGCGAGTCGGTTACATTGCGGCAGAAAATGATCCGATTCCCGAAATTCTGCGACAGTTGGGTATTCAGGTTGATTTGCTCGACGAAGTGGCGTTGGCCTTCGGCGATTTAAGCCAGTACGACGCAATTACGGTGGGCATACGCGCCTACGAATTGCGTCCTGATTTATTGCGCGCAAATCAGCGGCTGCTGGATTATGTCGATCGAGGCGGAACGCTGGTGGTGCAGTACCAGCGGGATTTCGCCTGGGACAAGGAACTGCCCGCACCATACCCTGCGAAAATGGGAGATAAGGTTGCGCGCGTGACCGATCCGAATTCTCCGGTGCGGTTTCTTGCGCCCGATAGTCCGTTGATGAACACTCCCAACAAAATCACGCTGGCCGATTTTCAGGGCTGGGAGCAGGAGCGCGGCTTATATTTCTGGGGCACTTTTGATCCACGATATCAAGCGCTGCTGGGACTGAAGGACTTCAGCGAAGCGGAAGTAACCGGTGCGCTGGTAGCTGCACGAGCCGGAAAAGGATTGTACATCTACACCGGCTTGTCATTTTTCCGTGAGCTTCCGGCCGGGGTGCCGGGTGCCTACCGTCTATTCATTAATTTGCTGAGCCAGACACAACATGCAGCAGCAAAAAACTGAACAGCTCCAAAAGAGTGTGCGCGAAGAATTTACGGTCTCGCGCATGATTGGAATTCCGGCAGGCTCCTTTCTGATGGGCAGCGATGCGGGTCAAGACAACGAACGGCCCGTGCATCGTGTTTGGGTGGATCCCTTCGAATTGGGCGCCTGCCAAGTGACCAATGCCGAGTATGGCCAATTCTTTTCCGCCACCGGGCATCGCAAACCTTTGCATTGGGATGGTCCAAATTTCTCCGATCCTTTACAACCAGTAGTAGCCCCTTCGTGGTTTGATGCCGTCGAGTATTGCGAATGGCTGAGCCGTATGACTCAGCGGAAATTTCGGTTACCTACCGAGGCCGAGTGGGAATATGCCGCGCGAGGCGGCCAGGAACAGAAATTATTTCCCTGGGGAGACGAGCGTCCTGAATCGCTAGCGAACTATGGCACGCGCTGGAAGACTGGACCGGAACCAGTGGGGTGCGCGGAAGCCAACGGTTACGGCCTTTGCGATATCGGCGCAAATGTCCACGAATGGTGCGCCGATTGGTTTGACGCCGATTACTACCGCGTATCGCCGGAGCGAAATCCCCAAGGACCGGCAGGACCAGCCCTCCGCGCGCCCAGCGGGGCCAAACGCGCCGCGCCGGCTCGACGTGCATCGCGAGGCGGATCCTGGCGTCATTTCACGAAAGTATCGCGATGCGCCGCGCGCTCAAGCATCCCTCCAGAATTTCAGTACGCCGATTACGGATTTCGTGTTGCCTGCGATGTCCGCGAGTAGCGAAAACCCCCTATGCAGGCCGTGCTCCGGGACTTGGAAATGTGCCACGACAGCAGTAACCCGCACGCGCTCCTTTATGAGCACACCCCGCAAGGTCCAACCGCCGCCTAATTTTTCTTCGTGATATTCTCCCAGTCAAATCGGGAGAAAGTGAATGAAAGGCGTAAGACAAAAATCCATTTGTTTTGGGGAACTCGGATGACTTTTCAATGGAACGCCAAATTGCGCGTACTGCGACTTCTTACAGAGTTCGCGATAATCTTAATCGCCTCATCGGCAGCCTGGGGACAGAAAAACAAGAACAAAAAGCCGGATACTTCGCCCATGCCTTCGATCCCGCTTTCCACTTCCGATGAAATCGATCGTGACATTGGAGAAATGCTGGGCGCCTTTCAAGTGGGAAACATCGAGGCGATGCATAAATATTATTCCGATAGCGCCACGTTCGTGAGCGGAACTTTCGGGCCGCCCATTTTAGGCTGGCAGAACTACGTGGCGGGATATCAGCAACAACGCGCCTCGTTTCAGGGAAGTCAGGTGGTCCGGCGCAACACGAACGTCTTCGTGCACGGAGATGTGGCTTGGGCCTCGTATCAGTGGGAGTTTAGCTCCGTTTTGAACGGGAAGCCGTACGGAATACGCGGCCAAACTACGCTAGTGTTCAATAAAGTGGGAGATAACTGGCTCATAGTCCACAATCATACGTCGCAGCTTTGTGAACAACCAGCAGCAGGCCAGCAACAACCACCTGCTCAAACACCTGCGGCTGCAACTTCTCCTCAGCAACCGCCTAACCAATAAGGCAGCGGACCGCACACAAAGACCTTCGACTGCGCTTCAGAAGTTCTTATATCCCCGCCAGAGCCATATCCCGGCGATTATCATCAGCAGCAACACCGAGATCGTGATTAGGATGTTGATCGGAGTACTCAGCTTCTCAATACGCGCGACGAGCAGGCGCTGCTCCTGAGCCATGGAATCCCCCGCCTTGTCGAGAAAGATTTGGTCTTCCTCATGGGCTCCCAGCATGGCGCGATAAATCAGCATACAGATGAGCACGGTGGTAACTACTGCCCAGCCGACTAGCAGTGTGAAAAGGGTAGTTCCGAGCTCCTCCATGGTTATCTCCCCTGCCCGCTGAGGTCGACGTTACTCGGAAGAATGAGCCGGCCAAGCGAGCCCATATCAGAAGCGGTATTGGCGGGATTATAGCACCACCTACAATCGGTGGGGTCAAGAGGGGTCAGGCGAAACTTTCGTCCGGGAAATGAACGTGCCAGAAATTCTTCGTGGGATAGAGAATCTCAATGCCCAGTTCGAAATTACCGTCATCCGCCCCCTGGACGCGCACCACGCGAAACTCCTGGGTTTCTTGAGAAACCCGATTTAACACTTCTATACGAGAACCCAGTGCCGGCGAGAACGGAGCTCGAAGAAGGGCTCCGAAGCGGCTGACGGCGATTGCTTCAGCCGGCGTATCGAGAGGCTGTCCAAAGCTTCCATCGCTGAATACCTGCACGGGAATACGGATTAGGATTCGGCTTGAGCGGCGACGCTCAAGCATGGCGCGGGCGGATGCCATAATTTGCTCCTCAGAACGGTCGCAAGCCGGACCATTAACTTTAAGCGCGGCGAGGTTCCAGGGTCAAGGTTACCGCGAATTGAGTGTGCTTCGTTGACAAACCATAGGCCACACGGCAATATGGTTAGGCCTCGTGGTTTTGCCGCAAGAAATGCCCAAGTGGCGGAATTGGCAGACGCGCTAGCTTCAGGAGCTAGTTCCCGCAAGGGAGTGGAGGTTCGAGTCCTCTCTTGGGCACCACTACAAATTAAAAGAGTTACGCCGTGGCTGCAAATATCTGTTGGGGGTCGCCATTTTCGCTGGTGCTAGTTGCGCCGCCCGCGCCGCCGAGCGTTTTGATGAAGGGAAAGACGGCCTCCCCGCTAGATGCCGAGATTCATCTATTCCGCGAGCGGGCTGACATAGTTGGAATCGACGAGTCCCTGGCTATTGGCATACGCGTGTACGCTTGCGCCAAAGGATTTTGACCCTGGCGTCAAAAAGTTGCCGAGGCTGAACGGGATGGGCGGCCTGAAATGCCTTCTGCTAGGCCACCATGGGCGGTGTCCATAGATCTTGCGCCATGAGTGAACGCTATTTTAGCCCCTTGACCAAGTAGAGCTCGGAAAGCAGGCGACTATAGCTGTAAACGTAGGCTCGACCGTCAGCGCTGAAGTGAATGTGAGAGATATTCTGAAGTCCCGCGACGTCCGGGGGAGTCATTTCTCTAAAAAGCTGTCTCTGTCCGGTCAGAACGTTTAAGCGATAGACCTTGACCGGTGATTGTTTCCACTGATAGACGTACATAAAGCGCGGATCTGAAGTCCAAGCGAAACTTTCGCTCGCCTGCAATCCTGGGATCGGGCGTGGCGGCCCACCTTCCATGGGATACAACCATCCTCCACCACCAGCAAGACCGTTGCCCGCGATCAATTTGCCGTCCGGAGAGATCTGGCAGAACATAACTCCTTCCGGAGTCACTGGACGTGGTTTGCCACCGTCTACATCCTGAGCGAAACAACGCACGGCATGCCCGGGCCGCTTTCCGGAGAAAATGATTTGCTTACCATCAGGCATCCAATTAGCTCCGTACCAGTACTGCTGAATGTCGCTTTTTTCAGTTTGCTTGGCCGTGCCCGCTCCGGTCGGCAACAGCAGAAGGTGGGAATTGGAAACAATCGTGGTCGCCCATTTTCCATCGGGAGATAAATTGCCGGTCATTCCTTGGCCAAGTGGAATGGGGGGAGATCCTCGCGTGTCCCGCACGGCGACGGTATAGGTTGGTCCAGACTCAGCTGCTTCTTCGTTGAAGAGGACAGTGTTCCCGTCACTGGAGATATCAGTGGGGATAGACCAGTCTCGCCACGAGACCCCCCTCTCCTTGGTTGCTCCCGGCGCCAGAGCCATCATTGCGATGCGTTGTTCATCGCGGGTTATAAGGGCTTTGCCGTCGGAGGCGATGTCCTGTAGCGTGACTCCTCCGGGTGCACGGAAGATCAGACGTTGGTGACCCGATAGATCCACAGCATAAATGTGACGTTCGGTTCCGGCTTCGGTACCCGAGAACTAGATCTCGGTTCCATTGGCAGACCATGCCAACCCTTCAACACTTTCCCATCCTGCTGAGACAACCCGCTTATGTCCCTCAAGATCGATAATCGAGACAACTCCCTCGTCGTTAGCATAGATCGGGTGGTCCAGGAATGCGACTTGATCCCCTTTGGGCGAAATCCGCGGATGGCTGATCCATCCAGCAGTTTCATATAGAACATGGCCGAGTGGAAATTCAAGACGCCGTTTGCCGTTTACATCGCGGACGGCCGCTAACGTCGCCCCGTCTGCAGACCAATCAGCCCAGTCGATACTTTCAGCGAGCTGACGAGGAGATCCGCCCGTCAGCGGGACTTGGCCAAGAGTTCCCCGATCTCCGAACAAGAAACGGTCATCGACCGGCTGCAGCACCGCCATTTCACTTGAAGAAGAAACCGCAAGCAGCTGAGTTGCGGATAATCCGAGGCTTCGGGCTCCGGGGACTTTCGGGTCGGTGGAGAATATTTCAGTTGGTTCGCCGTCCCAGGAGGCGGCGTAAATAACGCTGTGACCGTCAGGCGCAAACCTTGCTGCGTATACCGTGCCGCGCCTAACGGTCAGGCGCTGAAAGTCTGGCAGCTGCCATCTGGTTGTACGGTGACCGAGGAAAAAGCCGGAGCCGACGAGGATCCCGGAGATCACGACTGCGAGAAATGCCAGGAGTGTGCGGTTGAATCCCGATACCGCTCCGCTAGGCCGAACGCCATTGATCGCGGGTAGCTGCGGACGGGTATCCACCGGGCCTTCGTCCAAACTGGCCACAAAGCGGTAACCACGACGCGGCACCGTCTCAATGAAGGAAGGGTTTTCGGCTGAATCGCCCAGAGCAGCGCGGAGCTTGCCGACCGCGACATTCACTGCATGGTCGAAGTCTCCAAAACTTTCCTCCGGCCAGATACGGGACTGAAGTTCCTCGCGAGTGACCAGCTCTCCCCGGTGCTCCAACAGGATCTGCAGTACTCGGAAGGGCTGATCCTGGAGTTTGATGCGGCTCCCAGACTTACGGATCTCTCCGACATGGAGATCGGCCTCAAATTCCCCAAAACGAATTGTTTGGTTCCCATTATGCACGGCAGATTTCCCGTTTAGGGAAGTCTAGCATCTTTGGCCACTCTTGCTGTGCACGCCGTAGCAGCCAATTGGTTTGCTGATTTTTCGGGAGAGCATGGTCCCCACATGTCTCCGGAGGCGATATTAACTGTGGATGCAGAAGCTAGCTGTTGTGTATTGAGATCGTTGGCCTTGATCAAATATACCTTCCGACGTTGGGCGGATTTGCGAACACAATGGGTCGAAATGGAGGCAACTGTTAATCAGCGCGCCGCTCCAAAATGCTTATTCGAGGGAATTACAATGAAAATGAATGTAACGAAAACATCTATGTTCGGCATTTTGGTGCTAGCCGAACTCCTAGGTGCGCTGGCACACCGTGCGGCCCAAGATCACCAAGCGCCTGATCCCAATAAGGCCTCGCTCGTTTGAAAATCCTGAAAGCATTAGCTGTTTTTATATTGGGTGGATGCGCTGCCATTCATGGCCAGTCGCCGAAACAGCAGCGGACCGATCCAGGGCTGGCCTCGCTGGGAAGCGGGTTCGTCTCCGAGACTGCGCAAGTAAACGGAACAACCCTCCACTATGTGCGGGGTGGGACTGGCCCCGCGGTCATTCTGCTGCACGGCTTCCCCGAAGACTGGTACGAGTATCACCGCGTCATGCCGCTGTTGGCGAAACAGTTTACGGTCGTGGCAGTTGACCTGCGCGGCATAGGCGGCTCCGCCGTGACGGCGGATGGTTACGATGCCGTAAATATGGCAGAAGACGTTCATCAACTAGCGGAAAAATTGCATCTGGAGCACATTTGCGTTGTCGGTCATGATATTGGCGGCATGGTGGCCTATGCCTTTGCCCGCCGGTATCCTGAGACCTGCCGGGGCGTGATGATGCTCGATGCCCCCGTGCCGGGTCTGGGTCCGTGGGACGCAGTCAAAGCCAACCCCTTTATCTGGCATACTCATTTTCAGCAGACGCCGGATTTGCCCGAGCAACTTATCGCCGGTCGCGAAGCCATTTACTTGCGCCATTTTCTCGATCCCGACACCTTCAGCGATGCGGATGTCGCCCGCTATGCCCGGGCTTATGCCGCTCCCGAACATCTGCGCGCCGCTTTGGGGATCTATCGCGCCTTCCCCGCAAACGAGAAATTCAATGCGGCGCAACAGAACGAGATCAGCGTGCCTCTGGTGTTGGCTCCCGGAGAACACTCGCCTTTCGAGAAGCTCATGCCAAGCTTCGCCGAGGCTTTGCGGGCTCATGGCTGCGCCAACGTTAAGATCGAAGTCATCCAGAACAGCGTGCATTACGTCGCAGACGAGCAACCCGAAGCCGTGGCCCAACTCATCGAACGGTACGCCTCGTTATGATTGGGGATGCTCTGAGCGCTATGCCGAAGCACGCGAAGAATTTGAAAAATATTCACGACCAAGGAATCTTCGGTCGATCAGCGGTACTCGCCGATCATGGGTTTGAGACCATACTTTAAGAACTGCATCGGAAGGGTTAAGGGAGAAAACCACATGAAACGAAAGACAGTCAAGATGATCGCATTGGGATTCTTTGCGCTGGCCCTTGCCCTGAGTACTGAGTACTGCCCGGCAAGCGCAAGCACAGGATGCCAAAAATCCGTACCCCAGCATGGCGCCCCTCGAGCAGTACCTTATGGATCGCAACGCCGAGATCGCCCTGGCTCGAACCGCAGCCCCACCATCCGTTTCCAACGATGCCACAGTTATGGTCTTCGGCAAACAAGGCTACGAAACTGCGGTCGAAGGCAAGAACGGCTTTGTCTGCATGGTAGACCGCTCATGGAATGACCGGTTCGACAAACCAGAGTTTTGGAACCCTAAAAATCGGGGCCCGGTCTGCTATAACCCGGCCGCCGCTCGGACGGCGCTGCCGATCACTTTGATGAGGACAAAATTTGTATTGGCTGGACAATCGAGAGATGAAATCCATGAGAGTATGAAGGCCGCGGTTGAGAAAAAGGAACTGCCGGAGTGCGCGCCTGGCGCGATGGCCTATATGCTGTCGAAGCAAGGGCACCTTAACGACCGCTGCGGGAACTGCGCCCCCCATCTCATGTTCTACGTTCCCCTGAAAGACGCTAAGACTTGGGGTGCAGGCGCGCCTGACTCCCCGGTTATAGTGAATACACACTTTAATGGTGATCCGGAGGCAGTGACCGAGTTCCTGGTTGTGGTGTCCGAGTGGTCGGACGGAACGCCGGCGGATGATCACGCTCACTGACGTCGATCTCAACGCGAATTCAAGTCATCACCACGCGAAAAAGATCGCTGAAATCTCAAGGCTCCGGTCCCGAGCGGCAGGCGGGCTGCCTGTGATCTATCAACACGTTGTTCCCGAGAAGTGGATCGAAAGGGCTAGAGACAAAGGGCTAGAACTGGTCGAAAATCAGACGTACTCTTTCTACAAGACACCGCCACTCAAACCGCTTCAGCATCGCAAAGCGCACAGAATAGTCAGTACCCTTTTCGAGTTGAGAGAGGAACTTCGCGCGTGGCGCAGCTTGGGAATCGGTTCGCTAGTTGCATTCTTCGGATTAACACTCTCGCTGTTGGCCTTCGGTGCAAATCTATATCGGCAGAATGCCGACTTGAATCGACAATTCGTGGAACTGCACCTAGCTGAGCAAGTGTTCGATGCGGATGGGGAGGTCGCGTACGCGGACGCCGGTAGCGTGATAGACGGCGGAGGTAAGCGCCGACGCAACACCAGTGAGCCCGATCTCACCTACCCCGCGCGCTCCGTATTCGTTTAGCACCGTATCCGGATAATCCAGGAATATGCAGTCCATTTCCGGAATGTCCGCATTCACCGGGACCATATAGTCCGCGAAATTGTTATTGATGGGGTGGCCGTTGCGAGTGTCGTAGATGGTCGCTTCGAATAGGCCCATGCCGATTCCCATCACTACACCCCCTAGAATCTGATTTCGTGCCGTCTTTTCGTTAATCATGCGGCCGCCATCGATCACGGTCAGCCAACGCGTTACACGCAGGCGAGCGATGCCTGGATCGAATGAGATTTCGCAGAAGTGGGCGCCGAAAGAATGCGTGGAGAACTTCTTCATGTTCGGATCTACGTCCGTTTTTGCGTGGCCGTCCAGACCTACGAGGTTGCGTAGAGCTAGGATGTCTTGGAAGGGAACGCCTGCGTCGGGAGATTTATCCAGGGCATGAATGCGTCCCTGGGTCATTTTCAATGTTTTGGCATCGAGGTTTTGAAACGGAGAATTCGGCGTGCGGACAGCTACCTGAATCACGGCGTCAACGGCCTTTTGCGTGGCCTGCACGATGGCAGGAAGCACCGTAGACGTAGCCGACGAGCCGCCGGAAGTGGGGCCAGGAGGCAAAGCGCTGTCACCGAGCAGCACCTGAATTTTGTCCAGCGGCAAGCCGGTTTTGTCGGATACAACTTGAGCGAAGATAGTGTATGTGCCAGTCCCGATATCCTGAGTAGCGCAGGACGCGCGAGCAGTTCCGTCTGCCAGGAGTCGCACGCGAACCTCGGCCGCGTGACGCGATGCTGGCCATGTGCAAGTGGCCATTCCCCAGCCGAGAATTAGGTCGCCGTTGCGCATCGAACCGACTTTTGGATTGCGCTTCGACCAGCCGAAGCGGTCCGCCCCCGTCTGATAGGCTTCGCGAAGATGTTTGCCGGACCATGGGAGATTGGAAGCCTCGTCGGTTTCTGCATAATTTTTCAGGCGAAGCTCGAGAGGATCCATATTCAGCTTAATCGCCAGTTCATCCATAGCCGATTCAATGGCGAAAAGTGCTGGAGTTCTTCCGGGGCCACGCATCGGTGTGGGCGTTCCGACGTTAAGGTGAACCAAATGTTGTATGGCCATGTTATTGGGAGAGCTATAAAGCAGCGATGATACCTGCGTGCAGTCTTCCACGTAATCGTCCACCAAGGATGTGTGCTGAAGGATGTCATTTTGGAACGACACGAGCTTGCCGTCTTGCGTCGCGCCCAGACGCATGCGCTGTTGAACGGCGGGACGATGTCCTACCGTAGTAAACATCAAAGTTCGCGGTACAGAGACTTTTACGGGGCGTCCGATTTTGCGCGCCGCTACCGCCGCGAGCAGCGAATGAGGCCAGGGAAAGAGTTTTCCGCCGAATCCCGAGCCGATAAATCTTGAAATCACTTCAATATTTTCGAGCGGAATGCCGAGCATCTCCGACATCACGTTGTGATGGTTCACCACGCCTTGCGACGATTCGTACAGCGTGACTTTATCTTTATTCCACACGGCAATCGTGGCGTGCATTTCCATAGGATTGTGCGTTTCGGTTGGCGTGGTGTAAGTCTGGTCAAGCTGTACAGGAGCTTTCGGAAAGGCTGAATCCGCATCGCCTCGGTAATACTTGTTGGCCAGTGTGGTGTTCGAAGGTGTCGCTTGATTCAACAAAACTAGTGGGGCCTTCTCGTCGTAAGTTACCTGAACCTTCGCCGCTGCATCCTGAGCTTGCTGAAAGGTATCAGCAACGACCAGGGCTACGAATTGGCCGTAGTAATAAATATTTTCATCTTCGAACGGAGGGCGGCTTTCACCAGGGCGGCTTAGTTCCTCAAAGGCGCCAGCGGGGCTGTAGAGCTTGTCGAAATTGCCGTGATGAAAAACTGCCAGCACACCGGGCATTTTTTCGGCTTTGGTGGAATCGATTTGTGCAATTTTCCCATTGGCAATCGTGCTGGGGACCGCCACGCCGTAGGCGATTTTGTCGATAGCATAGTCCGCGGCATAGGTAGCGCCGCCGGTGACTTTCAGCTTTCCATCGATGCGGGTGATTGGTTCCCCAATTACGGAGGTGCTCATCCATGGTCTCCTGCACAATTCTGAAAACTATTCGTTTGAAGCGGACTGCGTAACGTTTTTGAGCGTGCGAGTAAGGCAGCGCTTGGCTAACTCAATCTTGAAGGCGTTATCGTGTCTCGGTTTCGCGCCCTCCAGAGCGGCTTCGGCGGCAGCTCGAAAATTGTTTTCACTGGCTTCCTGGCCCTCCAGCGCCTGCTCTGCCTCCCTGGATCTCCATGGCTTGGTCCCCACGCCACCTAAAGCGATGCGAACGCGCTCTATGCGATTGCCGTTAAGCAAAACGGCCACGGCGGCAGACGACAGTCCAAATTCGTACGAGGCGCGGTCGCGGAGCTTCAAATAGTGAGAGCGCGTGCCCTTCGCGAGTGGAGGCAATGTCACGTAGGTGATCAAATCGCCCGGAGCCAACACGTTTTCGCGATTGGGCGTGGAACCCGGCAGCAGGTAAAAATCGTTCAACGCAACGCTACGCTCCCCGTGGGAGCCTTGCAGGTGCACCATGGCTTCCAGCGCCATCATAGCCACAGCCATATCCGAGGGATGAGTCGCAATGCAATGTTCGCTTGTTCCAAGAATGGCGTGAATTCGGTTGAAGCCATCTATCGCCGGGCATCCCGAGCCGGGCTCGCGTTTGTTGCAGGGATAGGCGGTATCGCGAAAATAGTAACAACGTGTACGCTGAAGCAGATTCCCGCCGGTTGTAGCCATGTTACGAAGTTGCGGCGAAGCTCCGGAGAGAAGCGCTTCGGAAAGGACGGTGTAACGGTGTTGAACCGTTTCATCGTGTGCCAAATCGCTATTGCGAACCATCGCGCCAATTTTCAATCCGCCATCGGGCGTCGATTCGATCTGTGCGAGAGGCAGGGAATTAATGTCCACAACCTTTTTCGGCGTTTCAACATTCAACTTCATCAGATCGATCAGCGTGGTGCCGCCGGCCACATATTTTGTTTCCTTTTGCGAGCGGCCCGCTTCAAGTGCGGAATTTACTGTGCTGGCTTGGCTGAATTGAAAGGCTTCCATCGAGTTACCTCAGTTACAAGATCTCGGACGCGCGGTGAACTTATTACGCGCCGCGTCGGGCGCTTTGAACGGCAGCAACAATGTTGTCGTAAGCACCGCAGCGGCAGATGTTTCCGCTCATACATTCGCGCACGGCAGCGTCGTCCTGGCCGCAAGGTTCTTTGAGCAGCGCGACAGCGGACATGATCTGGCCGGACGTACAATAGCCGCACTGAAAACCGTCGTGCTCCAGGAAAGCGGCTTGGACGGGATGCAGTTCTCCATCTTGGGCCAACCCTTCGATGGTGGTGACCTTGTCTCCCTGATGCATGATGGCAAACGTTAGGCAAGAATTTACGCGGCGTCCGTTTATGTGGACCGTGCACGCGCCGCACTGGCCGTGGTCGCAACCTTTCTTCGTGCCGGGAAGTTGAAGGTTTTCGCGCAGCGCATCAAGGAGGGTGACGCGAGGCTCCAAGGCCATAGGGTGCTCTTTTCCATTGATGTTGAGGACCATGGGAACCGCGCCCGGAACGTCAGCACCCGGAATGACTTCGGTGGCCGGTTCAGGCTCTTGCACCGGAGCGGAGTGGAGCAACGGAGCGGTTGTGACGGCTAGGCTCGCCGTACCGAGTTGCGTCAGGAAAGAACGCCGGGTAAAGCGGCCTGGCGTTTCCGATTGGCTGGGCTGCTCTTGTTCGGCAATCTCAATTATCGACTCATCTTTTTTGGTCATGGTTGCGTCTTACAAGGGTTGAGTTGAAAACTGACTTGCACATCCGAGTTGACGCGTACGGGATCGGCCAAGGCGCATGATACTTGCTGGAAAAAGATAAGCGATACAGGGAATACCTGAGCGAGGATGGGGAAATCCCGTTAGCTTAGCGCGGGAGTATTTTGTCCACCCGTTCGGTGAGACTTTTTGCATCGAAGGGGGCACGCACCTTCACATCATTGTCGAAATAGACGAACACATCGCGGGCCGGAAGCTTCGCAGCACAGTTCTTAATGACGCGCTCAGCATCCTGCGGTTCTGTTCCCCTGGCCCAAGCGCAAACGCGACCGGTCCATTGTTCCAGCGCCTCATTGTGGTAGCCGTTGGCATAAAGAATCTCCGAGCCGTGCAGGCGGCAATACATGAAATCCGAAGTCACGTCCATCAGCCTAGGCCACTCCACTGTATCCGCGCACACGAGCGCGACATTATAGTTGCGCAACATGTCGATAAATTCCGGCGTGGCAAAACTTGTATGCCGAATCTCAATGGCATGCCGCAAGGGGCGAGCCGCATCCGGCTTCATCGCCGCTCGACCCTTCATCCATTTGTCGTGCTTCTTCGCAAGCGCCGCGGCGGAGGCAGTATCGTGAGGCAGGAGTTTCAGGAATTCCTCGAGTCTTGCCGCATCGTACTTAAAATTAGGAGGCAACTGCCAGAGGATGGGGCCGAGCTTCGCTCCGAGGTGGAAAATACCAGAAGCCAGAAAATTCGCCAGCGGTGTTTTGGCGTCTCGCAAACGGCGTACGTGAGTTATGAAACGCGGCGCCTTTACGGAAAAAACGAAATCGTCGGGCGTTTCGGCGGCCCAAGCCTTGAAATACTCCGGGCGCTGCAACGAATAGAAAGTGCCATTGATTTCAATCGATCGGAAAATATTGGAGGCATAGGCGAGTTCTTTTTTCTGCGACAATTTCTCGGGATAGAAATCGCCGCGCCATGGAATGTATCTCCAGCCCGAAATGCCAATGCGAACTTTGCCCGCGGGAGCCGAGTCTGCCGATTTCTTGCTCATTTGATCGCGTTTGCGCTGAGAGTCGCTAGTCCGGTCTTACACCGCAATCGATTCGGTAAATTGCGTGGCGGAATCATCCGTCTCGAGCGCTAGTCCATCCCGGAACGTGACAGTTTTTCCAGAGACCGCAGAAACACGATCGCCCGGCAATAGAATGCCGACCAGATTCAACGGATCGGCGGCCGAAATTGTTACCATCTCGCCGCTAGGATCAATCTTGCGCATAGCGCGCAGGGATTCGACGGCCATTGGCAGGGCGAATTGTTCTCCCATAAACCCACTGACGAAACGACCGCCGCGCACTTCTCCGCGATCTTCCAAGCGACGGAACGCAATCAATAGTTCACGCCAGCGCGGAACAATCGTTTCGCGCGCGATCACTTCACGGAACACAATGCCGTAGCGTTTCAGCAGCATCCAGCAGGTGGCATCAGCGATCCGGGCGCGATCGGGAGCTTCGTGCGCATAAAGCAACGACCAGCGTCCCAGGCTATGGCGCGGGCGTGCGTTGTGACCACGTCCATGACCGGAGCGCCGCTTGGGGTCGATCAACGCCCGAATATTATCGAAGCCGTCGGCGGTAATCATTCCCGCTGTAACCAGCTCCCACAGAGCAGTTTCCATTTCCGATTTCAACTTGCTTGTGCCGCGCACGAGTTCTGCGAAGAAAGAAGCGCCTCGCTGGCGCAGATAGTTGAGAGCATCGCGAGCGCTCTGGCTGAGACCGCGCGGATCCTGGATACCTCCATCTGCATGTTGCGAGATCATCCAGTCCGAATCTTCACGCACGAAAAACCCGATGGGCGCCACGCTGGTGGGAATTACGCGACGGCCAATGCTATTTTGATCTTCGTAAGTTGCCGGGTGCGGTGAAAGTCGGCCCCAGCCCACTGCGCCAGTGAGGCAAAGACGATCCAGAGCTTGCGGATCATAATCCGCGATTCGCCTGCCGAGAATTTGACGCTCCCAGGCATTCGCTGGCGCTTCGTAACCTTGCAATTGTTGCAGCACTTCCAAAGTGCCGCGCTCGCCGAGCACCTGGCTGCTGGGCGCCACGTGTTGCCAGCGCAATAGCCAACGCATGAATTGAGCCGCGGTAGCGGGCTGAATCTGGCTGCGCAAAGTTCCCAGCGTCATGCGATGGATGCGCGCGAGCAAACGGCGTTCGCACCATTCCGTCTCTTGGCGGGAGCCGTCGGTGAAACGTCCGCGCAAAATGGCCCCACTCGCCTCCAAACGCAGGAAAGTTTTGTCCACATCGCTGACGGCAAGTCCTAGGAAGTCGCTTAGCGCAGCCGCTGAGACCGGTCCGAGGTGCCCCATCCATCCGGTGACGCATGCAAACAGCGCATCTTCTCGCGAGACAACAGGAGCCTCGATTTCAGGGAGCGCAGAATCAAAACGCGCTTGGGGAAACGCCGCAGAAAAAGTTGCCCCTTTCTCCGCGGCGACCCAATAAGCCTCTTCGCCAAGGGTCGCTCTGGCCGCCCGCCCAGCTTGGCTCAACTGCGCAAAATGTTCCGCCCACTGGGCCACGGAATCAGCGGCACGTTGCCGGAGCTCGAGGGCCCCGCCCGCTACATTCAGCTCCAACGAGTTCGGATTTGAATTTTGAGGCAACGGAAACGCAATCAATGTCTGCAACACATCATGGAGTTCGTCGGCGTCGCGCACGTCAGGCCATGCTTCTTCACGAACCTGCGAAATCGCGGCTGGATCCAATCGCCCAATTTCGGAAAGCACCGCTTCAGGCAGCATGCGGCGCATCTCCACGGCGCGGGCGCGGCGTTCTTCGAGTGGCGCATCGTCTAGGTACGCATACGGATTTGCATTTAGAATTTCGTGCGAAAACTGCGACGGAACCGGCGTCTCCACCGCAATGCAGCGAATACTGCCTGCAGCCATGCGATCCAAAACATTCTTCAGGCCTTCGATATCCATGGCCTCCGTCAGCGCGTCCTTCATGGTCTCGCGAGCCAACGGATGATCTGGAATCTTAATTTCGCCTTCGATATTTTCCTGGCATGCCAGCGCTTCCGGAAACACCGCCGCCAGTAAATCTTCAGAGCGCATTCGCTGAATCTGGGGCGGGACTTTTTTCCCGCCCATAAATCGCAGAAGCGCAAGCGCGCGCCCGGCCACCCAGCGCCAGCGGGTATTGAAAATCGGCGATGCCAGCACGGCTTGTTCCAGCAAATGTTCCACGCTGGCGGATTGCAGAAAGTTAAAAACATCGGCCAAAGGAAAGCTGTGTTGGTCGCTTAGCGAAATATTCAGGCCGTTGTCGGTGGCGGCAGCTTGCAATTCGAAATTGAACGAGCGGCAGAATCGTTTTCGCAGCGCCAGTCCCCATGCCTTGTTGATGCGGCCGCCGAAAGGCGCGTGGATGACGAGTTGCATTCCGCCGCCTTCGTCGAAAAAGCGCTCTGCGATTACGGTGTCCTGCGTGGGAACGGCGCGTAACACCGCGCGCCCGGTCACCATATATTCCACAGCTTGCTCGGCGCCGGACCGATCGAGCCCACATTCCAGCTTTAGCCAATCCACGGCAGCGGCTGCGGCAGGAAGAGTGCCTCGAACGTACCCGGGCGAAATACCTTCGGTGAGCGAACTAATTTTCTCTCGCACCGCGGCAATTTCCTGAGAGAGTTCCATCGTGCGCGAGGGAGCTTCACCGAGCCAGAAAGGAATGCTGGGAGCGGCTCCTTTGGCGTCTTCTACGGAAACGGAGCCGGATTGGACGCGGCGAATGCGCCACGAGGTGTTCCCCAGCAAGATAATATCGCCGCGCAAACTTTCCACCGCGAAGTCTTCATCCACCGTGCCTACGACCATGTGTTCCGGCTCCGCGATTACGGTGTAGAGCGAATTATCTGGAATCGCGCCGCCGCTGGTAATGGCCGCTAGCCTGGCACCGCGGCGTCCGTGTAGCCGGTTGTTCACTTGATCGCGATGCACATACGCGCCGTAACGGCCACGGCGCGCCGCGATTCCGTTCGAAAGCATCTCGATGATTTCATCGAAATCTTTTCGCGCAAGATTGCGGTACGGATAGGCGCGGCGAACGAGCGCGAATAAATCGTCTTCCAGCCAATCCTCTGCCGCGCAAGCGGCCACGATTTGTTGGGCCAGAATGTCGAGCGGACATTCTGGAACCATGATGCGATCCAGCTCCAGGCGGTTGATCGCGCGAACCAATGCGGCGCATTCAATCAGTTCATCGCGCGTAGTGGCGAACAAGCGGCCCTTGGGCACGGCGCCCCGCCAATGGCCTGCGCGTCCGATGCGCTGCAACGCGACTGCGATGGAGCGAGGCGAGCCAATCTGGCAGACGAGATCGACGGTTCCAATATCAATTCCCAATTCGAGCGAGGCTGTTGCGACTAGCGCGCGTATTTCTCCGGATTTTAATTTTCCTTCCACGGATAACCGTCGAGCGCGCGACAGGCTGCCGTGATGCGAGGCGACCGCCTCTGGTCCCAGTATTGCTGCAAGATGATGTCCCACGCGTTCCGCGAGCCGGCGGGTGTTGACAAAAATCAGCGTGGAACGATTCGCCAGCACCAAATCAGCGATGCGTTTGTAGATTTCTTCCCACATTTCGTTCGAAGCTACAGGGCCTAGCTCGCTAGCCGGTACTTCGATAGCCAAATCCAGATGCCGGCGTTGCGAGATTTGAACGATTGCAGGGTCATTTCCATCGTCCCCCGCCAGGAAATTTGCGATCAACTCGATCGGTTTCTGCGTGGCAGAAAGACCGATGCGCGTAGAGCGATTTCCAGTCAGAGCGTCGAGACGTTCGAGCGAAAGCGAAAGATGCGAACCGCGCTTGTCGTCAGCAATGGCGTGGATTTCGTCAACGATAACGGTTTTTACCGTGCGCAGAATTTCACGGCTCTTGGCGGCCGTAAGCAGAATATAAAGCGATTCCGGAGTGGTCACCAGAATGTGGGGCGGACGCTTTTGCATGGCGCGACGTTCGTGCGTCGGCGTGTCGCCGGTTCTCACCGCCGTGCGAATTTCCGGCATCAAAAAGCCGCGTTGCTGCGCAAGTTGCAGGATTTCACCGAGCGGGGTATCCAGGTTTTTCTGAATGTCGTTGCCCAGCGCTTTCAGCGGCGAGACGTACAGAACTTCCGTCTTATCTTCCAATTCGCCCGCCAGCGCTTTGCGAACCAGCCGGTCGATGCAAGCCAGAAATGCCGCCAGCGTTTTTCCGGAACCCGTGGGAGCGCAAATTAGCGTGGTTTTATCGCCAAGAATATGCGGCCAACCCTGTTCCTGCGGTTCCGTGGGAGTACCGAACTTGTTGACGAACCACTCCTGAACCAAGGGATGCGCCCATGCGAGGCCGGTCGGAGGTGAAACAGTGCAAGCGGTCTGACTCACGATATACCTGGGAAAAGAGAAGGGTCGCTAGTACCCATATATTGTGCCCGAAAAGCTGCTGGCATGCAAAATTGATGAAAAGACTCTATTTTCAACTGTCGCCGCTTCCCGCCTTATTTTAAGACTAGTGAACCTGCGTGATCTTCTTCAAATCCGCGATGAATTTTTTCATTTCGTCCTCGCGCGTGGCTTCATCGGGCGCGCGCAGTATCGAGGAAGGATGCACGGTAGCCATCACGTGCGGAGCAAGAGTGGACTTTAGGAACTCGCCGCGATGCTGCGTGACGCGAAAAGCGCGGCCCAGCAAGGCCTGCGCCGCTGTCGCTCCCAAACAAACAATCATTTTGGGACGCAGCGCTGCAATTTCAGCATCAAGCCAGGGCCGGCACGCTGCAATCTCCACGGCATTCGGCTTTTTGTGGATGCGCCGCTTCCCGCGCGGCTCCCATTTGAAATGTTTCACCGCATTCGTCACATAAACTTTTTTTCGATCGATCCCGGCTTTCTCCAAGGCCGCGTCCAATAATTTCCCCGCTGGCCCGACAAATGGTTTGCCTTCGAGGTCTTCTTGATTGCCGGGCTGCTCGCCCACCAGCATGATTTTCGCCGTCGGCATTCCTTCGCCAAATACCGTCTGTGTGCCGAGTTTCCACAGATCGCAGGCCTTGCATGTTTTGGAAGCTTCGCGCAATTCGTCCAAAGATGCATGTAGGGGGAACAAAGTTTTTTCTGAATTACGTGGAATACGTTTGGCCACGTTTCTTAGATGCAAAACGGATTCTCACCGGCACATAGTTCGCGAACTTCAGTGCATGCTAGCCGTTGACAATCGAAGGGAATTCGTAGAGAATTCCCACTTGGCGAAGAAAAAGCGAAGATTGTAAACCTTCTCTTTCTCCTTCCCGGGCCTGTTATGGCTGTAAATCTCGCTACTTTGCGCTCCCATGTCGAACTTGCCCTGGTTGGGCGTGTCACCGCTCCATTTTCCTATCGTGACCGCCATGCAGTTGAAACCGTTTCCACCGGCATCGCGGAAATCGATTCCTTGGCTGGGGGTTTGCCGCGCGGAGCGCTAACCGAAATTTTTGGCTCAGCCTGTTCCGGACGTACAACTTTGTTGCTTTCCGCTTTAGCAGCAAGAACCGCTCAGGCAGAAGCCTGCGCGTTGATCGATGGATGCGACGCTTTCGATCCGCACTCCGCCGTCGCCGCCGGTGTAGAACTGAAGCAATTGCTGTGGGTGCGCTGCCGCAATATTGAACAAACTCTGCGCGCTACAGATTTGCTTTTGCAAGGCGGCGGATTCGGTTTCATCGCGCTCGATCTGGGTGACATGCGCGCGGACCTGCTACGTCACGTTCCGCTGGAGTCCTGGTTTCGTTTTCGGCGCGCAGTGGAGGATACGCCCACCGTGCTCTTGGTCTTGGAGCCGGAGTCCAATGCCAAAACGTGCGCCTCGTTGGTCCTGCGCATGGAAGCGGAGCCGGCGCGATGGTCCACCACGCTGGAAACTCACGCCCCGGATTTTTTCAGGTATCCGCCTTCCTGGTTGTCGGAAGGTTTTGGCATTCGCGCGGAATTGCTTCGTTCCCGCATGCAGCCAATTGCTACAAATAGTTTTCAAAAACCGTTCGCTTCAGCAGGCCGCTCAGAACTCATCGAAACAAACGTCCTGCGAAGTTATCTCAGTGTTACGCGAATGGAATCAGCGCCAAAGTGAAAGCAAGAATTGCAGAGGGACTTATTGCTGCTGCGGAAGCTAAAATTTTATGGCATTCGCTTCCATTCACGTTCCCAATTTCCCGGTGCAAGCCGTGGTACGCGCAGAACCCGGCTTAGGCAATCGAGCCGTTGCGCTTGTGGATGGAACTCCTCCAATCTGGAACGTAGTCGCGGCCAACGAAGTAGCTTTGCTGGCGGGCATCGAATTGGGCATGTCGAAATCACAAGCAACCCCATTTCGCGCTGTGGAAATTCGCAAACGTTCTCGCGTGCAGGAAAAATCAGCTCATGCAGCTCTGCTCGACCTCGGTGCTTCTTTTTCTCCACGCCTGGAAGATACCGCGTCGGACACGATTATCCTGGATATATCCGGCCTCACTTCCTTATTTGGAAGTGATGAAAATATCTCCGCGCAATTAGTCCAGCGTGCATCCGCTCTGGGTTTGTTCGTGCATGTTGCCGTTTCTTCCAATCTGGAAGTTTCACTTCACGCCGCGCGCGGTTTTTCTGGCATTACTGTGATTCCTCCGGGTGAAGAAGCCAAAAGCCTGGGCCAACTGTCCGTACGCACGCTTTTGCCCTCTGCTGAAATTCTGGAAACTCTGGAGCGTTGGGGCGTGCGCGACTGCGCCGCTCTGGCGGCGCTCCCTGTGCTGCAATTGTCGGAGCGGCTGGGCCAGGAAGGAGTTCGCCTTCACGAGTTGGCGCGCGGCGCGTGTTTACGTTCGCTTGTGTTGGCACAGCCTGGAGTGTGCTTCGAAGAAGAAATGGCGCTGGACTTCGCCATTGCCGAGCTTGAACCGCTTGCGTTCCTGCTAGGCCGGTTACTCGATCAATTGTGCGCGCGGCTGGAAGCGCGTGCGCTGACAGCCTGTGCTATTCGCACGCATTTTGATTTAGAGGATTCCTTCGAAAAAGATTTTCAACTGCTCAGCGAGAGTTCTCCTCCCAAGCTTGCTCCGAAAACTTATGAAAAGGTTCTGCGTTTGCCGGTGCCAACACGAAATTCTAAAATGCTTCTGAAACTGCTGCGCCTGCAATTGCAGGAGGATCCTCCCCATGCAGCCGTTCTAAAAATTATTCTCTCGGCCGAGCCGGCTCGGCCGCGCGCTGCACAAGGCGGCCTATTTCTTCCCAGCTCCCCAGATCCGGAAAAATTAGAGCTAACCATCGGACGATTGGCGAAACTGGTGGGCCCTACGAACGTTGGCTCGCCCGAATTAATCGACACGCATGGTCCCGGCGATTTTCGAATGGCTCGTTTTGCGCCGGTGAGCGACGAATCGACGATTCCGTCAAAGAATCGAAGCGCTGTCGCACATGGCTCTAGAGAAACTCCACGGGCTGCATTCCGCGTTTTCAGGCCGGAAATTCAAGCAAACGTTGAACTGCAACAAAACTATCCCACGCGTATTTATTTTCGCGGCATGCGTGGAAATATCATTGCAGCTTCCGGGCCCTGGAGGACTTCCGGAAATTGGTGGCGGGAAGACCCCTGGCAGCAGGATGAATGGGACGTCGAAGTTCGCTTTGATTCCGTGAGCGGGCAAAGCCAGAAAATCTCCAGCCCGCGCACGCAAAACGGAATTTATCGCATCTATTACGACTCGCTTCGCGCCGCTTGGTTCGCTCGCGGCCGCTACGACTGATGTACACAGAACTTCACGCTCGCTCCGCTTTTAGTTTTCTCGAAGGCGCATCTTTGCCTGAAGAACTGGCAGCGGTGTGCGCCGAATATGGGATGCAGTCGATGGCTTTGCTCGATCGCGATGGAGTTTACGGCGCTCCTCGTTTTTATCTTGCTGCGGATAAAAGTCAAATTCGCGCTCACATTGGCGCCGAAGTTACTTCCGCCGCGAGCTGGCGTTACCCTTTGCTCGTGGAATCGCGCGAAGGCTATCAGAATCTTTGCCGCTTGATCACGAAAATGAAATTGCGCGCGCCGAAAGGCAAAGGAGATGTTTCAGGCGCGGAAGTAGCCCCCTATGCGCGTGGGCTTGTATGCCTCACCGGAGGCGAGGAAGGTCCCCTGGCGCATGCTTTGGAAAACGGCGGCATGGCAAGCGGAATGAAATGCGTTCAGCAGCTATGCGAACTGTTCGGCAAACAGAATGTTTATGTCGAGCTACAGCGGCATTTTCTGCGCGAAGAAGAAGCGCGAAATCATGCCGCCATCGAAATTGCGGAAAAACTAGGCCTTCCATTGCTCGCCACGAATGGTGTGCGCCATGCCGTTCCCGAGCGACGCGAAGTATTGGATGTCTTCACCTGCATTCGCCATCACCGCACGCTGGCTACGGCCGGCCGTCTGCTGGCGCGCAATTCCGAGCTGCATATGAAAACGCCTGCGGAAATGACGCAGCTATTTTCAGATCTCCCCGAAGCAATCGTGAATACGGAAGTGCTTTCTTCGCGCCTGCAATTCACCTTGAAAGATCTAGGCTATCGGTTTCCGAAATATCCGGTCCCTGACGGCAAACCGGAAATCCATTTTTTGCGTCAACGAGCGCACGAAGGAATGATCTGGCGCTATGGATTGAATAATGAACGAGCGCAAGCGCAAATCGGACGCGAGCTCGACCTGATCGAAAAACTGGAACTGGCAGGCTACTTCCTGATCGTGTGGGACATCATCCGCTTTTGTCGGGAACAAAATATTCTGGTGCAAGGACGCGGCTCTGCCGCCAATAGCGCGGTCTGTTACGCGCTGGGCATCACCGCCGTCGACCCTGTAAGAATGGACCTTCTCTTCGAACGTTTTCTTTCAGAAGAGCGCGGAGAATGGCCTGACATTGATCTTGATCTTCCCAGCGGAGACCAGCGCGAACGAGCAATTCAATATGTATATGAACGTTATGGAAAATTAGGTGCGGCCATGACCGCCAACGTGATCACCTATCGGGGCCGTTCTGCGGCGCGTGAAATCGGCAAGGCGCTATCTTTTAATCCGGAAACGTTGAGCCGTTTAACCAGCCTGGTAAGCGCGTGGGAATACAAAGATGCGAATGACACTCTCGCGCGGCAGTTTCGCGACGCTGGATTCGACATGCAGCATCCGCAAATCCGGAAATTCTTCGAGCTTTGCCTGCAGTTTCAAGATTTGCCGCGTCATCTGGGCCAACATTCCGGAGGCTTGGTGGTGTGCCAGGATCAATTGGATTCGATCGTTCCTCTGGAACCGGCCACCATGCCCGGCCGCGTCGTCGTGCAGTGGGACAAAGACGATTGTGCCGACATGAAAATTGTGAAAGTGGACCTTCTGGGCCTGGGCATGATGGCCGTCCTGGAAGATTGCCTGCAAATCATCCAGAAAGATTATGGCGAAGAAATAGATTTAGGAAAGTTGCCTGCAAACGATCCGGTAGTTTACCACGCGCTGCAAAGAGCAGACACCATCGGAATGTTCCAGGTGGAAAGTCATGCGCAAATGGCTTGTTTGCCGCGTCTGCGGCCGGAATGTTTTTACGACATCGTGGTGCAGGTAGCCATTATCCGGCCCGGGCCAATCGTCGGAAAAATGGTCAATCCTTTTTTGAAGCGCCGCCAGGGCCGCGAGGCCGTCGATTATCTTCATCCTTCGCTCAAACCGGTTCTTGATCGCACACTGGGCGTGCCTTTGTTTCAAGAACAGTTATTGCGCATGGCCATGATCGCCGCAGGATTCAGCGGAGGGGAAGCAGAGGAATTACGCCGCGCATTCGGTTTCAAACGCTCCGAACGAAGAATGAAAGAAATCGAGGGAAAACTTCGCTCTGGAATGGATAGGAATGAAATCTCATCCGAGGCGCAAGAAAAGATCATTTTGGCCATCACTTCTTTTGCTTTATATGGATTTCCTGAATCCCACGCGGCAAGTTTTGCGCTGCTCGCTTACGCCAGCGCTTTTTTGAAATGCCGTTACCTGGCAGCTTTCACCGCAGCCATTTTGAATAATCAGCCCATGGGCTTTTATCAGCCCGACACGCTGGTACGCGACGCGCAGCGCCACGGCTTGAAAGTGAAACCGATCGATGTGACCTGCTCGGATTGGCTCTGTCAGCTTGAAAGAAACGGAAAGGATTTTTGCGTACGCCTGGGGATGCGTTTTGTGAAAGGCTTGCGGAGCGACGCAGCTTTGAAAATTGTAAGCGAGCGCGCCATTCGCCCATTTTCTTCCCTTGACGATCTAAAGCTTCGCGTTCCCCTGATTCAGAAAACAGAACTTGCAACCCTGGCGGAAATTGGCGCTTTGAATTTTGTTGGTGGAAAGAAAGTCCATCGCCGCGATGCCTTGTGGCAAATCGAACGCGCCTCTAGGCGCCCGGGCCCATTGCTGGAAAATATGGAAGAAAAGGAAATGGAAATAAAAGACAAAATCGTAGAACTGGAAGCCGCTCCGGCTTCTTCCGCAATACCTTCTCCTCTGGCGGCCATGACAGAGGAAGAAAGATTAGTCGCAGATTTTCGCGGCACAGGCTTGACCGTGGGACTTCACCCCATGGGCCACCATCGCGCGGAAATGAAGAGAAGGGGCGTGCGATCAGCCATGGAGCTTCCAAATCTTCCCAACGGCATGCACGTTCGAATTGCCGGAGGAGTGATCACCCGCCAGCGTCCCGGAACAGCCAAAGGTTTTATGTTTATTAGCCTAGAAGATGAAACAGGAATCTCGAATGCAATTGTCACGCCGCAATTATTCGAGAGAAATCATGTAGTGATCGTTCATCAGCAATTTTTATTGATCGAAGGGGAACTGCAAAACCAGGATGGAGTAATTTCGGTGAAAGCGGAAAGAATTGAACCGCTGCGAATCACGCGGGCCGAAACAACTTCACACGATTTTCACTAAGCGTGGCGAAAAATCGGAGAAACGCTAGTTTACCTGCGGTTCATCCGTACCCAGAACCGATTTGATGGTATCCAGCAGATTTTTCATGGGCGCCGACTTCACCGCATGCGCCTGAACTCCAATCCGCGCGATCTCATCCTTCATTTGCTGCGACTCATGCATGGTAAAAATAACGATCTTGGCGCTCGGATCCGCGGCGCGAATCAACCGGGCGGCATCCAATCCACCCATCACCGGCATACTAATGTCCAGGATGATCAAATCAGGTTTCAGTTCCGTGGCTTTTGCAACAGCCTCTTTGCCGTTTATTACGTCGGCGCAAACTTCCCAACCGGCCGCTGACAGAGCCGCGCGCAAACCTCGCCGCACTGCTTCATGGTCATCAGCAATCAAAATTCTCATTGGTTTCTTCCGACCGGAAACGCGAGCATCGCTTTCCCCTGTAGAGTCCAGAGCAGTACAGACAAGGGAAGAAGAACCATTGGTCTTGGGGTCCAAAATAAGTGCCGAACGTCGAACCATATTTTCTCCAACGGACGAATCAGGAACAGATTTACCAACGCCGTACCGATTCATTCAAGGGTTCAAAATAGCAGAAGGAACGCGGGGAATGCAAAGTAAAACAAGGTATCGCTATGTTTAGATCAATACATACCGCAAAACTTTAAAAGGTTCAGCCTTGTGGCGTGTCCTTAATTCAAGGTATGGAAGTATCGGTGTCGCAGGCCCGTCAGGCTTACCGTTACTCGATGTGTCCATCCAAAGAGCGCCGAGTCCCTGACAACCGCAGGGGTGAGTGGCAGCTCCGCGCCGCCCAAGCCAGATCTAAAAAGCGAAATTCGAGCATGGATAAAAGCCTGACGAAGTCCTTCCGCAATTAATAGGCAAATCACGATAGCGAATAAAAGAACGAGATATCCGACGACAAAAATTAAAAACGCGGCAACAACTTGTAAAGCCGAGTCATACATGTGAGAATATTCATTTTCGTCTCCGCTTAACGGCTGCTGCCGCCATTTAGGTCCACTCAATTCGACGAACTGCGATTACGCCCGAGTCTTCTTGCTTTTGTCAGTGTTTTTCGACTTTCGCGGCGCGTCGTCTTCATCCTCCTGCGCTGGAATGCGTCCTGTGGTACGGTCTGGCTCAATCCTGCGGTCGGTCGGCGAAGACGGGCTCGAGCTATCGGTAGGCGTCAGACCCGGACCGCTGCTGGAATCTTCCGGACGGCGAATGCTCATGGGAGTTGCTCCTTTTGACGCAGTTATGAAGCTCAAGAGCGATTGCTCAAGTTGCAAGTATTGAGTAGGTTAGAGGAGCGGTCCATCCGGCAAACGCTGTAGTTACAAGAACCAAAGTTCGTAAGGAGAACCGAAAAGGTTACTGAGGTACGGCCTCGGCGAGGGAAGGCACTTGGCTAACAGCTTCCGAGAGACTAGTGACGATCATATCCGCCTCAACGATTCCCAGACGCGTCCGCATTACTTCTAGATTTCCCGCAAATCCCCACAAACCGATGCCGATTCTCGATTTCGGAAACCGCACGCGTAGTTTCTTGTAGAGCCGCCGGGTATTGTAAACACCATAAGGCGGCAGAGCAGAAACATAAATCACTTCGCATTGTTGTTCCGAGGCTTCCTCCATCATGTCTTCCACCGACGCCGGAACGATCACTTGCGCATTGTATCCCGCCCGATTAGACAAGTGGCCGAGCATCATGCCCATGATTTCATCTCCCTCGTCGCGAGCCGGAATACAAGTAATCGCGCAACCGTTTCCATTCGTTTTCTTCGAATGCGGCACGGCGAGCCTGGAATCCTCGGTGGTTGCCTCCTCAATTTCCTGGGAATCTGGTTCCGTAACTGGTTTAAGCGTGAGCTCCTCGATGATTTCCTTCAATGTTTGAAACACGAATTGCTCGCGGGCGTCACCTAACCCCACCTCTGCTCGATCTTTCTCTATAAAGATCAATACGGGCGTGATAACAGCTTCATACATTTTTTCGATTGAGCCTTCCTTTAGAAAGGCGTCAACAACTTGACGGGCCCCTTCCGCGTCCACGCGGCGCAGTCTTTGATAGAGCCGGACCTCGGTCCCAAGAACACGTTGGTCTCCCAGCAGCACGCTTAGGAATTCCCACTGCGGTATGTAACGGCCAATCACCACGATGCAAACCGTTAGGGGCGTCGAAAGCAACAATCCAAGCGGGCCCCACAAAGCTGCCCAGAAAATCGCCGCCACCAAAATCGCAAGGGACGAAACTCCTGTCTGAGCTGCATACAGTAGCGGTTCGATCACGTAGGAGGTGAGAATCTCAATCACCACAAATGATCCGAATGCCAGCAGCGGCTTCAACCATCCGTCGAAAACTGCAAGCGATAGTAAAATCGGCATCGCGGCGCCCGCCAAAGTTCCCACGTACGGCACGAATCTCAATAGCCCCGCAAGCACGCCCCACAGAAATGCGTTAGGGACACCAATAAAATAAAGAGCCGTTCCGAACAGTGCGCCGTAACCGAGATTCATCACGAATTGAAGGAATAAATACCGCCCCACTCGTTTGGTGGCCTCATCAAAGGCCTGTGTGGTGACGTGAAATCTGCTAAGCCCGGCCAGCGTAAAAAGCCGATTTCGAAGATCGTCTCTGCGCAGCAGGATAAAAGCGGTGAACACCATCACAATTCCAAGCGTCGCCATGGGGCCCAGGAATGGACCGAGCAAAGCGCGAACCGAAGCGATGGGGCTGTTCTGTTGAACGACTTCCACTGGAACAGGGTGGGCGATACTTCCACCGGGAAGTAAAGAGCGCTTGCTGCGCGGATTTTGGTCGGCTCCGTCGTCTGGCGAGGGTGTCTCAATCGTCGAGGACAGTTCTTTCCCCAGTTCTTTTACGGTGGCTTCCGCCTTACCGATTCCATTGTCTTTTACTCCACGAAAGCTCTCGATTTTCCTTGAAATGGTAGTCTTGTAGTTGGGAATTTGAGTGGCCAAACCAATCGCTTGGTTGAAGACCAGATAACCTAGACCCCCTAAAAGTCCAGCGACGAGCAGCACAACCACGATTACCGGCCCGGTTCTGCCAAGACGCGCCTTTTCCAGAAGGTTAACGAGTGGCGCCAGAAGGAAGGCGAGCAGAACGGCCAGCGCGATCGGAATTAAGACGGAGCGTGCAAAATAAAGCGCGGCCACGCATATGACTGCCGTCACAAACGGAGGAAAGTTCGACGGATCGCGGACTGTTCTGCTTGGCATAGAAGTGACTGAAAACCAAAAAAGCGGAGTTACATTTTCTCCGCTCGCCATTCCTTCCAATCCTTGGATACCACTCGCGCCATTTCCTTAGCGGCCACTCGAAGCCAGTTCGCGCGCCGCCCTCGCAGATCTTTTTGAATCAGCTTCACCGAGCGTTGCGATCCTAAGTGTACGTTCGCTGCTTCCCAGCCCATTTTATTCAGCATGCGGTCTTCATCCCGTTTCTTGGGTAGCGTTTCAATTTCTACGGGAGACGAGTCCGGCGATAGTCTGCTGACGCGCCAGTTCTGCTGCGCCCGCACATACGGATCATGGCAGCGAACAGAATTTTCCATTATTTGTGGGTAGTAAATCGTGTTTTGATTTTTTCCCTGATTTGCCCACAGGCAAGCCGAGGCCACCAAAATCTTAGCTTCCAATGCAATTTTCCCACCCTGCCAAGCGGCGACGGCGACCATGCGCGGATGTCCCAGGCTGCCGGTTCCGGCGGTCCGCTTCAGTACGCGATAGGGAAGATTGGGAGCAGGGAACAGTTCTTTCCACATTTTTCTGGGCGTCGCTGGTACGGGGTGTCGCAGAGCAGGATTGCTCTCCAGCTTCTTCCAGAAAGAGGGCGGATTCTCCAACCGGCTCAACGCCACAGGCGCAAACCATGCGTTTTGATCCTCTAACACGACAGGAGTGCCGCCTTCCTTCAGAGAGTCCCTATATCCTTCCAGGATTGCATCGCATGCACTTCTCGTATTGGTCTGAAGATGATCCAGGGAATAAGCCAGGCGCGCGCTGGTTGCTAGACGCACGAGGTCGTTTGTATAGGGCAGATGATACGCTTCATCGAAATCGTCAACTCCCCAAACCAGCCGGCCGACCTTGTCTCGCCATGTTCCAAAACTATTTACATGCAAATCTCCCACAGCTAAGACGGCAGGCGCAACCGCCAGCTCCTTGCAGTGCTTCGGCCACAATTGAGCCCAACGATAGAAGGTTCCGCGAAAAAATCGGAATTCGTCCTCAGCCATTAATTCGTGTTTTTGATGGAGGTCTGCTTCGACCACAGGAATTCTGGCTCGAAGCCAGCCTTCGAAGCTCGTGGTAGATTTGAAAATATTCATTGGAATGAGCGTTTCTATCGACTCTTCAGAATCTGGACAGGGCCACGGCGATGCACATCGGCCGGGAAACGCCATTCAAAGCTCAACTTGCTTTGCGCCGAGTCCGTTTTTCGTGAGCCGAAGCTTCTCGAGTCGCTCGCAGAGGAGCTTTCCGGCCTGCCGCGGTTCTTTGCAGGCTTTTCTTTAGCGCGGCCATCATGTCAATTACCGGCGCGCGTTCCGGACGAGGAGTGGCCGCAATCTCACGACCCTTCTGTTTCGCCTCGATAAGACCTTTGAGCCTGGTTTCAAATTCATCGTGATATTTCTTCAGATTAAAATGCTCGGACAAATTGTCCACTAGTTGATCCGCCAGTTTTATTTCCTGCGGCGAGAGTTTCACGTTCTCGATTTTGCCGTATCCCGGCGCTTCCCGGATTTCGTTTGCGAAGTACATGGTGTGCAGCGCAATTCCATGGTCGTAGGGCCGCAGGAACGCGGTATACTCGCGCTGATGCATGGTGATCTTAGCGATAGCCACACGGCCCTTGTCTTCCATGGTCTTCAACAGCAAGGCGTACGCTTTTTTGCCTTCGCCCTCCGGCACCACAAAGTAGGACGAATCGAAAAATAGCGGATCGATCTCCGACTCGTTCACAAACGCCAGAATTTCCATCGAGCGCGCAGATTCCGGAGTGATCTTCTTGATCTCTTCCGGATCGATCACCACATATTTTCCGTCCTCGTATTCGTAACCTTTCACCACTTCCGAGCGTTCCACGATTCGGTTGCACGTGGGGCAAAAAAGAGGTTGGCGTAGCCTGGTCTTGCAAACTTTATGCAACTGGTGGAGTCCTATCCGGGAGCTGCGCGCGGCCGGGTACAATTTGATGGGAATCGAAATCAATCCGAAGGTAATGAAACCTTTCCAAGCGGACGATGCCATAGGCTTTCCGACCTCCCGCGCAATTTATCCGTATACAGACTTCGCGGCTTGGAAGGCCATCGGGCGAAGCCTGTAACCATCAGTAGAATACGATGTACTTAAGAATTCAAGGTACTTAAGAATTCAAGTTTTTGCTGCTGACTCCCCAGCCTATAATCGGCCGGATGTCGCTCAAGGAATACAAACGCAAACGACGCTTTGATTCCACCCCGGAGCCAGCTGGCCGGCGCCCCTCACGCGGAGGATCTGATTTTGTTGTTCAGGAACATCGCGCGCGCCGCCTACACTACGATTTCCGCCTGGAAGTAAATGGCGTGATGAAATCCTGGGCCGTGCCCAAAGGCCCGTCGATGAATCCAGCTGATAAGCGACTGGCAATTCAAACCGAAGATCATCCCCTCGAATACGCCAAGTTTCAGGGCCAAATACCGCAGGGCAATTATGGCGCCGGCGATGTGATCCTATGGGACAACGGCACCTTTGAAGTGGAAGGAAATCTCTCGGCGCAACAGCAGCTCGATCGCGGCGAGCTGAAGTTCATTTTGCACGGTAAAAAACTCATCGGGAGTTTTGTGCTGGTCAAAATCCGCAGCCGAGAACCCGGAAAACAGGAATGGCTGCTGATTAAGCATCGTGATTCATCCTCGAGCGATAACTGGAATATCGAAGAGCATGCCGGCTCGGTTCTCCCGGAAACGAAAGGCCCCCAGAAGAAATGGATTTCCAACCGTCCGGCAAGCAGCCAGAAAACCAAAATTGTTGTAAGCAAAGCTGATTTGGAGTTTCCAGCGGCCGCCAAGCGCGCGCCGATGCCGGACTGGATACAACCCGCCCTCGCATCTTTAGCCGATCGGCCATTTTCCGATCCTGCATGGCTCTTCGAAATTAAATGGGATGGTGCGCGGACTCTCACTCGCGTCCAAAACGGTAAAGTGCGTCTTTGGTCTCGTTCTCAGCGTGAAGTTACCGACGAATATCCGGAAATCTCCGCCGTAGTGCCAGGCGCCGCGGGAGGCCATGACGTTTGGTTGGACGGCGAGATCGTGACTCTGGATAAAGAAGGTCGCAGCGATTTCCAAACTCTTCAACAACGGTTTTCCATCATCCAACCTAGCGCTGAACTCGTGCGCCAGATCCCGGTCGTCTATTACTGTTTCGACCTCCTCTATTGTGATGGCTACGAATTGCGGCGAGTCCCTCTGCTGGAACGCAAAACCCTGCTGAAGCAGATTCTCCAGCAAGACTCTATCGTGCGCTTCTCAGACCATGAAATGGAGAAGGGCAAAGAACTTTACGATTTGGCCCTCGAGAAGCAACTCGAAGGAATCTTGGGGAAGAGAATCGACAGTATCTATCCCGAAGGGCGCACTACTTCATGGCTGAAATTCAAACTAATTCGAGAACTGGACGCGGTCGTAGCCGGATGGACCGAACCTCGCGGAACACGCGAGCATTTCGGCGCGCTTCTGTTGGGCCTCTATGAAGGCAAAAAACTTGAATTTATTTGCGCTGCCGGAAGTGGATTTTCCGGCGCTCTTCAAGAACGGGTTGCAGCCCAGTTGGAAGCTCTGCAGGTCGAGAAATGTCCGTTCGCAACCAAGCCGGTCACTCGCGAAAAAGCTCATTGGGTGAAGCCCGAGCTGGTCGCACGAGTGAAGTATGGCGGATGGACCGAGGGCCGGCACCTGCGCCAACCCACCTTTCTCGGATTTCAGGAAGACCGCGACGCAAAAGAATGCACTTTTGAGCAGGAAACCAAAGAAATCAAGGCCAGCCGCGCACAGAAAGAACCGAGTTCCGGTAAGATTCCAAAAACTCGGGAGAGTCCCGCGTCGAAAAAAGTAGTTTCCACCGGCCCTCCCGCTGAAGGCGTCACTCTGAAAACAGATAAAGAGCTCGCTGAAGAACTTGATGGTGGCTCGCGTACGGAAGTTTTGGTTGAAATTGACGGAGTTTCCCTTCGCCTCACCAACCTAAACAAGGTCTATTTTCCTGCTGACGGCTATACCAAGCGAAATGTGTTGGCATATTACTTTTTTACATCGCCTTTCCTTCTGCCTTTTCTGAAGGACAGACCTCTGGTTTTGCGGCGTTATCCAAACGGGATCGAAGGCCAGGCCTTTTTTCAAAAGGATGCGGGCAAAGACGCTCCGGGATGGATTGAAACCGTCACCATTCAGTCGGAAAGCAAATCGAAGCCCATTCAATATTTTCTGGCCAATGATCGAGCCAGTCTGCTGTATCTGACAAACCTCGGATGCATCGACCACAACCCGTGGTCCTCCCGCTTCGATGATCCTGAGCATCCCGACTATATTTTTTTTGATTTGGACCCCACCGCGGGAAGTCCCTTCACCACGGTGGTCAAGCTCGCAAAAATATTAGCCACAAAGCTGCAAGAGATAGGCATGAAGGCCTTCTTGAAAACTTCCGGCGCCACCGGACTTCACATTTTCCTTCCCCTTGAACGGCTCTACACTTACGAGCAGGTCCGCCAATTCGTTTCGACGATCGCTTCGCTCACTATGCAGCAACATCCGGGGATAATTACTTTGGACCGAACCGTCGGTCGCCGCCCCAAAGGCAGCATCTACATCGATGCGCATCAAAATTCCGAAGCGCAGTCGCTGGCCTCGGTCTATTCTATCCGCGCTTTTCCTCACGCACCAGTATCGACACCGATTCTAGCCGCCGAGCTGACCCCAAAGCTTCGCCCGGAAACTTGGAATTTATCCTCGATACGCCGTCGCATCGACGAAAAAGGTGATCTCTGGTCCAAATTCTGGAGATCCCGACAAAAGCTCGAGCCCGCGGTCGAGCGCCTGGAAAAGAGTCTCAAGTAAGCGATGGGCTCGGGCCATAGCTAGATAGACACTCTACCGGAATTACTCCGCTCTCCTACAGCGTTAACTTTATTGTGCCCATCCCCTTGGACAGCTTAAACTTCCAGGTCAACGCTCGCTTTGCCGGTGGCGAACTACGCAAACCCGTTGAAGAAGGTACCCTAAAAAATTCGCGCCGGAGGGGAGACCTTTTTGTTGCTGATGATCTTGGTAATTGTACTGCTGCTTGCTCTCTTCGGAAGCCTGCCCAGTTGGCCGCACAGTAGAAACTGGGGGTATTACCCCAGCGGTGGGATAAGTCTCATCCTGCTTATTCTTCTAATTCTGTTTCTCATGGGCAGGCTTTGAAGCTCCAGGAAATCTGAATGCCACTTACAATTTTGCTTGTTGATGACGAAAAGATGGTGCGCTCTGCGCTCCAAAGACTACTCTGTGCCCGTCCGGAATGGAAGGTTGTGGGAGAAGCCACCGATGGTCTGGAGGCCGTATCAAAGGCCAGGGATTTGAAGCCTGATGTCATAATCATGGACGTCACCATGCCGGAAATGAACGGTCTGCAAGCCACTCCTGAAATCAAGAAGGAAAATCCGTCCATCGAGATATTGATCTTCACTCAGCATGATTCCAATCAAATCGTTTGGGAAGCGCAAAAAGCCGGCGCCAGCGGTTACCTGTTGAAGTCGCAAGCTCATTGGTTGGCCGCAGCCGTGGAGGCCATAAGCCAGCACAAGCCTTTCTTTCAGAGTAGGGACCTTTAGTAACTCAGGAGGAACTATGAGGAAGGCAGCTATTTGGAGTTTGCCGATTTTGTTACTAGGACTTCTCTGCCTGCGTGCCGTTGGTCAGCAACCCAACAACACGCCCATGTCTTTCACCGGCGAAATCATGGATAACGAGTGCGCTGCCGCAGGATCTCATACCGATTATGATGCAGAAAGAAGGATTCAAAACTGCGAAGGATTGCGCGCTGGGTTGCGTGAAGGCTGGAGGGCAATTCGTCCTTTTTGGTTTGAACAAGACTATCTATCAGCTCGACGATCAAGAGAAACCTGTCGATTACGCGGGCCAGAAGGTCACCGTTATTGGCACCTATGATGGCGCCACAAAAACAATTCACGTACAGTCCATACAAGCCGTTCCCTAGATGCCGTACTTCAAAAATTTTCTGGTTCACTTCTCGCACAACTGCAAGTTCGAATTTCCCGTTTATGCCGCTACTTTTGCGTGCGTCCAGAAGATAAAGACGCGCTGACTCCCTCCGTCTGCCACGATTTGTCTAATCCTGAATCGAAAGAAGCTACAGGAAGACCCGCTCTGAAGTACAGGATGCCGCCGATAGACCCCCCGCTCGAATTTGATTATTTTATACCGGCATTCGGGAGTTGTCCTGCGGGGGATTTGCTTCTTGATGGATCTAATAAGCTACTTACATTCAATCATTTAAATACTAAATTGAGGTGATTCGTGCACGGCAATACCAAAGAAGTCAGCAAGACTCAGTCGCAGTCGAAGTGGGAAGCTGCAAACTCTCCATACTTGGATGACGAACTTCATCTGGTGAAACGCGCGCAGTCAGGTGACAAGAGCGCTTTCGGCAGTTTGATCCAGCCTTATATCCGCAAGGCCTATCATGTTGCGCTAAAAATCACGCGCAATCGAGAAGACGCGGAAGACGCATCGCAACAGAGCCTGCTCAACGCTTACGCTCATATTCACCAATTCCGCGGGCAGTCCCGGTTCTCAAGCTGGCTCATGCGCATCGCTATGAACGAAGCTCTGATCAAAGTGCGCAAGCGCCGCTCCGAGGATCACTACCTGACCTACGAGAATAGCAACGGCGATGAGCCGAGTCCGGTGCAGATGTTGAGTGCCGGCGACGCCTACCATCCGGAGAAGCTCTACTCAAAGGCGGAAGATCAGCGCGCTCTGCGTGAAGCAATCAACGGGCTGGGAAGCGGTTCGCGGGTCGTCGTATGGCTCTTGGGCATGCAGGAGTGGCAAGCAAAAGAGGCGGCCACGGTTTTGAAACTGTCTCAATCCGCAGTGAAAACCAGGTTTTCGCGTGCGCGCCAGCAATTGCGGGAATGCCTGGCGGAGCGGGTGTAACGATAATAGTTGACTCGATTTTGGGAGGCAAAATTGATGTGCACTCACGCAATCTCTGCTAAATCGAATACGCGCCACAGGAACGCATCGGAATACTCAGTGTTTACCCGCGCCGGCAGTGAGTTTGAGTGCCTCCGCGGGTTCCGATCCACGGACACGTTATTCGCAGAGCCGATTCAATCTTTCACTACGCGGTTAGTCGCAGATGACTGGTGCAGCGACGTTAGAAGAAGCAAGGCTGTGCGGTCTTCCCGGCACAATCTCCGAGAAGGGGAAGCTAACCCTGCAGTTCTCTAATACAAGATGAAGTCCAAGCGGCAGTGCTCCTCGCACGCTTTCCCGTGGACGGCGTGTTCCTCGGCGTGTGGCTGGCTCTGGTTCTTTTTGTTGCGCGACACGCGGCCAATTAACTCCTATGCCTGCAATGTCTTCCGCGAGCCCTTGGGCACTTGACTGTGCGCCGATTACGGAATTAAATGCCAAGTGATGAAGCACCTGAGTTAGCAACTTTGGGATGCCTGCACCCGTTGATGCTTTTCAAATCTAGGACGGTCGGAGACCAACATGAAAACACTTCGTATTTTGATCGCAGATGACCACGATCTTATGCGACGTGGCGTAAAGGCCCTGCTTCAACCCCACGCCGGCTGGGAGATAGTCGGCGAGGCGCACACCGGCCGCGAAGCCGTATCCAAAGCAGAAGAGTTGAAGCCGGACGTTGTGATTCTCGACATCAGCATGCCGGATCTCAACGGCGTCGACGCGGCCAAGAGAATCCGAAAAGCTTCGCCGGATACGGAGGTTCTTATCCTCTCCGTACATTATTCGGACCAGCTCATTCGTGACATCCTGGAAGCCGGTGTCCGCGGCTACATTGTAAAGTCTGACTCCGACCGTGATTTGGTAATTGCCGTGGAAACTCTCGCAAATCACAAGCCCTTCTTTACCCCGCGCGCGACCGAAGTGATGCTTACGAATTTTAACGAGGGAAAAACGAAAGCCGACCCCCCCGAGACCCTGCGCGACCGTCTAACCTCTCGCGAACGGGAAATTGTCCAACTATTGGCCGAAGGTAAGAGCAGTAAGGAAGTTGCCTCTTCGCTGAACATCAGCGTGAAAACTGCTGAGACTCATCGAGCCAATATCATGCGCAAACTTCAATTGCACACGGTCAGTGAGTTGGTTCGCTACGCCGTCAGAAATCAAATCATCGAGCCTTAGTTCTCAGAGTTTGGTTTCGCCGGCGCATTTTTCACACCTCGCTAACATAATTCCGCGCGATCACGGCGATTTTTCGGTCTGGGCACCCTACTACAGCAAATTCCGTAACTGCCTAACGAATTGTCTGTATTGATGGAACTGCCTAACTAGCTGACTATTAGTTCGCTAAATTATTGTGGAGCCTGCGCTTACGAGCCACTGAGGAAAGGAACTGCGAATATGAAGGTACCGGCCATGAACGAAAGAATTGCAGAAGTTGTGCATTCGGAGGCTAGGGAATTTTACAAACCTGAGGCTAGCGTGTTAGTTGCAACCAACGACGCAGAAATCCACAGAGATATGTCCGCGCTTCTCGAATCGTTTCCGGTGAACGCCGTGTGGGCCCGCGGCATGGAAGAAGTAAAGAACGCCTTGTCTCGAGGGAAAGTCAGCCTTTGTCTGTGCGGTTTCTGGCTTCTGGATGGTACGTACCGCGACGTGGTGAGGTTTTTGCGATTGCGCCGCGCGGAAATCCCCGCGGTTATCGTCTGTGCTCCTTCCTGTCCGAACGAGTACAGAGATTATCTGGCAGCATTGAATATCAGCGCACTCGATCTTATTTGCCATCCCTACAGAATCTCGGACATGGAAAAAATCCTGCACTCGGCCGCAGGTGTTCCGTTAAGGCCCCCCTCGCCTGTCCCTCCCCTGGTGGTGCCGGGAGCTGCCGGATTACGAAAAGCTAGTTGATCTGGCTCTCAGCGGTCTGCCGGTGCTTGCTCGGAAAAAAATTGCTTATCTCGTATTCTCGTTCCCGCGCTCACATCTGCCGTTGTATTCTAGTGCGTTAGCATCGCACCGTTGAGTCGCTCTTTGGTCAGTTCTCTAGGGAAACAATGGCCAGCGCCCCACAAACCCAAACCATCGTCGCCGAAGTCCACGAGCCGATTCGTGCGGAGCTTTTCAGCGTAGAACGTTTGGAACAGCACGCCGAAAGCCTGGCCGCTGCTCAAACGGTCACCACGGACTCCGATAGCGGTCGCCCGTTGATCCCGCGCGTGGCGGAGAACGGCCGTGTGTTGCTCGAATATTACCGCGCAACTGCCAAGGCAGTTCAGCAGGAACTCACCATCACCCCCGCGGCGGAATGGTTGGTCGATAACTTCTACATTGTTGAAGAGCAACTCCGCGAAATTCGCGATGACCTTCCGGTCGGCTTTTATAAAAAGTTGCCAAAACTGGCCTCCGGACACTTGCAAGGTTATCCGCGTGTCTTCGGTGTGGCCTGGGCTTATGTGGCGCATACAGACAGCCGCTTCGACCCGGAAGTGTTGCGCGCCTTCGTCACCGCCTATCAACGCGTGCAACCCCTCACCATTGGTGAACTATGGGCCGTAGCAATTACGCTCCGTATCGTGCTGGTAGAAAATCTGCGCAGGATCGCGGAACGTCTGGTCTTGAGCCGCCGTGCCCGCGAAGAAGCCGATTTGCTCGCCGACAGTCTCCTCGGAACGGGCGGCCAAGCCACCATTTCTCCTGCAACAGTGCTGCGCGACTTTGAAAAAAAACCTCTCGAAAGAGCTTTCGCCGTTCAACTCGTGCAGCGATTGCGCGACTTGGATCCGAAAGTTGGCCCCATTCTCGTCTGGCTCGACGAGCGTCTCGCCGCGCAAGGCACAACCGCAGACGAAATTGTCCGCGCCGAGCATCAGCAGCAAGCGGCCATGACGGTTACTGTCCGCAACATCATCACCAGCATGCGGCTGACCTCTGAATTCGATTGGCAGTTTTTTTTCGAAAGCGTCAGCCTGGTGGACCAGGTTTTGCGGGCCGGAAGCAATTTTGCAGAAATGGATTTTACCACCCGCGATTATTATCGCCATGCCATTGAAGACCTTTCGCGTGGATCGAAATACTCCGAAATTGAAGTTGCCGAGCGCGCTGTGCACCACGCGAAGCGCGGTCGCGCGGAGAAAATCGATGGCCAGCCTGCCGACGACCGGCGCTCCGACCCTGGCTACTACCTGATATCGCGAGGTCGTTGGGAATTTGAACGCGAGCTGGGTTTTCATGTTCCCTGGCGCCGCGGCCTTCTGCGCCTTTACGTGCGTGCCGCAGTTCCCGGTTATTTGGGAACCATTGCATTACTGACTGCCGTCATTTTGACTTTCCCGCTGCATCACGCTCACCGTCTTGGTTTGCATACCGGCTATCTAGTGTTGTTGGGCTTGCTGGCATCCATTCCCGCATCGGATTTGGCCATCGCACTGGTCAATCGCACAGTAACCGATTTACTTGGACCGCGCACCCTGGCCCGTTTTGAATTCAAAGAAGGTGTCCCCACCGAGCTGCGCACTGTCGTGGCGGTTCCGACTCTGCTCACTTCAGAACAGGGGATCAAAGAACAAGTCGAACACTTGGAAGTTCATTATTTGGCAAATCCCGATGGCGACTTGCGCTTCGCCTTGCTTTCCGACTGGGTGGACGCCGCCACCGAAAGCCTGCCGGGTGACGATCAACTTTTAGCTGTCGCCGTCGATGCCATCGCGAGTTTAAACGCCAGTCATGGCCCGCCCCCCGGGGGAGGTGATCGCTTCTTCTTGTTCCACCGCAAGCGCGTGTGGAATGAGTCGGAGCAAAAATGGATGGGATGGGAGCGTAAGCGCGGAAAACTCCACGAATTCAACCAGCTTCTTCGCGGCTCAACGAATACCACTTTCATGCCGCTCGGGGGGCGCCCACCGGAAATGATTTCGCGTGTGCGTTACGTAATTACCCTGGACGCGGACACCCGCCTGCCTCGCGGCACCGCAGGACGCCTGGTAGGCACCATGGCCCATCCGCTCAATCGTCCGAAATTCGACCCTGAAGTGGGCCGCGTTGTGGATGGTTACGCGATCGTTCAACCCAGAATCACTCCTTCGCTCACTACCGATCGCGAAGGTTCGCTCTTCCAGAGAATCTTTGCCGGCCCCAGCGGCATCGATCCTTACGCCTCGGCCGTGTCAGACGTGTACCAGGATCTGTTTCGTGAAGGATCCTACACCGGCAAAGGAATTTACGATCTCGATGCGTTTGAGACTTCACTGGCAGGCAAAGTAAAAGAAAACACCCTGCTCAGCCACGATCTCTTTGAAGGCATCTTCGCTCGCACTGCTTTGGCTAGTGATATTGAGCTGTTCGATGAATTTCCTTCGCACTATGAAGCCGCCGCTCTCCGCCAGAGTCGCTGGGCGCGTGGAGACTGGCAGCTTCTTCCCTGGATTTTCGGGCACGACGGTTTATCCAAAGAAGAAAGCAAGAAAGTGAAGATTCCGGCGATCAGCCGCTGGAAGATGCTCGACAATTTGCGCCGCACCCTTTCCACGCCCAGCATGTTCCTTACATTGCTCGTGGGTTGGTTAGTGCCCGGAATCTCACCGTGGATGTGGACCCGCTTCATCCTCACGACACTCGCGATTCCTTCGCTGATCCCCTTCCTCACCGGCTTGAGCCCGCGCATCGGTGGAATTTCGAAACGCAGCCACTTTCGCGGGGTGCTTTCGGATCTGACGCTGGGGTTGGAGCAGATCGCTTTTACGGTTATTTTGCTCGCCTACCAGGCATGGTTGATGGCTGACGCGATCCTGCGCACGCTGGCCCGCATTTTCGTAACGCGAAAAAATTTGCTGCAGTGGATTACCGCCGCGCAGGCCAAGTCCGCAGTCAATCTGGATATTGTCGGCGTCTACCAAAGAATGATCTCCAGTGTCGTCCTGGCTTTGGCGGCGTTGCTGGCTGTTATATTCCTCAGGCACGCGGCGTTGCCTGCCGCGATCCCTTTTGTTGCCTTGTGGGTTGCGGCGCCCGCTGTCGCTCGCTGGATCAGTCTTCCTCCCAGCCTCCCGGAAATAGAAACGCTTTCATCCAAAGACGCGAAGACTCTGCGATTGACTTCGCGTTCCACCTGGCGATTCTTCGAAGAATTTGTCACTCCCGAGGAAAATTTTCTTCCTCCTGATAATTTTCAGGAAGATCCCAAGCCTGTGGTGGCACATCGGACTTCGCCCACGAACATCGGGCTCTATTTACTTACTACGCTTGCTGCGCGCGATTTTGGCTGGATTGGAACTACAGGTGTGGTCGAACGGCTCGAAGCCACCTTCCAGACCATGAATAAGTTAGAGCAGTTTCGCGGTCATTTTTATAACTGGTACGACACGCGAGACCTCCATCCTCTCGATCCAAAGTACGTGTCCTCTGTGGATAGTGGAAATATCGCCGGTCATCTGTTGGCATTGGGCAACGGCTGCAGGGAATTGATTCAAAAATCGTCTGTTGAAACATCGCGGTTGGCTGGAATCGAAGATGCACTCGCATTATTACGTGAGGCCCTGGCCCACGTCACCGACACTCGGCGCACCCACACGGTCACGCGCAAGCAACTCGCTAACGCGATAGACGCCGCTGCCACCTTATGCGTGTTGCCTCCCAGCGATACTGCGGACTGGGCCGCTCTGTTCATAGCATTGAAAGACCGTGTTCAAACCGTTGCGGACATTGCGCAAACGCTCGATCAAGAGCTTGGGAATGCTCCTAATTCTGAATTGCGATACTACGCAGAGAGCGCTCGAGCCTGCGTGGAATCAAACTTTCAGGACGCAAGAATCTTGATTCCTTGGCTGCGCTTGGCTTCAGAAGTCGTCACGCAGATGGCCGAGCGTCCCGCGGCCCAGGCTCGAGAATGGGTTGCCATGGAGCCTTTCTTCCGCAACGTTCCCACCTTGGCGGATGCCCCCGAGCGATTTGAAGCCGCCATTCGTGAGCTCTCTACACTGGGCGCAAGTTTAGTGCACCAGCCTCTGGAAAATCGCGAGCTGCTTGCGCGGATCGAAGAGCTGATACAAGCGATGAAAGATTCCATCGCGGAGGCCACGGCGCTGATTCACCGCCTCACGGCCATCGCGCAAACGGCCGGCAAATTGTTCGAAGCCATGGATTTCACTTTCCTGTTCGATCATTCGCGGAAACTTTTCGCCATTGGGTATCGGGGCACGGATGGAAATCTGGATCCAAATTGCTACGACTTACTTGCCTCGGAAGCTCGGCTCACCAGTTTCATTGCCATTGCGAAAGGCGATGTGCCGTCTTCACACTGGTTCCGGCTCGGTCGGGCGCTCACGCCCGTGGGCCGCGGCTCGGCATTGATTTCCTGGTCGGGCTCGATGTTTGAATACCTGATGCCGGCGCTGGTCTTGCGCTCTCCATCCGGCAGCTTGCTCAGCCAAACCTATGAACAAGTAGTTGCGCGGCAAATCGAATACGGCGAAGAGCGCGGCGTACCCTGGGGAATCTCCGAGTCTGCCTACAACGCCCGCGATATGGATTTCACTTATCAATATTCGAGTTTTGGCGTCCCCGGCCTGGGCCTCAAACGCGGCCTCAGCGAGGACTTGGTAATCGCACCGTACGCCACCGCCCTTGCCGCCATGATCGAGCCTTCCGCTGCGGTTCATAATTTTGAGCGGCTGGCCCAGGCTGGCGGCAAAGGATTTTATGGTTTTTATGAAGCGCTCGATTACACCGGGTCGCGATTGCCAGAGGGGAAAAATGTTGCCGTCGTTCGCGCCTACATGGCCCACCACCAGGGCATGACCTTGTTGTCCGCTGCCAACGTGCTGTATGACGGCGTAATGCAAACGCGTTTCCACACTGAACCGATCGTGCGAGCCACCGAATTGCTGTTGCAGGAACGCACCCCTCGAGACGTCCTGGTTGCGCGTCCACGTGCGGAGGAAGTTTCGGCATCGGCTAAAGTGCGTGAGCTTGTTCCGCCGGTGGTCCGCCGCTTCACTACGCCCTACGACGCCACCCCACGCACGCAATTGCTTTCCAACGGACGTTACGGCGTCATGCTCACCGCAGCAGGCTCTGGCTATAGCCGCTGGCGCGATATTGCCGTCACTCGTTGGCGTGAAGACACCACGCGCGATTGTTGGGGAAGTTTTATTTTCCTGCGTGACGAGCAGACCGGGAATGTGTGGTCCGCAGGCCACCAACCCACTGGTATCGAGCCGGATTCCTACGAAGCGATTTTTTATGAAGATCATGCCGAAATTGTTCGGCGCGACCGCTCTCTAACCACCACTTTGGAAGTCGTTGTGTCGTCGGAAGACGATGCGGAAGTCCGCCGCGTGACCATTACGAACTTAGGTGTGCGCGCGCGGGATGTGCAGGTTACCTCTTACGCGGAAGTGTCTCTTGCCTCGCAAGCATCCGATGTCGCAGCGCCCGCTTTCTCCAACCTGTTCGTCGAGACTGAATTTGTTGCTGACCTCGGCGCGGTGGTGGCGACACGACGCAAACGCTCCCCGGAAGAAACTTCCGTATGGGCCGCGCAGGTTTTGGTTGTGGATGGTGAAACAGTCGGCGATCTGCAGTTCGAGACAGACCGCGCAAAATTTGTAGGCCGCGCCCGCAACTTACGCAACGCTGTTTCGATCCTCGATGGTCGCCCGCTTTCAAACTCAGTCGGCTCTGTGCTCGATCCAATCATCAGCTTGCGCCGTACGGTGCACATTCCACCCGGTACCACCGCCCATCTAATTTTTTCCACCATCGTGGCGCCCACGCGCGAAGAGCTTCTGGATTTGGCCGATAAATACCGCGATACGCGAACGTTTGAGCGCACCCTCACTCTCGCTTGGACCCAAGCGCAGGTGCAACTCCATCACTTGAGCATCAGCGCTGAAGAAGCTCACCTCTTTCAACGCTTGGCAAACGCAGTCCTTTACTCCGACTCTTCTCTGCGCCCATCGTCGGACATCCTGACCACTACTTCACTCGATATCGGCACTCTGTGGGCCCAGGGAATTTCCGGCGATCTGCCTATCGTGCTCGCGCGCATCGACGATGCTGATGACGTGGACATCATCCGTCAGCTTTTGCGCGCGCATGAGTACTGGCGCATGAAGCAATTGTCCGCCGATGTCGTGATCATTAACGAGAAAGCCCCTTCCTACGTTCAGGAATTGCATACCTCATTGGAAGCGCTGGTACGCGGCAGCCAACTCAGGCTTTCTCCCGACACCAGCGGAGTGAGCGGCAAGATTTTCCTCCTGCGCGGCGACTTGGTTTCGCAGCAAACTCGCACGCAGTTACAAATGATCGCAAGAGCTGTGTTGCTTAGCCGCCGCGGTACGCTGGCGGAACAAATTACCCGATCGCAGTACAGGGATCCGCTCTTTCCTCCGCTGCGTCGCGAAACTCGGCCCAGCAAGCGCCAGGACGTTCAATTGCCCCAGCCCGCTTTGCAGTTTTTCAATGGCATTGGCGGTTTCGCCGAGAACGGCCGCGAATATGTAACCGTGTTGAACGAAGGTTTGCGCACTCCGGAGCCTTGGGTCAATGTGATTGCAAACCCATCGTTCGGCTTTTTGGTTTCCGAATCGGGCTCGGGATTCACTTGGTCCCTCAACAGTCATGAAAACCAACTTACGCCTTGGTCCAACGATCATGTGTTCGATACGCCCGGCGAAGCGCTCTACATTCGTGACGAAGCTACCGGGGAAGTCTGGAGCGCAACGGCTTTGCCCATTCGCGATGAAGCGGCCACCTATTTGTGCCGTCACGGACAGGGTTACACTCGTTTTCAACACGGCTCTCATGGCCTTCAACTCGACTTGATTCAATTCGTGCCGGTAGAAGACCCCATAAAAATTTCGCGCCTCGCAATTCAGAATGATTCAGGACGTCTACGGCGACTCTCAGTCACGGCCTACGCCGAATGGGTTTTGGGAAGCTCACGTCCGTCTGCGGCTCCCTACATCATCAGCGAAATGGATTCGGCATCCGGCGCGCTCTTCGCACGCAGCGCATGGAACGGAGACTTCGGAGGTCGTATCGCTTTTGCCGATCTGGCTGGACGCCAATCTTCCTTCACTGCCGATCGTACGGAATTCTTCGGGCGCAATGGAAGTCCGGAACGTCCCACGGCGCTGGAAACCAGCCGTCCTCTTGGCCGCAAGACAGGCGCGGCCTTGGATCCTTGCGCCGTCCTGCAAACGGTCATCGAGTTGCGCCCCGGCGCTCGCGTGGAAATTGTTTTCTTCCTGGGCCAAGCCGAATCCAAAGAAAAAGCTCGAGACCTTCTCAATCGTTACCGCGCCGCAGATCTAAATCAGGTTTTCCGCGATGTTCTTCGACAGTGGGACGACACGCTCAGCGCCGTGCAAGTAAACACACCCGATCAAAGTATGGACGTAATTTTGAATCGCTGGCTGCTCTATCAAACTCTTTCCAGCCGCGTGTGGGCACGCGCAGCCTTCTATCAGCTGAGTGGCGCCTACGGTTTCCGCGATCAACTCCAGGACGTGATGGCCCTCACCATATCTAAAAGAGCGGTCACGCGGGAGCAGTTGTTGCGCGCCGCCGCTCATCAGTTCCCCGAAGGGGACGTGCAACATTGGTGGCATCCGCCTTCCGGTCGCGGCATCCGCACCAGAATGTCAGACGATCTTCTCTGGCTGCCGTACGCCGTGATTCATTTCATCGAAGCTACCGGCGACATGACCGTGCTCGAAGAGCAAGTCCCCTTCGTGGAAGGGGATCTCCTCGCGGAAGGTCAAAACGAATCTTACTTCCAACCTCGCATCTCGCAGAATCGCGCAACGATTTTCGAACACTGCGCACGCGCTTTGGATCGCAGCCTATCCGTAGGCGCCCACGGCCTTCCCCTGATGGGTACCGGCGATTGGAACGATGGCATGAATCGCGTCGGACAGTTGGGAAAGGGAGAAAGCATCTGGCTGGGCTGGTTCTTGCACACCGTTCTCTGGGAGTTTGCGAAAGTCGCTGACGCTCGCGGAGAACGCGAACGCGCAGAAAGGTGGCGCGTGCATGTCAGTCTGTTGAAAGCAGCGCTCGAACGCGAAGGTTGGGACGGAGAATGGTATCGCCGCGCTTACTTTGACGACGGCACTCCGCTCGGCTCCGCGCAGAATGAAGAATGCCGGATCGACTCCATCGCCCAATCCTGGGGCATTATCAGCGGCGCTGCCGAACCTGGCCGCGGAGCGCGCGCCATGGCTGCCGTCGACCACCAGCTCATTCGTTCCGCCGACGGCCTGATCTTGCTCTTAACTCCGCCATTCGATAAGACCACTCACGACCCCGGCTACATAAAAGGCTATGTCCCCGGCATTCGCGAAAACGGTGGCCAATACACGCACGCCTCCACCTGGACCGCCATCGCCTTCGCCGAACTTGGCAACGGAGACAAGGCCAGCGAACTTTTCCGCTTCATGAATCCGATCAATCGGTCCAATTCGCGAGCCAACGTGCAGCGTTATAAAGTGGAGCCCTATGTCGTGGCCGGCGATATTTACGCGGAACCTCCGCACGTCGGCCGCGGCGGTTGGACTTGGTACACAGGTTCGGCAGGCTGGCTGTATCGCACAGGATTGGAATGGATACTCGGTTTCCGGGTGCGAGGCATGATCCTCAATATCGACCCCTGCATTCCACGCAATTGGCCCGGCTACTCCATCGATTTCCGCTACCACTCCGCTCTATATAAAATCAAAGTGGAAAATCCGTCGAACGTCTCGCGGGGCGTAGCTCTCACTGAAATGGACGGCAAGCTTGTGCCCGGAGCTCCAACCATCTCTCTCGCAGATGACGGTGCCATCCACACAATTCGTATCGTGTTAGGCTAACGCAAATAATCGATGAAGGTTTTCGCAGCGCTAACGAACTAAGCTTCTTTTCTTCCCGCCACAAGTAGAACGATCCCTCCCACCAGTGCGAGCCCTCCGAGTATAGGAGGCAAAGGAATCGTCTTATGCTCGGTCGAACTCGCCTGGAGAGGGCCAATATCGACTATCTTCTTGTGTTTTGTGTAGGTGATTCCCTGGAACACAAAAATAAAGATTCCAAGAACGATTAAGATAATTCCAACCAAGGGCAGGGTTTTCATTTTTGTCCTGGACTGCTTCCGAGCTAGCTCCACCCGTGACTATACTGCTAATGGAGTGGGCTAAGCTCGTCGGACTAGTCCGCCAACAAGAGAGACCAGGAATAGCACTAAGAAAATGAAGAATAGAATCCGCGCGATGCCGGCTGCCGCCGCTGCTATCCCGAGGAATCCGAAAACGGCCGCGATCAAAGCCACCACAAAAAATGCCAGTGCCCAACGCAACATACCGCCTCCTCGTAAATCCAAAATGGCGCCTTGAAAGGCCGCTCGACCGTACACTTGTACGCTCACCGGGCCGCAATCACCATACATGCATCAGCGTAATAGCGGCTCTCGATTGCTGTAAGCCTGAGACTCTCAATACCTTAAAGTTAGCTGGCATCTCATTCAAATCCGTGGGCTCTGCTCGATCCTTATATAGCCGTACCTGGACGCATTCAACGTACTAAGTGTTCTGCTCTATTCCGATCGAAACGCGCGTGTGGTTCTCTAATCCTGGCGGAAGCAACGCGCAAAAATTCCCGGCCGTTCCGTCGAATCAAAAACAAAACAACCAGGGTAAACCCCGGAGGTAAGCCATGAATTGGGACCAAGTAGAAGGAAAGTGGAAACAGGTGAAAGGGCAAGCCAAAGAGAAGTGGGGCAAGCTAACCGACGACGACTTGGACGTGATCAACGGTCGTCGCCAACAGCTTGTGGGAAGGCTCCAGGAGCGTTATGGCACGGCGAGGGACGAAGCCGAGCGCCAGGCAGACGAGTTCGTAGAATCCATGAAGACGTTGCCTGATGAAACCAACACTTACCAGACCCAGCGAGCCCGGCGCGCCGGACCTGGGTAACCTCCACCCTTTCTTTCTAACAGACCTCTCAAACAGGCGGAATGCTCGAACCCGAGCATTCCGCCTGTTTGCCAGCGCGCCGCACCGCTCCTACAGTGACTTCCTGTCTTTAATACAATTCCTAGCCGATGGAAGGAGCCTCAAGACCTAGGTAACTTGGTGATCAAGTTCGATGCTTAGTTGTCTCAAACTCGGCAATTCTTCAGAGTCTCTCCCCTGAAGGGGCCACTGATAGTCTCCCCCTGAAATTGAGAGTGGCCCCTCTCCTCCCTTCCGCTCCGGGGCCCTATAACTACAGAGAATTCCTATAAACCCTACAGGATGTCGGGGATAGAGGACTTTGTCTGCATTTGCCATACTTCGAAGCTGTGAGCCCTTAAGGCGTGAAATGGAGGGGAGAAAACAATGTCCATTTACGAACACAGCAGCGATCCTAACCCCAGCCGCGAACCTGTCCGAAAACCTGGCAGAACGCCCGGCGATAAGGTCCCTGAAGTTATCGACCCGCCGGACCCGCGCCGTCACGTTCAGCCCGGGCCGGATAGCCCGCATCGGCCCGAAGACATTCCACCACAAGAAGTTCGCTAACTTTGGCCTTCGTCGGGCACCCCAGCCATAGGTGGCGAGCTCCAACAATCGATCAGCACACTCAAAGGAGATTTTTATGTCCGAACAGAAATTGTCACAAATGAGAGTCGCTATCTTGGCCAGCGACGATTTTGAACAAGCCGAATTAGAAAAGCCGCGCAAGGCTCTCGAGGAAGCTGGAGCCAAGACCGTTGTCATAGCTCCCAAGTCCGGAAAAATTCAGGGATTTAATCATGACCAGAAAGGCGACAAAATCGCCGTCGACATGACCCTTGACAAAGCGAATCCAGAGGATTTCGACGCCGTGCTTCTTCCCGGAGGAGCGCTAAACGCGGACTTCCTGCGCGCCGAAAAGAAAGCCCAGGAATTCGTGCGGAGCATCGACCAAGCGAAAAAACCGATTGCCGTAATTTGCCATGCGCCCTGGCTCCTGGTTTCGGCCGGCCTGGTCAAGGGCCGCACCCTGACCAGCTACCATACAATCCAGGATGATATCCGCAACGCCGGCGGCAATTGGAAAGACGAGGAAGTCATACGCGACCGAAACTGGGTCTCCAGTCGCCAGCCCACGGACATTCCCGCTTTCAATCGCGAGATGATTTCTCTATTCTCCGAAGGCAAGACCAAGAGCGCTGGGGCCTAAACTCACTTGGAAATCGGGCCGGCGAGGCAGCCGACTCACCGGATGGAAATACCATTCGTCGGCCGGGTTTTCTTCAACCTTCACTTTCGCCTAAAATCGAACAGTGGACCCTACATTCCGCGGCCGGAGGGGCCTTTCGCGTCGAGAGCTGCTCCGCCAGCTCGTAGAGACGGCGGCGTGCGTCCCGGTCCTGGTCAACGGGCGCTCTTTTGCAGATCAGACCGCAGTCCAAAAGCCCACTCCGGACACCTCCATCCAATTAAGCCCGCTTCCTCCGGCAACCTACCTCTCGCCGGGAGATGACACTTTCCTTGAACAGTTGGAAAATGCCATCTTTCAATTCTTCTGGGAGCAGTGCAACCCGAAGACCGGGATCGTCAAAGATCGATGTAACGTGCGCGGCTCAGACACCAGCATTTTAGGGAGCATCGCTGCTACCGGCTTTGGACTCACAGCTCTATGCATCGGTGAAAAGCGCGGGTATGTTTCCTATTCGCAGGCTCGCGATCGAGCTCTCACCACCTTGCGTTTCCTTTGGAAGAAAATGCCACAGGAGCGCGGTTTTTATTATCACTGGGCCAACATCGCCACCGGCGAAAGATTGTGGCAGTCGGAAGTTTCCTCCGTGGATACTTCCATCCTTCTTTGCGGCATTCTGATGTGTCGTCAGTATTTCGAACATTCCGAAATTAGCCAGTTAGCTCACGAAATCTTTAACCGCGTCGATTGGAACTGGCTTTCCGAAGACACCCGCATCCTTCCGCACGGCTGGACTCCCGAAGGAGGATTCCTGCAATATCGCTGGGACAGCTACAGCGAAATGATGATGATGTACCTGCTGGGCCTGGGCTCCTCTGCTCATGTTCTTCCGCCACAAGCTTGGGACGCCTGGAAGCGTACCGTGTTTGAATTCGATGGCATTCGCTACATCGGCTCCTACGCGCCGCTATTCATTCATCAATATTCGCAGGCTTGGTTTGATTTCCGCGGCAAGCGCGACAAGTACGTCGATTATTTCCAGAATTCGATTCTAGCCACGGACGTTCATCGGCGTTTCTGCTTGAGTCTGTCGAAAAAATTTCCGGACTACAGCGAAAATCTGTGGGGTATCACGGCGTCAGATTCCGAGCACGGTTACGAAGTTTGGGGCGGCCCTCCCGCCACCGGCCCAATTGATGGAACGGTAGTGCCATGCGCCTCGGCTGGCTCGCTTCCCTTCTTGCCGGGACCGGTGATGCGCGTTCTCCGCACCATTCAATACCGCTACGGCGCAGGCACCTGGAGCCGCTACGGCTTTGTGGACGCCTTCAACCCGCTCACGAACTGGTACGACAGCGACATCGTCGGAATCGATGCTGGAATTAGCATGGTAATGGCGGAAAACGCGCGCACTGCTTTTGTGTGGGATACCTTTATGAAAAATCCGGAAGCACAACGAGGTATGGAACGTGCGGGATTTAAATCTTACAAGCCTGCATCGCCACAGGAATTAGTGGAAATGCACAACCATGCTGGGCGTTAACCTCAGTCCTGCGAACCGTCGACGCCTTAGCGGTAGTTGGCCGCCTGTAGTTCGAACATCTCTGCGTACTGTCCGCCGCTCTTCATCAATTGATCGTGTTTGCCTTCTTCGGCAATTTCACCGTCGGCCAGCACCAGAACGCGATCCGCCATGCGTACGGTCGAGAATCGGTGGGAAATCAGCAAAGACATTTTACCTTTGGTTAGTTCCGCGAATCGTTGGAACACTTCGTGCTCCGAACGCGCGTCCAAAGCGGCGGTCGGCTCGTCCAAAATCAGAAGCTGCGCATCTCGCAGGTAAGCGCGTGCTAGAGCGATTTTCTGCCACTCACCGCCCGATAGATCTACGCCGCCCTCAAATCGGCAGCCCAACACTTGATCAAATCCATTCGGGAGCCGGCGTATCGTGTGTTCCGCCAGACTCTTATTAGCAGCCGCTCGTATTCGAAATTGATTATCCAAATCTTCAATTCTGCCTACTGCAATATTTTCTGCCGCAGTCATCTCATAACGCATGAAGTCCTGGAAGATCACGCCAATTTCCTTCCAAAGGCTTTCCAGGTCATAATCGCGCAGATCTTTTCCATCTAGCAAAATCTGGCCTTCCGTCGGATCGTACAAACGCGTGAGCAGCTTCACCAGCGTGGTCTTACCCTGTCCGTTTTCGCCGACAATCGCGATCCGTTCCGTCGGCCCAAGTTTAAAATTAACGTTCTTCAAAACCATTCGCGAACTGCCGGGGTATTTGAAAGAAACATTCTTAAACTCAAATCCCGTGCGAACCGGCTTGGGCGCAGGCATGGCAGATGCTTGGGACGAAATCTTCGGCTTCACCGCAAGAAATTCCAACAGGTCGGTCATGAACAACGCTTGGTTCGTGATGCCTGAAAAGCTCGTGAACACCGCCTGAATGTTCGAGCTGGCAGCGGCAATTGCTCCTGAAAGATAAACCATCACGCCCACGCTTATGGTGCCAATCACCGCGCCATATATAACGTAGGCATAGCTCCCGTAGTATCCAACCAGTCCCAGTAGCGCTAGCAGCGATCCAAACGTCAGCCTGCGTTTCGACAAATCCTTCGTCTGGTGATACAGCTCGTCAGCCAGCTCCGAATAACGCCCCATAAGGAACGGCGCGAGTCCAAATAGCTTTAATTCCTTCGCGCTTTCTTTGGCTCCGCCCAACACGCGCAAATAATCCAGCTCGCGCCGCCCGGCGGTCTGTCTATAACTCAGCGAATAATTCATGAAGCCAAAATGGGTCTCGCCCAGAAACGCGGGCACCACGCAAATAATCAATCCCAGCAAAAGTAGTTTCGAGAAAATAAAAATGGCTGCTGCCAAGCTCACTGTAGTAATCACTTCCTGAATCAACCTGCCGCCCACCTGCAGCATTTGAACGCGGTCTACGCCTTGCGCTCGCGCGCGTTCCAGCTTGTCGTAGAAAACCGGATCCTCATACGACATCAAATCCAGCTTCGCCGCGTGCGTCATCAACTTCAGACTAATATGTCGCGTGAATCGATCCGCCAAGGTGGTGTCGCAGAACTCGATGATGCGCGCCATGAACGTCGCCACGCCGGCGAGAACAAATTCCAGCAGTACCATCCACCAGAACATATGCGAGAGCGGCACCCGCCTCATCTGATGGTTGGTGACCGAATCGACGATAAATCTCGTCACCGCCAAAATCGAAAGCGGAATTAGCGCGGCAGCCACACGGAAACTCAGATTCGAAACAACAATCCCCGGCGCGGCATCCCACACAAACCGCAGTACCGGCGGAATGTTCTTGAGCGCCCGGATTCGTTCGCCCCAGTTCGGTAACGGCGCCACTTTTATCGTTGTAGTTGCTGCGGCCATCTCTGCGCTTCTCCCAAGTTCAAACATCCAACTGCATCTTGCGAACCCCTTCCATCTGCCGCTCGCCTCTTCCAGTGGCCCATACAGCACTGCATTGAATCGCCGCGAGCAAGAAGCTTATGTGCATTTCACGGGCCAAGCTCTTTTAGCCATAAACCTTTATTTAACATATTGTTACAGAACTCGATAGAGTCGCCACCATCGATTTTTTGCTATGTTTTAGAAGGTTCTACTCGGCAAAATCGGCAGCGGCAAGCCCCACAACAGTGTTTCATTGCGGGCTAAATTCTTTCAGCACGAACAATACGAAGATTACCGTATGCACCAGTCCACCATTATAGCGTACTGTGGGACGTGGGCACTTCAACCAGCGAACTTCGTAGCGATTGGCGGATCTTCGTCGATCCCAAACTCGCCAAAGTTAAGCAGTCCGCGCACGGAGCCAAGTTGGCAGTTAGACGCGCCGTCTGGCATTCGCAAGACGGTTGGCGCCGCCTTACCGCCGGAATGGAGCTCGACGATCTTTGGAGCCAGTTTAAATCCGAAGCGGAAGCCAGCGCGCGCCCCTTCAAGCAGGATGTCGATCGTCAGGCAGAGCAGGACAAGTCCTGGACGCGTCCATTCAAAGTATTCATAGCAATCTCTTCCAGCATTCTAAAAAAGCTTTCGCCGCCGCGTCGCGTTTTCCTTCTTCTCACCATCATCCTGGCGGTTTTCTCCATCGTCGGACTTGAGTTTCTGTTTTTCACCAGAGAAGTGGAACTCCTTTTGGGCTTCATAGGTCTGTTGCTCCTGCTGGTGATGGTCCTCGGCGATCACATTTCCATGAAGCGCGACATTGAAATCGCGCGCGAAATTCAGCGCTGGCTGGTCCCGCGTGTGCCACCCGAAGTGGCGGGAGTGGATATGGCCTTCGCCACCAGGCCAGCCAAGATGGTCGCCGGTGATTATTACGACGCTTTCCGCCGCGCCGTCGACGGTCCCTTACTTATCGCTGTCGCAGACGTGGCCGGCAAAAGCGTTCCGGCCGCGATGTTAATGGCCACCTTCCAAGCCAGTCTTCGCGCACTGGCCGGCTCGCGCGGGTCGCTTTCTGATCTCGTCGCCGGATTGAATCGCCAAGCCTGCTCCAATAATATGAACGGCCGCCGCTTCACTACCGCTTTTCTGGCTGAGCTGGATCCTGTGACCGGAACATTGAATTATCTTTGCGCCGGCCACAACCCTCCGATGTTGAAGCACCAGGATGGCACCATTGAACGCCTGAAATCCGAGAGCATTCCTCTAGGCATCGAGATAAACGAAAAGTACGAGACTGGCCGCACCGTTCTTGAACGCGGCGATGTTCTGATTATCTACACCGACGGCGTCACCGAGGCCCGCGACGAAGACGGAAAAGAATTTGGAGAGTCCCGCTTGCTAGCACTGGCGGGTGAACCTCTCGAAGATCGTGCTGCTATGACGCTCTCCACTATCATGCGAAAGCTCGACGAGTTCGTCGGCGGAGCTCCGCAGCACGACGACATCACGTGTTTGGTCGTTCGACGTACCTGAGAGCCTCCATGCTACGGCAAGTCGTTGGTCAATCTACGTCTTTCCATGTATGGCTTCGATTGTTTGCTGACGCTACCGTGTATCATGGCATTATGAATGTCGGCTGATTCGGTCGACCGAGAGTTCGAATTTGCGGTAAACATCGCAAGAAACCTTGCAAAGTCAAAATGGAGGCTTTATGAAGAGGATGGGATGGCCGGAAACTATTTCGGCGTTTGTAGTCGGCCTCGGCGTGGGAGCGGCAATCGGGATTCTCTTCGCGCCACAAGCGGGTGAAGACACGCGTGATTATCTCTTGGAGACAGCCCAAGAGAAGCTCGATGAAGCCGTAAGCACGGGCCAGAAGTGGGCCAACCGTGCAAAGAAGAATGTTGACGAAGCAACCGCCTACGTAAAAGACGCAGCTGACGCTGGGCAAAAAGCGTACCGCGACGCAACCAAAAGCGCCTCCGCGTAGATTGGCAATCACTGCTTTGGTGGCTAAAGGGGGGGCGGCGATGAAGCGCTCTCCCTTGTCCCTAACCCCCTGCCTATACTCCGTTGTTCCTTGCTAAAGATTTGACGTCCGAGAACGGGGCCAGTAGAGTATTCAGTGCAATCCATCCTAATTGTGTTGGAGCTACTCGCACCGCACTTCCATAGAAGGAGAGTGAAATGAAAGAAGCCCCCCCATCTTCGACCGGGAAAACTTTGACGCGAAAAGAACTCATCGCTGCCCTGAATGAAGATCTGGCCCGAGAATATCAAGCCATTATTTCCTACGTAATTTATTCGCAAGTGTTGAAGGGCGCCGAGTATATGAACATAGCCGGAGAACTGGAAAAGCACGCCAACGAAGAGCTCAGCCATGCCCTAATAATTTCTAACCAGATTGACTACCTGGGCGGCATGCCCACCACTCAGCCTAAGCCCATCCGCACGTCTGAAAAAGCGAGGGACATGCTGAAGTTCGATCTCGAGAACGAAACGGAAACCATTCGCAATTACCGCGATCGTGTGCGTCAATGCGAAGCCCTTGGTGAATTCTCCATGGCCGAGCACATTCGCGAGATCTTGATGGACGAACAGGATCATCAGATCGCGCTGGCCACCGCTCTAGGTCAGGAAGTTCCGCACAATTCCTGAAACGGCCCGAAAAAATAAGTCGTGGCGCAAACAGTTTCCCAGGAGGCTCAAATGACAGACGAACAGAAGCCATCTAGCGCAGAGGAATTGCTCACCAACGTTGCCACCACCATCGGCTCTGCCCTCGGTACCGTAGCCGCAAAGGTAAACGAATTCTCCAAGGTCGCGAGCGCGGAAGCCAAGCGCCAGCGGCCTCGCGCAAAAGCCAGGAAAAAATCGCGTCCGGCCAAGCGCTCGAAGAAGACCGCCAAACCGGCCAAGCGCGCCGCCAAATCCGTGGTCCGCAAGCGCCCCGCTGGTAAAAAATCCAGGCGTTAATTCTGCAAAGAGAGCGGGGTAACAACCCCGCTCCTTTGCTTTACCGCTCGCTCGGATCTTCGTCCGCTTCAGTCTTTACATAATTCCAGTTACGTGCCGCTCCATACCTCAACACACATCCATCTTTAGGGTATGTTCTGGATGGCCAAGTGGGCCCAAGTGGAAAAAGTAGCGGCAGGTGTCCCCAAGGTCCAGCAAGTAGTGAACGAACTACAAGTCAAGAATCAACAGGCCAGTTCGACGCAGTAAAAACAGAAAGCAAGCCGCTTTCAAATTTTTTCGCGGAGTAATCCGCCAGCACCTATTGCCTGCTTCCTATTGCAATACATTCGATAGCGACTTGTAGATTTCCAGCCCGCCGTTGTAGTTGTAGTTGATGTATCCCAGTCTTCTGAATTTGTTCATGAAGAAATTCACGCGGGGCCTGGTGGTCCCAATCATTTCTGCCAGCGTGTCTTGCGTCACTCGCTGGAGGATCGACGGATTTTCGCTTCCCTTTTCATAATCATTCAGTAGCAACAGTGCGCGCGCCAGTCTTTTTTCACTGGAATTGAATAAGTGGTCGATTAGATCCTGTTCAATGCGGTTGTTCCGCGAAAGCAAATAATTTATGAATTGCGTACAAACGTGTGGCTCTTTCTCGATTAGGTGGATCATCTTTTTTCGTTCGATGACCATGATCTTGCTCGGCACCATCGTAATAGCCGAGGTCTGGTAAATCGCATGTCCCCCAATGCAGGCCTCCCCGAAGAAATCTCCTCGCCCCAGGAACCCCAGAACGCCGCTTCTCCCGCGCTGAGAAACCAGCATCAGCTTGACTACCCCCTCTTGAATGTAATGCACGTCCTTGCACTGCTCTCCTTGGGAAAAAATGGTCTTGCTTGGCACATATTCCACAACTTTTCCCGACAATACTCTGGGAAAAATAATCTTCGCGGATTTGCCGCGCTTGCTTGCCGTCATTTCTTCCTCAATTATGCTTTGCTTTGCAAAATCGAATCATTGCTATATCGCCTCCCAACAATCTTGTAGGTTCGGGCACTTTTTGTCTGTCTAACATTGAACAGACAAAAACCTCACTCCCCTCTATCCTGCCCTAAGTCTTCTGCGCTCTTTTATCCTGGTAGACCGCGGGGGACTTGGAACTTACATCATCGCGCGATGGCTAGTCTAGGGTTTGATATCTTCCGTACGCTGCACGACGGCCATCCTCTCTGGATCGCGGAAGTCGCAACTTTAGAACAAGCCAAAACAAACCTGCACGCTCTTGCTTTGAAGTCCCGCGGTGAATATTTCATCCGGGAAGCTTCCACTGGAGAAATCGTCTTCCAATTCGTATCCCCCGATTAATCCTCCTTGTGCTACTCCCGTTCGGCTTGCAGAACGAAGAATTTTCTAAGCAGAACACTGTAGACCAGGCTCAACTTCCTCATTCTAAAGGGCCATTTAAGGGCCGTAGCTGGCAAGCAAGATGCCCTTGTGAGACCTGAACGACGACAGAGAAGAAACTACTAGGGGGCCTTATGGAAAGCGCTTTTGATATTTTCAAACGGCTTAGAAATGGAAAGCCTCTTTGGATCACCTCCGTGCCGGGCATTGAAGAAGCTCGCACGCGCGTCAACCGTTTAGGCGCTATAGCTCCCGGGGAATACTTGATTTACTCGCAACGAAAAGGCGTGATCGTTGAGTATGTGAACAGTTAGGCCTTCGATCGAGCAGCTTTCCCCTGCCAAAACCCAGCCCGATTCTCCCGCCGTAACAGGCCAGTAATATTCTCCCGATATCCTGATAGCCTAGCCATGAGGACAATATGTCGCGCAAGCTGCTTGTGGGCTCTAGCTTATTTTTAAACCGCCACTTTTCCTGGCTGCAATTCAACGAGCGCGTTCTGGAAGAAGCGCGTGACTTGAAGAATCCGCTACTCGAGCGCGTGAAATTCCTGGCCATCACCGCCAGCAATCTTGACGAATTCGTGGAAGTTCGCGTCGCTGGCCTTTTGCAGCAGGTGGAACATGGTATCCAGGAGCCCGGCCCCGATGGCCGCAAACCGCGCGAAGTGCTCACCGAACTCGCCGCCCGTACGCACAAATTTGTAAAAGCTCAGTACGACTGCTGGCGCGAAGAGCTCGTTCCTTCTCTTCTTTCTGAGTCGATCACGATCGTCACCATGCGCTCTCTGCGTCCGTCGGCCCGTGCCCACGTCGAAAACTTTTACTCCAAAACTGCCGAGCCGCTGCTCACGCCGGTAACTGTCGATCCCGCCCATCCATTTCCGCACGTAATTAATAAGGCGATTTGTCTGGCGTTTCTACTGTGTCGCAAAAGGCGTGGCTCGCAGCCCTACCTCGGAGTTGTCACCGTGCCGCGCGCTCTCCCGCGCTTGGTGCAGTTGCCCTCCTCCAACGGCTCGGTCGAATACGTTTTTCTTTCCGACATAATTCACGCTTTCGCCGAGCGCCTCTATCACGGATACGAAGTACTTTCCGCTGCTGCCTTTCGCGTTACTCGTAACAGTAATCTTTATCTCGAGGCCGAAGAATCGCGCAGCATCATGGATTCGGTTGATGCCCAACTTCACAGCCGCAGAAAAGGTGAAGCCGTCCGCCTGGAAATCGAAGCCAGCGCGAATCAGGAGATTATTGAACGCTTGGTAGCCAATTTTCGTCTCGCTCCCTGGCAAATTTTTCGTGTGGACGGGCCGCCCAATCTTTCGCGCATCGCCTATCTGTACGAAGCCATTCCTCGCCCGGACCTGAAATATCGCCCATTTGTTCCCCGGGAGCTGGCGCTGAAGTCCGAGTCCGGCGCGCTCTTCGACCTGATTCGAAAGCGCGACGTGCTGCTGCACCATCCCTACGACTCCTATGCCGCCGTCGTTCGCTTCATTGAAAGTGCTGCCAACGACCCGGACGTTCTCTCCATCCGCCAAACCCTCTATCGCACCAGTGAAAACTCTCCCATCGTCCGCGCTTTGATCGAAGCCGCGGCAAAAAAGGAAGTCGCCGTCGTCGTTGAGCTCAAAGCTCGTTTCGACGAAGCTTCCAACATTCGCTGGGCGCGCAATCTGCAGGAAGCCGGTGTGCAGGTCTTCCACGGCGTGGTCGGCCTGAAAACGCATTGCAAACTTGCTCTAATCGCTCGCCGCGAGCAAGGCGGCAAGATCCGCCAGTACGCGCATCTCGGCACCGGCAATTACAATCCTTCCACCGCTCGTTACTACACTGACCTGAGCCTGCTTACATGCGATCCGCGTATCACCTCTTCGGTGCAACACGTCTTTCATTATTTGACGGCTTACTCCGAACGCCCGCAATACTTGCCCTTGTTTGTGGCCCCGCTGAATTTAGGAAGAAGCTGTCTGGACTTGATTCACCGCGAAACCGCCCACGCCCGCGCTGGACGCCCGGCCTTCATTCTCGCCAAAGTAAATGCTCTGCTCGACGAAAAAATCATTCAGGCTCTTTACCGCGCTTCGCAGGCTGGCGTGCAGATCGAATTGATCGTGCGCGGCGCTTGCGCTTTGCGTCCCGGGGTTCGCGGAGTCAGCAGCCGCATTCGAGTCAGAAGTGTGGTGGGGCGTTTCCTGGAACACAGCCGAGTTTTTGCTTTTGGTAATGGAGGTCCTACGGAAATCTATCTGGGCAGCGCGGATTGGATGCAGAGGAATATTTACGAGCGCGTAGAAGTCATGTTCCGCTTGAAAGATCCAGTCCTTTGCAGTCAGGTTTTCACGCAGGTTATTTCGCCCTATTTAGCGGACACGGAAAAAACTCGAGTCTTGCTTCCCAGCGGAGAGTACGTTCGCGGACACAAAGCGGGTCAGTTCTCCGCCTCGCGCAATGGATTCCGTTTCAACGCTCAGGAGTTTCTGATCGGCTTCACCGAATCTCGCGAGAACGAGCAAGCTTGCCCGATCTTACCAACTTACGTGAAACTCCCCGCTGTTCCCAAAGGCGCCAGAAAAACTCCGCGCCCATCGGTCTAAGAAGCAGGTCTGATCAAAAGAATTCTTACTTCGGCCCGTAAACGTCCAGTTCGGTCTGCGTCCCGAGATATACTTTGCCGTTCGCAATGGTCGGCACTGCGAACTTCACAGCATCCCCGGCGGTGTCGCTCCCGGTTTGGCTGCTATTCCACAACATACTAAGAGTTCCCGCTTGGTATGCATAAAGCACTGCCGGACCCAATGAGGCCCCGGCGTTGCCATACGTAGAAGTGTCCGCTGCCCATATAATTCCATTCGTATTTCCGTTCGCAGAAGCTGCCGGAGTACATCCTGGAAAATTAAACGCATGTCCGGATGTTTCGTTAGGCGAAGTAGCCAACAATCCGTTGTTCAAGGGGAACGCCTTGAGGTTGTCTCCTGAGCCGCAGAAATAGACCGTACTATTAAAGTATGCAGGCGCGCCAAAGAGCCAGTTCTGGGTAATACTTTCTTGAATTTCCTGCGTGATCTGTGTGTCTGAGCTACAGCCTTGGCAATAATGCAAGTTACCGGCAGTCATCTGATCCCGGTCGACCAGGTGGATTGTCCCCGCCTTCCCAGCTTGTACCAGTTCATGCGTTACGTTTCCCGGTTGGTCTGGAAGCAGTATTACGCCTCCAGATCCAACATCTTGATCCCCTCCATCGAGCAAGCTTTGATCATACGGGGTGAAGTAATCCAGCAGAGAGAGTGTAGGATTGCCCAAATTGAACACCTTCATAATTGTATCGCCCAATTCTTGTGCTGGTACATTCACCGTGTCGAAATCACCATTCCCGGAAGCAATAAAAATGTTTCCATTTGAATCCGCCGCTACTCCCGTGCCGCCCATCCAGAAGCCACCTAGGTCGCTTGTCTGAGTGCCGTTAGGAGTTGTGATCAAAAGTGATATTTGCGTAAACGTCGCGGCATCATACGCAAGCAGCCAGCCGTGATATGGCGTGACGTCGCAATGCGACGCGTATCCGATATAAATGGTCCCGTTTAACAAGAGTAAGCCCACGCGATTTAGGTGATGGAGTCCGTCTAGACTCACCGTGGAACCACCGTCCCCGTTCCCCGGTACCGTCGCTGTGATTGCAACCGGTCCCGGCGACTTTTCCGCTCCCGTCGTGATATCGATCGCGTGTAACCGGTGAATAATATTTCCCGTCTCCTTGGATTTCGCTTCCACATACATCGTCCCGCTGCTCGGATCGATCACCGGCGTACTGGTAACGCCCACCTGTGGAACCAAGTCAGTGCAACCAGAGCCAAGTTCCGCCTGAATATTTACGGTGGTTGCACCTGCCGCCGCTCCGTGAGCGGCATCGATCATGCTTGCATGCCACAGCAATCCTGCATTCGTTCCCGTATTGCTATCGGCGTCAAATGCGTAAACGCTGTCGCCTTCCGTCGCCACATAGATCACATTGTGCGTGCCTCCGGCGATCGTTACGTTCGGCACGTACAGCGGCTGCGCATAAATGTATCCATCCACCGCTTGCGAAAACATTTTTCCGAAAGTCGCCGTATTAACATTCGTGGGAGTCAAAATGTTCTCGCTCAGGTTTTGGCCGGTTCGAGAGATATCATTGTGTTGCGTAAACACGCCCGCAAATCCAATGCTGTTGCTCGTGTGATTCGTCACGCTCAAGATCGACACGCCCGTCGTCGATCCCACTGCAGCTTGTATCGACGTGAAGCCCGCGTTCACTCCACTTCCTAGGGTTCCGCTCGTCGCCACCCCCGCCGCATTCACTGACGCCACGCCCGTATTCGAAGACGTCCATGTCGCGGTAGCTGTCAGGTTTTGCGTGCTCCCGTCGCTGTAATAGCCTGTAGCTGTGAACGCTTGTGTCGCGCCGTTATCGGCAATAGAAGGATTCTGCGGGCTCACCACGATCACCTGAAGCGATACCGCACTCACCGTCAACACCGTAGAACCTTGCACAGATCCCAACATCGCCTGAATCGTGGTAGTTCCGTTCGCCACAGCGCTGGCCAGCCCATTCGTCCCAGCCGTGTTGCTGATCGTCGCAATGTTCATTTGGCTGGAACTCCACGTGACTGTGGTGGTCAGATTTTGTGTGCTGTTGTCCGTGTATTTGCCGGTTGCCGTGAATTGTTCCGTGCCTGTTGTGCTGATGGTTGGATTCGCCGGCGTGACAGCTATCGAGACCAACGTCGCCGCCGTCACCGTCAAAGTCGCCGACCCGCTGACCGCCCCGGAAACCGCTTTTATACTGCTTGTGCCAACGCCCGCCGCCGTAACCATCCCACCGGAAGTAACCGTCGCAACGCTGGTCGTTTGCGAGCTCCAAGTCACAGAGCTGGTGATGTTTTGCGTGGAGTTATCCGAATAAGTGCCGGTCGCAGTGAACTGCTCGGAGGTTCCCCTTGCGATCGAAAGACTCGGCGCTGTCACCGCAATCGAAACCAGTGTCGCCGCCGTCACCGTCAAAGTCGCAGATCCGCTGACCGCCCCGGAAACCGCCTTAATGCTGCTCGTCCCCGTTCCCACCGCCGTAACCATCCCACCGGAAGTTACAGTCGCAACGCTGGTAGTTTGCGAGCTCCAAGTCACCGAGCTGGTGATATTTTGCGTGGAACCATCCGAATAAGTGCCGGTCGCAGTGAACTGCGCGGAGGTTCCCTTTGCGATTGAAAGACTCGGCGCTGTCACCGCAATCGAAACCAGCGTCGCCGCCGTCACCGTCAACGTCGCCGCCCCGCTGACCGCTCCCGAAACCGCCTGAATCTTGCTAGTTCCAATCGCCAGCGCAGTGGCCAATCCGCCCGCTGTAATGGTGACCATTCCGGTATTCTGCGAACTCCAAGTCACCGAACTGGTGAGGTTTTGCGTCGAGTTATCCGAAAATGTCCCCGTCGCCGTAAATTGTTCGGAAGTCCCCTTCGCTATCGAAAGGTTCGGCGCGGTCACGGCAATGGAAACCAATGTTGCTGAAGTCACTGTCAGAGTCGCCGACCCACTAACATTTCCCGATGTAGCTTGAATCTTGCTCGTCCCCGGGGCCAATCCCATGGCCAATCCGCCCGCAGTGATCATGGCTACGTTCATGGTCTGCGAAGTCCAGGTCACCGAGTTCGTCAGGTTCTGCGTCGAATTGTCCGAGAAAGTTCCCGTCGCTGTAAACTGTGCAGTTGTCCCTTTCGCAATCGAAAGACTCGAAGCTGTCACGGCCATTGATACTAACGTCGAGGAAGTCACTGTAAGTGTCGCCGACCCGACCACCGTTCCGGAAACCGCCTGAATCGCGCTGGTGCCCGCGCCCGCTGCCGTCACCGACCCACCCGCAGTAACCGTCGCCACACCCGTATCCTGTGAGCTCCAAGTCACCGAACTCGTTAGGTTTTGCGTAGTTTGATCCGAATAGGTGCCCGTCGCCGTGAATTGCTCGGAAGTGCCCTTCGCCATCGACAAACTAGGCGCCTTCACCGCGATCAAAACCAGAGTAGGATGGTGGTTCGAAGATGGTGAAAATGAGCAGCTTGACATCAACACAACGCCGCATAGCAACGCGACAACGGTACTCCCTTTGAGAGCCCAGTGTTGCGAACCCAGCATCTTGCGTTCCCCTTGCTATGAAGAAGCTTCGGATATTACGGCCGCACCCTGTCTGCTTAGAGACAGAGCGGCGTTACACGGAGGGACGATCCGAGGAGCTAATTATAACAACTTCTCTGTTTCCAACAACTGGCCAAAACTACAGTGCGGAGAAAGATTAACCTGAACTCGCAGCCAGTCCATACCGAACCAGCTGGCGCTCTTGCTTGAAGCCATTATAATCCCGCTATGGAACTAGACTTCGGCTCCGCGTCCCAATGGCTCCTGGGTCCTGAGCCTATCGACCAGAAACATCCCGGCCACCTGTGGCCTCGCTGGATTTTTCTTCGCTGTCTGGGTCTGATTTACTTCTCCGCCTTCTACTCTTTGTTGTTCCAAATCAGGGGGCTCATCGGTCCCGACGGCATCCTCCCGGCCGCCGACTATCTGAAAGCCGTCGCTTCTGCCTTCCCGGCCATGAAATTTTGGTACGCGCCGACTTTGTTTTGGTTCGGCGCAACCGACCACGCGATAATGACCGTCTGCTGGCTGGGAGTAGTCGCCTCGCTCCTGGTCATCCTGAATATATGGCCGCGAGCCTCGCTGTTAGTCTGCTTCATATGTTTTCTCTCTTTCGTCTCCGCCGCCCAGGATTTCTCCAACTATCAATCCGACGGCATGCTCCTGGAAGCCGGCTTCATCGCACTCTTCTTCGCGCCTCCCGGATTTCTTCCCGGCCTCGGACGTGCCAATCCGCCCTCTCGCGCTAGCCTCTTTCTATTGCAGTGGGAATGGTTTCGCATCTACTTTGAATCCGGAGTCGCCAAGATCGCCAGTGGCGACGTCGCTTGGCGGAAACTCACCGCGATGGACGACTATTACCAGAACGGCCCGCTCCCCACATGGATCGGCTGGTACGTTCAACAATTGCCTCACTGGTTTCACGCTTCCGCGGTCATCTACACTCTGGTCACCGAGCTTATTATCGTCTGGATGCTTTTCCTTCCCCGGAGATTCCGCATTCTGTGTTTCTGCATCGTTACGCCGTTCGAAGTTTCCATCATCCTCACTGCCAATTACACTTTCTTGAATTATTTGGTTTTCCTGCTGGGTTTTCTGCTGCTCGACGACCGCCTGATCGGATGGATTGTTCCGGCGGGCATCCGCACTCGTGTGGAAGCAATCACCTCATGGTCTTTTCTCAAAACGCCCGTACCCGGTGAAGTGGGTAACGCAAAGCTAAATAACCGTTCGCAGGTGACTTGGCGCGAGCGCCTCACTCTGTTCCGGCGATCAATTGTCTTGGTCTGTCTCGGCTTCGTTTTTTACGCCGCCACCGCGCAACTGATCTGGATGTTCGCTCCCAGTTTCCCGCTTCCACAACCACCCGTTCGTGCCCTGGAGCCTTTACGCATCGCCAATCGCTACGGCCTTTTCGCGGTGATGACCCATGGCCGCTATGAAATTGAATTTCAAGGCTCGCAAGACGGAAAAACCTGGACCGCCTATCCCTTCCGTTACAAGCCTCAAGATCTCCACGAAGCCCCAGGAATTTACGCGCCTTATCAGCCGCGCTTCGATTGGAATTTGTGGTTCGCCTCGCTCGGTCCCTGGCAGGATTCGCGTTTCGTCGTGTGGACCGAAGAGCGCCTGATCAAGAATAACGGCGACGTCCTCGAGCTCTTTGCCAAAAATCCCTTCCCCAACGCGCCGCCCCGGGAAGTCCGCGCCGTGATCTACCAATATTGGTTCACCGACCTCCGCACCAAAAAAGTAAACGGCGATTGGTGGCGCCGCGAACTCCTCGGCGAATACGCCCCGGCCCTCCAACGCCAGCCCGACGGCAAAATCGCTCTCCAGGAAATCCCCACCGTAGAATCCCCGGAGCCCTGACGCAGGAACCCCCCGTTGTAGTTTTTCGTAGTGCCAGGAGTGGACGTTCATTTGGTGTATACTGCCGCGCTCGCTAGCCCATCTCAAAATCTAGGTGGACCACAATGATCGCAGACCGCCCAGCTCCCCCTGCGCACACCGGCATATTCCAACTGATGAATGGCTTTCACGTCGCCGGAGCTGTCTCCTGCCTCGCCCTACTCGGAATCCCCGACCTGATTGACGCTGCTCCGAAATCGGCCGAGGAGCTGGCCAGCCAAATCGATGCCGATCCGCAAACGCTCTACCGTCTCCTGCGCGCCACTGCCTGCGTTGGCGTGCTATTGGAAGGCCCTGCCGGAAAATTTTCGCATACGCCGATGTCCGCGGTTCTACGCAGCGATGCCACTCCTAGCCTGCGAGCTTTTGCCATCATGTACGGCAGAGAGTGGCACGGACGAGGCTGGTCCAACCTGGATTATTGCGTCCGCACCGGCAAGCAAGCGCTGGAAAAAATCTACGGCGCTCACATGTTCGAATATTTAAAGCAAAATCCTACAGAAGGGCAGATTTTCAACGACGCCATGACTCAGATATCCATGATCGATGGCCCCGCCGTCGCCGATGCTTACAATTTTGACGGCATTCGTTCCCTCGTGGACATTGCTGGCGGTCACGGTCTTCTCCTCGCCACCATCCTGAAAAAGAATCCGCAATTGCGCGGTACGCTTTACGAAATGCCGCACGTTCTGGAAGGCGCCAAGAACGGACCGCTGAAGCCCGTGATGGATCGCTGCACCCTGGCGTCCGGCGATATGTTTTCGTCGGTTCCCGCAGGCGCCGACGCCTACATTATGAAACACATCATCCACGACTGGCCCGACGATCGCTGCGTCCAGATCCTAAAAGCCTGTCGAAAAAACGTGAACTCCGCCGGCAAACTCCTGGTAGTCGACAATGTAATCCAGCCCGGCAACGACTTTTCCTCGGGCAAGTTCCTCGACCTGCAAATGCTGATTTTCCCCAGCGGCTGTGAACGCACTCAAAAACAATTTCGTGACTTGCTTACCGCCTCCGGCTGGCAGCTAACCCGCATCATCCCCACAGCGGCCCCCAGTTCCATCCTAGAAGGCCTCCCAGCGTAAACCCGTAGCCTCTTAGAACTGCTGCACGTCGCCCGCCGAGATCGCATTTGTAGGGGCACAGTATGCTTCGCCCGCTGGCGCTACCAGCCGCCCGCAGCTCAACCTGTACGAGCGAAGTCCCCGCAGGCGACACACGACTCCTTGAATTCCCTAAAACAAAGTGCTACCGTTCCGCGTGACTCAAATAGAACAGCATCGAGCGCTTCACCAAAACGCGGCAAAGGTGTACCTGCGGGACTCACCTGGTTGGGAACTTCCTCTTATTGCTCGGTCTTCATCTGGATGCAAACTCTTAGAATTAAATCGCCAAATTCCGGAATTTGAACGCCCTGTAACATCAAGAAAACAGACAGCAGAGACTTGCTCAAATCGCCAAAAAATCCAGAAACGCTTGCGCGCAATTTCTAACTCTACCAGTCTCTTGTCGGCGCGAGATTTGGCCAGCCTTGTATCTGGAAGGGTTGTCCTCCCGTCGCCAAGAAACGGGCCGCGTTCTGAAAGTAGTCGCACTGCTTCTTCCCGGTCCTGGTCAAAAAGTAGAAGATACAGAAAACAAACAATGGAACCCTTTCTACCTGAGGCCACAACCGCGTACAAAGAACCAGCATCAAGTAGCAATTTTCAGATCTCTGCAGGCGTTCCTAGCGACGAACTACAACATCACCGGGATGCGCCTTGCAGCCCGTCCCAATCCTTTACCGTATCGAGATCTTATGGGCGCCCCTAACCAACGCCATCCCCAAGATCCCAAAATAGAGTCCGCACCCTCCGGCCTTAGCGCGGAACTCGTACTGGCCCACCTTGCGACACTCTCGCAACCCGCCAGCATCCGCGAGATCGCCCACGGCATGGAGCTGAAGCACCATGGCCGCCGCTTCCTACCCCGTGTCCTGCATCGACTGAAAAAAAGTGGCGACATAGAGGAAACCCGCGGCGGTCGCTACAAATTGCCAGGCGCAAAGGAAACGCGGAAAGCCGCGACGAAGCGTAAAGACCGCGAGTCAGCTTCCGAGAAAATTCCCGAGCAGAGCAGCTCCGACAACAAGCAGCCTGCTCTCACCGCGATACCGAAACGGGCTCAGGATCCCAATCTCATCCCCGGAAGAATTGTCGCGCATCGTGACGGCTACGCCTTCCTCGTCCCCGATTCTCCGATCTCTGGAGTCGAAGGGGATCTCTTCATCGGACGCGACAATCTGGGTGACGCGATGCACGGCGACCGCGTCCTCGCCCGCATCGCACGCCGCCGTCCCGACGGACGCGCCGAAGGCCGCGTCGTTCAAATCATCGAACGCCAGCATCCCACTCTCGTGGGACTGTTTCGTTATGGCCCGCACGGCAACATCGTCCTTCCTTACGACACGCGCATCCTCCACGAAGTTTTGATTCCACCCGGTGACGAACTCACTCCCGAATTGCGCGCGAAACTCGGCGCCGCTGGAGAAAAAGAATCTCTCGCCAGCCGCCGTGTCCGCCTGCCGGAACTGGATGGCGCAGTCGTAAACGTCGAAATCAAACGCTATCCCAAAGGTAGCCTGGCCCCCGTCGGACGCGTCCTGGAAATTCTCGGACGCCCCGGCGACATCGGCGTAGACGTTGAAATCATCATTCGCAAGCATCATTTACCACACATCTTCCCGGACGAAGTTTTAGCCGAAGCGCGCAAAGAGAAGCAGCAGGTAGAAAAATCGGAGCTTGCTGGCCGCCGCGACTTTCGCGATCTCGCCATCGTCACCATTGACGGTGAGACCGCGCGAGACTTCGACGATGCCGTGCGCGTCGCGCCTCTGCCCAACGGGCACTACGAGCTTCAAGTGCACATCGCCGACGTCGCCCATTACGTCGCGCGCAACTCTGCGCTCGATCGCGAAGCCCACCTTCGCGGCACCTCTGTGTATTTCCCGAATCGAGCAGTACCGATGCTTCCGGAAGAACTGTCCAACGGCATCTGCTCGCTAAATCCAAAAGTGGATCGCTTGGTGATGAGCGTAGTGATGGACATGGACGCCACCGGCAAAATGATTCATTCCGAATTTTTCCCCGGTGTGATTCGTTCCGCCGAACGCATGACCTACACCAACGTGAACAAAGTCATCGAAGGCGATCCGGAGATGACCGCGCGCTACGCACCGCTGGTGGAAGATTTTCGCAGAATGAAAGAACTCGCACTCTTGCTGAACCGCCGCCGAGTCGCTCGCGGCTCCATTGATTTCGATCTTCCCGAGCCGGTCATCGAATTCGATCCTGAGGGCCGCATGCTCAGCATCGTCCGCAGCGAGCGCAACATCGCGCACCGCCTGATCGAAGAATTTATGCTCGCGGCCAACGAAGCCGTTGCGGAATATCTGGAAAAGCGCGGCGTTGCTTCGCTTCACCGCGTGCACGAAAAACCGGATCCCAAAAAGGTTCTCGAGTTCGAAGAACTCGCCAAAGCTTTCGGCTACTCGCTCGGTGTGGAAGATTTGGCGGAGCGTCGCGTAGCTGTTCGCCACGGCTCGGTGCGACAGGAAGCGCGACGCGGACGTGGGAAGCGCGGACGCGAGCGTCCTATGACCGTTACCCTGCCGGCCGCCGATGAGGTGGACATCCGTCCACAACATTATCAGCGCCTCACCCAGAAAATTGCGGGCAAGCCCGAAGAGCGCATCCTTTCCTATCTAATGCTGCGCTCGCTCAAGCAGGCGCGTTACGCGGCGGACCCCTTGGGACATTTCGCGCTGGCGACCAAGGAATACACCCACTTCACATCGCCGATTCGCCGTTATCCCGACCTCATCGTCCATCGCTGCCTGAAGTGGGCGCTGGAACATCCTGACCTGGCTCCGATCCGCGCGCCCGTGGAAGATCTGCGCCCCGGCAAACCGGAAACGATGGCCATGCTCGGCCCCTATCGGCGTGTCGAGCTAAAGGAAATTGCCGCGGAATCTTCCGAAGCCGAGCGACGCGCCGATGCCGCCGAACGCGAGTTGATGGAATGGAAGACCGCCCAGTTTATGGAAAGCCATCTGGGCGAAGAGTACGATGCCCTGATTATTTCCGTGCAAAAATTTGGATTTTTCGTCGAGCTGGTGGATATTTTCGTCGAGGGTCTGGTCAGCGTGGACCGCCTGGAAGAATTCACCGCCCAGCGATGTGTCTATCGCGAGCGCGATCACTCCATCGTATGCGAGCCACATCGCGGCTCACGTGGGTCGCGCGGCAAGAGCACGCAGACGTCCTTTCATCTGGGAGACCGTATCAAGGTGCGAGCGGAACGCATTGACCCGTTCCGCCACCGCGTCGAGTTTGCGCCCGTTTAATATGCGCTAGGAAATCATCATCGCGAAACTCGTAGATAGAATTTAGCTCAATGTTTGTGGGGGTGAATAATGTCGGCACGGCAATGCCCGAACTGCATGGCCTTCCTTCCCGCAGGACAAATCGTCGTGTATTCGTATGACCTGGTTTGTCCCAACTGCCAGCATCCGCTGGAAATCGCAGCGGTCAGCGTCTATCTGTCTGCATTTGCCGGTTTGATCGCCGGCGCAATCGTGTGGCGGCTCGCGAACGCCCATTATTCCCAAGAGAGCGGAGCGCTCTCCTGGGTTCTCCCGATGCTCTACAGTTATCTAGCTTTCAGCGTGGTGGCTCCGCTTGCTCTGATTTTCACCGCTGACCTGAAGCTGAAGCCTTTAGACGCTGTCGACGCTCAATACGGAACATCCGCTGCGCCTCCGTCACATCACCATTGATCATTTGATAACTCACCGTAACTAAACCGTATATCCAGTGGTACCATTGACGCCTTTCCGGCTGAAATCAAGACTGGAGCCTCATGGGAATTTACTCTTCGCTCGTTGGCAAGCGAGTGCACGTGCAATATCGCGCCGCGGACATTCATTTGTCGGCTAACGGGACGCTGGTCTCCGACTCTGGAACCTCCCTCGTCCTGGAGGACCATATTTCGCAGGGCGAAAAAGAAAAAACCATCCGCGTCGAAATCCCTTATCAGTTTGTCATTCGCGTCAACCAAACTCGCGAACCGCAATCGAGCAAGCAAATCCCTCCCATCCAGTCCAAACGGAAATTCTAAAATAGCGCCCGGCGGTTAACGAAGGAAGTTCTTAAAGTCAAAGCACTGCATTCCTTGGCCATCTGACAGCATCAATTCATTGGCGGAAGGCAGCGAAGTGATTCGCTGGGAGTTTTAGTGCGGAATTCGGACGCGCGCGCGAGTATATTTGGATTTTATCTCCGGAGGTCGGAATGGAACCGACGATTGGATTCATAGGGCTCGGATTAATGGGCGGGCCGATGGCGAAAAATCTGGCCAAGGCCGGATTCCCGCTCGTGGTGTGGAACCGCACGCGTGAAAAGGCCGAAGAGTTCGTGCGTGAAAGCGCCGGCTCCGAGGTGAAGGCCGGCGCGAATCCACGTGAGACGGCGGAGAAGGCAGATTTCCTCATCACAATCGTCAGCGATCCGCCGGCGTTGGAAGAAGTTTTGTGGGGTCAGGGAGGCGCGATAGAAGGTCTGCGACGCGGAAGTACTTATATTGATTCCAGCACGGTGTCTCCCGACTTGGTTCGCAAGGTCGGTAAGACATGCGAGGAACGAGGCGTGGGCTTCCTGGATGCGCCAGTGACCGGGGGAACCTGGGGAGCGGAAAAAGGGGAACTGGTTTTCATGGTTGGGGGGGAGAAGGAAGTTCTGGAACGCGCCAAGCCGGTACTGGAAACCTTGGGGAAACGCATTTTTCTTCTGGGACCAAATGGCGCGGGTCAAACTGTGAAACTGGCGATGAATTTGATTTTGGCTCTGCAGGTGGAAGCCTTGGCCGAGGCACTCGCGCTCGTTAGCACGGAAGGCATAGCCGGGGAGCGACTGATAGAAGTGTTGCAATCGAGCATGGCGCGTGCCGGAGTGCTGGATGTGAAGGCGCCGCTAATGTTGAAAAACGAATTTCCGCCGAGTTTTCCGTTGCGGTTGATGCACAAGGACATTCGACTCGCTCTGGAACTTGCAAAGCAGCATGAGTTGACGCTTCCCGCAGCGTCTGCTTCGTATTCAACGTACGACGCGGTGAAGAAATCTTCAAAGGATGACCCGGACTACGCCGCGGTGGCAAGGTTCTGGAAAAAATCCTAGCCCGGTTTTATGAGGTTCCTGTGGGCGAAAAAAAACTGAAAGGAAGATCGCTCCCGGAGCGCAGGCCAGCGGGAGCAGCGAGGATAGCGGGAATTGCGTTCACCACCACGGCGGCTGTGGCGACATCGCCGTGCGTGCCGCCTGGAATGATCAGCGAAATATTTGGTTCGCCCTTTAACTCAATGGTGTCAGAGGGTTGCTTCGCTCCGACATACATTTTGAGCTCCATGAAGATTTTTTCTTTTCCGCCTATTGTTCCGCGGGCGAGCTGATGGACTCCGGCCACCTGACCGCGCAAGACTTGTAGGAATTCGGTTTTCACGTCTTCTTCTGCGATTACCGGATCAATCGTTTCGGAAATGTCATCCAACGCGAAACCTAGACCGTCAGCAACCATGGCTATAGATTCCGGCAAGCCGTGATGCTTGATCACGCCGGCGGCCACTTGCGCGCGGAATTCTTCAGGAGTCATACCAGCACCAATTTTCCTTTGCAACGGGAGGCGGCGCTTCGATGCGTCCACCACGCGTACAGCACTGCCCCAGTTCACACGCTGCGACACAGCCGAGAGCGTCAGGACAAGCTTGTCCATTACAAATCCTGGATTCACACCGGTACCGAGTAAAGCGACGCCTTCTTCCTTTGCCGCGGCATCAAGCTGCTTCGATAGTTCAGGATGCTTTTTCCAGGGATAGGCGAGCTCTTCGCAGGTGGATACGATGCAGCATCCCGCTGCAAGGCATTCCTTCAATTGATCCATCACGCTTGTGAGATAGGAGGACGTGGAGTGGATTACGATATCCACGGATCTCTCCAGCGCGGGCTGCGACTCTGCGGAAATGACCACTCCCCACGGCGCATCCGGCGCGCCGACGACTTCGCCGAGGTCACGCCCCACTTTGGCCGGGTCTTTATCAATCGCGCCAATGATTTCAATCATTGCTTTCTGCCGCATCAAGCGCGCAATGGAGGCCCCGATGGGCCCGACGCCAAACTGTACAGCGCGAATCTTCTTCCTCACTTGCTCCTCCGGAGAAATTGAAGAGCCCATACCTTAAAGTTTTCCGCGCATGACTGCAACCGGATTCGCGGGCCTTGTGGCGTGAAGCGGAGAGCCGCATAATGTGCCGACGATCCCGTGACGATATCCCGGTCTGAAACGCAATCCTCCAAAGGAAATTGGCCGCGCAGAATGGTGCAGGCGCTTCTGCAGTATGGCGGAAGCGTGCTCGTTCTTTACCTTCTATTCCGACTTTTGCCCGGACGGCAAGTCTGGCAAGCGTTGAGGCTGTTGCCGGTGCGGTTGTGGCTGTTGGTTCTGCTCGGATATCTCGCGGCGCATTGCATCGGAGCGGCAAAATACCGGCTGGTGCTCACTATCGGTGGTGCGGGCATCCATGTGCGGCAGGCAGTGCGATGTTATTTTGCCGGGCTATTTGGTTCGCTGTTTCTGCCTTCCCTGATTGGTGGGGACATTCTGCGATTGGCCATGGCTCTGCGCGTGGCGAAGAGCAGGGCTGGAGTGGTGCTGGGAAGTCTTGTGGATCGCATTTCGGATTTTGCCGCGCTGGCGATGCTCGCCGTGATGGGGGCAGCTTTGGTGCCCGGTTCGCTCGATCCACGGAGCCGAAAAATATTCGAATTGGTGGGCGGAATTGCGATTTTAGCTGTTGCGATTATGGCGGCAGTGATTGCGATGCTGCCCGTGCGCCGATTTTCTTTTCGCATGAAGCGGAGATTTGTTCGTTTGCGCCGAGCGGTGCGCTCGACGATGAAACAGCCGGGCGCAATGCTTAGAGCGTTGAGTATGAGCGTGACGGTTCAGATGATTTTTATTGTCTTGAACGTGGTGCTTGCTGATGCTTGCGGATTGCACCTTCGGTTTCGCGTATGGCTTTTTGCGTGGCCGCTAGCAAAACTCGCGGCAGCGGTCCCGATTACGCAAGCAGGTATCGGAGTGCGCGAAGCTGCGCTGGCAGCATTGCTGGTTCCGTTCGGCGCTACGGCGGTGCTGGCGGTCGCGTCCGGACTAGCTTGGGATGCGGTTTCGATTAGTGGTGCGATTGCCGGAGGGATTTTCGCCTTACTGGCAGGGCGTTTTTGGCCGGATACTCGAAGGGAAAGCAGGGAGCGGGCGTAGACGCACGGGATGGCCCGAGAAAAATTCTTGCGCGTCTTCAGATACGAGATCGAGTAGAACGGACGAATTCGCGAAGGGCGCTTACGTTTGGTCCGTAAGAACCCACACGGCCAGCATCCACGGGTAGGCCGAGATACTCCGCCTTTTCTATGCTGAGGCCGGCGTCGTCAAGTTCAGCGAGGCTGTAACCTTCCGTAGGCACCAAGCGGTTGCGGCGCGACAAATCCACTGGGCGCGGAGGCCGGCGCGCACTCCATGGCTTTCTTACGATGTTGAAAAAATCGTCCCAGTCACGCTTATTCCACATAACTCCTCCCGTTGTTCGGGGCACAACCTTTGATGCTTTGCAGTCGCTTCCGGTCGCTTATTGTTTTTGGCGCCGGTCTCGCAGCCGTTGGACTGGAGTGCAGCAGATAATAACCCCCCCGGTAGTGGAAAGTCGCGAATGAAACCGGGTTGTATCCTTTGAGTTATCGCATTATTGGAACGGGGTGTCATCGTGCCCTGTGTGTATCACAAGGGCTTCGACTTGTACATTTTTGCTTCTGGTAAGCGTCGACAATCCAAGGGGTCACTAAGACCTGGATGATTGACGGCGACGGACAACGCCGACACACCGGCTCGGGTGGGTTATACTTTTAAGACGTTAAGGGCTCGTGCCAGTTAAATGAAAATCGTATGAGCAATCCGGTCATCGTCGTGCACTACCACGAGGTGTGGCTGAAAGGCCGCAACCGGCGATTTTTTCTAGGCAAGCTTTCCACCGCTCTGCGTCAGGCGCTGCAGGGGATTCCCGTGGTTCGAATCGATAAACCGGGGGACCGGTTCGTGGCCACTCTGGGCGACGGCGCTTCACCGCAAGAAGCGATAGCGCGCGTGGAGCGAGTTTTTGGAATTGCGTTTTACGCGATGGCGCGCACAGTGGAGGCCCGTATGGAAGCGATTTGCCATGCGGCGTGGGAAGAAATCGAACCTCTTCGCTTTGAGAGTTTTGCGGTGCGAGCGAAACGAAGCGACAAGTCTTTCCTGCAATCGAGTATGGAAATCGAGTCCGTAGTCGGAAGGTACCTTTTAGAAAAGCTCCAGGCGGCGGGGCGCACGGTAAAAGTTCGATTGAAAGAACCTGAGGCGACTTGCTACGTGGAGATCACTTCGGGACCCGCGTTGGTGTATGCGAGAAAGATTCCGGGCGCGGGTGGATTACCTGCGAATACGGCCGGGCGCATGATGTGCCTGCTATCGGGCGGATACGATTCGGCGGTTGCTGCGTACCATATGATGAAGCGCGGTGCACATCTAAGTTTTGCACATTTTTATGGCTCGGGCGCGAAGCCCGGGGAATCTTCCTTGCATGTGGCGAGTGCGCTGGCGCGACAGCTTGTCCCTTATCAATTTCACGCGAAACTTTACCGCGTTCCTTTTGAGCCGATACAACGCGAAATCGTACGGTACGCTCCGGAAAATTATCGCGTACTGCTTTATCGAAGAATGATGCTGCGAATTGCGGAAGTACTGGCAAAACGAGACCGCGCGCTCGCGCTTATTACAGGCGATAGCCTGGGGCAAGTGGCGTCACAAACTCTGCGCAATCTGGTGGCGGTGGATGGCGCGGCGCGCCTGGTCGTTTTCCGGCCACTGATCGGCACCGACAAAATGGAAATACTGGCGACGGCGCGAAAAATCGGGACCTATGACATTTCTTCGGAACCATTTCATGATTGCTGTCCTATTTTTCTGCCCCGGATGCCTGCTCTGTATGCATCTGCGGAAGAGCTCGACGAAGCGGAGGCTAAGCTGGATCTGCCGGCGCTAGTTACACAGGGATTGCGCAGCACGACCCTAGAGCAATTTCATTACGAAGGGGCGAAGATCCACAGCGAAGTTTTTCCCGCGTTGCAATATCGCGCCTCGCGTAGCACGGCCACGGCCTAGCCTGAGCAGGCTGAAAACAGGAAGGGCGCCGAATCGTTCAGCGCCCCCATGCATTTCCTCCAAAATCTAAGCGAACATTCAGTTAACGATCACGCCCGCCGCCGTAGCCTCCCCGGTCACCGCGATCACCTCCGCGGCCACCGCCGCCGCGCCCACCGCCCCCGCCCCCATATCCTCCGCGGCCACCACCGCCTCCTCCGCCATGCCCGCCACCGTGTCCACTGCGCCCACCTCCGCCGCCAGAGCCGCCGCCTTCACGTTGCGGACGAGCTTCGTTCACTACCAGCGCGCGACCTAGAAAATCTTTGCCATTGAGGGCAGCGATTGCTTTTTCGGCTTCCGCATCGTTACCAATTTCCGCAAAGCCGAATCCGCGAGGCTGACCCGTGAAACGATCCCGCAACAGAGTGAGTGAATCAGGTTGCACACCAATTTCGGAGAATAGCGCCGCCACCTGTTCTTCCGTAGCTTTGAATGACAGATTGCCGACATACAATTTCTTCACGGTCGTCTCCTTCTTGCCTGGCGATTACCAGCGTTCAAATGCGAAGCTGAAGAGACAGGATCCCGGCTCGGACGGCCAGCTATGGTTCAGCCACTCCCAGCTGAAGCGAGCGCTCCAGCAGCTCACGAGCATCTTGCGGCAAGTGACCTCGGCAGTCAACAACCTGCTACGCGGCGAAGGCTGCTTTGAGCGCAGAGCGCTGAGTGCGGTAGAAAGTGGTAGGATTCGGCAGAAATTCGAAGAAGACCTGCAAGCGGAGACAACATGCGCGGAACGATGATGGATTTTCCGCTTACGATTCAACCGATTCTGGAACGTGCTGGGAAATTGTTTCCAACCGTAGAAATTGTATCGCGGCTACCGGATCGCTCCTTGAAGCGCACGAAGTATGGCGAGGTCTACCGGCGTGCGCGGAGATTGGCTCGCGCACTTACGCTGGCCGGAATGGCGCCGGGCGATCGCGTAGCCACATTGATGTGGAACCATTCGACACATCTGGAGGCTTACCTAGGAGTGCCGGTGGCCGGCGGGGTTTTGCACACTCTGAATCTGCGGCTGCATCCTGACGAGCTGGTTTACATAGTGAATCACGCGCGCGATCGTTATTTGATCATTGACGACATTCTGCTGCCTGTTTACGAGTCCATTCGCACCAAAGTGCATTTCGAACGGGTGTTTGTGGTGCCGTTCAGCGGCGAGAAGGTTGCGCGTTCCGACGAAAGTTATGAAGATTTTCTTTCGGCTGCGGATGACGATTTTGTCTATCCGCACATGTTGGAAAATGATGCAGCGATTATGAGTTTTACCTCTGGAACGACGGGGAAACCGAAAGGCGTGGTGTATTCCCATCGAGCTTTGGTCTTGCACAGCCTGGCTCAGGGGCTTACGGACAGCTTTAATGTCGGACATCATGATGTTCTTTTGCCGGCGTCTTCGATGTTTCATGCGAACGCCTGGGGAGTACCGTTCACCGCAACTATGGTGGGCGCAAAATTGGTTTTTCCCGGTCCGTGTGTGGACGCGGCGAGTCTGCTGGACCTAATAGAACGAGAAAAAGTGACACTCGCGTTTGCAGTGCCAACTGTTTGGCTCGGCGTGTTGGGAGCGCTTGAGAAAGAGCCGGGACGCTGGAAAATCTCGAAGTCGGTGAGAATTATTTGCGGAGGAGCTGCGGTTCCCGAGTCACTTCTGCGCGGGCTCGATCGTTTCGACTTTCATATAACCCATCTTTGGGGCATGACGGAAACTACGCCCATGGGGACGACAGCTCCGATCAAGTCCTCGCTGATGAATCGTTCAGATGACGAGAAATATAAAATTCGCGCGAAGCAGGGAATTCCCGCGCCCTTTGTGGAATTACGCGTGATGGGCGCAAAAGGTGAAGCGGCGTGGGACGGTGTAACGCCGGGAGAGCTGGAAGTTCGCGGGCCGTGGATCGCCGCAAGCTATTTCGAGTCGCCGGAAACGGCCGATCGTTGGACGCGCGATGGATGGTTTCGCACGGGGGATGTAGCGACAATGGATGAAGAGGGCTACGTTCAAATTCTTGACCGCAGCAAGGACCTGGTGAAATCGGGTGGCGAATGGATTAGTTCCGTGGATTTAGAAAATGCGCTGATGGGCCATCCGAGCGTGCGGGAAGCCGCGGTGATTGGCGTCCCGCATCCAAAGTGGCAAGAGAGGCCGCTGGCTGTGATTGTGTTGAAAGAAGGCGCATCGGTGCAACCGGAAGAATTGCGCGAGTTTCTGGCGCAAAAATTTGCGAAGTGGCAGTTACCGGATGCGTTTGTGGTTGTCACGGAGATTCCGCGAACGTCGGTTGGGAAATTCCTTAAGACGAAATTGCGCGAGCAGTACGCGAATTGGGACTGGGATTCATAACAGGCTGAGCGCCTTCCTACCTGCGGCAGCAATTTCAACGGAAGACTCAGGTGCGGTAGCTTGCGTTGATACGCACGTATTCTGAGGTGAAATCGCAAGTCCAAACGCGGGCGACACCAGGTCCAGCATGCAGATCCACGACGACGGGCACAGATTTCGCTAGCATTTTGCGGTGCGCTACGCGCTCACTGAAAGCATGCTCGCGGCCTCGGTGACAAACGCGGATACCGGCTAGTTCGATATCAACTTTGCCCGGATCGAATGGAACTCGTGCGCGGCCTGCGGCGGCTAGAATGCGGCCCCAATTGGGGTCCGCGCCGGCGAAGGCGGTTTTTACGAGAGGCGAATTTGCAATGGTTCGGGCGATTTTATCTGCGGCCGCAATCGAGGGTGCTCCGCGAACTTGGATTTCGATCACGCGTTGAGCGCCTTCGCCGTCTGAAATGATGGCGAGCGCGAGAGATTTGCAGACGTCTTCGAGAGCTACCAGAAACCTCCGGTAATCACCATTCTCACTTGTAATTTTTCTGGCGCCGCTTTCACCGTTGGCTAGCAGGATAACAGTGTCGTTCGTGGAAGTATCTCCATCCACGGTGATCGCGTTAAATGTGCGCGCCACTGCTGCGCTGAGCGCCCTTGAAAGCAGCGACGATGAAACGCCGGCGTCCGTGGCCAGGAATCCAAGCATGGTGGCCATGTTGGGAGCGATCATCCCAGAGCCTTTGGCGCATCCCAGGAGGCGAATCTGTTTTCCGCCGATGCGGAATTGCGCGGCCGCCCATTTCGGGCGGGTGTCAGTGGTCATAATTGCGCGCTTGAATTGATAGAAGGCGGCTGGCTCCGAACTGCGGGACTGCACCAAAGTTGGCGCCGCGCTAAGAATTTTCTCCATGCCTATCGGAACGCCGATGACGCCTGTGGAGCACACCAAAACCTGATACGGTTCGCAGCCGAGCAAACGCGAAAGTGTTGCCGCTGTTTTGCGAGAAGCAGCGAGTCCGGGCGGGCCGGTGCAGCAATTCGCATTACCGGAATTGACGATTACTCCCCGAATCTTATGGCCAGATGTTTTTAAGTGTTCGCGTGAGAGGCGGACCGGGGCGGCCTGTACAAGATTTGTAGTGAAAACAGCTGCAGCAGTGGCTGTGCTGTCGCTAGTTAGTAGAGCGAGATCCAGGCCTTTCTTCTTGAGCCCGCAAGCAGTGGCGGCAAAAGTGAATCCATGCGGTATATCCGTGGTCAAAGGCTGTGACTTCATGCTGTGGACGCGGGGCTGGCAGGCTCGCCGAGAACCGGAAGCAGAACCCGTTCAGGCAAAAGTGTGGCGGTCACGGCGACAAGTTTGCACGATTTGCGTTTCCAACAAGTGCAGCAGTCGCGCTCCATCTTTTCCGGCAATCGATTTCTGGAAGAAGCGATAAATCCTTGTCGTTCAAAAAATTCCGGAGCGTGTGTGACGGCGAAAGCGCGCGCGATATTCCTCTTGCATGCTTCCTGCAAAGCAAAAGAAAGTAACTTTGCACCGACTCCGCATCCGCGAATCTCGGGGTCCACTGCAATCGAACGAATTTCTGCGAGGTCAGCATTATATTTTTCAAGCGACAAACAGCCGACCATGCGATTGGAATTCAACTGCACGAGGAAATGACCGATGTTACGGCGTATTTCGTCCTCACTGCGAGACAGCAGCAAGCCCCGTTCGGCGTAATGCGCGAGCAACCTATAAATGGCCGGGGCATCCGATATTTTTGCGCGCCGCGCTCTCATAAATCGCTCTCTAACTCGGCGAGGCGACGCTTGAATTCCTGCAGCGCTGATTGAACCGCGCCGGGAGCTGTTCCGCCAGGCAACGAGCGACGAGCCAAGGCCGACTCCAAGGTCAATGCGGTAGCGAGATTTCTGTCGAACACCGGCGAGAATTCCTTCAAGCATTGAATGGGCATTTCGCGGATTGATCTTCCTTCCTGCTCGGCGGCGCGCAAAACTTTACCAACGATTTCGTGGGCTTCGCGGAAGGGAACCCCAAAGGTGACCAGGTAGTCCGCGAGTTCCGTAGCGACTAGGGCGGGGTCCTGTGCGGCCGCTCGCAAACGGTCTTCGCGGAATCGCGTGGCCGCTAGCGTGGCGGCGGCAATATGAACCATGGCGAGGGCTTGGTCGTGCGCCTGAAAAAAATTCTCTTTGTCTTCCTGCAGGTCGCGCTGATAGCTGGAGGGCAAACCTTTCATAGTGACGAAGAGGGCCATTAGGCTGCCATAAATGCGGCCGGTCTTGCCGCGGATCAACTCCCAGGCGTCGGGGTTTTTCTTTTGCGGCATCAGGCTGCTGCCGGTAGAGAATTCGTCCGGTAGGTCGATAAATCCAAACTCGGGGGACGCGAACAGCACAAAATCTTCCGCGATTCGCGAGAGATGCATCGCCAAAGTGGAAAGCGCGAAAAGATATTCAAGGGCGAAGTCGCGATCACCGACTGCGTCCAGGCTATTCGCGGAGATGTTGGAAAAGCCGAGATCGTTCGCCAGCGCCTTGCGATCCAGAGGAAAAGCACAGCCAGAAAGAGCACCGGAACCGAGCGGACAAACATCGGCGCGAACGGCAGAAGCGGCCACGCGTTCGGCGTCGCGATGAAACGCTTCACCATGCGCGAGGAGCCAATGAGAAAGGAGCAGCGGTTGAGCATGTTGCATATGAGTCGTACCCGGCATGGGCACTTTCAAGTTGCGCTCGGCTTGCTCGGCGATGGCCTGTTCCAGCGACGCGATGGCACCACGGATTTCGCGCGCAGCGTCCTTTACATACATCCGAAATTCGGTGGCAACCATATCGTTGCGGCTGCGTCCGGTATGAAGCTTCGCACCAAGGGCGCCAAGTTTTTCAATTAGGGCGGTTTCTACGAAATGATGAACGTCTTCTGCTCTTGAGGTGTCGAGCCAGCTTGGGTCAGATTTCGAACGTGCCTCGAGAGCCTCAAGCGCGGCGACGATCTTTTCGCCCTCTTCGCTCGTGAGAATTCCAGCTCGTGCGATCGCTCGGCCCCATGCACGGTCGAGCGCAAATTCCTGAGGCAGCAACCGGCGGTCGGATTTCCAGGACCGCTCAAATTCATAGAAGGAGGCGTCCGGGTCGCGATCAAAGCGAGCGCCCCACATTTTCCGCTGGCTGGCGGCATCACTCATTGAGCTTTGGCCTCCTGGCGCGCAGCGGGGGCCTTGGTTCGTGTCTCTTCCTGCGGAACTGTGATGGGCAGGGCCAACAAGTTGATAAATCCTTCGGCGTCTTTTGGGTTATAGCCAGTCATGGTGAAACTGGCGAGATTTGTGCGATAGAGCGAATACGGCGATTGGCGAGATGCTACCGACACATTGCCTCTGCAAAGTGTAAGCGAAATCGAGCCGGTGACACGTCGCTGCGAACTGGCGAAAAATGCGTCGAGTGCTTCGCGCAGCGGGGTGAACCACATACCGTAATAAACCATCTCCGCATAGCGCAGAGAAAGAATCTGCTGGTAATGCGCTGTTTCGCGGTCGAGCGCAAGAGATTCCAACTCACGGTGCGCAGTAACGAGCAATGTGCCACCAGGCGTTTCGTAGGCGCCGCGTGATTTGATACCGACCAAGCGGTTTTCAACTATGTCCATGCGCCCCACACCATTGGCCGCGGCGATTTCGTTTAACAGCGTGAGGAGAGCGATTGCAGCCAGCTTTTTGCCATTCACCGATACCGGAGTTCCGGCCTCGAATCCAATTTCCACTGTGGTTGGTTTCTCGGGCGCTGCTGCGTGTGACACCACCCATTGCCACATATTTTCGTCCGGTGCGTTGGCCGGATCTTCCAAGCCGCCGCCTTCATGGCTCAAATGCCAAATGTTGCGGTCTCGGCTGTAAATGTTTTTGGTCGTTTGCTCGACCGGCACACTATGCGCGCGAGCGTAAGCAATCGCTTCTTCGCGCGATGCTATCTTCCATTCGCGCCACGGTGCGATGATTTGCAGCTCAGGAGCCAGCGCTTTGGCGGCGAGCTCGAAGCGAACCTGATCGTTGCCTTTGCCCGTGCATCCATGGGCCAGGGCATCCGCACCCACTTTTTTCGCAATTTCAACCTGGCGCTTTGCCAGCAAAGGGCGCGCAAAGGAGGTGCCGAGCAGATATTTGTGTTCGTAAACAGCGCCCGCGCGTAAGGTGGGCCAAATGTAACCGGTGATGAATTCGTCGCGGAGGTCTTCAACAAATGCGCTGCTCGCGCCGGTGGCAAGAGCTTTTTTGCGAGCTGCTTCCAGGTCCTCCTGCTGGCCGAGGTCGCCAATCATTGCAATTACTTCGCAGGAATAATTTTCTTTGAGCCATGGAATGATGATGGAGGTATCCAGGCCTCCTGAATACGCAAGCACAATTTTCTTCGGCAATCCGTTCTCCTTGTTGATTAGTTCAACAGCGTAAGCAGAATCGCTTTCTGCATATGCAGGCGATTTTCCGCTTGGTCAAAAACGATGGAACGCGGAGAGTCGATAACCTCCGCCGTGACTTCGCAGCCGCGATGCGCAGGCAGGCAATGCATGAAGACGGCGTCAAATGCTGCATGCGCGAAGAGAGCGTCATTCACTTGATAGCCCGAAAAGGCCGTTTCACGTTCCGCGGATTCTTCCTCTTGGCCCATGCTGGTCCAGACGTCTGTGTAGATGGCCTGCGCGTCGGCGACCGCTTCTTCGGGCGAATTGCAGAGTTCAATTTTTCCTCGGGTTTCGCGTGCAGTTCGTTTGGCTTCGGATACTACGGCGAGCTCGGGGTCGTAGCCTGCAGGCGTCGCAATGCGGAGATGCGCTCCGGCTCGTGCGGCGATGCTTATTAGGGAATGGCAGACATTATTGCCGTCACCGACATAAGCAAGTTTCAGTCCCCGAAGTCCTCCGAAGCGTTCTTGCAGAGTGAAAAAATCGGAGAGCCCTTGGCAAGGATGGTAACGGTCGGAAAGCGCGTTGAGCACCGGAATGGACGCATTTTCAGCAAGAGCATCAATCGATTCCTGGGTGAAGGTTCGCGCGACGATTCCCTGGACCCAGCGTTCAAGATTCTTCGCCACATCGGGAATAGATTCGCGCTGACCGAGTTTTGTTCCCGTGTGGTCCAGGAAAACCGAAGAACCACCGAGGCTTGAGATTCCGACTTCGAATGTAACTCGTGTGCGCAGGGAGGGCTTTTCGAAAATTAACGCGAGGAAGCGGCCGGCGAGCGCACCGCGATAGCGGTCGGGATGAGCTTTCACGTCCGCGGCGAGATGAAGCAGCTCGCGTACTTGAGTGGGATTCCATTCCATCCCGGTTAAGAGATCGTTGGAGAATGTTAGAGGAGCCACTGCAGCATTCATAGTTGCCTCGAAGCAGCCGCGAGACCGGACTGCTGTTGAATTGAAATGTCTAACTTGGGTGCTTTGGTGGATTGGGCAGCCAGCATTTTCTTTGAGACGGCCAGTAGAACGGCCTCAAATTTCTTCAGGAATTCTGCGATGTCCCGTTTGCTGATGATGAAGGGCGGAAGGAGGCGCAGGATGTGCTCGTGCGTGCAGTTGATAATAAGGCCACGCCGAAGCGCTTCCTGAAGGATGGGAGCGCCGTCGCAGGTCAGATCGATGCCTACGATCAAACCTTCGCCGCGCACTTCACGGACGAAATCAAAGCGGGCGGCTAATTTTTCTAGGCCAGCGCGCAATTCAGTACCACGTTCACGCACCTTTGCCAGCAAGCCTTCCTGTTCTACCGTGGTAAGGAATTCTAGCGCGGTGGCGCAGACCAACGGACCACCGCCAAAGGTGGTTCCATGTGTGCCAGGCGCGAAGGCGGAAGCAAATTTCTCGTTCGCGATAATTGCGCCGAGAGGAAGTCCAGCTGCCAGGGGCTTGGCGACAACGGCGATGTCCGGCAAGGAGTCGAATTTCTGATAGGCGAAATAGCGTCCGGTGCGACCCAAACCACACTGTATTTCATCGGCGATCAGTGCGGCGTCGTGCCGGCTGGCTAGCGTACGCGCGCGATTCCAAAACGGTTCACTCACTGCGAAAATTCCGCCTTCTCCTTGCATTGTCTCAAGCACGAAAGCGCAGACCGAATTATCGAATTTGGCTTCGAGATCCGCGCTATCGTTAAAGCGCACGAATTCGACGCCGGGAAGGAGGGGTTCGAATGGTTGGCGATACTTCTGCGGGTAAGTAATCGAAAGAGCGCCGAAGGTTCTGCCATGAAAGGAATTTTCAAGAGCGAGAATCCGCGTTTTTTTCCGGCCGGATACTCCGCCGCCATTTGGTTTGGCGTGCGCATATGCCCGGGCGAGTTTCAGAGCACCATCGATCGCTTCGGTACCACTGTTGGTGAAAAAAACACGATTAAGGCCGGACCAATCAGCAAGCTTGGCGGCGAGGGGGCCCTGATACGCGTTGTGAAAAAGATTGGAAAGATGAATGGCGCGGCCAGCCTCGCGCCGAATCACACGAACGAGGCGCGGATGAGCGTGTCCTAAAGCGTTAACGGCAATTCCTCCCAGGAAATCGAGATACTCTCGTCCCTGCGAATCGTAGAGCCGGCAGCCGCGCCCGTGCGTGAAGATGATGGGCGGACGCTTATAGGTGTTCATCAAATGTCGCGCTTCCTGCGCGCGGATGTGGGCCGCGGACACGGATCTTCTCGACGCGATTTTCTTCTTGGCCATTTCTAGCGGGGAGCTCCCTGGGCGATTCGTGGAGTGGCATGAATGGTGGGAAGGACGCGCGTGCCGAGGCGGCGCGAGCCATTCGCTGCGGTGAACAAGGAACGCGGAATTGTTCCGCCGACGATGTGCACCTCGCCAACCCCGCCGGTAAGGGCACGCTTCGCCGCTTCCAGCTTCAAAATCATTCCGCCGGAGACTTTATTCCGGCGAATGAGATCTTCTATTTCGCCACTTCGCACCGCGCGAAGGACTTTCTCTCCGTCGAGGACGCCCGCGACATCGGTGAGGAAAATCAAACGGTCGGCCTGGATGAATTCGGCGGCCGCTGCGGCCATGTGATCGGCGTTAATGTTATAGAGTTCGCCATCGGAGCCAAGTCCGAGGCAAGAAGCGACCGGGACCATCTTCGCGCGCCAGAGTGAGCGCAGAAAATCAACGTTTACCTCCGTGAGGTAGCCGACGAATCCGAGGCTTCCTTCACGCTCGCCGACCTGCATGGGCTCAGCCAGAAAACAGGCTCCATCGGAGGCGCTGATGCCGATAGCGGTTTGACCCGCAAGCGAAATAGCGCCTGCCAAACGTTTGTTCAGCAGGCCTGCAAAGACCATCACGGCGGCGTCGCGCGTTTCGCCGTCAGTGACGCGCAGTCCGTTGACGAAGTGGCTGGAGATTCCCATGCGCTCCAGCGTCCCGGTGAAAATTTTCCCGCCGCCATGAATTACCAGCATTTCATTTCCAGCGCGCGCGAGTTCGCCGATCTGCCGCGCCATTTTTTGCACCGTCTCCGGACTTTCAAGGAGAGCACCTGCAATTTTTATAACCAGTCTCATAGCAACCCCGCAGTTTCTGGATAACCGACCATCTGGTTCATGTTTTGAACCGCTTGGCCGGCCGCGCCTTTGCCCAAATTATCGAGACAAGAAACAATCACAAGGCGCTCGCCCGAGGGATCCAACGCAAATCCGATGTCGCAGAAATTCGTGTGTGTTACGTGCCGAAGTTCGGGCAAACGGCCCGGCGGCAAAACACGAACCATAGAGCGTTCTGCGTAAAACGAACGATAAAGCGACTGGATTTCGTCTGCGGTGCGCGGTTGTGCGAGCCAGACGTGCAAGGTGGAAAGAATTCCGCGTTCCACTGGTAGTAAGTGCGTGGTGAAAATAAAATCATCGAGAGCGAGGCCGGCATGCTCGGCAATTTCCGGTGTGTGGCGATGAGTGAACACGCCATAGGCGCGAAAATTCTCATTCACTTCAACGAAATGAGTTTCGCGCTTGGGTTCCTTGCCCGCGCCACTCGCGCCGGATTTGCAATCGCATACGATGCCGCGGGAAGCATTGGGCCACCCAGCTTCTACAAGAGGACGCAGGCCCAGGATCACAGAAGTTGCATAGCAACCTGGATTAGCCACCAAGCGGGCTTTCGGCAAAGCGTCGGCATGAAGTTCGGGCAAGCCGTATACCGCCTCGGAAAGTGTTTCCGAATCAGCCGGCGAGAGCCTGTACCAATTAGCAAAAGTTTGCGGATTCCGAAAACGTAAGGCTCCGCTCAAGTCGACGATGCGCAGCTCGGGATTTTCCGCGAGGAGCTCAGGAATTATTTCCAGCGAAGCTTCATGGGGCGTGGACAGGAAAACAAGCTGCGCCCCGCTTTTGGCGATTGCTTCGGCGGAGAGAGGCACGCAACGGGCTTCGCCCCAGCCGCGAAGCGGAGGGAAAATTTCTGTAAGGCAACGAACATTCGCGTGCTCGCCACGAACGAAAAATACAGGCTTTTCGATATGAGGATGGCGCAGGAGCAGCCGGGCTAGTTCAAATCCGGCGTATCCGGTCGCGCCCACGACTGCGATTTTTGCTTGGTCGTTCATTGCAGCATTTCCTCGATGCGTTTCTGGACTGCGGCGCACGCCGCGCGGGACGGGGTGACGATCAGAACGGTGTCGTCACCTGCCAGAGTGCCGGCAACTTCTTTCCAGCGCTCGGCGTCGAGAGCTGCGGCAATGGGCTGAGCTCCACCGGGCGGGGTTTTGAGTACGAGCATGTTTTGCGCGGGTCGCACGTCGAGCAAAAATTCCTTTACCGCACGGGCCAGGGCGGCGACTGGAGAAGTTTCTTCGGCTCCAGCAGCAGCGAGCGGCCGGTAGCCATTGGCAGTCTTCACTAAGCGGAGCTCGCGAATGTCGCGCGAGAGGGTAGCTTGGGTCACGCGCACGCCCAGGTGCACCAGTTGGCGCCGTAGCTCGTCCTGGCTGGCCACCGGTGAGCCTGCGAGTAACTTCAAAATTTGCCCCTGTCGAAACCTTTTATGCGCGCCCATCTCAACCTTATGCGTGATTATTCATCCCACTGCATAATCATACATCATAGAATGCGCCTGTCAACCGTGGCGCTCAGTAATGCTGGGCGCCGCCTGTCTCTGTAGATACCAACGCCGAATGACCGGCTTTGGCTCAAGATATTCGAGGGATGAAATGAAAAAAGCTAAGGGCAATTCTGGCCAGCGCGTTACAATCCCACCGCGAACTTGGTCAGATAAGAGAGGGTCCGTGCACGCACGGAATGTTCTACATTTTCGCCTCATGCGGGAGGGCTAGATGAAGCGTCTGGGCTCGCTGTTGTTGTTGTGCTTCTGGTTAGCGGATTTGTGCGGGGCGCAAACACCTAAGATCACAGCGCCTGCGGAAATTGTAATCCATGCGGGCAAAGTGCTGGATGTTCGTACGGGAAATTATCTCACCGACCAAATCATATGGATCGAAGGCGAGCGGATTAAAGCCATCGGAAAAGCTGCGGATATTTCCAGCCAAGTCCCGGTGGGCGCAAAAACGATCGATCTCTCAAACTCGACAATTCTTCCCGGGCTGATCGATTGCCATACGCATCTCACCTACACGCCTTATATGGCGGGTCCGGCGGGCTTGCATATTTCCTACCCACGGCAGGCGCTAATTGGCGCGCACAATGCGCGTGTGACTTTGGAAGCAGGTTTTACGACTGTGCGCAATGTGGGAGCGAATGGATATTCCGATATTGCCCTGCGCGATTCTATTAAGGCGGGAGAAGTGATGGGCCCCCGGATTCTTGCCTCCGGTCCGGCGCTGAGCATCACGGGAGGCCATGGTGACGAAAATTTTCTTGCACCGCAATTCAATTTTTCCAGCGACGGCGTAGCGGATGGCGTCGACGGCGTGACTGCTAAAGTTCGCGAGAACATAAAATACGGCGCCGATGTGATCAAATTTATGGCTACTGGTGGGGTGCTGTCGGAAGGCGATAATCCGGCGCTGGCCCAATATAGTCCTGAAGAAATGAAAGCGATTGTGGACACAGCTCACGGGCTGGGACGCAAAGTGGCGGCGCATGCGCACGGTGCATTGGGAATCAAGAACGCAGTGCTGGCAGGGGTGGATTCCATAGAGCATGGCAGCTACATGAATGAAGAAGACATTCAGTTGATGAAGCAGCATGGAACGTACCTAGTCCCGACCCTTTATTTGGGCGATTGGCTGATGGAGAACCTTTCGACGATAGGGCTCACGCCAAACATGATTGAAAAAGCAAAGATCGTTTTACCCATCGCGCGTCAGAACATTGCCATCGCTTTCAAGTCCGGCGTGAAAGTAGCTTTCGGTACGGACGCCGCCGTCTATCCCCATGGCTTGAACGCGCGAGAATTTGCGGTCATGGTCCAGCTCGGTCTTTCGCCTCTGCAATCCATTCAAGCTGCGACGGTGAATGCTGCCGACTTGCTTGGCTGGACCGATCGCGTCGGTACCCTTGAGGCCGGAAAGTTTGCGGACATTATCGCGGTGGACGGAGATCCTCTCGCGGACGTGCGCGTTTTAGAGAGCGTCCGATTCGTGATGAAGGGCGGCGACGTGATTAAACAATAGTTTTGAATTTCTGTTTGCGAGTGTGGAACAGAAGGCAGGGCTAATACGATAGGCCTAGGTGGGCATAGTACTCACAGAAATATTCTGCTCTGCAGGTGTTTCATTTCGAGAATTTGGCGGAAAATCTTACGACAAAAATTGCTCTACTTCCGAAACAGATGAAGGAAGGATTTCGTTTAGCTGCAAACAGATGCCTGATAAGAAGAAGAGCTTTTCCTCATAGTCTTCCAGTTCTGAAATCCTCCCGCTGATTGCGTGGCAGTTGCCTTTACAGATGGCTGGCCAATAGATTGCAAGTATGGAACCAGTGCAGCGTGTGTTCAGAAGGCGTCTGATCGAGGAGAAATCTTGAGAGCTCTTAAAAAGGCGTACTGGGTACTACCATTAGTACTACTCGTTTTTCCCTCAGCACGTGCAGGAAGTATTCCAGGAACGGTCTATTTTAGCGGTGGTTACGCCTTCGCGAATAATGGCTATGGAATTCCGCCTTACCAGGGAACTCTAAACGGAAAAAGCGCGCTGTTTTATTGCGTGGATTTCAATCACGAGATATATGGAAACACCAGCTGGAATGTCAACATCATGAGCTTGAACTCTCCGAGTGCGGACTTCGCATCGACGCGCATGGAAAACCAGACAACTTATTTGGAGATGGCCTGGCTCATTACTCAGATGCAATCGACTACCAACCAAAACGAGCAGGCGCAGCTGCAATGGGCCATCTGGTCGTTTTCGGGCGCACACAGTCCGTATGTCCAAAATGATGCGCTGATGGGCGACGCATTGGCGGCCGTGCAAGATGGATTCCGCGGAAACGGTTGGGAAGTTCTCACGCCTACTGGGAGTTACGGGCAAGAGTTTTTGGTTGATTCGCCGACGGCGACTCCAGAACCTTCCAGCATGCTGTTATTCGGCACCGTCCTACTGGGCTTGTCTTTCCCACTGCGTAAGAAATGGCCGGCTCGGAGTGTTGATTCCAACTTACCACCCGCTGTTTAAGACACAGTGAAAGCTAGCTCTTTTTTATCTTGAAATAGAAGCCTGTTTCCTCATTTCGCCGGAAAATCCTCTGCGCTCCTCACAGAGACTGCGAGATCCAGTTCGTTGTCGTACCAAGAAATCGGTGAGAGGACCACAGTTGTTCTAATTGCCCTCGGAAACAACGTGGCATCAAAAAGTAAGCATCCTTCCGTAAGGTAATATGTCATTCACAACTTTCCGGTTACGTTCGTATTTACACCGGATAGGAACAGCTGGACGCTTCAGGTTGGGTCCGCTACGATTCGCCTGTCGGACTGCCGCCAAGGTTTGGCGTTACCAAGCGAACCTTCTAATCCTTGCCTGACTTTGTGGTAGGGCCACTCGGCAGCGGCCCGCCCTTGGCCTCAGGAGACTTGCCAGCGGCAGCTCCATTGCCGCCATTTCCACCGAGATAACGCATCGCGGTAGCTGCCAGACCGTCCAGAGCACCACCGCCATTCGATCCGCTGGTAACGAGAATATCCGGAACAAATTTCGACGTGCCCTCCGAGAGTGCGGCAATGACGTTCACCAGCGCGGTCGCATTCGATCCGAGTGCACGTACCTGTGCTTCGTAACCGCGGGCGCGCGCTAGGCCCACCGCTTCAACCTCGGCTCCGCGCGCGGTGCCCGTCTGCCGAATGAATTCGGCCTCGCCTCGAGCTTCTTCCGTGCGGGCATTCGCATTATTTGTTTTGATGTCTACGCCGACCTTGGATTTGGCGAGATCGGCCTGCATCTCCGCCGTGCCCTTGGAATTCTCCATAGCGATGCGCTCTTCTTGAGCGGAGCGCTGCTTCTTATAGGTCTCGATCTCCTGGTTCGCGATTTCTCGTTCCGTAAGGACCTTGACCAAGTCATCGGGAAGGATAACGTCCTGGATGTAAACTCCTCGGGTCTCCACGCAGTATTGGTCGAGCTGGTCCTTGATGTGTTTGAATGCCTCTTCCTGTACTTGTTGCCGGGTTTCAATGAATCGAATCGCGGGCATGCTCTGGAGTTTGTCGCGGAAATGATTGCCCACAGCCGCCTGCAGAACTTCGTTGACCAAGTTCATCATCGTCCCGACCATGGAAATCACTCGAGGCGCATTCGTGTCAGGAACGTGGATCTGCACTTGCAAATCGATGTGGAAAATAAAACCTTCATTGCTCTTCGCGACGATTTGCGAAAGCTGCGCGTCGAGATTGTGAGCCTGAGAAACGGCGTCGGCCCAATTCAGCGTCAGGATCGAGGTCGGCACAATTTCGGCTTGATAGCATCGCGGATTCAAAGGGTATTTCCCCGTGCGTAGGGCCTCCTCCCAAATGCCGCGGTGGCCGGGACGGACAAGGGAGCCAAATTTGAAATCCGAGCCAGACATATCCTGCGTCGGAAGGCCTACGTATGCTTTGATAACTGCGACCTGTCCCTGCTGTACCACCAGCATCCACACCCGCTCGACGGCCACGAGAAAAGGGTTGAGGGCGTAAGCACCGTAGAGAAGCGGGTCGTGCTGCAGCCCGATGCGCCCGCCATTGTCCAGGAATGCCTGATAGTCCTGATAGTTGTTGTGCAAATTATTCTTATTGCCGAGCAGCACTTCAATTACGTCACCGTCGGTGGCTTTATCCTTCTCCATCTTGTCGATGTCCGAGAAGCCGCCCAGACGGCTGGCAATGTCTCCCGAAGGGAGCGGATCGCCTTCGTAGGTGGTCACAATTCCCACCAAGTCCATCAGCGCGCCGTCTTTGCCGCAAGGAGTTGGCTCAATGCGTACCAGTTCGAGCTGCTCCGGCCTCAGGCCGAATGCCTCGGGAGTGAGCCGGCCTCCGTTTCCCGATCGTGAGCGCAGCTCGGGAGAGATCGGGAGACCGTACGCCTGGCTTTTGGTCACTACGAGAAAACCAACGGGATGAATAGGCGCAAGCGTCCCGGGAGGAAAAACGGGTCGCTGTACTCCCTTTTGTCCACCGCTGGTGACGAACGAGCGAAGGTCCGCGAAATTTCCAAAAGACTTCTTATAAACCGCCGACTTTGCGCCAATCGGCAACGAGGCACCGACTTGCGCGATGGCCACACCGATTTCTCCCGCAGGAATCTGAACCCAAGGAAACTTTTCGACTTCATAGAGCAGCCAGGGCTTCCACCGCATTCCCGGCAACAGCAGATCAGCCTGGTAACCAGCTTCGCCCTGGAAGGCAATCACGTTGTCGCCAGACAGTTTACGTGTCGAAACGCGTTTCAGAACGAGACCAACTTCCGCCGGACCGACGCGGCGAAAGGACATCATGACGTAGACAACAGCAAGCAGAATACCCACGAACACCCAAGTAAGAATCGAAATGTTAAGTAACATCGGAGTGACTCCTGTCGCTCTTCGTGGTCATCCTGCTCTTGCGCCTCACTGATTGTCAAGTGACGCCCGGGGTTCAAAAGCCGTCGCATCGCGCTTCGGCGAGAATCTTCGTTCCCTTTCCAGTCTCGCGCTGCCCAATGACCATACGGTTGAACCTGGTTTAGCACCCAAGAAACCGCCTCATCCGCGATTCGATTCGCTGCGTCAGGATCCGCGTTTCCCGAATCTGCTGCACCGCATGAATCTAGCCGAATAGGTCGCAAGCATTGAACTAGCTATCAGCTTCAAAGAGGTTCGTGTGTGGGCCGCAAGCAATTTCTTTTCGTTCGACCGTTTCGAAATTCGAGAGCTTGAGCTAAAAAGGAAATGGTTTTTGAAATCTGGGTGAGCTGCGTTGACTTGCCCCGGGGCGCGGCCTAAGATTGCGGTCCGTGATCGGGGAAACCATTTCGCATTACCGTGTCCACGAAAAGCTCGGTGGTGGCGGCATGGGCGTGGTCTATAAGGCCGAAGACACAAAACTCGGTCGTTTCGTCGCACTGAAATTCCTGCCAACAGACTTGGCCAATGATTGTCAAGCGCTCGAACGATTTCAGCGCGAGGCGCGCGCCGCTTCCGCACTGAACCATCCGAACATCTGCACGATTTACGACATCGATGAGCACGACGGACACCACTTCATAGCGATGGAGTTTCTCGACGGGGAGACTCTGAAACACGTCATACAAAGTAGGGCAATTAAACCTGAGAGAATTCTTGAATGGGGAATCGAAATTCTTGATGCTCTCGATGCGGCACACTCGTCGGGAATCATTCATCGCGACATTAAGCCAGCAAATATCTTCATCACGCGGCGGGGGCAGGCGAAGGTTCTGGATTTCGGGTTGGCAAAACAATTACCGAGGCAGGCAGCCGTCGCAACGGGTGCATCAGCACTGCCAACTGTTGGCGCGGGCGAAGAGCATCTGACCAGTCCGGGCGTGGCGATCGGCACAGTGGCTTATATGTCGCCGGAGCAGGCGCGCGGAGAAGAGATCGACGTCCGCACCGATCTATTCTCTTTTGGTGCTGCCCTCTACGAATTGGCCACAGGTCGTCAGGCATTCCCCGGGGCAACGACGGCGGTCATTCATGATGCGATACTCAACCGAACCCCAACCGCCCTTATGCGACTCAATCCGAATCTTCCCGCTCAGCTCCAACACATCATTCAGAAGGCGCTGGAGAAGGATCGCAAACTGCGTTATCAAACAGCCGCGGAGCTGCGCACGGATCTGTTGCGGCTAAAACGCGACACCGATTCCGGTCGAACAACCCCACGCCCGCCCCGGTCTCGCAAGACTTTTGATTCGATCGCCGTTCTACCCTTCGAAAACGCGAGCGCCGATCCGGATACCGAGTATCTGAGTGACGGCATTACGGAAAACATCATTGACAGCCTGTCTCACTTGCCTAAACTGCGCGTCATGGCACGAAGCACGGTTTTTCGGTACAAAGGCCAATCTCTGGATCCGCAGAAGGTCGGCAATGAACTCAACGTCCGCGCCGTGCTGACAGGAAGGGTAGTCCAGCGGGGTGATTCTCTGACTATTGGGACGGAGCTGGTGGATGTAGCCAATGGGTGGCGACTTTGGGGTGAGCATTACAGCCGAAAACTGGCCGATCTTCTGGCAGTCCAGGAAGAGATCGCGGATGAGATCTCCGAGAGATTGCGGCTCAGCATGACCGGCGATGAGAAAAAGCGTCTGAGGAAGATGCCTACGCATGACGCACAGGCCTATCAGGACTATCTCCGCGGCCGATTCTATTGGAATAAGAGGACGGCAGATGGAGTGAAGAAGGGCATCGAACATTTCGAGGAAGCGATTGAGAAGGACCCGAGTTACCCACTGGCTTACGTAGGTCTCGCCGACTCGTATAACACCCTCGGCTATTACGCTTACGCTCCGCCGCGGGATGCCTTTCCGAAAGCGAAAGCTGCGGCTTTGAGGGCCCTCGAAATTGACGAATCACTGACCGAGGCCCGAGCGTCTTTGGCATACGTCAAGCTCTACTACGATTGGGATTGGTCGGGCGCCGAGAAGGAATTCAATCGGGTCGTCGAGCGAAACCCAGCCTACACAACAGGCCACCTCTTTTACGCAAATCTTCTTATCGCAATGGGACGTTTCAAAGTAGGTCTGGCAGAGATGGAAAAGGGTCAAGAACTCGATCCACTCTCTCTGATCCTCAATGCCGGGGTTGGATGGTGCTTTTACTTCGCGCGCCAATACGACAAAGCAATCGAACAGTTGCGAAAAACTCTTGAGATGGACCAGCATTTCGTGCTTGCGCACGCCTGGCTCGGGGGAGCCTATTTGCAGCATGGCCTTCTTTCGGAAGGCATCACCGAGCTTCGAGCTGCGAGTGAGATTTCTGGAGGAAGCCATATTTACGTTGCGCTCCTGGCACACGCCTATGGTGTGGTAGGAGATAAGGCGGCGGCACAGAAAATCCTCGACCAGCTGAAAGAACAATCAGTGAGATCGTATGTTTCGTCCTATAGCATTGCAGAAGTCTATCTAGCTTTAGGTGATCGGGATCAAGCCTTCGAATGGCTCGAAAAGGCGTACGAAGAACGGGCGAGGGCGATGGCCATGCTCAGCGTCGAACCGAAAGTCGATCCCTTGCGCTCCGATCACCGATTCGAGGATCTGTTGCACCGGATGAACCTCCCGGCCTGATCTTGTGCGGTCCAAAAACACCTAATTTCAAGACAGTCGAACCAAATGGAAATGGTTTCGGTACGCCAAACTCCACATCTATTTGTCGAGAATAGGGCAATCGGTGACGAGTTACACCAATCGGGCGACGAGGTATCGGTTGTCACTAAGTAGATTCAATGATGGATGGTAGGCCCGTGCGGGCTCGAACCGCAGACCTCCACCGTGTCAAGGTGGCGCTCTAGCCAACTGAGCTACGGGCCTACTGACTTATCCATATTCTAACACAGCGAATGGGGCGTCGG
>Ga0209420_1000013_pt1 | contig 112554 bp, 92 predicted proteins | sample BlaSpr_A8_OM1_O1_FD_187972 | JGI IMG/M metagenome (GOLD analysis project Ga0209420, IMG submission 187972) | Forest soil microbial communities from Thunder Bay, Ontario, Canada - Black Spruce, Ontario site 2_A8_OM1_O1 (SPAdes) (version 2) | ecosystem: Environmental > Terrestrial > Soil > Boreal... | reverse complement strand
GCGCCGTGGAAAAGTCGCCAAGCAGACTTTCCCACCGCGCTTGGAAATCCCGCCCAAAGCGCGGGATTCCCACTTCCCCACAGCCGCGACGGCGGCGGGGGATTAACTGTCAACCGGACAACTCACTTACTACAAAAACCGGACCTTTTAACTTGCTACGAACAGCGAAGCACTTCGTAGTCTTCGTAGACTCCTCACAGACCCTATCGTAATCTATTGCTTTCAGTCCCCAACGGCGGACTCGAGTCAGATTGGGGTACCACGACGTGAGCACATCGCGTGATTACTTCCTAATGACGGATCGTCTTGCGTTTAGTCATTGGCAACCAGACGACTTGCCTTTGGCAACAAAACTCTGGGGCGATCCGAAAGTGTCCTCTTTAATCGGGGGGCCTTTCACACCACAGGACGTGATCGCGCGGCTCCAGAGAGAAATCGAGTGCGTGTTGGCCTACAAGATTCAATACTGGCCCGTGTTCTTGCTTTCAAATAGCCAGTTTGCTGGTTGCGCAGGGTTACGGCCATACAAGAATGAAGACACAATTTTCGAAATGGGTGTGCATCTGCGTCCTGAATATTGGGGCCAGGGTTTAGCGCTAGAGGCTGGACGAGCTGTTATCACCTTTGCCTTTGAAACCCTAGGAGTTAAATCTCTCTTTGCCGGACACCATCCAGCCAATACAGCTTCACGTCGACTGATTGAAAAGCTCGGCTTTCATTTTACACACCAGGAATTCTATCCGCCCACGGGTCTGAACCATCCATCCTACTTGCTGGCGAACCCCGCAATCTCCCCTGCGGTCGGTTAGACTATTCTTAGGTTCGAGGAGCTTTCCAACCTATGCCTGTCCGAACCGTATTGCAGCTTGGCGATCCGAGACTTCGGGAAGTCGCGTTACCTGTTGCTGACCCCTCCGATCCTAACCTTATAAATCTGGTAAGCGACCTTGCTGACACACTGGCCTACTGGCGTTCGACCACTGGATATGGACGTGGCATCGCCGCTCCTCAACTCGGCGTCCGCCAACGTGTGATCTTCCTCCAATTGCCCGGAGAAAAACCGTGGCCGCTAGTAAATCCTGAAATCGTCGCCCGCAGCGAGGAAAAGATTGTCATTTGGGACGCGTGTCTCAGCTTCCTGTCTATCTTCATGCAGGTCGAACGGCATCGAGCGATCACTATCCGATATCAGGACCTGGCAGGCCAGAACCATGAATTCCGCGCTGACGATGAGCGCAACCTTTCCGAACTGCTGCAGCACGAAATCGATCACCTCGACGGCATCCTCGCCGTCGACCGCGTTACCGACACCAAGACCATCTGCACACGCGAAGAATTCGAAAAGCGCTACCGAGCGGGGAGTCCCTACGCGACTGCTTCAGCTCCAATGTGAAGTCTAGGACAGAACCGGAACTTTCAGCGGGCGGAATAAGAAGCTTACCGAGTCGAAAATCGGTTAGCTGGCTTGGTAGCGAGGCGGCAACACGTCGTCACGGCGGAGCGCAAAGTCATCGAACGTCGCGGCGTACCCATGCCAACCGGGTTCGTCCACTTCTTCCGCGCGGATAATGTGGGCTGCGGTGCACATTTGCACGCTTCCCTGGCCTTGAGGACGTTCAACCAGAGCGACTTCCAGCTCAATGGCGGTTCCCGGCTCAAATTTCCGCGGAGCCAGAAAATAAATCCCGCTGGAGCTGATATTCCGGGTAACGAGCGTGACCGGAACGGGTTCCTCAGTTCCTCCCACTCGAATCAAGCGAAGCGGCAGCGAAAGAGAGGCACGTGGAGCTCGCCGGCGTTCCGTTGCCACGCCGATGGCGTGCGTTGGAATACGAGCGAAGCGGCGCGGCCCAGGTTTACCTAACGCCGGCACCGACGTGGTCAAAGGCTGAGTTTCAACTATGCGTAACGGCGATGCTGCCAACTGCTGTCTGTTCCTTTGCGGAGCAGCCCCCATAGCAGTCTCCCCCCAGCGTTACCGAACCCACCCCATGTGGAATCCGAATATGCGCGTCCTCTATTATGCCGTCAACGGGGGTACAGGCGAAAGTGTCTTATGATGTAACCCTCAGTCGCCAAGGTATTTGTACGTTTCCGCACATAGTTTCCAAGGTGCAGGGCGAAAGCTCATTTCAATTTGGACGCAAGAAACGGATAGCCATTCGAAAAGGGATTCGATAATTTGGAATTTGGAATTTGGGTCCAGAAGTTAGATAGAGCTACTACAAATGAAGAAGAATCGTATGCCGCGACATAATATCGAACGCCCGAGAGCGGAAGCGTATTGGCAAGCTGTGCAGTCACGCGATCGTGGCGCCGATGGCGCTTTCGTTTACGCCGTGCGCTCCACGGGAATTTACTGTCGGCCGTCCTGCGCTTCTCGCAAACCACGACGCGAGCAAGTGGTCTTTTTCCCATTGCCGGAAGCTGCTGAACAAAAAGGATTTCGAGCGTGCCAGCGTTGCAGCCCGCGTGCTGCGCAACTTCACGATCCTCGGGCCGAGGCCGTGGCGCGTGTTTGCAGGCGGATTGATTCACAGATACGAACTGGATCTGAAGACGATAGCAACAATCGTCTGACTCTTAACGCGCTGGGGGCGAGTGTGAGCCTAGGTCCGCATCAACTTGAACGCGCTTTCCGGCGGGTAATGGGTATCACCCCGCGGCAATACGCAGACGCCCAGCGCATGCGCCGTTTAAAATCCAGCTTGAAAAGAGGAGATGACGTGACTACCGCACTTTACGACGCAGGATATAGCTCTAGCAGCCGTTTATACGAGCGCTCCCCCTCGCAACTGGGCATGACACCAGCCACTTATCGACAGGGAGGTGCCGGAATGCAGATTCACTACACCATTGTCGATTCAGCGCTCGGGCGTTTGCTCGTTGGCGCCACCGATCGCGGAATCAGCGCGCTCTATCTGGGAGAAAAGGATGCTTCGCTGGAATCCGCGCTACGCAAGGAGTACCCTCGCGCGGAAATTGACAGTGATAGCGCCCGATCGAAGAATCTCGCGGGATGGCTGGGCAAAATTCTGGCCCATCTGCGCGGCAAAGAACCGCATCTCAATTTGCCAACCGATGTGCAAGCGACCGCATTCCGCCGGCGAGTCTGGGAGGAGCTGAAGCGGATTCCTTATGGCGCGACTCGCACCTACTCGGAGGTTGCGCGAGCCATCGGGCATCCTAAGGCTATCCGTGCCGTTGCTAGCGCTTGCGCCACGAATCCTGTTTCGGTCGTGGTTCCGTGCCATCGCGTGGTGCGAGCAGATGGAAACCTGGCAGGATACCGCTGGGGGCTTGAACGCAAGCGTGCACTTCTTGAACAGGAATCAAATAGGGCTGGGAGCGAAGACAGCTAAAGGCGCGAAGGCTTGCGTGCCAGTAAGTCTCTTTGTTCCTGCGTGAATTAACCCTGCGGACGGGCCTTTTCTGTGTTCTTGGGCCAGTGCGGCTTAAACTCGGATTCGCTGATCGAAGGGTTGCGGACCATTTTCGAGTAGCGCACAGTGAAATAATCCCCTGAACCCGTTTCATAGAATTGCTGCTGAACTGGAAGCCAGGACGATTCATCGAACCAGATCTGAATCTTAGAGATTTGATTGCGCACCTCGCTGGATTTCGGAGTTAGCTCCAGTTCGACGGTTTTCTTGTCGTCCAACATCGGTTCGCCAAGCAACGTGATGAGATAACTCTTTTGAAGTTCTTTTCCAGATGTTCCGAAGCCGAGTAGCAGAAACTGATCGACCATCGTGCGATTCTTACCGAGGTTGTATTCCTCCACGCGATTCAGACCCGGGGTATACACATAGAGATTGTCACCGGTGCGCAGGATCGTGCGCGCGTCAGGAGCTTTCATTTGCAGCAGCATTTTGTCGCCGCGCACAAGCAAGCTGCCGGTTTCCGTAGAGTGGTCGTTCACCACTACGGTGACCTTCGTGCGTTCCACATCCGCCGAGAGACTACGGAAAGTCTTAGCTTGCGCATCGAGTTGATGCAACACCGATTCCAGCGTCCAAGCCCCGTGGTTCTGAGCCCAACCCCCTGTGCCCACCAGGCCCATGGCTAGTAAAGCGAGCGCAGTAATCCTGATTCTGTTAACGCTCAAAGGTCCCCATCCCGCTCCCCGTTTGCAGCGTAAAAATCGCGTTATGATAACACACTGGTTTAGATGCGGCCCCTAGCGGAGAGGTTCCCGCGTTCAAAATGACGCAGCTGGACTAGTTACCTGAAATCAGGCTGGATGGTAATGTCGTAATAGGCGATCGAGCCGTCGCCTGCACGAACGGGGTCGATGCGCTTCACTTGGAAGGTGCGTTCCTTCAGATCGCCGACGGTGCGGGTAAGAATGTCGTGGGTTTCGCGCTCCAGTTCGGGGGTAGGTTCCTTGGCACGCTTCTGCGGTTCGAGCATCGTGGCATCCAGGCGATAGGTGCGGGTTTGAGTCGAGCTGTCCTCGGAGAGAAGCTGAACGTCTGAGCTGGCCTGCGCAGTTGTTTGCGGCTGATCGTGAAACAGGGTGCGAGGCGTAAGCAGAACAAAAAGAACGATGGCGATGACCATCAAGTCGTAGGGCCAACTTCCGCGCTCGAATGACCAAAAAATCGTCCGGACGATAGCTCGCCACACTCTGCGCATGTTAGTGAACTGTGGAGCCGTCCACAACCTGGCCGTCGCGCATGTGCAGTATGCGATTTCCGTAAGCGGCAGCATCGGGGTTGTGGGTGATCATCACGATGGTCTGTCCAAGATCCTTGTTCAGTTCGCGCAGCAGGCCCAGGACGGCGTCCGAACTCTTGGTATCGAGATTTCCGGTGGGTTCGTCCGCCAGAACGATTTTCGGCTCGCTGACGATTGCGCGAGCGAGCGCCACTCGCTGCTGCTCGCCGCCGGAAAGCTCGGAGGGCTTGTGGGTTAGCCGCTCGGTGAGGCCGAGAAGTTTTGCGACCACTTCGAAGCGATGCGGATCAAAGCCATTTCCGTGAATGTGTTGGGCCAGGGCGATATTGTGGTAAGCATCGAGCGTGGGCAGAAGATTAAATTTTTGGAAGACGAATCCTACTTTGTGCCGCCGCAGGAGGGTGCGGGCAGCGTCGGTCATGGTGGTGAGATCGTTGCCATCCAGTAGAACCCGACCACGCGTGGCTTGAGCAAGGCCTCCGATTATGTGCAACATGGTGGATTTTCCGCAGCCGGAGGGACCCATGATGGAGACAAATTCTCCGGGATAAACTTCCATGTTGACGCCGCGGAGAGCGGGAACTTCGACCTTGCCCGAACGATAAACTTTCCACAAATCTTCTGTTTTGAGAATCGGTTCCAACGCTCGCTCCCGTGCGAGTGGCAACACTTCTGGGGACGCAAATATTCTAGTCGCGTTCGCCATTTCTTCCTAGTAAGTAAGTCGATTTGGCGAAATTCATCTGTGCTGGGCTTATTCGTAAGCGAGAGCTTCGACGGGATCTTTGCGGCTGGCAATCCAAGCGGGATACGAAGCGCCCAGAAGTCCGCCTGCGACAGCAATCAGCGCTGCGCGAACAATCCAAGCGTACGTCATCTGGATCGGCAACGATGGATGGAGATCGTGGATGGTCGCTCTCAGGGCAAAGCTCAAACCTATCCCCACAGCGGATCCCACCAAACAGAGAAGGGTCGTCTCACTGAGAATAATTCTCACGATGTAACTCTTGGAAGCTCCCAGTGACTTCAACACGCCAATCTCGCGCGTTCGCTCGATGACGGTGGTATACATCGACAAGAAAGTGACCAAAAATCCGACCACGACGGCAATGCTTATCATGACGTTTATGAAGGTGCCTAGATACGGCACGTTCGATGAAGTCATCAATGCCATAAGGTCTTTGGGCTGGCGGACTTCGTATCCCGGCAGAAGCTGCTTCGCCTCCTCCGACACGGCCGCTGAGTGGTTGGAACGATCGGCCTTAATCAAAAAGATTGACGCCTTGTCGTGCGCTCCAGCCATTTCCTGGAGCGTGGGAAGGAGGACAAAGAGTCTGGCAGACTTGCCGTGCTCGACGATTCCCACGACATGGAAATCGTGGGCCAGGATGTGCAGCGTCTGTCCCACCTTGATGTTCTTACCTTTCGCGTAGATGTCGTCCACTAAAATGTCATTGGGGTCCTTAAGATCTCGCCCTGCGTAGAAGACAAATCCGCCGGATACCGCGCGGAAACTTTCCGGGTCAATCCCGAAAATGTTTTCCAATGCGGCGACCGAATTAAGCGAAATTAGCACAGGAGAAACGGCTTGGACATAGGGCAGCCGCTGCAACTTGTCAGCAATGCTGATCGGCATGGGCGCGCCGCCGAAGTTCATGAACAGAGAAGAGGAGGGAGGCTGGACCATGACGTCTGCTCCAATGCCTTCGGTGCGCTTGGCATAATCTTGTAGCAATCCAGTGGTTAGGCCGACGACCATGATTACCATGGTGACTTCGACCGCGACGGCGATGGCTGTAAGCAGAGTACGGAGGGGCCGGTGCAGGACGTTTTGCACGATCATGTAGCGGATCATGGCTTGGGCGCCTCCGGAGTAGTTTCGTCTGGATGTATTAGTTTAGTTCCCGGAGGTTGAGCCAGTACAAAGCGGTCGCCCGGGATGGCTTCGTTTACGGTGAGCTTTTTGATTTCAATCTGGAGTTGGTAATCATCGCTGGGACGGCTAATCGCGATTTGGCGCGGATAAGCTATCGTTGCCATCGCAGATTCCGCAGATGTTGCGGTGGAGGCCGCTTGCCCGGAGTTGGGTGGCGCGGCTACCGAGAGCCAGTTGGAGTAGTGCACGTCGGAAGCCACTTTTCCGCCGGAAGCAAAATTTTCGACTCTAGCTATCTGCAGATTCGCGCGGTCGAACCAGATTTTGCGCGATATTTCCCAGTCGGATGAACCCGCGGCGCTGCTATTTGTTACGCCTTCTCCAGATGCGGCCTGGATTGCAGTCAGGATGTAATAGTGACCGGCACCTTCGCTGGCTTCCTCGAACAAAACGGGCGCTCCGGTGGGAATCGGATCCCACAACAGCGCATCAACCAGATGCTGCGGGCGCAGATTCTCGATAGGCTTGGATGCTTGCCGCGTCAAATTGTCCGGTCCTTCAATAAATTCATTCTTCGACGGGATGTATATATCAAATTTTTCGCCATTGCTGACCATGTCGAAAATATTCTTAGCGACTACGGGTGCTTGCCCTATCACCCGTATGTTGGCGGGCTTGGAGGCCAGGATGAATCCGTTGACCTCGTGATATTGCTCGATCACTCCTGAGTAAGCAGACCCCGCGGTAAGTTTCATGCTCACGCCAGCGTTCAGGGAGGTGATGAATTGAGCCTGCTGATTATAGCGCCCGAACAGGTCATCCTTACTTGCGCTAAGGAGTTTGGCGGGAGCGTTGGCTGGATTGACGACCGTCTTTTGGCTGACCGCGCAGCCACAGATAAAAGCGGCCAGCGATACCGTCGCCACCCCGAGACCGAGGCTCGGCGTTCTGAGCTTGGTGTATCTCCGCAAATGTTGGAGTGCCAATTTAGCTTTGTCCTCGAGGCGAGTGAACGGGACCGACTGATTCGGAAGGACAAAGTAGAGGAGAAAACTCGCGCGTGGATTTCTGGATTTTTTGGCGATTTGAGCGGATGGTCGCCGTGCATTTTCTATAAGTTAGGTGATGTCTTAACTCAGCAATTTGGCGATTAAATTCTGCCCTTCGGTGGCGGAAATCCGCAAGAGTGAGAGATGGTCTAGACAGAGGTTGTGGTGATCCGGCAGGTAAGGCGAGGCTAGAAAGACGGAAAGAAACTCGAGGGGTTGTAAGCCCCTGGTAGCGCGTCCGACGGTATTCTAATTTAGCCACGGGGAACGCTAGCATGCAGCTAGACGAAATTCAAGGAGTCGTGTGTGTAAGGTACCGGTACCAGAAGTGGGATCACAGCTCCGTGGGTTGTGTGATTTTAGCGGCCGTTATCGAGTAGCAATCCCAGCCCGAAGCCAACAAAGACTACCCCAGTAATGCGATCGAATGCCTTGGCCACTCGGGCGTTGCGCAACCAAATTGAAAGGGGACGGACGGCGGCGATCAGTACGGCGAACCAAACAATCCCTTCGACCACGTGAATACTTGCGAGCAGCATACTGAAGGCCACAACATTGATCCCGGTAGGAATGAACAGAGGCAAGAACGTGACGTAGAATATGCCGACTTTTGGATTGAGCAGATTGGTGAGCAAACCGCGAACGAACCAGCGCCGAGGGTCGTCTTTGCTCGCGGTTTTGGACGTTGCGGCGGAATCCGATTCGGCGCTTGCTGTGAGAGTAGATGCAGAGCGGAAGAACATCCTGCCGCCGAGAAATACCAAGTAGCATGCGCCGGCGACGCGAAGAATATTGTAAGCGATGCGCGAAGCACTGAGCAGCACCCCGAGTCCTACGGAGGCCGAAAATCCCCATACAAGTAGCCCCAGGCAGATACCTGCGCCGGCAGCTATGGCTCGCTTTTCTCCTCCCACGGCAGCAGTTCGAAGGACAAGCGCGGTATCAAGCCCCGGGGTGAGGGTTAACAGGCCAGACGCGATCAGGAATGCGATCAGTGCATGTAAGACAGACAAGCCCACCTTCCTTCAGCGGAATTTATGGCAATAGCGCCCGGCGATTGTTTGGCAGCAGCAACCAACAATATGACAAGAAGCGTGGGGCGAAAAGCAACAGATAGGGATACCGACGCGGAGCTCGCTTCGGAATGGAGTACCGGTCATCTGCCGCGCAGCAAGAGAATTACGTCCAGCAGGACAAGGACGGCCACGACTACTTCCAGGGCGAACATGCGGCGCTCGTTGAATTGAGCGACCATGAATTCGTAAAGCTCGCCTGCCGTTTTTAATTTTTCGGCTACCAGAGTTTTGTAGTCGTTGACTCCGATTTTTGCTGAGCTGACGCCGTAGACCCGCGCGTAGTACGTGTCGCTAATAAATTTCACAGCGTACTCGGTTCGCTCAGCCAAATCCATGATGTCCAGGCGGATTCGGTTCAAACGGCCGGCGCGCCGAGCCAGTCGCCAGCGAGACCAAAAGCTTTCGTGCCCTTCGAGCGAGCTATACACGTTAGAGAGCAGGTTGGTGAGCAGCTCGTCGTAGTAGCGAAACTCCAGCAATTGGGTGTTGGCGTATTCCAGGAGATCGATCACGGCTGGGGTAGCTTCCGGTTTATCGTAAACAAGCGCAGCCGCCCAGCCGACCACCACCAGGTCGTTGGGATAGTAAGACAAAGCGGAGCGCACAATCTCTTCGCGCTCGGCAGCCGAAAGCGGGACGAGTTCGCCGCGCACGAGTTGCGTGATCAGATCGGCGTGACATTGGAGCATTTCGGGGGCGGTGGCCGAGCGGCCGTCCGCGTTCCGCGCCGACTCAATGTCGATGACGAGGTAATCTTCATCCAGCCATTTTGGTGATGGCTTGATAAGGCAAGGGCGACAACGATTCAAGCGGCTCCGCAATAATTGTTCCGCGGCTTCCTCCACTTCCGGCGCGTTCATCCAGCGGTAGGATTGCGGGGACAGAGCCTCGAAGTCACAATCGAAGCCGGTGGTCAGTTCAACGCTTACGACGCCGAACCAGTAATACTTGATTCGAGCATCCAGTTTCTCGCCGGTGGGAAGCGCAACCGGGCCTGCTGATTCAACGATCGGAGCACTCTGGGCCTGGGCATATTCCGGGCTACGGTGACTGAAGCTCTGCGGGCGCGGAGCGGCTTCCGGACCGAGAATAGCGCGTAAACTTTCCATCTCAATCGCTTCGGCAACGTCATAGAAGCTGAGGATGCGGAAGTAGCCTTGAACGACCATGGGCGGGACGAGTAACCCTCTCGAGAATCAGATGCAAGATACGCGTGTCCATCGTACACCACGTCACCTCGGCACAAGAACCCTGGCCGTTGCACTGCCGCGATTCTAACCGCGTCATAGTTTTCTCACACAGCGGAAGGAAGAACATAAACTCGCAGGCCTTCGTCGGAGCAGTGTACGCAAGATTCACGCCGATCGAGGAACAGGACCACTCGTGGTGTTCGACCTGCAAGGCGCAGATGAGAAGGGACATCCATGGCAGGTCCGATTGGCTTCTCACTACTCTCATCGGAGGTTAGCCACGCCAGCGCAAGCCGCTGGTCATCCAAGAATTGGATTTTTACTCTATGGCGACCAACCATGCGGTGAGCGTGGCCATAAGTCGGCAAACTGTATGCAACCTGTTTTGATTTGATAGACCACAGGGGAGGCTTCTGCGAGAGAGGGGGTGGTTTAGTCTGAGCCTTTAAAATCGGCAAAAGGCCCGCTACAAGGCAGACGACGAGAAGAAATGTGTGGCATGGCTCGATTCTTAATTTCAAAGCTGTCACTAAACCGAAGATCCTACTCCACCGGGCACGGCTAGGTTTGACCCGTCGCGGCGCCGACCTATCGGGTCGCATATTTTACGTGGGACTTGTCTTTGTGAGACGGGGTTACATCCACTTCGGCGCTCAATATTGGCACTAAGTAACTGGCGAAGCCGATGCCGACGAGAATTGTGCCGAAGGATTTTTCAGGCGTGAATGTGCGAATGACCGATTTCCCGAATTCGAGCTTGTAGGATTTTACCTTGTAACGGCGCGCAAAAAGCTGCTGCATCGCTTGCTGCAGATTGGCTTCCGCTTCCTCCACTGATCCGTTACCGGCATACTCGCACGCAAAACCACCCAGGTAAGAACCGTCTGACGAGCGATGAACTTTGGCCAAAATGATTCCGGCGGTGATTCGTGTTCCTGGCTTTTCGGTATGCTGAACCGCGATAATGCCTTCCAGTACCGAACCGTGGTGGATGTCCGGCAAGTGTGGAAGCTCCACCGCTTCGGGAGGAAGCACGGAGGTGTAAAGCATCACGTTATAATTCTCGATGCCCGCCATATGCAGGGCTGCGTCGTAAGATCCGGTCTCGATTCCGACGTCGCTTTCGCCCCAGCCAATTACCCAGAAATATTCCTTAGGAATCCGGCAGCCGATTTCGGAATAGCGAGAGGCATGCTTCGGCATTTTGAGAGTACCCGTCGCAGCTTAATGCGGTTGCAGTAGAAGGTCAAATGAACTACGGCCGTTCGGAGGATGGGAGCTTACTCGTCGTGAGTGATTATGGTGGGACGGACTGCGGGTTCGGGGCCACCGAGTGAGATTAGGAGACGGCGTAGCTTTGCGCGATCTTCGAGGTTGATGCCCATCATTTCGAAGCCGGCTTGTTGGGAGCGGACGAAGCGCACGACCGCTTGCATGCTGATGGAACGCAGGCCGGCGGGAATTTTTAGAGTGGCTTCGGTACCGACTGGAATTTGGATGTCACCGCTCAGCAGGCCGCCGTCAAGGCTGAGTACGCTGATGGCGGATGTGAATTTTCCGCGAGCGGAGGTGATGGTGGCGGGCACCGCGCGCGGCAGACGCACGCGGCGATAGCGGCGATGGCGCACGAAATCCCGCTCGGGGATGGGATCGAGCGGAGCGAGGGCGATGACTTTTGTGTCCAAGCCCGAATTCGGGAGAAAGGCCTGCATCCATTCGGGGTCAAGTTTCATTAGAGCTTGGGCGGCGGCCATGCGGATCTCGTCGGGATAAGCCCAGCCAAAGGTTTTGCGTGATTCGACGAAACGGCGGAGGTGGCCGGCAGCTGCCGGAGCGCGCATGCGGCCGAGCGCTTCGATGGCTTTCACGCGGAAATACTCGGAGCCCTGGGCCAGGAGTTCACCTTCGGCGATACGAAGAAGCTTCGGCGCGGTTTCGGTGTCGCCGCACATGCCTATTTCGTCGAGGGCGAGAGGAACAATCATAGGATCGAACAATTCCAGCGACTCGGCAAGGAGCTTTCCGCGCTCGGGCGCTCCGGCAATGGAAAGTTGACGCACGACCGCGTCGTGAAAGCTGCGAACATTTTCTTTGAGGCGCGCGGGAAGCATGCCTTCGAGAGCGAGCGGGTCCATACGGCCCAAGAGGCCAACTACGGTGGCTGCTTTGGCCGGCACTTCGTTCTTCAGAATTTCTTTCAAATGGCGGACGCAGGGCGAGCCCACGGATTTCGCGAGCGCGACGATGGCTTCGCGTTCGGTGCGACGGCCGGAGCGCGCGAGACGGACGGCCAGATACTCAGAAGCAGTTTGCGGGACGCGCATCAGGACGCCAACCAGGCCTTCGGGCATTTGCTCGGCGGTAAGCGCTTCTTCGACAAATTCCGGGACCCGATTATCAATGCCCACGCGCGGTCGCAGACTTTGTACCCAGCTGGGACGCGATTCTTCAAGGTCAGCGAGAGAATCAAGCGACTGCTGCATGGCGCGGTAGTAACGGCGTGTGGCGGATTCCTGACTGAGACGGACGAAAGCGGCGCTCAGTAAAGTTTGCAGCTCGGTATCTTTTTCGGCGGCCATCTGCTGGCCAATTTGCACCAGAGCGTCTTGCAAGCGCTGGCTCGCGGCTTTGCTGAAAAGTTCAGCGAGCTGGCCAAGCCCAATGGCGGCTTTTTTGCGCGCTTCGGAATCTTTATTGCGGACGCAAGTGGCGTACTGAAGAAGAATATCTCCCGCGGTGTTCGCTTCACCGCGACCTAGAAGTTCTTCCACATATTGCTGCACGTTGCGCGGCGGGATGCACCAGGCTTCGGTGGACAGCAGCACGTGCTTTTTGCCGGACTCGGGGACCGCGGCCCAGAACTGGCGATCAAGAACGTCGGCGTGAGACTCGATGGCGATTCCGGCATTGGCCATTTTGTCTTCGCGCGAACGCAGAAGTTTGCGCAGGGTGTTGAGCTCGCTGCCCATGCGGTCGAGCATCTGGCGCACGGCGTTGACCTGCACTTCGCCCCGCTGGTAGCGGTCGATGGCGAATTTAATGGCGAGATCTTCGGCCAGGCGAAGCAGCATGGCTTCGTCCACTTTTGCGGAAGGTGATTTCGCGGCAACCTGCGCCAGAGCCTGTCGCAAGGTTATTTGCGCATCTTGCGGAAGGCCAGCGATCTTCAGCTGCAAGGAATTTTTATCGAGCTGAGGGTTTTTTGAATTTTGCGCTTCGCCGAACTGAACGAGAAGTTTGAGCAAGCTTTGAAGCTGCGCTTCTTCGAGGCGCGAAAATGCGCTGGCGGCTCCGGGAATTTCAGCCGCGCTGGCTAGAGCCGAAGCGGCTGCGGCGTCTTCGTTTAATGAAGCGACTGTGCCGGAACCGGGGATTACGAGGGATTCGGCGCCTCCGACGTATGATCTTTGGTACGATGAACCGCCACTGGGATAAGGGGATCCGCTGCTTCTTTCCGTTCCCGAACCAGCAGGGCCGTCCCCACGCGCCGCACCTTCGGCTGCGGCGATGAGCTGAATCATTTTTTCGGGAGTGCGGAACCATTCCTGGATCATGTCCGCGTCGGCGCCGAGGGTTTTCGCGGTGAGAGTCGCAGCGACGCGCGCTTCGGAGAAACCGGCGTCTTCCGCGACGAAACGAATTTCGTTCACGCGAATTCCCGAGGGTATCTTCTTTCCGAAATGTACCTCGAGGCGCTCGGCAAGCGTGCCGGCGTTGGGACCGGCTTCCATGAAAGCTCTCACCAGATTTAAAAACTCAGCCTGGGTAACACCGGACGTGAAACCGATACTGGCCACTCCGGAGCTGGTGAGCAGATTGGCGAAGCTGCGTTCGGCTGGCGAGGAATCCAAAGGCACGCCGTCGAGCAAAAGTTGGGTGCCGGAGGCGCCTAGTAGAAGGCCACCCTGTCCGGCGGCCTCCACGGCGTCCTGGAGTTCAGTCCACGCGGAATCAAATTGCCGGGAGCAGCGAGAGTGCTCCAACCCATAGAGCCGAGCGTACTTAAGCAATATGTTCAGGCTGCGAATGAAGGCGCGAGCATTCGGTATCCGGGGCTCGGTGGACACGGACGGCACATGTGGCAGGGTGGACATCGGATGTTCTACAGACAGTGTACTAGGACGATTGTCTAGGGAAATGGTACGAACAGCCTATAGGAGTACAGGTGACCGACACCGGCCACAAGGATAGGTACTGATTTTTTCGTGCCTGGAGGCAGCCAGGGCTATTTTGTGGCCCAGTTCCCGTTAGAGTTCGACGAGTTGTTAACCGGATAGTAGGGTACTCAGCGCGTTTTGACGGATTCGTCTGGAACACGAGTGGCAGTGTTGATCCAGTTCACCTCCCAGGTTTTACCTCCATCGTCTGAGAAGGATTGTTCGTCGCGGGTGGAGTTCGGAGAGTCCGCAGTAAAGACAAAGCGGACCAGAATGTTTCTACCATTGAAGGGCTCTTGATCGTAGAACTCGCCGCGACCGTTTTTGAATTCGCCGATCATGGGCACGCCAAGAGTGCCGCTGTTGCTGCTGGCAAAATTGAGGCTCCACTGGTGGGCTTCGGGATGGTACAGACGCAGGGACAAAAATTCGAGGTGGCCTGACGGGCCATCAGTGACGATCTCGGCCAGGTTGGCGCAGCCATCCCAAATCTTTCGAACCACGACCGTGCCGTCTAATTCGGTCCACTGCGTTGAGCCTGTTAGCGGATGTTGAAGGCGCTGCATATGAATCTTCCAGGCTCCGAGTTGCCAATCGAAATCGTGCTGGCCATCGCGCGGTGTAGCGGACGGCTGCGCAACTGTTGTGGATGAAACAGAGGAGTCTTGTGAAAAAGATGCCAGCGGGTGGGCGAGATAGGCTAGCGCGCTGAACATAAAATAAATCGTCAGGCCTCGTAGTAGGCTCATTGTTTTACCCGCGTTAAGGTTGCCGTGAAATTTGGCTCCCACGTTTTGCCTCCGTCATCGGAGAACGACTGCTCAAAGTGGTGCGCATCGGGAGTGATGTCGGACCAGACAATGCGAAGCAGGACTGCGCGACCCTGGAATGTTTCCTGATCGTAAAACTCGCCGCGCCCATTCTTGAAATCACCGATCGCCGGTTGAGCTATCGTTCCGTCATTGCGGTTGGAAAAATATTGGCTCCATTGATGAGATTGGGGATTGTAAAGAAATAGGGTCAAACCTTCGAAGTGGCCGGCGGAGCCGTCAGCTTCAATTTCCTCGAGCTGACCGCGGCCATCCCAGACCTTGCGGACGACGACGGTGCCGTTCATTTCGACCCAGGTGCTAGAACCCGTGAGCGGATGCAGGAGACGTTTTATTTGGGTGTGCCAAGTACCGAGGTTGAAGTCAAAGTCGTGTTGGCCATCGCGTCCGGTGGCTGCGTTCTGAATCGTTGTGGCGGGAACTGCCGCGGAATTTGCTTTCGCAGGACAAGTGCCCGGTCGCTTTGTGGCCGCATGAGCCGCGGCTGGGCGGCAGGCCAAAACCAAAATCAAAGCGCTTAAGAGGAAGTAAATCCGAAAACTCCGAACTGCGTTCATTTTCTATTCTCCATTTGGATTCTTGTGTTTTGTGCCTTGCCTAGAAGGCAGTTGTACACGACCAAAGTTGCCCTAGATTGTGGTAATTTTGAAGAACCACTTTTTATGCAATTGGCAATACCACTTTCAAAAGGTCGCGGGCCGCTCTTTCGCCAGGTCTATCTCGGGCTGCGGAAAGCGATTCTGGCGGGAACATTTCGCGCCGAAAATCGACTGCCGTCGACACGCGATCTAGCCGACCAGTTGGGGGTTTCGCGGACCGTTGTGTTGATGGCTTACGATCAGTTATTGGCGGAGGGCTTCGTGACCGGCCGGGGCGGCTCCGGAACGTATGTGGCGAACGATTTTTCGTCCCACCGCCCGCTAACTGCGAAAAAAGAAATTAAGTTCCAGTTATCGAGGTTTGGCTCCGCTGCAGCGGACGCGGCAGTAAGTCTAAATGTTTCCGGCCCTCGGTCGCGTTCTTGCCGCTACGACTTTGCGTTTGGAAGGAGCGAAAGCGATATCGAGACTTTTCCGTTCGAAACATGGCGGCGGATTTTAACGCGGCGCGCGCGAAAGGCGCCCGTATTCGAACTTGATTACGGTCCGGCGGCGGGAAGTTTGGCGCTGCGTGAGGCGATCTGTTCGCACCTGCGGAGATCTCGCGCGGTGGCCTGTGAGCCCGCGGACGTGATTGTGGTAAACGGCTCGCAGCAAGGGCTAGATTTGGTCGCGCGCGTGTTGCTCGAGCGGGGTGACCGCGTGGCCATCGAAAATCCGTCCTATCAGGGCACGCGGGAAATTCTCATCGCCGCGGGCGCTGGTCTACTGCCGGTGCCAGTGGACCGCGATGGCTTGATTCCGGCTAAGCTTCCCAGCCAGGCGCGGATATGTTTCGTGACCCCGTCTCATCAGTTTCCAACAGGCGCGATTCTTCCTCTGGCACGCCGTCTTGCGCTGCTGGAATGGGCCAAACGGAAGAACGCGGTGATCGTGGAGGACGATTACGACGGCGAATTCCGCTACGAAGGACAGCCGCTCGAGTCCTTGCAAGGACTCGACGCAGAAGGCCGAATTATTTACCTGGGGACATTTTCTCGGACTGTCTTTCCAGCGCTGCGGGTGGGTTACCTGATCGTACCAAAGTCGCTGACCGCGGCGTTTACAGCGGCCAAGTGGCTAAATGACCAGCACTCAGCCACGCTCGAACAGCAGACTCTTGCGGAGTTCATCGCCACGGGAGGTTACGAACGACATTTGCGCCGCCTTCGCCGCCGGAATACAGCGCGACGCGCGGCGTTATTGGATGCCATTCAGAAATATTTGGGCGGGCGCGTGGAGGTGACGGGCGATGGCGCGGGGGCTCACGTTGTTCTGTGGCCCAAAAAGCAAGTCTCCGAAGACGAAGTGATTTCGAGCGCGGCGTCGAGTGGAGTTGGAATTTACGGAATATCCAAATACTTCTTAACCCGACCTTCGCGAGCAGGATTCATGCTGGGATATTCTCGCCTGCGGGAAAATGAAATTCGGGAAGGTGTCCGGCGGCTCGGCGAAATCCTGGGAGGACTTTCTTAGGAAGGCAGGCGGATTTCGACGTCCTGACCTTCCAGGGCGGGGCGGACACGGCGAATCACTTCGCTGGCCCAGAGCTTTTCGCTGAGAAAAACAAGCGAACCGTCTTCAAATGCGCAGATAGCACAGAAAAAATACTTTGAGAAGGTGGCGTGATAGGCGTCCACGCCGCGGCGGGCAAGCTCTCCCTCAAACCCAGGGTCGCCTTCTGCCACCAGGGCCCCGGCGCGAGCGCCGAAAGTCTCCTTCTGAAAACGGTCGAGGAGAGCTTGAAGCACGGAGAGTTCCGGCGCCGGAATTACGACGGAGTGATTGTTGGGTTCGCGATATTTAATTTGCTGAAGCTTGCAATACTCGCGGACGCGGTCGAGGTGGCTGAAAAAATCGAGGGCCCAGACTTCGTCGACTGCGGTGGCGCGCAGAACGCGGCTCCAGATTTTCGAAGCGTCCAGGCCGCGCACGGGTTCGCGATTTTCGTCCGCTTCGGTCAATTCCAGACCGATCGCGCGAACGTCAGAGCCCAAGTCCAGCGGCTCGACATCGAGAAGGTACATCTAAACTTCCTCGTCAGATGGGTGCGGGAAGCGCTTTTGAAAGTCGGGAGACTGCTTGCGGACTTCCAGCCAATCGAAAAACGCGTCGGGAGTTTCCAGCCAGATTCCAAACCAGTGCGCAATTTCTTCTTTTTCAGCGCGCTTGTTGGCGTCCACTTTATGATTGCGCGAGATCATTTCGGCGCGGCGGCGGCCGAGGCGCGCAACCTCGCGAACTCGTTCTGCGGCGGGACGGTCGGCTTCGAGCGCGAATTTGCGAAGGAGCTCGTCGAGACGAACCAAGCACATTTCCGCTTCATCCAGCGTAGAGAAATGAAGCAAGTCGCTGAATTCCTCTTCGTAGCGGCCTTCGGTATCCGAGCGCGTGGACCACACCACGCGCATGCCCGCTTCTTCGAGAACGCTGACGATGTAGTCGGCTGAGGTTTTTCCTTTTTCACCGAGATGTACGATCAGCTTACGCCTGATCTGCTCGATTTCGGCAGGGGTGTAACGAGGCTTGGCCAATTCCGCAGCCACTTCAAGAATTAATTTCTTCTTGGTGGGAGAGCCACTCTCGAGATTCGGGCTGGGATTGCTTTCGGTCAAGAGGGACCTCGATGTTTGGGCTTGGATGGATCGGCGCTTAGAGTCTCACCGGCTAGCAGGTGGCGGTAGCGCGCGACGTTACGATTGTGTTCCGCGAGAGTTTTCGCGAAAAAATGGCCGCCCTGATCGTTGGCGACAAAATATAGGTACTCGGTTAGCGTTGGTTCCATCGCGGCGCGCAAGGATGCTTCTCCAGGATTTGCGATGGGGCCAGGAGGCAGGCCGGGATGTTCGTACGTGTTGTACAAGGAATCCACGTGCAAGTCCGCGGGACGGACATTTTTAGTGTGGTGACCTTCCAGTTCCAATGCGTACTGCACGGTGGGGTCGCATTGCAGCGGCAGATCTTTGCGAAGGCGATTATAAAAAACTCCGGCGACCATGGGACGTTCTTCCGGCTTAGGAGTTTCGCGTTCAACCAGAGAGGCGAGGGTGACGACTTGATAGAGCGTCAAACCTTGCGGGAAATTAGTGGCTCCGGAAGGATCCAACGATTCCAGTTCAGCACGGAAATTCTGGACCATGCGTTTCACAATCGAATCGCAAGTGGTGCGGCGATTAAATTGATAGGTGGAAGGGAAAAGAAAACCTTCGAGGTTGGGTGAGTTTGGCGCAATATCGGCAATAAGAGCAGAGTTTTTTGCGGCTTCGAGAAAACCTTCGCGCGTGCAGACTCCCACACGATCGAGTTCCGCGGCCATTTCGAACATATTCCAGCCTTCGGGAATCGTTACGGTGCGAACGTAAATTTTGCCTCCGGCAATTTGCCAAAAGACTTCACGCGAATCAAGCGGGCGATCGAAGTAATACTCGCCGGCTTGCAAAGGCTTTCGAAAATGCCACGCGCTGAAAAACTGGAAGGCAAGCTGGCTGCGAATTACGTCATTTTTTCTGAGAATGTGAGCTATGCCCAGACGAGACGTGCCGTGCGGAATGTCCACAAAAATTTTTTCAGGGCGATGGCCGCGATACGGGCGGCTGATTTGCGAATCGAGCCAGCCTGCACCGGCGCCCAGGGCAGCAATAAGAAGCAGAGCGATGAGACCGAGTCGGCGCATTCTGTGTTAGGACCTCTCCACGATGGGAACTGCGGGAGGCTTGACTACTTTTTTGTATGGGAGCTTATGTTCGAGGTAGTCACGCAAGAGAACTGCGGCGGCGACGTCGTCGAGCGGGGCTCGTTTTCGTCGCGAGGAGGAATTCACTTCTGCCATAGTTTGGGCCGCCTCCCAGGTGGTCAGCCGTTCGTCTACGAGTTCCACTTCGATGCCGAGATCTTTCCGCAATCGCGCGGCGAAGAGCGCCGCTTCATCCGCCATGGGGCTTGCTTCACCGCTCATGTGCAAAGGATGGCCCACGAGGATACGCGCAACACTATGCTTCCTGCAAATTTCGCGCAAGCGCCGCAAGTCGTTGCGGCGATTGGTGCGTGTGAGGGTGACGAGAGGCTGCGCGGTGACCCCGAGTTCGTCGGAAAGCGCCAAGCCGATTCTCTTTCGGCCGTAGTCAACCGCCAGGATGCGGCTCGATTCGCCTGTCGAGAGTGCGGACACACCGATATTCCGCGCGCGTTCGAGGTTCGTCATATTCCTCTCATTATACTTGACGAACGGCCAAGCGCGGCACTTCGGGAACGATGCGATCGTGCATATTTCTTTGATCTGGAGGATTGCTTAAACAGTAAAAACGGCGTATGAGCAGATGCCACGCGGATGGCTATAGTTTTTGTTGCGATGTTGTTCGTGACAGGCTCGCTGCTCGCTCAGACGGATCCATGCTTGCGCCGAATTGTCCCAATAAATGTGATGGATGATCGAGGCCAGCTAGTTACCGGACTTACCGAGAATAACTTCATGGGATCGATACACCATCAGCCCGTAAGAATCGTTTCCCTAAGGCCGGATGGAACTGCCCGGCGCGTAGTGATCGTTCTCGACGCTAGTGGCAGCATGACCGATGAAAAGCGTATCTGGCATTTGTATTTAGCGGTTGCACGCGATCTGATCACACCAATTCCGGAGGATACGCTCGTCGGCCTAATGGTCTTCTCGTCGAAAATCGAAGAGAACATTCCTCTAACGACCAGCAAAAAATCCTTGCAAGATGAATTGGCACGTTTAGACCCAGGCGCTAGAGCACTTCCAAAGGGGCTCCGCCAAACGGCACTTTGGGATGCACTGGAAACGGCAGCCTCTGAATTCGACAAGCCTCAAGAAGGAGATACGATCTATGCGATTACAGACGGTGAAGACAATGCTAGCAAAACCAGCGAAAAACCCTTGGGAGAGGAACTGTTGAATCGAGGAATTCGGTTGTTTACTTTCTCCGTGGATCCATCCGCTGGTCCAAAAATACCTGAGGAAGCAAATGGGCCGGCAAGTCTGATGGAGCTAATCCAAGCCACAGGCGGATATGCGGTTCGGCTTCCAAACTATTCACCGGGAGGACCGCCGAGCCTTCTGAATGGCGCGGGAAAGCTAACTCCTGAAGGAGAGCTATTGATGTTGCAATTCAGGCAGATTTTTTCCTTCCAGAGAATCGAAGTTCTATTGCCGAAAGCTCCGGTTAAAACTCAAGATTGGAACCTCAAAGTAACAGGGATGAAGACGAAAGATCTCACCCTCACATATCCACAGAAGCTAGCGGGATGTAGAATCGCAGCGCAGAGCGCCAGTTCCGCTTCATCCAAAACACAATAGAACGATCAGCGATCTCCCAGATCCAGACCGATCGTGAGCTTCCGGATGCGCGAGTCGGGCACAATCGCCAAAGTGTCAGGAATGGCCACATCACCGACTCTACGACGGTATCTGGCTTAAATATTGGGATGGGATAATACCTCCGCGAGAAGCCGATTGTCCCCGGGACAGTCCGTCTTGAAATGCCTCTGCCCCAAAAGGTTGTCATGTCATCCGGCCATCCATTCGCGCTCTCACCCGACGGTCGACAACTTGCATTTCTTGCTGCCGGGCCGGATGGATTGCAACAGGTGTGGATCCGCCCCATGGACTCGCTCGATGCGCGTCCTCTCCTCGGCGCTGCATCGCCAGGAGCGCCTCCATTTTTCTGGTCTCCCGACAGCCGAACCATCGTCTTTGACGGCGGCAGAAAGCTAAAAAAAGTCGCTATCTCTGGCGGCGAGGCAGAATCCTTATGTGATCTGCCTGCCTACGCTGTCGGCGGCTCATGGAACCGCGACGGCGTAATCATTTTCGGGCAATCGCCCGGCGTCATCATGCGGGTTTCGGCGAACGGCGGGTCCGCGTCACCGCTCACGGCTCTCGATTCTTCGCGCGACGAAATCCAGCACGTCCTTCCATTGTTCCTTCCTGACGGGCGGCATTTCATTTACCTGCGCACTTCGAGCAAACCTGAGAACAGCGGCGTCTACATTGGCTCTCTCGATGCCACGCCCCAGGCGCAAGATTCGAAACGGCTACTGGCCACTGCCGCCGGGCTCGCATACGTGCCGTCCTCCGACCCCGGCATAGGGCAGTTGCTCTTTATGCGTGATGGGACGCTCATGGCGCAGCGGTTCGACACCCGCCGCCTGGAACTGGTGGACGAGCCGTTTCCAGTGGCTGAACAGGTCGGGGCCTTTCGAGAGTTCGGTTTCTTCTCTGCGTCGACCAATGGCGTTCTGGCTTACATAGCAGGCAGCAAGGATAGAGGATCTCAACTCATTTGGTTTGATCGGCAAGGAAAGCCCATCGGAACGGGAGTGAAAGGTGTCTACCGCTGCCCGGCACTTTCACCCGATGGAAAGCAAGCCGCCCTTAGCCAAATTGATCCCGGAAACGGGAACTCCGCGCTCTGGCTGGTTAATTTTGTCCGTGGCACGACCACGCGGTTTACGTTCGGCCCATCTATACGGGAAAACCCCATCTGGTCCCCGGACGGAAACCGCATCGTCTACTCGTCTGACGCCACCGGCGCTTTCGATCTTTATCAAAAGCTGGCGAACGGCGCGAGAGATGAGGAGCTGCTGCTGAAGTCAAGCGAGGCGAAACACGCCACGAGTCTATCGCGTGACGGGCGCTTCTTGCTGTATTCATCGGTCGGCTCGAAAGCGAAGAATGCCTTATGGGTGCTCCCTCTCGAGGACGAGAAGGAACCGTTCCCGTTCTTGCAGACTGAGTTCAACGTGGGGGCTGGTTATTTTTCTCCTGATGGTCATTGGGTTGTTTACGACTCTGACGAATCCGGCCGCTATGAGATTTACGTCCGAAGGTTCTCGTCGGACTCCCCGGCGGCAGCCTCAGATACTGGCGGCAAGTGGCAAGTTTCTTATGGCGGGGGCCAGGAGCCTACCAACCCGGTCTTCCAGGCAGGGACGCCCAAACTTCTTTTCCAAGCGCCACAGCAGGCCAGTACCACCGTTGGGGACTATACCGTGGACGGCAAGCGTTTTCTCTTCCTGGCTCCGGTCGAGCAAACGGGGCAGGCTCCGTTCACCGTGGTGCTGAACTGGCAGGCGGGGTTGAAGAAATAACGATTGCGGCGGGGACGAAACTTGGGGCGTACGAAATTGTCGCGATGGTCGGCTTCCCTCCGTCTCCGATCACTTCACGGGTTCCCAGCCTTCTGGCAGCATATCGAATGCCAGCGTGTCACGGTAGGCGTACTGATTGCCTTCCAATACGGCCACTGGCGTTAACATATGCCAGATGCGATCATCGTCAAAGACGTAACACTCACCCGATTCGCGCATCGTGAAGCGATCCATTTCCTGCTTGTCATTGTCGGTTATGACGACTTCGCCACCCTGAGCGCCGCAGCGGCCCACTAGATGCGTGGCGATATACTTTTCCCCGTCTTTATGTAAGCCCGGTGGACTCGTGTCGCACGGCCGGCCAGGCGCAGCGGTGAACCTTATTAGATGAACGTTGACCATATACTTCGTGCCCACCGTCGACAGCGGTAGGTAATGAAGGTGGTGAGCAATCATCTTGCGAACGCCTATGGAACCGGCGATCGCCGGGGGCAGCGGAGCGTACTCTCGCGGCTGGCCGCCGACTGTCGTGTTGTATTTTTTCAGCTGCACATAGGGCGTGCTCTGTTCGCTCAACCAAACCTTTACACCGCCCTCAACAATCTCGGCCCCGACACGATTTAAGGAACGATACCTGTCGCCCCCATCGTAGTATTTGTCCTTTGGAACGGACCAGGCGGCATGGGATAACGCTTCCAGCGAGCGTGCTATGTCTACATCAACCCTGAGCGGCTGACGACTGAACCCGCGCTCGACGAGGTCGCTTCGCGACTTGTCGTTGGTTGCAACCGGAATAAAACTATCTTGACCCATGATTGCTCCTGATAAATGCTCGACGATTGCATGACCAACCAGCAGCGCAAGGGCCATGTGCGCGCGCAAATTATAGCCCACGCAGCCATTGCAGCGGATGCCGACGATTCTGGGCGGGTGGCCGGCAAATAGGAGTAATGACCTGATGACCGCGATCGGGTTGAAGACGCCAGTGGCCCCGGTCGCTTGATTCTATGAATGGCGGGCGACCCACGCAGCTGGAGAAGAACAGGTGCCCGCTCAGGGGCTCGCACGACAATCGATCGCAGACCAAACCGTACAGCCCCTCGAACCCCTTGCCCAGTAAAAAGGCCGCGCTAGGGTAGCCGGCCTCGCTCGCTTTTTTCCCACACGGGCCAGAAGCCGGCCTGTTTCAGCTCCTTGTCGAGGCCGGTCTCCTGGAATAACTGTTCGATCTGAGCGCGTGATTGGCGGGGGCCGATACGCTGCTCGCGATCCGCGAGAGCAAAGGCGCTGATGGCGGCGACTGCCACGCTGCGTTTGAGTTCTTTGAAATCAACTTTGTCGTAGGTGTCAGACGCGGCATGGTAGTTCAGCATGTAATTGGCGGGCTCTTGATTCGCTTCCAGCGTGGGAACACCTTCCAGAATGAAATCGAAGTTGTCGGTATCCATACCGGCGTCGAAGGTGAAATCCAAGGGAGCAAAAGTGTGGAGCGGTTGCAGAGCTTCGCGCACGGCTGATTCGATATCCTTGCGGCCGCCCAGCGAGTATCCAGTGATGCGTCCTACTCCGGAATCGAAAATTACAGCAGCGACCATGCGATCGAGTTCCGCGCGGTGGGCGTGCGCGTATGCGGCCGAACCTAGCATTCCTTGTTCTTCGCCGGTAAAGAAGGCGAAGCGGATCGAGCGGCGAGGGATGGTACCGGACGTGTGGATGACGCGAGCTGCGTCGATGAGCATGGCGACGTTGCAACCGTCATCGAGCGCACCAGTACCCAAATCCCAGGAATCCAGATGCGCGCCGAGCAGCACGAATTCGTCCGGCTCTTCGCGGCCGCGAATTTCTCCAACTACGTTTTCCGATTCCGTGGGACCGCCGATGTGGTTCGGCATATCGAGACGGGCGCGGACTTTTTGTCCGGCGGACAGAAACCTGGCGATGCGCTCAGCGTCTTCGCGCGCCAAGATCGCTTGCGGCAACCTTTCGAGTTCGCCGTTGACGGATACATTGTGGCGATACAGCAGGAGATTGGGACGCGTGGACATCCAAAATATGGCGGCCACGCCAGCTTTCACCGCACGGTCAACAATTTCGTGGTCCACATCGTATTCGGCGATGAGATCTTCCCAGGTGACCAGCAAGTTCGTGTGGACCAGAACGATGGCGCCGCTCGCAAGCGTACCGGCTTTGGCGAAACCGTCGTCGCTGCCGTTTCCGACGTCGACAACGTCCGCCGTGATGCCTCCGACTGGCGTAGCGGGCGACCAGCCAATCGAAACCATGCGAACAGGAATGGGCTCAGGCGACAAAATGTCGATGTGCGAGTTGCCTTCGCTCCAGCTAACCGGGATGATGAACTTTTCGGTGTGCACTTCGTCCACTCCGGCATGCCGCAGCGCTTCTACGGCCCAGCCTGCAGCACGGTCGGCTGCCGGCGATCCGGTTGGGCGGCCGCCGATGGAGTCGCTGAGGTAGCGCAAATTTTCTTCGAGAGGCGAGGGGCCGAGGGCGCTTTGAATCATCGCAGGGGCCAGGTCGTCGCAGGATTTTTCGACCGAGCATGTGCCGGTCCCGGTGGGTACTTGCAGGGGAGACGGCTTCGCTGGGGGAAGCTGAGCTAATATGCCGACCGGGAACAGAGCCAAGACCAGCACGAGTAAAACGATGCCCAGAATTTTATTCACGAACGATTCCTTTCAGGATAAGTGCTGATCGGGACTTGGCGAGCGAAGTTTACCCTAAAAGGCACGGTGAGTAGTACGCTCGCGTGGCCCGTAATCGCGACGCGACCAGTGCCGAGAAGTTTCCTTGCGCGCTTTCACACAATTGAAACAAGATTCGGAACATTTTGCTGCGTGAGAGAAGTTTCTACCTATCAGGAAAATTTCGCTGGATTTAGGCGGTCGAATATCTGTCTCATTTTGAGTCATTTAACCAATGTGGAGAGTGGCACACTACCTGCCGTGGCCGTGCTTCTATCCATGTTTTGGTAGAACGGTTCTCAAGGCAGTTGGATCAGGGCGACCGTCATGAGAACTGCCGTAAGTCCCGTATGCCGTAGTGATAGGAATAAAATCTAACGACTTCACCGGATAGTCCTGGGGGAGCAGACGGGAAGGTCTTAGTGAAAAAGGTACGCGTATTTGAAAAGCCAGCGCAGCAAGAAAAAAAGCAAGAGAACAAGACTAACTTCTTTGTTTTCTGTGAAACCAGCACGGGAGTCGCTCAATTCCGCACGGAATCGACAGCCGATCCTGAGGCCACAGTAGAACGGGTAGCAGGACTACTAGCCATGCAGTGTTTGGTAAGAGGCCAGAACCCGAGCGATTTTCAGGTGCTGGTTCCGGCCGAGACGGCTTTAATGGGTCGGCTGGTATCGCGAGCAGAGCAGCTTCTGCAGGAAGGGCGATCGATCACCTGTCCGGCGTCTTTAAGCCCACGGCAAAAGGAAGTGCTGCATTCAGTGCTCTCGAATCGGGCGAACAAGGAAATCGCTTCCAAGCTGAATATTACGGTGCGCACGGTGAAGTTCCATATTTCGACCTTGCTGAGCAAGTTTGGTGTCGAAAGTCGCACCGAGCTGGCGCGGCGGGCAGCAGGGTTTGCAAGTCCTACAACGCTAGAACTGGAGACTGCGCAGGACGATTCGGGGGAGCAGCAAAGAAATCCGGGGCCACTGGCGGTTGCTCGTAAAGCGCCGATTCCAATGACGAATAAGTCACAGAGCGTCCGATTTCCCGGACGCGCGCTGATGGCCTAGCGGGTCCGGAAGAGTTCTTAGAACTCCGGACCTTTTAACGGCCGAAAGAATAATATTCGAAGCCGAAGGCTTTCATCTCCGCAGGGTTCAGGAAGTTTCTCGCATCAATCAGCAGGGGTCGAGCCATATCGTTGTGAATGCGCTTCCAATCGAGGCGCTGGAATTCGGCCCACTCCGTGGCCAGCACGGCGGCGTCCGCATCCTTGAGCAGTTCGTAAGGATCCTTGGCGAACGATATTTCCGGAAGCAATTTGCGCGTTTTTTCCATGGCTTGAGGATCATATGCGTGTAAACGCGCGCCTTCGGCTAAGAAGCGCTTGGCGGCGTCGACAGCGGGAGAAAAGCGAATATCATCGGTGTTTGGCTTAAAGGCCAATCCGAGAAGCGCAATTTTTTTGCCTTTGAGCACCCAAAGAGCTTTGCGAGCTTTGGCTAGAAGCAGATCGATGCGTTGCTTGTTGACCTGTTCAGCAGCCTTCAGCAAAGTGAAATCGATGCCCACACGTTCGGCCAATCGAACGAAGGCTTGCACGTCTTTGGGCAAACAAAACCCTCCGAAACCAAGTCCGGCTTGCAAAAATTGGGGACCGATTCTGGGATCCATTCCTACCGCGGCGGTAACTTCCTGGACGTCAGCGCCTAGCTGATCGCACATATCCGCGAGCGAATTTGCAAAAGAGATCTTCAGTGCGAGAAAAGAATTCGAGGCGTGCTTGATTAGTTCCGCGCTGTTGACGGTGGTGATGACAAAAGCGGGCGCGGGGGAATCGGGACACTTGCCGTTGTGCGCGGGGCAAGTAAATTTCTTGTTCAGGATGGGCGCGTAAACTTCGCGAAGTTTTTCGGCGGCGGCTTGTTCGTCCACGCCTATAACGATTCGGTCGGGGTGAAGAAAATCGGTGACGGCGGTGCCTTCGCGGAGAAACTCCGGATTGGATGCGACGGTGAAATTCGTGCCGGTTTTACGACTGTAAACAGTGAGCGCGCGTTTTAACTCCTGACCGGTTTGAGCCGGTACGGTGCTTTTTTCCACAACTAATTTGGGACCGCCGCCTTCGGTGGCGATCATGCGGGCCACGTTATCGATAGCGCTTAGATCGGCGTCGCCATTGTCCAATGGCGGAGTTCCGACGCAGATGAAGACGGCTTCGCTGGAACGCACGGCTTCGCCGGCGTTGCTCGTGAAATGCAAGCGCCCTTCGCGGATGTTTTTTTCGACCAGGGAATCCAAGTGCGGCTCGTAAATCGGCAGCTTTCCAGAGCGCAGAGTGACGATTTTGGATTCGTCGTTGTCGGTGCAAGTGACCTGGTGCCCGATTTCCGCGAAGCAAGCTCCAGTTACGAGTCCAACGTATCCACAGCCAATTACCGAAATTCGCAAGATTCAGAACTCCTGATTGGTTAGCTTTTCGTTCTAATTTAAGATAAGTGCAAACTCTCGAGCTTCCCGCGCACAGCCTATCTAAACTAGTGAAACAGCCCTGAAATGAAAAGTCACGATAATATGATGGATTCAATTCGTCTGAGTTACGATCGACACCGTTCTCAGCGGTACAGTCCGACCGGCGATTGAACATTCCGGTCTAGCCCTCGGCATTTTTGCCATACCACATCACTGTTTGCCGTAACCCTTCCTCGAGTGGAATCAGCGGCTTCCAGCCCAGCTCACTCTTGATTTTGCCGGAGTTCAATGCATAACGGCGATCGTGGCCCGGCCTATCCGCCACGTGCGAGATTAAGCTTTCTGGCTTGCCGATGACTTTAAGAAGATCGCGGGCCATGGTGAGATTGTCTTTTACGTCTGCGCCACCAATATTATAGACGTGACCTAAGCGGCCGCGCTCCAATACCGCGAGGATCGCGCGACAGTTGTCTTCGACATGGAGCCAGTTTCTTTGCTGCAAGCCGTCTCCATATATCGGCAAAGGCTGGCCGGCTAATGCGTGGGCAATCATTAGCGGCAGAAATTTTTCCACGAATTGATGCGGGCCATAGTTATTGCAACAGCGCGTGATGAGCGCAGGAAAGCCGTAGGTTCGCACGAAAGAAAGAACCACGAGGTCGGCAGCAGCTTTCGAAGCGGAATAAGGACTGCTGGGGATGAGGGGACAGTTTTCACCAGAGAAAGAACCCGGCGGGATATCGCCGTACACTTCGTCGCTCGAGATGTGAACGAAACGCTCGATTTGTAATTTGCGCGCGGCTTGCAAGAGGACGAAGGTGCCTGTGACATTCGTTCGAATGGCGTCGGCGGGTTGAGAAATGCTGCGATCGACATGGGATTCCGCAGCGAAATGGACTACGGCGTCGCAGCCAGCCATGGCCGATTCGGCGGCAACTGCATCGCAGATGTCGCCTTTTGTAAATTTGTAATTGGGATTACCGGTTACATCGTTGAGATTTGCGAGGTTTCCTGCGTAGGTCAACTTGTCAAAGTTGACGACGGTGTAGCCCTTGTCGAGCGAAAGGGTCAGCCGAATAAAATTCGAGCCAAGGAAGCCCGCGCCACCGGTTACAAAGAGTTTCATCAGGCGTCCTGAGGAACCCGTACGACAGCAGGTAATTCTTCGTCGGAGCGTATCCACAAAAATCCAGCAATGACCAGTAAGGCGGAAAATAAGAAATTTGAGATGGAGAAGGGCCGGCCGCTGACGCGCACAAGAATCAGTTCGAGAAGAAAGGTGGGAACAACCGAGTACAACGCGAGTGAAAAGATGACCATGGCATTCGACTGGGTTCGTCGTTCGGCGGCTAGGCCCAGAATAATGCCCGCCGGGAAAAAAACCAGAAGACAATAGACATCACTGTAACTCTCCAACTCGGAGGGACGGATCCTGCGCAAGAGCCGTGCCAATGCTGCGCCAGGCCCGAGATGATATAAGCGCGTGCTCTTTTTTCCATCGATGTAGAGCGAGAGGTTCGCGCCGTCGTAGGAATAAACGATGTTACGCGGATTGGAGTCATTGAACACGTTCGGAACGTACCACGCCAGGGTGGCGTGTTTCACGGAAAGCGGGCTGCGAAACCAGAAAACGAGGTTTGCTTCTTCCTGCTTAAGAGTTAGATCCGTGAACGAGGGCGAACGCGATATAGAAATAATCTGGCCGGTTCCAATGTGAGGCACAGCCGCACTACAGATTATATGGAGAGCGAACTGATTTGATGTCTGGATATCTCGAACCAAGGCCGGGACGGAGGAACGGGAGGTTAGCCACGATTCGCCGTTGATAGCAAGGGCATCCGTAGATGCCGGAACCGGGTCGGAAGGTGTCCATGAGAGAGCGGGAAGAAATCCGTTGCTATCGTGGAATGGAGCAGCGGCTTTGAAATCATATTGGGCGCGCCAGGACGGGACTTCCCGGCTGGATAACCCGGCTGAAAGGGGAAGGGCGGCAGAATCGGGGATGGCACGGTCCGCAATTTGTAGTTGAGCGATCTCACCCTTCCAAGGGTTCTGGCCTGTAGATTCGTTACCCAACAGTAACAAGGAGTCGGCGTACCAGTTGCTGAGTCGCGTCCGCGTTTGCAACCCGGCGGAAAGCGCAAACCAAGCTAAGAAATAGATAGGGAACACAATGGCAATACGCTTGGGTGTGAGCCATGAACGGAGGGCGGCTTCACACTGGGAGAGAAAGCGTATTACGGACGCGCCTAATAGTTCAAAAAGAAAAAAACCCACAACAGAACCGGTCGTGTTGGTAAATACATCTTCCCAACCTGAGTCTCGCATCGGGATATAGATCTGAGTGATTTCGATTGCGTAGGAAAGAATGGCGCCTGTGCCCAGAACCATCCAAAAGGTAGCCGTCCGAGACATCTTCCGTTCACGCAACTTCTCCGCTAACCCAAACCCCAAGGGAACAAACAACAAGACATTCAGGAAGACATCGAGCGTGCCGCCAAGCTTTGTAGTCGGGCCCAACAAAAATGGGGAGGTATTACCCGGGAGCTTTGCGTGGAAATCGAAGCGGAAAGGAGAAAGCGTAAGAAACAGGATTCCTGCCAGTGCAGCGATAAGGAAACGGTTCGACCAGCTACCGCTTTGCGCTGGTGAACGAAAGGCGGCAGTGTGGATGGGTGTTGGGCTCAGGAGTAAGGATTCCTTTTTGCTCAATCAAAAGTTTAGCATGACCAGGGAGTAGGGGGTCGTTCGCCACAATGTCGCCCGCTAACTTTCAGGGGCTTCGAATTGGAAGTTGTGCCGAAACGAAACACTGCGGCTAAGTAGCTGAGAAAAAGAGGGTAAGCGAGCCTGTACTTTGCCTCGGCCAGTGTCCGTTTGTACTCTAGGACAGGCGAGCCGGCCTGCACTTCGTTGCTTCTTTCGACCAGTAGTTCCGTTCCGGCCGTGGTCCCTACACTGTGCGGGACATGAAATACTCCGAGCAGAACTCCACCAGACAGATTCAGTCACAAAAACTAAAAAGCCGGTCCTGGGGCGCTATGCGCCGCAGACCGCTGCCTACCGTGGCGTTCCTCGCCGCTATCGTGGCGATCGGCGGGCTATCAGGTTGCGTTGGATACACAGGTGCCAAAACAGGCACAGGCAAGGCCGGAGTATTGTCGGGCAATAGCGCAACGGTTGCTTTTGGCAACGTAGGAATGGGCAAGACAGCGACGCAGAGTTTGACGGTGACCAATACGGGAACGGCGGCTGTAAACGTGTCTTCGTCTTCGATCGCAGGTGCAGGTTACACGGTTGCTTCGGGAAGCCCTTCTGGTTCGCTCGGTGTGGGACAAAGCGTAACCGTTCAGATTGCGTTCGCGCCACAAGCGACCGGCAGTGCAACGGGCAGTTTCACGGTTACGAGCGACGCTTCAAATTCACCTCTTACTGTCGCGTTGACGGGCGCGGGAACGCAGCCGGGCCTGGCGAGTACGCCGGCATCCGTGAGTTTTGGAAATGTGGTGGTAGGCGCGACCGGATCCGTGTCAGTAAACCTGTCTAATACTGGATCAGCGAGCGTCACGATTACCCAAGCGAGTGTGACCGGCACGGGATTTACGATCGTTGGATCGCCGACCGGGCAGACGATTCAGCCAGGCCAAAGCTTGAGTTTCACGGCCCAGTTCTTGCCCACCTCTGTCGGGAATGCAACTGGAAGCATTTCAGTAGTTAGCAATGCGCCAAATTCTCCGATGATGATTGCGTTGACTGGGGCAGGGACGCAAGCGGGCTTGGCGAGTACGCCACCGTCTGTGAGCTTCGGAAACGTGGCTGTCGGGACTAGCGGGTCTGCATCCGTGAGTTTGTCTAACAGCGGATCAGCAAGCGTGACCATCAGCCAAGCGAGCGTGACCGGCACAGGCTTTACCATGGTCGGATCGCCGACCGGGCAGACGATTCAGCCAGGACAAAGCATCAGTTTTACCGCAAAGTTCTCGCCAACCTCGGCTGGGAATGCAACCGGAACGATTTCTGTAGCTAGCAATGCGCCAAATTCTCTGATGACCATCCCTTTAACCGGAGCAGGAACGCAGTCGGGACTGGCGAGTACACCGGCATCTGTAAGTTTCGGAAAGGTGGTTGTTGGAGCAAGCGGATCGGCATCGGTGAACTTATCTAATACTGGATCAGCGAGTGTCACAATTAGCCAGGCCAGCGTCACTGGGACGGGATTTAGTATGCTTGGATCTCCGGCGGGACAGACGATTCAACCGGGTCAAAGCTTCAGTTTCACGGCACAGTTCTCGCCCACCTCTGTTGGGAATGCAACCGGAAGCATTTCGGTGGCTAGCAATGCGCCAAATTCTCCGATGACGATCGCGCTGACCGGCTCCGGGACCGTACCGGGATTAGGAGTTTCCCCTGCGGCGGTCAACTTCAAAGGAGTAGTTGTGGGCAACAGCGCGACGGCTACGTTAAATCTGTCGAATACCGGATCGGCGGCCGTGACGATTTCTCAGGCGAGCGTGACCGGAACAGGTTTCACGATAAGCGGATTGGCTGCGGGCCTGACAATCCAACCGGGACAAAATTCAAGTTTCGCGGCACAGTTTCAGCCGACATCGACGGGAAGCGCGAGCGGGAGTATCTCAATCTCAAGCAACTCGCCCAATTCTCCGATGACTATTGCTCTAACCGGAACAGGAACCCAACCTGAAATTGGCGCGATCCCATCGAGCGCACCTTTCGGAAATGTAACGGTGGGAAACACTAATTCCCAGACGATTACACTGACCAACGGCGGAACGGCGAACCTGAAAATTTCGCAAGGAAGTGTTTCGGGCAATGGTTTCAAGATTACCGGACTCAGCACTCCTCTGACGCTTACGCCGGGCAGCAATGCGACGTTCAACGCCGTGTTTACGCCTACGGGGGCTGGAAAGGTTACCGGGTCCATATCGTTAGCGAATGACGCGCCAAGTTCGCCCTATACGATCGCCCTAAGCGGAACGGGCGTAGCCGGAACCCAGCTGTTGAGCTTCAATGTGCCGAGCCTGAGTTTCGGGAACGTAAACGTGGGGAGTAACACGAGTCTGCCGGCGACTTTGGCGAATACAGGCAACTCCAACGTGACCATCTCCTCGGCAAACACGACAGGCGCGGGCTTCACGGTAAGCGGGGTGTCGTCGGGAGAGAGTTTGAGCCCGAACCAATCGATTCCGGTTACGGTTCAATTTGCGCCGAGCGCAGCGGGAGCAGTCAACGGAAATCTGACGATAGTGAGTAACGCCACGAATTCTCCAACCTCGATCAGTTTATCCGGGACTGGGACTCAGCAGACGCAGACGGTGGCGCTGGGATGGACCGCCAGCAAATCCAGTGTGATTGGATACAACGTTTACCGTGGAACGGTAACAGGAGGTCCTTACTCCTCGAAGCTAACTTCTTCCCCGGTGGCGGCAACACAATTCACGGATACGACAGTGCAATCCGGGCAGACTTACTACTATGTGGTCACGTCGGTTGATTCGAACGACGTCGAGAGCGTTGACTCCGGGCAGGCTAGTGCATCGATTCCTTAGATTAAGGGTGAATAACGAGGTCGAGAGAAACGATAAGAATGTAGTGCAGGGAATGTCCATCGTCCACTAAGGACGAAATGAGTTTGTTTTTAGCGGACAGGAGTACCCCCTGTCCTCCCCCGTGTACCCCTGGCCAGTAGTTTCCGGCAAGTTCCTTCCCGCAGAATGCCCCTTCATATGACTGGTGTCTTCAAATCAAAGGAAGCGAAATCGACGGCAATTCCGCGGATCCTGATGGCTCGCTCGGCAACGGTCGCGAGGTTATTTTGCGCGATTGTGGCGTTCCTAGGATTGTTCAGCACTTCCGGTTGCGTGGGTTACGCGGGAAGCCCAAACGCCGCGAATACGAAGGGGAACCTCATCGTTACTCCGAACGCTATCCAGTTCGGAAGTGTTGGAGTCGGGTCAAGTGCGAATCAGACAGCGATTGTAAGTAACCACGGCACCAAGGAGTTAACGATCACGAATATTTCTGCAAATGGTTCGGATTTTAAGATCTCGGGTTTTGAGATCTCGGGTTTTTCAGGGCAAATGATATTGGCGCCAGGGCACACCATAAAACTTACGGTCACCTTCACGCCGAAGTCCGCTGGTGAGGTCACCGGAAACATTTCGATTACGACTGCTAGCAAACCTGCGGACGCCATGGCTACTCTGAGCGGGACAGGAGCAAACAGCAGGTTAACTATGTCGCCATCCTCCGTGAATTTCGGAAACGTGAGTGTAGGCAGTCCAACTACTCAGACGATGAAGTTGACGGATGAAAGCACGGGGAGCGTGTTGATTATTTCGAAGAGCGTAACCGGCGCGGATTTTGGCATTTCCGGGCTTAGCACGCCACAAACGCTGACTCCCCACCAATCCTTGATTTTTACTGTGAAGTTCGATCCCAAAACAGCCGGCAACGCGACGGGGAAAATTTCAGTAGTAGCGAGTGGCGGTGCGGAAACGATCGATCTTAGCGGCGTAGGCGTTTCCTCCAGCGTGGGCCTAAGTGCGAGCGCGACCAGTATCACGTTCGGGAACGTAAAGGTGGGAAGCACGGTTACCCAAACAGTGACCTTGAAGAGCACGGGAAACTCGAGCGTGGACATCTCGAATGTTTCTGTTAACGGGAACGGCTATACGTTCAGCGGAGTAGCGCCGAATACGGTGCTGGATCCGGGCCAGAGCGCAGTGCTGAGCGTCAGTTTTGACCCGAAAGCGACGGGGAGTCAGCCGGGAACGGTGACGATTTCCAGCGACGCTCCAAACCCGAAAATGAACATCGTGCTCTCCGGTGCTGGAACATCCAGCCAGCAACCATCTGTGGAGCTGAAGTGGGACCAGAGCTCGTCTTCGCAAATTGTCGGATATTACGTTTATCGAAGTTTGAAACCGGGCAATACCTATTCGAAGCTGAATTCACAACCGGACTCTGGAACGAGTTACACGGACAACACCGTGGCGAGTGGCCAATCGTACGTTTACGTTGTGACATCTGTTAATTCCAGCGGAGTTCAAAGCGCTTACTCAACCCCGATTGGCGTGAATATTCCGGCAAACTAACAGGCAGAAGTTCTGTTGACTTGCAATCAGTCGCGTCCATGTCTGCTGCCGCACACGCGTTGAGTTTGCAACATACTACGGCTATTACCTGCCGACTAACCAATTCTCTTTTAACAAGGCCAAAGCCCTCGGGTGGACCGCTATCTCCGCCACCGAGAATTTCGCATCCGGCACTTCCGCAACCGCCTCAGTCAACAGCACCGAACTGAATAGCTCAGCCACCAACACTGGCGATTTTCAGAATAATGCCCAAATTGAAAAAACTGGATTCGTAAACAGCAAGAATGGAACGGTAACAATTACCGTGCCCTATTCGTTAGACATAGCGATGACCAACAGCTCTTCCGGGCCCTGCTGCTACAGTGCGGTCGATCAGATCGCCATAGAGCTGTTCAACGCTGCGGGAAATTAGCGGAAGGGGCGTCGAGGCACAGTACGTCGATTCATACGGCGCCGTCCCCGATTACAGCAAAAACGGCGTCCTCACATTAACAGTTAACGATCTCTCTGGGGGCAAGCATTGGTTTGATGTTCCGGCAGACAGCTAAACAATTTTCGTTCCCGAGCCCAGCGCCCTGCCCATGCTTTGCGCCGGCCTACTCGGCTTGGCCGCTTTGTCCGCGCGTAGGCGTGTGCATAGAAATCGCTTTGCTCTGCAGCCCAGACGTAACTAGGCCTCTTGAGAGTTCAGGGTTCACGGAGAATCTTCAACATCCGCCGAAGCGGCTCGGCGGCACCCCACAGCAACTGATCCCCAACAGTAAAAGCCCCCAGAAATTCCGCTCCGAGTTTCAATTTATGAAGGCGGCCGACCGGCACATTCATGGTGCCGGAAACGGCCGCGGGAGTGAGGCAACGCGTGGTTGATTCCTTGTCGTTAGGAATCAATCGTACCCAGGGATTACTGTTCACCAAAATCTGTTCGATATCGCGGAGTGGCACGTCTTTTGTGAGCTTGATGCACAGACCCTGGCTGTGGCAGCGCATGGTTCCGACGCGCACGCAGATACCATCGACGGGCACCTGCGGTTGCAAGCCCATGATTTTGTTGGTTTCCGCCATGCCCTTCCACTCTTCGCGGGTTTGCCCACCGGGCATTTCGCGATCGACCCACGGAATCAAACTAGCCGCCAGAGGCGCGCCAAATTCTTGCGTGGGCAAGTTCGAGGCACGTTGGGCTTCCGTCATTAAGCGATCAACTTCCAAGGCATTTTCAGAAGGGGTGGCGCGATTTGGTGCGGTGAGAAACTCCATCTGCTTTACGAGTTCCAACATTTTAGCGGCGCCGGCACCGGAAGCGGCCTGATAAGTCATGGTGCTGACCCATTCGACGAGGCGGGCTTTGAGAAGGCCGCTGATGGCCATCAACATTAAACTAACGGTGCAATTTCCGCCTGCGAAGGTGCGGAGGCCGCGGGCCAGACCGTCTTGGATTACGTCTGCGTTTACAGGATCGAGGACGATCACGGCTTCGTCGTTCATACGCAGGGTGGAAGCGGCATCAATCCAAAAACCTTTCCAACCGCTATTGCGCAAAGGGCCATAAATTGCAGCGGTGTACTCGCCGCCCTGGCAACTGATCAGAATGTCGCAAGCAGCAAGTTCACGGAGATCTTTCGCGTCTTTGAGCGACCGAGTGCTGGATTCTTTGGGGGCGGCGCCTGCGATGTTGGATGTGGAGAAAAAGACGGGCTCGAGACCGGCGAAATCGTTTTCTTCACGCATTCTCTGCATGAGGACGCTGCCGACCATGCCTCGCCATCCGATAAATCCTACGCGTGGTGTCGCTACATCGAGTCGCACAGTATGTTTGATTATGCCATCGGACACGGGATTTTCGCGGGGAGTGCTAATGAATTCGCTCGTCGAGTTGGAGCTCCCGATGGACAGTGGCAAGCGCTGCCTTGACGTCTTGCTGGGCTACCACAAAGCAGATATTAGCCCCCGAAGAAGGTTGAGCTAGTGCAAAGAGTTTTAAGGTGTCGCGGTCGAGCGCGGCGGTTAAACGACCAACGATATCGCCGGCATCGCGCAGATTTCGCCCGACCAAAGTGACGATCGCGACCGACGGGTTGAGGATAATGTGTTTCACTTTTTCGCGCTCTACATCGTGCGCGAATTCGCGACGCAGGGCTTCGACTGTTGACTCGGCGTGATCGGATGAAACAACTATGCAGACCGCATTTTTCGAAGAAGACGATTGCGGCAAGAGACGCACTTGAACCGGAATGGCCGCTACGGTCGCAAGCGTTCGACGCAAAATGTCGGGCGTTTCTAAAACGCTGGAAGCACGGACTGTGATCAAGGCGGAATCGCAAATGACCGTGGCTGCTTTTACGCCCGCTGCGTTCGAAGAACCGCCCGCCGTAATTTTTGTTCCCGGTCGATCGGGAGCAAATGTATTGCGTATTGAAAGTGGGATTCCACGTTGCATCAGTGCGTGCAGAGTTTTCGGATGCAGAACTTTGGCTCCCAACTTTGCGAGATCAGAAGCTTCACGGTAGGACATTTCAAGTATGGAAGACGCGGAAGGGACCAGGTGGGGATCGGTGGTGAGTATGCCGTCGACGTCGGTCCACAAGGTGACTTCGTTTGCATTAAGGGCTGCGCCAACAATGGAGCTGGAATAATCGGAACTGTTGCGGCCTAGAGTTGTTGGTACTCCGTCGGCTGTGGCAGCGATGAAGCCGGTGACCACTGGGATGATTCCCTGCGTCAAGAGCGGGCGTAAACGAGCTTCGCAGCGGTCACGCGTGAGGTCCACGTACGGCTCAGCGGAGCCATGGCAAGAATCTGTGACGATTAGTTCAGTAGCATCGATCGCCTGGCTGCGCAAGCCTCGCTCTTCCAGTGCGGCAGCGACGAGAGGAGCTGAGAGGCGTTCACCGAAACCGGAAATCGAATCTCGCGCACGCAAGGTCAATTTCTGCTGTAAGAGGATTTCCTGGCAGAGGTTGCCGGCCTGTTGAATTAGCTCATGGATTTTGCGGGCGATGCTTTGTCGCCTATCGGCTGAGTGGATTAACGCATTTGCAGCAGATTCGTGCCGCTGGAGCAATTCTTGAAAAATCGCTCTGACGCGGTGTTGATCGCCGGTCTCGGATTGGGTTGCGGCTTCGATCAACAAATCTGTAACGCCGCGCATCGCAGAGACAACCACTACAATATCACTCTCCGATGCGGCGGCTTTAATGATGTCGGCAACTTTCGCGATGCAGGATGCGTCATTGACGGAGCTACCGCCAAACTTCATGACTTGTAGCGCCCTGTGCGCGTTCGTCCGAGGGTGATCGGGAACCAAGTGGGGTTGCAAGACACGCGCAGGATAACGGTCGGAGGTAGCCACAGAGACTTTCACTCGTTCGACACGATCTCTTAACGGATTTGTCATATGCGCGGTTGGCGCGCCATCGAAAGAGCTTGGACGCGACTTTGTTGTGAATACCAGGCGGCCCGCTTTCGACGGGAGCGAACGCAGGCGCGAATCAAATCTGGTTTATCCCAAGGAACATCGTGATAGGCCGCTTGCAAAAAAGGGCTGGCCGGATCTCTGATCCATTCTTGCGGAAAGAGCGCAATGGTGTTTTCCTCGGTGACTTTTGCAGATAGTGAAATTGACTGCCCGCATATGGCTGAGAAAAGAGCTGCAGGGATGTCTCGCCCGCAGCCTAGTGTGAGATGCGAGACTTGCGTCAGTCGCGGATTAATCTCGATAAGGTAAGCGTTTCCGGTTTGCGTCTCAAGCATGAAATCGAAGCCGTGCAAACCGGAAAGGTTCAAGCGACGCGCCATTTTTTCCGCGGCGGCGGACATTTCGGGGTTATCGATCAAGCGAAGAACGCTCGCCGGTCCGGACGAAACAGTTTTATTGATTACCTCAAAATGGAGACTGGCCAGCACCTCACCTTTCCAGCAAACGACCGAGGTGGTAGCTTCACGTCCCGCCACAAACGCTTGCGCATTCACGACAGAACGGCGACGAAGGAGCGAGGGCCAGACAAGAGTTCGGTCTTGATCGACCAAGGCTCGCTTGACAGCGCGCGCCAGAAGAGGAGGAGCTTGCAAAGACCGTAAGGCACGTTTAGCGTCGTCGAAACTACGGACAATTCTGACGCCGTCACCACCGGAAGTGCCGTCTGCTTTCAAGACCATTGGGAGATCTGTTTGAGCGATCCATCTTTTCAGATCGGTGTGGTCGCCAATTATTTCGGTCTTTGGAACGCGGACGCCTTGCTCCTGAGCCAGTTGAATAAATTTGGTTCTGGCGTACAAGACGGGGAAATTTTCCGAGGCTCCGAGGGAACGCTCGATCAGCGCGCAAATCAGTTTGCCTGCGTCGCCCTTGCAGCGTTCCTGGTCATATAGCAGGTGCAAGTGCTGAGTGGCGCGATCGTCTCCTGGAACAATTAAATCGGGCTTTGCGGCGGAAATTGCATCTGCAAATGACGTTAAAGGATCAAGGCCGCGGTAACTGTATGTTTGGCGTATTGCGTCGGTGTTGGCGAGCGGATGTTTAGAAGGGCAAACGGCGTCGATTACAAAACCGGCGTTTGCGAGAGCAACGGCCAACCGAGCGGTTGGAATCCAGCGCGTCGTTGTAGCAATGAGGACCGTTGGTTTCACCGAGCTACATCCTCCCAGATTCTTTAGAACCCCTATCGAGCTACATCGATGCTGCCGCGGGCGCTGATATTCGAAAATGGTACGACGGTTTTAAAACGCAATCTACCAACCAAACCGGCCCTTCTGGGGATGACTCCTTTCAATGCCAACTTCATTGAAAACAGGCTAGTTACACCGACATTGGGCATTTTTGAGGGGTACTAGCAAGCGCTAGGCCGAAATACTTTCTCTTTGTGGCAAATTCATTCCTAGAAACCTCCTCTGCCGACAGGTTGGTGAGCGTGGCGGCGTAAGGCTAGAACGCCATGTTAGACTTCCCGGTGACGAAGACCTATCGTTTTATCTAGTTGCTCGATTTCCAGAATCTGCCCGGAGATAATTGCTGATGTCGCCGCCGACATTTCCTGTCCCTAAGGTTTTGTTTACCCCTGAATTTGTGCAAGACCCCTATCCGACATACCGGAAGCTGCTGGAGGAAGGGCCGCTGCACTACGTGGAAGTAAGCGGCGGCATGTGGGCGGTGTGGGCAGTGTTCGGCTACGCGGAATGCTTTGCAGCAACGCGCGATGCACGACTTTCAGTTAAGCGCACGGGAAGACTTTTGTTGACCTTGCCCCAGGAACAACAGACGGAGTTTCAAGAGTTAGTCCGGATGATGGGGATGTGGATGATTTTCATGGATGCGCCGGAGCACACACGGTTGCGAAAACTGATGAACAAAGGATTTTCACCGGCGGTGGTGGAGTCGCTTCGTCCAAAAATTGAAGCCGTAGTGGATCGGATGCTGGAGCCGCTCGCTCACGGCAGCGAAGCGGATCTGATGGCGGCGGTTGCCAACCCGATGCCAGTGCAGGTAATTGCGCGAATGTTGGGAGTGCCGGAAACGATGTACGCGCATTTCATGGAATGGTCAGAGGCCATCGCGAATTTCATGGGGAATCCTGATCGCACGGCAAATCACGCGCGTGTGGCGCAGGAAGCCGTGTTAGCGCTCACTGATTTTTTCCGACAAGCGGTGGCCGAGAGACGGCGGAATAAAGGGGACGACCTGATCAGCCTGCTGATTGATATTGAGGCCGACGGAGAAACCTTAAGCGAAGAGGAGCTCTACGCGCAATGCTTAATGCTACTTTTTGCCGGGCATGAAACGACGCGAAATCTGGTCGGGAATGGAATGTGGGCGTTACTGCACAATGCGGAGCAGACCCGGGAGCTGCGGGAAACCCCCGAAATAATCCGCACCGCGGTAGAAGAGTTATTGCGATTCGAAAGTCCTATTCAGTACACGGCGCGAATCGTGAAGGACGAAGCGGAGATTTGCGGGACCCGGCTGCGGCGTGGGCAAACGATTCTATGTATGTTGGGAGCGGCAAACCGGGACGCGCAACAGTTCAAAGAGCCCGACCAGTTGAATCTGAAACGAGTGAACAATCAGCATCTGGCATTTGGCGCGGGCGCACATTTCTGCGTCGGGAATCAACTGGCCCGGCTGGAAGGACAAGCCGCAATTTTGCGGATGGTGCGGCGGTTTCCGGAGATGAGACTGACGAAGCAGCGGCCAGCTTGGGCTCCAAATTTTGGATTCAGGGGATTGAAGACACTTCCGGTAGCTCTGTAATTTGTGGTTGCGTAAATGCTCGCGCCTCCAGGAAAGCTTGAGGCGAAAGCCGCCGGAATTCTCGCAATCTATTCATGCATCAGGGCTGCCAGCAGGCTTGCGGTTTTTGTCCGATTTTTCCATCCATAAAAACACGGGCAAGAGAATGAGCAACGCGATGAGGAAGAAAACAAACCCACCTTGCCTGTGAAGCCTTCCGTACAAGAAGCCAGGGTCGACATAGACACTCAGTAATGTGAGGGTGGTGATCCGGATACCATTTTTCACGACAGATAAGAGTAGGCCTAAAATCACAAAAACGAATTTTTTCCAGGCCGTACGAAGGTACAAATGAGCCGCAAGAAGACACGTGATAAAGAGCGCGATGCTGGAACGAATGCTGCTGCATTCCTTGGCCACCTCGATGGTGACACCGGGTACGGAAAGCAGGAATCCGTGCCGGGAGACAGGCGTGCCTACCAATTGGAAAATGAGATAGGAAATTTCGGTGGAACCTGACTGCAGAGCATAAACGGCGCGATCCAAAATTACATCTGGCAGCGGAACCATTAAAAGGAGAAACAGCAGCGGAAAAGCAGCTGCACGCAGAGCAGCAAAACCATAACAAAGCAGAAATCCTGCTATCCAGACCAGGACCACGCACAGAGTTTCCAGGCAGAGCCGCCAATTCCCTTCCTGCGGGATCGAACTTCTATTAACCAGCCAGTCGAGAAGTATGCCCAGCAGCGCCAGGCTGGCTCCGGGGACTATGCTTGCGCGAGTGACGGAAAATATTCTTTGCCTTTCCAAATAGAGCAGGAAAAACGAGATTATAGGAATGAGAACGATGTGCGAACTGGAGTCGCTGCTGGCAAGCGAGTACCGAATCACAGCGCCGAGTGTTTTATAAAAGGCCAGGCTGGAAATAACGATAAAGGCGACAAACATCGCGTGCCTTCTGGAATTCCCGGCAAGCGCACGCGTGGCAGTAGTGGACGTCACCATGAGGCTCTAAGATAGTTATTCTATCCGGTCTCGGTTTCTGCGAAGCGAACTTAGAAATGGGTGTTGCCAAAAGGAACTCGCAGAACAAGTGCGATCACATTTGATGTAGAAGGCTCCAACTTAGAGTTACTTCGTTCGTTTTAGGGCGGCTATTAATTGGACGGGCTGGAACTCGACTATCGTTTTGCCTGCGCCGCGTCCCGGGTAGCACGGGCGCCTTTCTTGACGCGGTCCATCGGTTCGGTGATGCTTGGCATATGTGCTGTGATCCAGACGACAGCCCGGTTCACAAGAGAAAGCGGAAAAATGACCGGGCGCAGCAAATCGACGAAGAGCACGACGCGATAGGAATCAGAGTCGTTCCAAGCTTCGTGTAGGTGACTATCGTCGAAGACCAAACTCTTTCCTTCTTCCCAACTCCGCACGTCCCGGCCGACACGAATTCTGCAACTGCCCTTCGGCCCCGGAATAATCAATCCAAGATGGTAGCGCAGCATTCCTTTCCACATTCCGCGATGCTCGGGGATGTGTTTTTTGGGCGCGAGAATAGAAAACATCGCCGTCTTCATCCCCGGAATACGCTTTAGGATCCGCACGGTCTCAGGACATCGCGCGCAATTCTCCTCAGCCTCGACGCCATAGCCGTAAAGAAAAAAAGTCTTCCACTGATCACCTTGCGTAAGAGGTTTCTGTTTTTCGGAAAGGTCCTGGAAATTAGGAATCTCTTCGCGCCGTACAAGAAGAGCGTCCAATTCCTTGCGAATGGCCATCCAGTCCGCTTCTACGGCGCGCACCCAGGGATAGGAATCGGGGTCGAAAAACGTGACTCTTGCCGTGGGAAAGAACAGAACTCCCTCTACTAAATCTCGCAACATTGGCTCGCCTCACACCCAATGACGTAAAAAGGCGTGTATATCGGGGCCCTGAAAAGCTGTTGAGAGGCACGTTATCAAATTCCGGATATAATGTCTCTCTTTAAAATTTGCGAGTGTGGAAATGGACCAGAGTAATTCTTCCATTCGAAATATTTCCGATACAGCGCGCTGGGTTGCTTATTTCCGCGCGCGTGAAACGCAACGGCCGGATGCATTGTTCCGCGATCCGTTCGCCGAACGGCTGGCCGGAGAGCGTGGGTTTCAGATCGCGAACACGCTGGCGCAGGGAAACAAACACGAGTGGGCGTGGGTGGCGCGCACATACTTGTTCGATCAGTTTATTTCCCGAGAAATTAATGAGGGCACAGACTTAGTGCTGAATCTCGCAGCAGGTCTGGACGCGCGGCCGTATCGCATGGACCTTCCTTCCGCGTTGCAATGGGTAGAAGTGGATTTTCCGGAAGTCGTCTCTTACAAAGAAGAGGTTCTCGGCAACGAAAAGCCAAAATGTGGACTTGAAAGGATCAGTCTTGATTTATCGGATATGGCGGAGCGCCGCGCGTTATTCGAACAGCTTAACGGCCGCGCGAAAAAAATTACAGTTGTGAGCGAAGGCTTGCTCATTTATTTTTGTGCGGAGGAGGTTGCATCTTTAGCACGCGATCTCACGGTCGGAGATCACTTTCAGAGCTGGGTCATCGATCTCGCTTCGCCGGGCCAGCTCAAATTAATGCAACGGTCAACGGGAAAACAACTTAGCGAAGCGAATGCCGCATTCAAGTTCGGACCTCCGGAAGGCGCGAATTTTTTCGTAGCCTGCGGGTGGAAGCCGACGGACACTCAGGGATTCTTGAAAACTGCGGCGCAGTTGGGTCGGGCACCACAAGAGTTACTTTCGCTATTGCCAGAGCCGAAAGGGCCACTGGGGAATTATCCGTGGACCGGTGTTTGCCTGCTAAAACGCGGCTAAACTGCCGATATTCAAACGATTGTCCACTCGTTTGTCACATATAAGGCAAAGGATTTCTCATATATTAAGCGATTAGCGAGGAATCGAGTTTCTGCCTCAGGCGATATCTTGTAAGTCCTTTAAATACAGCGGGGAGCATGCTTCGTTTTTGAACGACGACGGTTAACTATGGCCGAATAATTGCCGAAAGATAAGAACCTACATGTGTAAACACAGTCAAACCGTATGCCGCTATGCCATTTCGGTGCTAGTTGCCGCAATCTTCCTGTTACTTGCTCTCTTTCCTGAACCTACACATGCGCAAGTAAGCGTGACGATGGAGCGGAACGATTTGTCGCGCACCGGCGCAAATCTTAACGAGACCACGCTAAACACATCGAACGTAAACGTGAACCAGTTTGGGAAGCTTTACAGTTACACCATCGACGGGTCGGTCTTCGCGCAGCCATTATATGTCCCCAGTGTAGTGATACCAAACCAGGGAACGTACAATGTAGTGTACGTCGCTACGATGAACGACGTGATTTATGCGCTTGACGCGGACAGCAACGCCGTCAACGGCGGCGTGTTGTGGAAAGTGGATTTGCGAAACCCAGCGGCGGGCGTAACGGCCATTCCGATCGCTAACATCGTCGGTTCTAACAGCCTAAACATCGTGGGCACGGTAGGAATCGAAAGCACGCCCGTGATCGATTTGACTTCGAACACGATTTACCTGGTTGCGAGAACCATGGAAGTTTCCGGATCCACAACGAACTACGTCGCGCGTTTGCATGCCCTGGATATAACGACCGGAAGCGAAAAATTTGGCGGGCCCGTAGTGATACAGGGTTCCGTCCCTGGTACCGGGCAAGGCAGCTCCGGAGGCACGCTGACACTTAGCACGTTCTTCCAAAACCAAAGATCAAGTCTCGCGCTGGTGAATGGCTTGGTTGTGTTCGCCTTCGCTTCGCACGAGGATCAATATGATTGGCACGGGTGGGTTTTGTCCTACAACGCTACTACGCTACAGCAAACCGGCATTTATTGTTCCACCCCGAATGGACAAAATGGCGGGATGTGGATGTCCGGCCGCGCGCCGGTAGTGGATTCGAGCGGAAATCTTTATTACGCGACCGGCAATGGCGACTGGGACGGGGTCTCCAGCTTTGGAGATAGCATCGTCAAGTTGAGCACGTCAGGCGGTGTTTTGACGCAAACAGATTACTTCACTCCTGACAATTATGCGACGCTTCAAGCCGACGATTTAGATTTGGGTTCTTCGGGGCCGCTGCTGATTCCAGGCACGAGTTTCCTGATTACTGCCGGAAAAACATCCGAATTTTTCTTGCTGCAAAGTACGAATCTGGGGCACGAGGCCAGCGGGAATAGCACAACCCTTCAAGATTTTTCCTTATCCGGATCGATCAAAGGCGGGCCCGTTTTCTGGAATAGAACAAGCGGAGCGGGACCGACCCTCTATATTTGGCCTGCCGATCCCAATGCTCTTCAAGCGTTGCAATTTACGAATTCCCAGTTTAATACCACACCGCTTTCTGAGAGCACGATTCTAAATCCGACTGGGTTCACAGACGGGACACTGAGTCTGTCGGCCAATGGCAGCACGGCTGGTACGGGCGTCGTGTGGGCTTCAACCGGAGTTGCAGACGGAACTCACGGAACTGTAGCAGGAGTTTTGCGCGCATTCGATGCTAACAACTTGACGACCGAACTGTGGGACTCTCAAATGAACGATGCGAGAGATGACGTCGGTTTGTGGGCAAAGTTCAGTCCTGCAACGGTCGCCAACGGGAAAGTTTATCTAGCTTCATTTTCTAATCTGCTAAACGTCTTTGGCCTGGAGTCTTTCGGATTGTCTGCAACGCCGCAAACCCAGACGGTGGCTGCGGGGAGCAACACGACATTTACGGTTTCCACTTCGGCGTTCAACAGCTTTAGCGGAAATATAAGCTTGAGTGTTACGGGACTTCCCGCCGGCGTTACCGCGTCTTTCAGTCCGTCGTCGGTTGCGGCTGGCTCTAGTTCGACACTTACGATAACTCCAGCGACAAACACTCTGACCGGCGATTACACGTTCGATGTCGTGGGCACGAGTGGTTCGCTGACAAACACGATTGCTGTAACTGTGAATGTAACGGGCGGGGCTTCTTTCGCATTGTCAGCCACTCCCAGCTCTCAAACGGTGAGTCCGGGTGGAGAAGATACACCGTATGTCGTCAACCTGACGGTCGTTAGTGGATTTACAGCCGCAGTCAACTTGACTGTGAGCGGCTTGCCGGCTAATGCTACGGGAAGTTTCAGTCCGACCTCCGTTAGCGCGGGAGGGAGTTCGACGCTTACAATCACCGCGGCGAGCAACACTCCCACGGGCGCCTTCACTTTCACCATCACCGGCACCAGCGGTTCACTCACCAATACGACTACAGCTATCCTAGACGTCGCATCCGCGACCGGCTCGAGCAATGTGATTGGTATCGACTTCGTGGGAGAGGACGTGGCTATGGCCTCCACCGAAGTAGCCGGAGTAGTGGCCGAACCAAATTGGAACGACGCAAGCGGTGCCGCGAGTACCACCCCGCTCAATCTTGTCAACGCAGGGGGCGCGTCAACAACGGCGACCGTGACGTGGAGTTCGAATAACGTTTGGGAGACTCCAATCACAGACCAGCCTGGGAATGCACGGATGATGAAGGGATACCTCGATACCGGCAGCAGCACCACCACGACAGTAACTGTAGCCGGCTTGCCGACTAGCGCAGGCGGCTACCAAGTGTATGTCTATGCAGACGGAGACAACGGCAGCGCTACTCGGACGGGTATCTACACGATTAGCGGCACTGGAATCACGACAACCACAATCGATTTGACTGATGCGGCGAATACAAATTTCAATGGGACGTTCACACTAGCAAATAATTCGGCGGGCAATTACGTTGTGTTTACTATTAACGCCGCGGGTTTCACTCTCTCAGCGACAGGTGGCGCGGCGAGTGACGGCTTCCCGCGAGCCCCGATCAATGGCATTCAAATCGTACCGTTGACACCGACTCCTTCGTTCACGGTTTCAGCTACACCAAATTCACAAACAGTGAATCCCGGCGGCGGCACTTCCTATTCCGTGAACACCAGCGCCGTGAATGGTTTCACGGGCTCGATAGGGTTGAGTGTGAGCGGGCTGCCGGCCAACGCGACCGGGACATTCAGCCCGACTCCGGTGAACGTGGGCAGCAGTTCGACACTGACAATTACTACGGCAAGCAACACACCGCCGGGCAGCTACGCTTTGACCGTCACTGGAACGAGCGGCTCGCTTACCAGCACCACGAGCGTTACTCTTAATGTTACTGGACCGGCATCGTTCGCGCTATCAGCTACTCCGAGTTCACAAACTGTGAATCCTGGCGGAGGCACTTCCTATTCCGTGAGCACCAGCGCCGTAAACGGCTTTACCGGCACTATCAGCTTGAGTGTAAGCGGCCTGCCTGCCAATGCGAAGGGAACATTCAATCCGACTTCGGTCAGCGTTGGAAGCAGCTCGACACTGACGATTACAACAGCGAGCACCACACCGACGGGTAGTTCGACCTTGACTATCAAGGGCACCAGTAGTTCGCTAACGAACACGACGACGGCGACCCTTAACGTGACGTCTGCCAGCGGCGGTTCCGGCAATGCGATTAGCATCGACTTTGTCGGCGAGGACGTTGCCATGGCCTCCACGGAAATCGCTGGAGTCGTACCGGAACCCAATTGGAATGATGCCAGCGGTGTGAGCAGTTCTTCGCCGCTTGCTCTGATGGATGACACCGGGGCCGCGACAACTGCGACTGTGACATGGAGTTCGAACGACATTTGGGAAACACCGATTACGGATCAGCCCGGGAACGCGCGGATGATGAAGGGCTATCTCGATACGAGTAGCAATTCCACCACAACAGTGACTGTCGCCGGCTTGCCTGCCAGTTCCAGCGGCTACCAAGTGTATGTGTATGCGGACGGAGATAACGGCAGCGCTACTCGTACAGGAATCTACACGATCAGCGGCACTGGAATCACAACGACTACAATCGATTCGACTGACGCGGCAAACACAAATTTCAGCGAAACGTTCACGCAGGCCGATAATTCGGTTGGCAATTACGTTGTATTCACTATCAATGCTACGGGCTTTACTCTCTCCGCCACTGGTGGCGCGGCGAGTGACGGATTCCCGCGAGCCCCGGTCAACGGCATACAAATCGTGCCGATAAACCCGACGCCAAACTTTGCGCTGTCGGTTACGCCGGGTACTCAGACGTTGACCCCAGGGGGAAACACTACCTACACGGTGAATACCAGCGCGACCAACGGCTTCACCGGCTCCATCACTTTAAGTGCGAGCGGGCTTCCGGCCAATACTACGGGTGCATTCAGCCCTGCTTCGGTAAGTGTGGGAAGCAGTTCGACTCTGACAATTACAACGACGAGCAGTACATCCACGGGTAGTTTTCCTTTAACCATCACCGGCATGAGCGGTTCACTCACTAACACGACCTCGGCTGTGCTCGAAGTGACAGCCACGAGCGGCTCCGGCAATCCGATCAGTATCGACTTCGTCGGCGAGGATGTCGCTATGGCGTCCACAGAAGTTGCCGGGGTAGTAGTCGAAGCTAATTGGAATGATGCGACTGGTGCTATCAGCACCTCTTCGCTTGCTTTGTTGGACAGTACCGGTGCCGCGACGACCGCGACAGTGACGTGGAATTCTGCTGACATTTGGGAAACACCGATCACGGATGCGCCGGGGAACGCGCGGATGATGAAGGGGTATCTGGACACCGGCAGCAACACGACGACAACGGTTACGGTAGCTGGGCTGCCGACTCACGCGGCAGGCTACAAAGTGTATGTCTATGCGGACGGCGACAATGGTAGCGCCAGTCGCACGGGTATTTACACGATCAGCGGCACGGGTATTACGACCACAACAATCGACTTGATTGACGCTGCGAACACGAATTTCAGCGGGACGTTCACACAGGCCAACAACTCAGCCGGCAATTACGTTGTCTTCACTATCAAGGCGACCGGTTTTACTCTTTCGGCGACCGGTGGCACGGCGAGTGATGGATTTCCTCGAGCGCCAGTCAATGGGATTCAAATAGTGCCACAGTAGACTGCGTTCCTCGCGAGCAGGGCTTTTGTGTCCTTGCCATCCCAACTATGAAAGCAAACTTGCGTTTCAGCTCTGAATACAACTTGGCCAGAAATTTCTTGGTGATCTGCCTACTTGTTTTTGCTTTGGCTTTTGTGTCGACTGCTCAGGATGCCACTTCGAAGATTTCCGATTACATGAATGCTCAAGTTGAAGTGAATCACTTTAGCGGCTCAATACTTGTCACCCAACATGGAAAGGTAGTGCTCCAGCAGCGATATGGCTCAGCAACGACCGGCTCCTCTAACACTCAAACCGAGATGGCCGGCCGATACCGTGTAGGGTCTATTGCCAAGCAGTTCATTGCGGCGGCAATTTTGCAACTTCAAGAAAAAAGTGAATTGCGGCTGCAGGATTCGGTGTGCAAGTACATCGCGAAGTGTCCAAACGGTTGGCAGGAAATTAAGATTTTCAATCTGTTAGTACAGTCAGATGGAATTCCCGAAGTTAGGTTTCCCCTTGACCCACAGACGGTGAGGTCTCTCAATAAGACTTCTGGGCTTTTGGCTTATCTCGCCGACCGGCCGCTGGAGTTCGAACCGGGCAAGAGATTTAGATACGGAAATTCGGGCTATGCGGTTTTGGGAGCTGTAATTGAAAAAGTGTCTGGTGAACCATATCTGGAATATTTGAAGAAGCACATTTTCGTTCCTTTGGGAATGCGCGATACGGGATATGACGACGCTGGGAAGATAGCCCCCATCGATCCGAGAAAATCCAGTTCGATAACGCCAAGCGATCTCGAGTCTACGATTCCTTATAGCTGGGGCAGGCTGTACTCCACAGTCGGCGATATCTACCGCTGGGATCGCGCGTTGAACGGCGAAGCATTGCTCTCGAAGAATTCCGTAAATGCGATGTTTACACCGTATATCGATGGCTATGGTTTTGGTTGGGTGGTTTCGATGGAGTTCGAACGAATATTGGATACTAGTGCCGGGGGCATTTATCTTTTTGAGTCTGCTATTCGGCGTTACGCGCCCGACGACGTTTGCGTGGTAGTGCTCAGCGACTCAGTCGATTCCGATGCGGGGAGCATCAGCCGGGACTTGGCGGCGATCCTCTTCAAAAAGCATTACGAACTACCTGCTGAGCATCAGGCGATTAGCGTCAGTCCGACAACTCTAGATTCCTACGTTGGGCGATACGAACTAAGTCCGGGATTGGTTTTGGTGGTAAGCAAGGACGAAAACGGCTTAATGATTCAAAGGTCGGACGAGCCGAAGATCGAGGTTTTTCCCGAATCGGAAACGCGATTTTTCGTTAAAGGATCCGACGCAATGATTACTTTCATTACGGGGCCACAAGGAAGCGCTACGCGGCTGGTGTTGCAGCAAGGAGGGCGCGACATTCCGGCGCCGAGAATAAACTGAGGTTACCGCTTCCTTTCAGCTGCCCAACCATGCCACCTATCGCCTATGTCCCCAAGCGACCGGTTGCGAGGGAAAACGATTTCCTTCGACGCCGGTAAGCTTCATCTAAGTATTTAAATATTAAAGACTTACCTGCACAGCATTCAGGCAACCAGATTGCATTTAAATCCACGAGGCCATGCCGCTGAGGCTACAGGTTTGCATACAGTAACTAGACATAAAGCCGATTTCGGGCCAGTATCGAGGATGGTCCTTTTGGAGAACCGATGGGCACTTTCACAATCGATCGAAGGCGTTTTATCCCAAGGCTTATGATAGAAACCGCAATTATTGGCGCAGGTCCATACGGACTTTCTATCGCTGCACATTTTCGCCGCCGCAGTATCCCGTTTCGGATATTTGGACGTCCCATGGATAGCTGGGTGGCGCACATGCCAAAAGGCATGATGCTCAAGTCGGACGGCTTCGCTTCGAGCATCTACGACCCCGATAGTAAATTCACTCTAAAACAATTTTGTGCGGAGCAGCAAATTGAGTATGCCGACATGGGAACTCCGGTGCGACTCGAGACCTTCGGCGATTATGGACTGGCTTTCCGCGATCGCCTGGTGCCGGAGCTTGAAGATAAATTAGTTGTCGATATCAAGCGCGTGGCCGATGGATTTCTCTTGCGATTGGACGATGGCGAAGAGGTGCAGTCAAAGCGTGTGATCCTCGCGGTGGGAATCACGCATTTTGAATATGTGGCTGAGAATCTGGCGAATCTTCCAGCTGAGCTTCTATCGCACAGCTATTGGCATCATGAGCTTTCAAAATTCAAAGGGCGAAACGTGGTGGTAGTGGGCGCAGGCTCCTCCGCCATCGATCTGGTTGGATTGTTACGCGACGCCGGTGCAGATGTACAGCTCGTCGCTCGAGCCACGGCATTGAGATTTCATACTGGGCCGAAGCAAGGCAAGCCGCGTTCCTGGTGGCAGAAGATACGACATCCGGATTCGGGTCTCGGACCCGGGCTGCGGTCGCGCTTCTTTGCCGACGCGCCCGCATTGTTTCACTGTCTGCCAGAGATTTTGCGCATCCATTTAGTTCGAAAAACGCTTGGGCCGTCGGCGGGATGGTTTGTGAAGGACAAAGTGATGGGACGCGTGCCTCTGGTACTTGGGCATTCAGTGGAACGAGCCGAGGTGGCGAACGGCAAGGTGCGCTTGCACCTGCGAGGGTTGGATGGGGCAACGCGAGAGATTGTGACCGAACACGTGATTGCGGCGACTGGCTATAAAGTGAATGTGGAACGGCTGGCGTTTCTCGATTCAGGGATTCGGTCGAAGATCAAGTGTGTCAACGCGACGCCGATATTGTCGTCGAATTTTGAATCGTCGGTTCCGGGCCTTTATTTCGTCGGGATTGCGGCGGCAAACAGTTTCGGGCCGGTGATGCGCTTCGCTTTTGGTGCAGGTTTCGCCGCGAAACGGCTGACGCAGAGCATTGTGAAATCGCTCGCACGAAATCCAGCGTCCGTTCCCTCTTCCGGCGTTGCGACCATCACGGAATAATGCATGAAGCGAGAGACAATCGCACTTCACGTCGGTTACGATGGCGACCCCACCACCAAAGCTGTGGCTGTGCCGATCTACCAGACTGTCGCGTTTGAATTTGACGACGCGGCGCATGGCGCAGCGCTCTTCAACCTAGAAGTTCAAGGGAACATTTACACTCGTATCGGCAATCCGACTAACACAGTGCTGGAAAAACGAGTGGCCGCGCTAGAAGGAGGCGTGGAAGCGCTGAGCGTCAGCTCGGGAATGGCGGCAATTCACTACTCGCTCATCAACATCGCCGAGATGGGCCACAACATTGTTTCAACTCCACAGCTTTATGGAGCGACCTACACGCTGCTCGCGCATATTTTGCCGAAGCAAGGAATCGCGGGAAGGTTTGCTGAAAGCGACCATCCGGACGCCGTTGAAAAACTGATCGATGAAAATACGCGAGCGGTTTTCTGCGAGAGCGTGGGCAATCCGGCTGGGAACGTCGCCGATATCGAGGGACTAGCGCGGGTGGCGCACAAACACGGCGTGCCTTTGATCGTTGACAACACAGTGGCCACGCCTATCTTGTTGAGGCCAATCGAGTATGGCGCGGACGTCGTGCTGCACTCCATGACGAAATTCATGGGAGGGCACGGGACCACACTAGGCGGAATGATCGTTGATAGCGGGAAATTTCCATGGCGCGATCATCCGAAACGCTACTACATGTTGAATGTGCCTGAAATTGCGTACCACGGTGTGGTTTACACCGAACATTATGGAGCGGCTGCCTACGTGGCGCGCTGCCGCACCGTTGCGCAGCGCAACACGGGCTCGACACTTTCACCGTTCAACGGTTTCTTGTTGCTGCAAGGGATTGAGACCATGGCATTGCGCGTCGAGCGGCACGTGGAGAACGCCCGCAAGGTGGCTGAATTTCTGCGCAATCATAGCCGGGTGGCTTGGGTGAATTACGCGGGATTTCCCGACAGCCCGCTATATCCGATGGCGCACAGATATCTCGGCTCGAAGTTCTGTTCTCTGATGACCTTCGGAGTGAAGGGCGGATTCGAGATGGGCGTGAAATGTTTTGATGCGTTACGTTTATTCAAGCGCATGGTGAACATGGGCGACGCTAAATCGCTAGCTTGTCATCCTGCATCCACGACACATCGCCAATTGACGCCAGAAGAGCAGTTGAAAGCGGGCGTCACGCCGGAAATGCTGCGGCTCAGCGTGGGCATCGAACACATTGACGACATTATTGCGGACCTGGCGCAGGCGCTGGATAAGGCTGCTTAATGGTCTGACCTGCGGCCTCGGAGTTAGGAAATGCCGATCGTAATTGACGGAGGGCGCGTTCCCAAGCTTTTGGCGCTGAAAGGGCGTGCGCGCTCCGGGCGACCAGCCAGCAAGCAAACCGACTACATCCGGATTGCGTTGATTAACAACATGCCGGATTCCGCGCTGGAAGACACTGAAATTCAATTTTGCGAACTTCTCGACACGGCCGCCGGTGACATTCCGATATCACTCAAACTTTTCTCGCTGCCGGAGCTTCCTCGAAGCGATGGCGGGCAGCGTCATCTAAACAATTTCTATTTTGATATCAATGAGCTTTTGAACGGCCGGTTTGATGGTGTGATCATGACCGGAACCGAGCCGCGCCAACCGGACTTACGCGACGAACCGTATTGGCCGGTTTTGGCGAAGGTTCTGGATTGGGCGGAGACCAATACAGCGTCCACGGTTTTATCGTGTTTAGCGGCTCACGCCGGTGTTCTCCATAGCGACGGCATTCTGCGTCACCGGCTTAGCGACAAAAAATTCGGCGTGTTCGAGTACCAAAACATTCGGGACCACGCGCTGACGGCCGGCGGCGAGAACGCGATTCGAATTCCTCATTCTCGATGGAACGAAGTTCGAGCGGATGCGCTGAGATCCTGCGGCTACGAAGTCCTGCTGCAATCGGCGCAAGCGGGCGTTGATTTATTTGTGAAGAAAAAAAGAGACAGTTTGTTCGTGCACTTCCAGGGACATCCGGAGTATGGGACGCGGACTTTGTTGAAGGAATACCGCAGAGACATCAAGAGATTCTTACGGGGAGAGAGAGAAACATACCCCAACACGCCGCACGGATATTTCGACACAGCAGCGACTAAACTTCTTTCCGAGTTTCAAGACAAGGTCACGGCGAATCCGCGCGAGGAACTCTTGACTGAATTTCCTGAGACCACCGTTGCGAGCGCGCTGCGGGAGACTTGGCAGGCGTCCGCCGCGTCCGTGTACCGAAAGTGGCTGCAGTATTTGATTTCGAGGAAAGCTGAGGCTTCTTCGCTCTCGTCCATGACTCCGGCCGTGCGCGGATAGAATTCGCCGCGTTGTCCCGTTTTCGCTCGGCTCACCCGACACCAACCCCGCTCGATGTGGTTTGCGACCAACTGGTATGATATGGACTCATGATTGATATGCAGGCGTCCGAGCTATTGAAATCCTTACCGGAGAACATCAGCGATGTGATTAGGCCACGGGCGGAACGCTCGCCTGAACGATTGGCTGTGGTCGAGGCGTCCGGGTCGTTGACCTATCGACAACTGGGAACTGTAGTCGGCGAAACGCAATCCTGGCTACGGGAATTAGGCGTACGGTCTGGCGACCGAGTCTTGTTGGTATGCGAAAACTGCCGTGCGTTCGTTGCGGTCTTCCTGGCCTTGACGGGAATGGACGCGTGGCCCGTACTCGCCAATGCGCGGCTTTCGGCTCGCGAGATCGATGACATTCGAGATCACTGTGGCGCCCGACGCGTGATCTATATGGCTGGCGTTCCGCCGCATGCTGCCCAACATGCGAAGCGGCACGGTGCGATAATTGAGGAGCGAGCGGGGTTGGGTTCGATTGGTGTCGGCCAACTAAATGAAAAGGTGGAACCCGAGCCGATTGCGAAGAATAGTGCTGACCGTGTGGCCGCGCTGATCTATACCTCCGGCACTACCGGGCTTCCAAAGGGCGTTGTGCTGACGCACAGGAATTTGCTGTTCATTGCTGCGGTGTCGGCACAGATACGTTCGCTTATTCCTGATGACCGCCTGTATGGTGTTCTGCCGATGTCACACGCTGTGGGACTTTCGGTGGTTTTGCTGGGGACACTGTTGAGCGGTGCGACACTTTATTTGTCGCCGCGATTCGATCCGGTCGCGGCACTTACAGCGTTGGAACGAGACCGGCTCACAATCGTGCTCGGCGTGCCTGCCATGTTTGCGCTGCTGGTCGATTACGCAAAAGCAAAGAAACTGGCAGGGCCATTGAAATTTCCGGCGCTCCGCATTATTTCCTCTTCCGGCGCACCGTTACAGATGGCGGTGAAATCGGCAGTCGAAAGCCTGTTCGGAATGCCGCTGCACAACGGGTACGGGGTGACGGAATGTTCGCCCACTATTGCGCAGGCGCGAGTCGATGAGCCTCGCAGTGATCTGTCAGTGGGTCGAGTGCTTCCGGGGGTTGAGATTAAGCTGGTGGATTCGGACGGACAGAACGTGGGAGATGGAGAAGTGGGTGAACTATGGGTGCGCGGGCCGAACGTGACAAAAGGATACTATCGCGCGCCCGAGGAAACTGCCGCCGCCATCAATTCTGAAGGATGGTTCAATACGCGCGATCTCGCGCGTGTAGAAGGCGGACATCTTTTCATTGTTGGACGAACGAAGGAATTGATCGTTCGATTTGGAATGAATGTTTATCCGGCGGAAATTGAGGCGGTATTGAACACTCATGCGGCGGTGGTTAATTCCGCTGTAATTGGCCGGGCCGTGCAGGGAGCGGAAGGAGGCGAGGAGGTCATTGCTTTCGTGCAATTATCGCCGGGTTCGTCGATTTCAGCTGCTGAGTTGGCTGAACATGCTGCCAGGAACCTAGCTCCTTATAAAAGACCTTCCGGGATTTTGCTGGTGCGCGAACTGCCTTTGACTCCAACCGGCAAAGTTCGGAAAGAGGAGCTCAGTAAGATCGCGGCATCGCCAGCTCCTGAGTCTGGCGCGCGGTGAAGTTTAATAGAAGTTGTTACGTGAATTTTCGGGCGGATCTTTTATAACGGAACTTCGATCAACGATGGTCCACGGCTTTCAAATCCACCTTTCAATGCTTTCGCGAATGCATCCAGTGTAGTGACACGGGCGGCGGGTACGCCCATTCCTTTCGCCAAGTGAACCCAGTCGAGGTTGGGGTGGCCGATGTCGAACAGGGCCGCGGCGCGAGGTCCCGGAGCGCCGAGGCCCGAAAATTCACGCTGCAGCACAGCGTAGGATCGGTTGGCAAAAACCACGGTGGTTACGCGCAGACCCTCTCGCGCCATAGTCCACAGTCCTTGCACGGTGTACATTCCACTTCCATCTGCAGTGAGGCACAACACGGGCCGGTGGGGGCAGGCCACCGCCGCGCCCACCGCTAATGGCAGGGCGATGCCGATAGAGCCGCCGGTATTTCCGAGCCAATCGTGAGCGGGCGATCCCGTGGTTGCGGCCATCATGCCACGGCCCGAGGTCATAGCTTCGTCAACCACGATCGTATTTTCAGGAAGAAGCGCTCCCACTGCGGCTGCAAGGCCCTGCAAAGTGATCTCACCGCTTGGTTGAGGTGGCCGTTCGAGCTTTTCGGCAATCAACACGTTCTTATTTTGAACTGAAAGTGCTGACCCCAGCGTCTTTAGTGCGCCGAGGTAATCTTCTCCAGGCCTCGCCAGAGTATGGATTTCACATTCCGGGGAAGTAAGCACGCTACTCTTGCCGGGATAGGCAAAGTAGGAAACAGGAGCGGCCGCGCCGATCAGAATAAGTTTGCGGATACCTTTCAGGAATTCCGCCGCTTGCTCGGGCATATACGGAATGCGTTGCACTGAGGGGATACCGGCTCCACGTTGAACGCGCACGATGGGGTACGGCGCAAGAAGCTTGGCGCCAGTGGCCGCAGCGATGCGTCCGGCAACCTCGAGGCCTTCATCATACAGAGCATTTCCGGTGAGCAAAAGCGCGGCAGGCAGTCCGGAGCGAACCATGGACACAGCATGATTGACGGACTCAGAAGGCGGAGACGTTGCAGGCGGTCCGGCGGGAATCTGCGCGACCACACCACCTTCAGTCCAGGCCACATCGGCGGGAACGACCAGCGTTGCGATTTGCCCAGGAGCAGTACGCGCGGCGACTATTGCCTGGGCGGCGTCGCGGCCAAGCTCAGGCGACGAGGCCGACGTTCGCAACCATTTGGAATAGGGACGACTAATCGCTTCGATATCAGAGGTGAGCGGCGCGTCGTAACGCAAATGATACGCAGGGTGCTGGCCGACCAAATTGACCATCGGCACTTGCGCGCGGCTCGCGTTGTGCAGATTGGCAACACCATTGGCGAAGCCCGGACCCAGATGCAAAAGGGTGCAAGCCGGTTTTTCGGTCATGCGCGCGTAGCCGTCGGCAGCTCCTGTGACGACGCCTTCGAAAAGGCCGAGCACGCAGCGCACCTCCGGCGCGTGGTCCAGCGCCGCTACGATGTGCATTTCCGAGGTGCCAGGATTCGTGAAACAGGTGTCCACTCCTCCGGCGATTAGCGTGCGGATCAGACTTTCTGCACCATTCATGTTATTGGAATGTGCTCCTTGCGGATCCGTTTAGCATATCGCGATTGCGATTAAGAGGAAGCTTCATTCACGTAGCGGGAAACTACAGAGGCAAGGCTCTCGAAATGGACGCCGAGAATTCCCAGGTGGTCGCCTGGAACGGTCTCGACCTGAAACTTTGCTGCGAGATGGGACCAAACCGCTTGAGGATCGTCCGGGTAGTCGGTTACGACCCCGGCCCGGACGAATTTAATTGTGCCGTTGTAGAAACGAGGACGATAACGAGTCAAGGCCCGATAGGCATGCTCACGCGCGCGTTGCATGGCTGGGGTGTGCGCTGCGCCAGCAGGTATTTGACTTGGCGCCGCCCCATTGTTGTCTCGCGAGACATACAGCCTGCGTGCGGACGGACGAATAATGTAAGAAAGAGCATCGCGTATCGGCAACCTTCCGAACGTCGATGCGCGCTCATTGGCCAAACGCGTGCCGAGACGAACGCGCTGCTTGAGCGAAAGAAATCTCGGGTGCGGATAACTTTCCAGCATGGCCAGTAGCGCGACCTTCTCTCCTTTCTCGATTAGGCGCTGAGCCATCTCTAGCATGACGAGGCCACCTAATGAATAACCGACGAGAAAGTATGGTCCGGCGGGCTGCAGTTCCTTGATCGCCTTGAGGTAAAACTGCGCCAAGTCTTCGATGCGGTCAAATGGCTCGTCCACACCGTCTGTACCTTTGGCTTGCATGCCATAAATGAACCTTTGAGTTTTGAGGTGTTTGACGAGCTGGAAAAAATCCATGGCTGTACCGCCAAGCCCATGCGCGAGAAAAATCGGCGCGCCAACACCCTCTTTTAGTTGCAAAAGGGGCGGGAACCGGGGCGCCGAAGGTTCTTCGAGAATGTCGGCAAGTGCAGCGATTGTGGGGGCGCAATAAATCGTGACGGGCGCGAGTTCTCTTCCAGACACTCGCGCAATTTCGGAGAACAATTGGACGGCAAGCAAGGAGTCGCCGCCGAGATCGAAAAAGTTGTCGTTGACGCGAATCCCTGGACGCAGCAGTACACGCTCCCAAATCGCAGTCAACACTTCGGCCAGACTTGAAGTGGACTTGTGCATCACGCGGCAGCTACGCGGCTGACTTTTGAACATTTCGCATCGGGCAGGGAGCTGTGCATTATCGATCGAGAAACCAACTCAAGGCTTTCGGCAAAAAGTAAATCAAGAATGCGCGAACGCCCAATATAGCTCTCGTGCTTTGGCATACAAGGGGCCAAATGGAAGTGTACGGTCATCGATGCGCGTCACTGGGACAACTTTAGAGTAATTTCCTGTAGAGAATATTTCGTCGGCCCGTGTGAACTCCTTGTAAGTTAGCGTTTTCTCCACCACAGTTACTCCAGCCCCACGCAATAACCCGATTACACGCTGGCGCGTAATTCCGGCCAAGAAAGTTCCGTTCGGAACCGGAGTGAAAACCACGCCGTCCTTGGCCATGAAAATATTAGACGTGGCCAGCTCCGCCACATTTCCAAGCATGTCGCAGACGATGGCGTTATCGAACTCTCGCGCGTGGACTTCGAAAAGCGCGCGAGCGTTGGTGGGATATAAGCATCCCGCTTTGGCGTCGACCGGCATGGTATCGATCGTTGGTCTACGATACGGAGACAGAGTGACGGAAAACCCTTTCGGGGGACGCATGGGCGCTTCATAAATACAAAGACACCAGCGTGTTGATTCCGGATCGTGGGCTTGAACCCAGGGCCCTTCATTCTCTGCCCAGTACATCGGACGTATGTAGAGCGCGGCATCTTTATCGAAGCGAGTGAATCCTTCTCGCGCGAGTTTGACCCAAGTCTCCGGCGAAACTTTGGGCTTCAAGAATAGTTTCGCGGCCGACTGATTCACGCGCGCACAGTGTAGATCGAGATCCGGCGCAACCCCTTCAAAATATCGCGCGCCATCGAACACTAGGGAACAGAGCCAGGCAGCATGTGTGCGAGGACCCATGATCGGCACGTTGCCCTCATGCCAGGCGTCCTCGAAGAAAGTCCAGGTCTTGGACCAATTCGTTCCGACCGTCATTCAAGTCCTCGCTAACTGAATACGCATCAAACAAGTTTTGCAAGACGCGAGCAAACCGCTCACCGACCATCTCGCGAGATGTGCCGCCAACAATATTACTCCGAGTGTCGTCTAGTCGGAGTTAAGCAAATTGCTGGGCGCATCTAAGTGCAGGAGGTCAGAAGGGTCTTGTCATTTACGAATCGCCGCGTCGATGGCTTTTCGAAGGGCGACAGCAAGGTGCTTGACAAATGGTTCGAGAAGCATGCCGGCGGGATAAACCGGAAGAACGACAACCGTTTGTCCTTGTAGAGCGAGGCGATCCCATTTCGCATCCGGCTTGTCGAAGGCCCGATATTGTTTCAACGGTCGAAAGTCCGTGACCACTCCAGCGAAAGGCTTGGGAACATACCTCTGACAAGCAAGGTCATTCGCTGACCAGATATTTCCAAGAACGCGGGATCCTGAGTTCGTTGCTTTAGAACTTTTTTCGAGCTTGCCGAGTAGCATTCCCCACCACACCGGCAGACGATTTCTCAATACTTGAATCTTCTCGCGGAAGAAACGGATTTTCCCTTTGAAGTCGAGACGCATGAAATTAGCTGCATGAAACCACACACGTTCGCAGGAGTAATAGGCGCGGCTCCAAATCGAGAGAGGAGGGATGTGGGAAAAATTCATGGTGTCCAATAATGCGAGCAGGGCAATTTCGTCGCCCTCGCTTTGGAGTTGCTGAGCCACCTCAAAAGCAATCAGCCCACCGCCGCAGTACCCCCCGATCAGGTAAGGCCCGTGTGGTTGGCGACGCCGGATGGCCTTGACATACAAGGCCGCCATATCTTCGATTCGTGTCAGTGGCGGATAGGCACCATCCAAACCCTGGGATTGCAATCCGTAGAACGGCTGGTCGGAGCCCAAATTTTCCGAGAGCTCACGATAAATTAAAACGTTTCCGCCAGCGCCATGAACGCAGAAAAATGCAGGACGCGAACCTGAATCTCGAATTGTGACAAGCGGGGACCACCCATTTGACGGAGCTTCGCTGCGAAGAATTCCAGCCAGTTCCCGGATGGTGGGCGCTTCGAAAAGCGTGGCCAGCGGGAGCTTAACTTTAAACACCTTCTCAATTTCCGCGAATAAATGCACGGCCAGGACGGAATCTCCGCCCAGATCGAAGTAATTCTGGTCGACACCTACAGACTCAACGCCCAGCAGCTGCTGCCAAATGCGAGCAAGCGCTCTGGAGGTGGCATCCTGAACATTGTTGGTTGTGGCGGTGGCCAGTTCGGCGACGGGTTCCGCCATGACGTTTGTAGTGGGTGTCACTTCTGAATCCATTTGTTCTCAATTCCGGCGCAATTTGCGAAGCGCGCTTCGGAATCGGATGCAAGTTGCATGCCGAGAACGAATTGTGCAATTCCCGGACCAACTGAAAGTCCCCAGAACCTCTTGAAAACAAAGGCGATGACTAATTGCGGGTCGTCGAGTTCCACTGTTACATGGAAAGGTATTTCCCAAAATAGACTCGTTTGTAGCGTAGCGTACAGCGCAGAGTTCTGGCGCGGAAGCTGGTTGTTTTCGCATGATGGCGCGATCCAAGAACTCGAAAATCTAACGAACTTTGCTCTGGTATCTGGAACCCAGAGGGTCAGAAATTTGAACGTGGGTGCTATTCGGCAAAACCAGCGCGCTTAAGCGGCGCGAGGCAGCGTCTTCCAAGAATAGATTGTCGAGATGTGAAAGTTGGACTGTTCCGTGAAGAAATCGATAAATAAAAGAGGTCATCAGCCGCATCAGTTGTCTGGACGCGAGAAGCAAACAGGCCGATCTCTGAATCGATTTCTGCTCGGACGTTCTCCACATGGATAAAAACATATCCAGGCGCTCGCGATAGCTAGCGCGCACTCTTACGCCCATCGAAGCGATAATGTCGTAGGTTCTGCCTTCCTGATATGCGGACCAGAGCGCCTTGAGGAAGTAATCCGTTAACGAAAGCGAAGTGGCATGTTGTACGACTGAATTGGCAACGAAATAGGGGAGTTCGCCGCCCTGCATCAGGTTGGCCAACACGAGAGTGTCTTCCGCTCTAATCGCGGCGGGTTCAAAGGCAAAACCCTCGGCGTTCACTCTTGAGCGCCGAATCGCGAAACCGGCAGTATTTAAATAACGAATACAGCCGTTTGGCTGAATGAGGCTCTCCTGAAGCGTTGTAAGGCGTAGCTCCTCCGTTTCGCCAACGAACGTGGAGCGGTCGCCAACCAAGCGGAGTTGAAAACAACTGTGCTCCGGAGTGTCAGCGATTGTTGTGGCGAGGGCCGACAAGCAGTTTGTCTGAAGCTTGCAATCCGCGTCGGCGAACAACAGGATTGAGCCTTTCGATAACTGGATTCCGCGATTGCGAGCGGCCGCGACGCCGGCGTGTGCTTGCCTGACAATTGTCAGCTGGTAAGAACGTTCCCAGCAGCGAATAGATTCAGGCGCAGATTCATCACTGCCGTCATCCACGACAATGACTTCGAAAGTTGGCCCCGTTTGCAGCGCAAGCGAAGCAAGACAGCTATCTAGTGCTGTCCAGTCGTTATACGCACCTATAATTACGCTGAAAAGCGGAGAAGCGGGCGAGATGGGATCGTCTGTGACCATAGAACGCAACACAGCCAAGGACACGCAACCGTGTCCGTAAGGTAGCAAAGCGCAGCCGGCTTTGCTAGCCTGTAAAACAATGATACATACGAGATTAGCCTCTTACAAGAGTACTGCGGTACTAGGGCGTTTAGGACCCATGGTAAACATATCCAGAAACCCCGTAAAAGCAGAGAAGTTTCGAATTGCAGCCCCGCGGTTAGCACGCGCATGAGCGCCGAAGTTCACTGGGTTGCTCCAATTGAAACCCCTGAATTGCCGGTCAACGAAGTACATATTTGGCGAGCATCACTCGAGATTGATTCGGCGGCGCGACGGCATTTTGAAGGCCTACTGGCAAACGACGAGAGGATCCGAGCGGAACGATTTATCTTTGGTCGCGATCGAAATCGATTTATTGCCGCGCGTGGAATCCTGCGCGATGTACTTGGGCGATATTTGCGATGCCCTCCGCACACCGTTAATTTCGTTTACGGCCCTCGCGGGAAACCTGCACTCTCTAACGGCGGATTGCGTCATTCTATTTGCTTTAATCTTTCGCACTCGCATGGACTCGCGGTCATGGGAATAACTCGCGAACGTGAAATTGGAATCGATATTGAGTTAATCCGCCCTGAAATTGCGGGTGAGGATATAGCAAAACGTTATTTCTCCAAGAGGGAAGTTGCGGAGTTGAACAAACTGCCCCCGGAATTGCGAACTGAAGGATTTTTTCATTGCTGGACCCGCAAGGAAGCGTATGTCAAGGCCCAAGGTGATGGACTGTCTATCCCGCTTGAGAGTTTTGACGTCTCGCTTACACCGGGGCTACCAGCAGAGTTGAACAGCGCCGATCGTTCGCAATGGAGCTTGAAGTCATTTGCACCTGCTCCAGATTACGTTGGGGCTATCATCGCCGAAGGCGGCAGCTGGCTATTGCGGTATCTGAGTTTTGCTCATCGAGAGGATCATCCTGTTCGAACTAGCTGTTGATTGTCTGAGGAGTCTCGTCTAGCGCTGGCTGGTGGATAGTCGCAGACTCGAAGGTGCCGGCATTGGAGTGCTCCCTGATATAGCGCGTTAACGCTTGCGAGGCGTAGTGGGTTCCCGACACGAATTGCATCAGAGGCCCAAAGCTCCAGGCCGCAGGCGCCCCTAGAACGTGCAGACCAGCAACCGACGTTTCCAGCCCCACTTTCAATATTGGGTAGCCGTTGAAACAGCGGATGGCCTCTTTGAGTTCCGCAGATAAGAAATCATATTTGGAAATATCAACCCGATATCCTGTACCTAGCAAAACATGGTCGGCAATTCGCTCGCTGCCATCGTCCAGGCGTACCCTTACGCGATCGCCGATCACATCTACCGATTTTACTCTGCAGCCAAGCCTAATAGGTACGTCCCGAAGTCTCTCGACCAGCCACCGAGCGCCGGCGGGACGCACAGCCCGGTCACGTAAACGATTTTGTAAGCTGCGGGGAAGCCGTCTCACCAAGTTGGGTCGAGCCAGGAGTTGGCTGATACCAGCCGGTCCGACATCGGTTGACGCGTACAGAAGTCGCCGAATAAATCCTCCCAACCTGTGATGAAGAGTCTTCGACGCCCATCCCTGCAGCCAGTGGATTCTCGGAGATCGGGTAATTACTTCGGGTTCGCCGCCGGCTTCGCGCAGAAGCGCCGCTGATTCCAGTGCACTCTGCCCGCCTCCGACAATCAAAACTCTCCTGCCAGCAAATGTACCAAGGTCGCGGTGTTCGGAAGTGTGAGACACCAGTGACGAAGGCAGGTTTTGGAACTCCGACGGCCGGAAGGCGAATGAACCAATGCCAGCGGCTATGATTACGCGACGGGAGTGGAACATCTCACCATCTTGAAGGATTACGCAGAATCCATTTACGCGAGTTTCGATTCGACCGACTTCACGACGATCCAGATCGGGTACCGCCTGACCCTGATACCATTTTCCGTACTCGACGAAGCGTTCGAGCGGCACTGGCATGTAGAATTTAACCGCGTTTGCTTGCTGGAATTCTTCTATGCTTAAACCGGAATCAGGAGCAGCAATCTGCGTGGCCGTCCAATTGGATCGGAGCAACATTCCGCGCGGCATCTGACGGTCCCAAAATGACATGGGCTGGCCAAATACCCGCACATCGAGGCCTTTGACCCTCCGCAAGTGGGCGGCCGCAGAGAGACCATAAGGACCAGCACCGATGATTGCCACATCACAGGTTGGCATCAATTTCTCTCTCAGATGAAGTCGATTCGTAATGGTCAAACCTTGGATGTTTTCGGCGCCAACTTGGCATCAAGGCAACCATTTCGACTTCAAAGTCTCTTACGAGAATAATACCTCAGCACTTAACTGAGGGATTCTCTCTCGTCAGAACCCGCGCTTAATCGCCAAATATGGAATCAACGCGATCTCTGCTAAGCCGGGCATCGGGTCGTCGCGACTGAAGACAGCCTCTTCATCGAAATCGCGAAGCGAGCGAACATAAGCGCCGGTGTGTTGTTTGCCTCGCAGGATGCTTAACAGACCGGTGGGCAGATCCGTGATCAAGCGAATCCAGCGGATTCCGACCTTTCCCCGCGATTGCTCGACCGGTGTGTTCAGCTGGTCCAAAAAAAGAAGATAAGGAAAATCCACGCCCGCAGGACGCCCGATCGTGTGGTAACCCCAGGTTCGTCCGTTTACATCCAAGAGACAGTACTGATCAGTTGCCGGATCGTATTTGTACTCCAACTCGACTAAGCCGTAGTAATCGATGGCCCGAAGAAATCGCTGGGAATACTCTTCCAGTAGAGGCAGATCAATGCTCTCAACGTACGTGCTTGATTTTCCAAATTCAATGGGATGCTGCCGCCGGCGGCAGGCGACGAGACTTGAGGCCGCTTGACCTCGCTTAAAAAACGAACAGTAGGAAAATTGGTTACCTCCATCGCCAGGAATTAGATCCTGAATCAACAACTCGTCGATGGACATGAATCGTGATGCGCGATTGAAGAGCTCCTTCAACTGCGAGCGATTGTCGGCGCGCCAGGCTTTGACTGAGGTCGCATACACGAAGTGTTCCTTAATCGAGGGTTTGATTACCACAGGAAACGTTAGCGCGAGGTCGTTCAACTCCATTACATCGCGAATCTGGCGCGTGGGAGGCGTTGGGATTCCAAGCCGACCAGCTAAATCATAAGTGTTTCGTTTGTCCCAGAGATGTTGGATCGTGTTCCAACCGGGAGTCGGAACTCGATAGACTTTCTCCAACTCCTCTTTATTTTGAGAGATAGCTGCGACCGTCTCGTCTCGAGTGGGATAAAGTACCCAACCCTCCAGTCCTCGCCTTCGTGCCAATTCGAGCAAAATTTCTACGGTTTTGGCCGCGTCACCAAACGAAGAGACCTTATCTGCAAAAGAGGTATAACGAGAGAAGCGAGAGATCGATAGTTCATCGTCAATCACCCCGACCGGCACTCGGTGGCGGCCTAAACTGCGGGCTATGCCCAGCCCCTGGAAGTCCCCGCCAATCACGACAGCTCCGACGTCATTGGGATAAGCGCGGTTATTCGGATTCATAATCAATCGAGTGAGAGACCTTCTAGGTCACCAGGCAAAGCGCGATTACTTATGCACGTTCTCTTGAGCAACTTCAGCAAGTTCGTACTTTACACGACCGCCATCCAAGACAGCATAGGCTAAGCGAGCCCGTTCTTTTCCGAGGCCTTCAATCTCCCAACCGCCTTCGCGCGACACTACTTTCATCTGGCTCCGAGTCCGCCACCAGCGATCGACATCCCCAGGCAAGGCCGCCCAAACATTTTCGCGCACAATCATCTGGCGAAGGTAGTTCAGCAAGGATTCGTATACGGTGCGATTTTTTCGGTTGATCAAATAATCCGGGTGGGCAATGAAACTCATCAAGCCATTTCTCTGTCTGATAAGATCTAATTGCCTTTTCCACAGATCGATGGAGTGATCGTTCAGAATATAAAACAACGAATAATCTTGAGTGGTGGTGAGGGGAAGTTCGAGGATTTCACCGACAAAAAACGGCATCACCGTGCAGCAGCCGCCACGCTGCGGCTCCAGATGGGCAACATTTGGGACGGACATGTCGTAGGAAAAATCGTAGGCATCGTACCAGTCGAGATCGCGGTACATCACTCCCGCACGGAAGCCGCTCGCGTTGTACTTTCTGTTGTATTCGTTAATTCTTTTGGCTCGCTGAAGGAATATATCCCGCTTCTGATACAGCTGCCCGTCATGACTCAGGTCGTGTACGTTGAACTCACATCCGTGAGCCCGAATATGCCGTACATAATCTTCCGGGACTTTATAACGCTCTTCTGGGACGACTTGATAGGAAGCCTTTATTCCGTAGGAAGCGTCCAGTTCGATCAGGTCGGTGGTAAAGTCGCGCCCCGCTGAAGTTTCTACGTCGTGAGTCATGATTAGGCAGCCAGAAGCGCCCTGTGGCCAAAACCAAATGAACGGCACCCTCTTCGCCCCGCTTTTCTCCATGAATAGCCGCAGGAGCTCGTCGTGAAGATTATCTACGGTGAAATCCACCGGCCAGCCGGGGAATGGAAGTTCCTTCCAACTGCGGAGGTAAATTTTCTGCAATTGACGCCGGAGCCGAACCGGCAGCCACTCACGGACCAGATAATAAATCTTGCGGACTATTTTACTCGCGGAGAAGGATTTCCTATCGGTATTCATATTCCGCCGGTAACGTTCGCGGCGGAGATTCTCAATTACTTCGGTAAAATCAAAAGGTAGACGAATGGTTTTGCCGTCGGTCTGGACATCTTGGGACGCATCGAATTTGCCGGCGTCTTCTACGTTCGCAGCGACGCCCGACAGGTTTCGCCCATAGCAGATATTCTTTTCGCCGAATTCAAAGAAGCCGTTTTCTCCCGACGGAAAATCGATAGTTGGAGACTCACCGCCGAACGAATCGGCAGGAAGGCGGTAATAGTCTAAGAGCGCTCGAATCACGGGTTAATCTCGCCTCTTCACCCTACAGCGTAGAACCTGCAGGGCCACGCCACTTCAACTAATTGAAAGGCCCTCGGGGCCTCAATTTATAAGCCACAAGAGCGAAAATTCTAAATTCGCTAGTTCTATCCGATATGGCGATAAATCAGCCTGCCTGTGATGGTAAGTAATCTGCCAGGCATGTACGAGAATATGCGCTTCGCCATTTTTAATTTCCAGCGATCGAATGAATCTACAGCAGACGAATCCGGAAATTTCCAATAAACTAGTTGTTCGGGCTGATGAACCCAATGGTTTTTGAATGCCAGGAGTCCCGGATTGTCCTCTTGCGTGCGGCCCATATCGAATACGTTGGCTCCCTTCAGCTTGCCGGTTTCAATAGCTTTCCATAAAAGCCATGGCATGGCCCCAAACTTATTGAATCTTGTATCGGAACACCCGTACTTGTAATAGATGACGTCCTTCCACTCCAAAGTGAGAATAGAAGCAACCGGGACATTATCCTTGTAGGCCACACGAATCTCGAGTGCTTCACCTTGACACTGGATGAGCTTTGTAAACCAGTCGTAGGGAATAGGAGGCAGGCGATGCCTACGTCGGGTTGTAACAAACAATGCATAAAAATCCTTCAGCAGATCGGCGGACCTTCCGCACTTCTCAACCAGATCTCCCCTTCGAGCACGCTGTATTCGGCGCTGAACAGAATCTCTATCCAAACTTCGAAACAGAACGTCTATCTTTGGGCGAAGGTCGAGTCTATGCAGGGAATACCTAGGACCTGGTAGAAAGGCGACGCGATTATCCGCCAGTCCGAAATTTCCGTGAACCGGCCGAATCTCCAGATATTTCCATTTCCGTTTGACCGAAGCAGTTTGCAGCTGCCGTATCAAGAAGTTCATATCTTCGATCGAGTCGCAAAGCGGTTCACAATGATCTGAAAACGGCAAAGATACTAGACGGTTCCCGGTGAGCCAGCTATTAACGTTGCAGAATACAATGCCATTTTTTAACTCGCCGGTCGGCGGGGATGTGGTGAAGGCCACCGGCACATAGCCGTAGGTTCGTTGAAGCGCCTTGAGCCATCCGACCGTATGGAATATCGAGGATCTGGGGTGACGCTCGATCAACTCTGCCCAGCGGGGGTCGGTTGTCGGATCTATTTGGTAAAATTTCATCGGTCTTTCTACAACTACAGCATCATCGCCGGAGGTTGCCACACTCAAACAGGCGACGCAATTGATCTCAGGGTTCAATTCCATAAATGGTATAGGAAAAGCCTCGAAAGTTAAAACTCGGAAAATCATCCGAATCATTTGCCATCGTTCGCCGGCGGGGAAAATTTGGCACTACGTTCGGTTCTGTCGTTCTCCACTTCGAGCGATTGATGGTAGTGTTCGCAAATTTGCCCGGCACAACTCCAAACTTTGAGCTTACAAATGAAGCGCTGGGATGGCTCGACAGAAAAAATCCATCGCACGGATTCTGACAGCAACCCACGAAATGACCGGATTGGGATCCCGAGAAAACGCCAGCTATTAGGCGGTTTTCCAAATTCGCGGACGTCAGACCGTCCTTTATTGAACCACCACTCCAAAAAATATTTCCGGCGTACGCGAAACTCTTCGACCGGGTGATATGTCACAGCCGATGGCTCGTACCGAAGGCGCCTTCCCGCCGCGATCACGCGACGGCCGAACTCACTGTCCTCGCCGCTTAGCATTCCTTTGCCGATGCGGCCCAAATCGGTCCGGAATCCCCCACAAGTGTTGAAGACTTCTTTTCTAAATGCCATGTTGGCGCCGAATGGACTCTCGGCAAGCGGTCCGTCTTTCGTTCCTAGGTCGAACATGGCAAGGGGCGCCATCGTAAGGACACTCCGGTCAGACAGCCAGCGCGGACGAGGGCAATTCCATTGTGGCAATATACGCCCGCCTGCTCCGGACCATTCACCGTTATGCAGATTCGCGGTCAGGTTCTGAACCCAGTCGGGAGCCGCAGTTTCGTCGTCGTCCATAAAGGCCAGAATTTCTCCGTGGGCCTCTCGAATCCCAGTATTGCGAGCATGAGATATGCCTTGCTGTTTTTCAAAAAAGTAACTGAAGCGATCTGGGTACCGTCTTTGAAAATCCTCAACTACGCGACGAGTTTCATCGCTGGAATTGTTATCGACAACCACGATGTCCCAGCCGACAGACTCCGAAATGTTTTGCACAGCAATACTCTCGAGAGCCGTCGCCAAAGTTCGTGCGCGGTTATGGGTACACAAGATGACCGTGATTTTCGGCGGATCAGCCACGAGTCACCACACATCTATCGCTAGAAATTATGGACCTATTATTGTTCACGGAACCGCCACGGCCGTCGCGGGATCGATATCTTTCTGCCCGTTTCTCTTTCTTATTGCGGCCTTGAAATATTCACGTTCGACGGGATTGAATACCACCAGCCAAGAACCGATTGCATATATCAATGTGGCGCAAATTGCAGAGGCAACCAGAAGTGGGTAACTCGGCCGCAGACCCCACGCCGAGATTGCGGTGGCCGCTCCCATTAAGAAGGTGCAGTACAACAGATTTCGTCCGAGAAATCTCATATAGATTGGGTATCCGATTCCGTTGACTCTACAAACCCACCAAGGCTGCAGCACAACTCGGATAAGAAACGCCCCAATCAAGGTTCCCAACGCGACGCCGACAATGCCCAGAGGCTTGGCTAGAAGCAAGCTGAACACCAGATTGAGAATTCCTTCGGCCCAATTCGTGTACGTATAAAACCGATGGTTAAATGTCGCATACAACAGGTCGATTGACGGTTTCTGGCATACATCCAATAGAACGGCCAGCGATAAGACAACCAGAGGCCAGTAGGCGTCCTGATATGCCAGGCCCATCCAACGAATTATAAAGGGCTTTCCCCAACCAATGAGAGCGAGACAGATGAAAATGGAAATGCAAGATGAAAGCTTGGTGCCAAAATAAAAGACCTTCTCGATGCCAGGTCGGTCTCCCGCGCCATGGAGCCGGCTGAACACCGGCTGCAACATGCCTACTGAAAAAATTATCATCTGCATGTAATATTGTGCGAACACTCCGGCGACCCGGTAATGCGTAACCATAGCCAGCCCGATAAGGCCTGAAATGACAAGAGGATCGATTTGGAATCGTATGGTATCGGCAATGTAGGCCAAAAAAGTGTAGATGCTATAGGAAGACAAGCTCTTTACTATTTTAAGTTCGACCGCTTTACTTTCGATTCTCGCCCAGGATGCCTCACGTCTCGCGAAGAAAATCTGCAATATATTGGCTGGTAATGTGGCCAATAATGTCACCCAGGCTAAAGCCAACAATCCGTATCCCAATAAAATTACCCAAACGATGAGACCTGTGCGCAAAACCAAACTGAGTATTGTGATCCAGGACTGAATATCAAATCGGAATTTCGTGTATAAGACACCCCCGTAAACCCTCATAGGGAGTCCAATCGCCGCGTTCAGCCCCAGAATGCCGATTACGCTTTGAAATAGGTGAGCATCTTCAGAATTGTGAGCGAACCAGGGAGTAATCGCGACGATGGCCGCGGTCACTACCAAGGCAAGGGCACCGAGCAAGAGATTAATTCGTAAGGCCGTATTGAAGACGCCGCGGCATTCGGCGTCATCATTGCGCCCGATCGCCATGGACATGTACTGTGAAACGGCGCTCGAAAGGCCGAAGTCTAACAAGCTGTAGTACCCGATGAATGAGGTGGCGAGAGCCCAGAATCCGTATGTTCGGTCCCCAAGATGATGCACGATAAACGGCATCACGCAGAATGCGGCAACGGCTGTTGCTACGAGGTTGCCAATCTGCAGCACCGAACCAGAAAGCAGCCTGCGCCCTATAGAAGTGAATTTTGCAGTCATGATCTAGTCGCACTCCGGAATGACAGACCAGAAAATGCGCCGGTGGCAATATACGTGGAAAATGAAATTGTTTTTATTCATGAAGGAAGACCGTGTCCACCTATGTAACAGGATGGCGCTGTCAGGAATCGGATTTGGGAATCCCTAACAAATTAGTCTAGTGGAGAAGCCTTCGCCGCCTCACGATTAGACAGTTCCGGGGATGACGCTGATCGCATGAGGTGTAAATAGGCGTTAATCGTAAGCTGGCCGACCACATCCCAGGAATGTCGCTCTGCCGCATAGTTTGTTATTTCCGTTCGGCGAGTATTTAGGGTCGCGAATAGATCGCTTTCGAAGTACCGTTCCATGGTCTTCGCTAAATCACCTGGATTCTCCGGCCTAAATACAAATCCGGTTCTACCTTCCACGACCTCATCCTTCAAAGACCCAACATCGGCCACCAGAACTGGCAATCCGAAACTGTATCCCAAACACAAAACCCCACTCTGGTAGATATGCCGGTAAGGCAATACAAGGACGTCCGCGGCCTTGAAGTAGACTTCGGTCTCTTCATCCGGGATGTACTCTCCCTTAAGAAGTATTAGCCCGCGTTGTATGCCGTCACGGCTGGCTTCGCGAATTGCGGCCCAGTAGTCTTCGCAGTTATTAGGTCGGCCGGCTACAATCAACCTGTAATCGTCATGTCGGCCTAAGAGCTGTTGAAAGGCGGCGACGAGGTATTCGATACCCTTATAAGGTGTGATAGCGCCGAAAAACAGAATCGTCTTTTCATTTGGGGCGATGCCGAGCCGTTGCCTCGCTTCCGCTTGAGTGAGGCTTGTGTTCGGGACTGAGTTGTTTATGCCGAAGGGTATGACGCTGATTTGAGCCACCTTCGCTCCGAATTCCTCCATTAACTCGAGTTTCATTTTTTGAGTATGGACAAAGATATGGTCTGCCAGGCGATACTGGATCCGCAAGGTTAGTCGATTCACCATGGAGTCTGTGGAATCGCGCTTTCCCGCATTCACGTTGTGGACAGTCAGAACGACTTTTTTTCCCAGCATCCTATAGAAAAGCATTAGCAACGTTCGATCGAAAAGCTCGAATTTGTTATTCCAAAGAATGTGAAAAATTTTCGGTTTGGCTGTTGCCGCATAATGAATCAGGCGGGCGTAGTACTTACATATTCTAGACACCTTGGTTGCGAAACTGGCGTCGCGGCGTTGATTACCTCGCAAATTCAGAAAATGCAATTTGGCGTTCGCGTGATATTCAGGGCAATCGAGTTCGTCGCTGCCGATCAAATCGATGGTGGCTCCCTTCGAGACGAGTTCGCTAGCCAGGCCAAATACGTAAGGCCTGTCGCCGCCGCCGGTAAGGAGGGTCACGCAGATCTCAGGAATCTTGTTTTCGGACATCGTTAACTGACCCAATCCCCTCGACCTTGGTTAAGCCGAGGAGCCTCGCAGATTTCAATATCACAACGGCCTATATCCCTGAGCGTCTACTCTCTCGACTTCGCTCCGTTCAACTTGCGACTGACCCAAACCCTACGTAAGTCACGAAGCTTGGCAGATACGGGCTCTGGAAGGAATTCAACGAACTGATGATGTAGGCCTAGACGGAACCCAGCTGCGCCGACAAGAGATAGCGGGATGTAGTATCGCGGCACATCAACGCGTTCGAACCCGTTACCTTTTTTAAACAGGGTCAGACTGTCACCTTCTTTTTTCCCATAAACCATCTTCCCGTAAGTCAGGTATTTCATCCCACGTTCCACACACGACCGGACTGATTGGGCTATTAACGCATTGGTCGGAGACTTGTCTCTGTACTTAACCATGGAGAGAATGTGCAACACGGTTGCTTGCATTCGAGTCTCGTCGATCACCAACTTGGCGAAACCAATAATGCTGTTATTATGAAAGGCGCCGATGAAAATGCTGCGGTCTAGAAACGTTCCGGCGTAGGGCCGTGCCTTCTCAATATCAATTCCGTAGTGGGGAAAGCGCATACCCTGACGCACGGGAGTTTCGTTGTAGATATCGCAGATTCCTTGAAGAAGAGCATCATCGAAAGGCACTTCCCGGACAACGATCCCGTTTTTCTCGGCCTTTCGAACCTTTACCCGAACATTCGAGTGGATTTGCTTCATCCACCAATGGTCGAAGGTGGAAATAGACAGGGAGGCGAGGTTGTCCCACTCCATCGGGTAATCATATTTTGGCGCGGTTTCGGGTGGTTTCTGAAAGAAAGTGAACAAATCGACTCGGGTTCCGGATTTCTGCAACTCCTTCAGCAATGTGTCGAGATCCTCAAAAGACGTAAATTCATCTCCGTCGAGGCGTGCTATCCGCAGCAGCCTTCCCTTCATTGCGATATCCTTGCCACAAACCTTCATTAACCCTTATTCTCCTGATTGCGTGTGAAGCTCACCCACCAATTCTCCGTCATAACTTCGCCAGTCTTTCTTCCAGTATCTCGCAGATTGCATGGCCGATAGTGATATGCATCTCCTGCATTCTGGGCGTCGACTTGCAAGGCACACACAAACAAAGATCGCAGGCTCCTCGCATTTGTCCGCCACTTTCGCCGGTAAGACCGATGACGGTAAGTTGGCCCTCTCGTGCAGCCTCAATTGCGCGCAAAACATTTGGGCTGTTTCCGCTAGTAGAGATTGCCAGCAGTACATCGCCCGGCCGGCCATGGGCGGCGAGTTCGCGAGCAAACACTTGCTCGTAGCCGTAGTCGTTACCAACCGCCGTAAGGCTGGACGTGTTCGCGTGCAGTGCGAGGGCTCGGAAGGGGCGCCGTTCAAGGAAGAAGCGGCCCGTCAGCTCCGCCGCGATGTGCTGGGCATCGGCCGCGGATCCGCCATTTCCTGCGATGAGAAGCTGGCCGCCGGCAGCCAGCGATGCATATATCAGGTCAACGGCGGTGGAAACGGCCGAGGCAAGCTTCGGAAGATTCCTCGCGACCTCAAGGTGTTCGTTCCATATCCCGATAATCCTATTTTCTTGACTGGTTGGGCTAGACACGTTAATGCTCTCCTATCTCAACCGACCGCTCTGTTAAAACCCTTAAGACGGAATGGCTTACGACTGCTCGCGGGTCTCTAACCTGAACATGGCCTTATCCCAACGCGCGATCAATGCAGCTTTGTATTGAGGAAGCATGGCTTCGGCCGATTTCGCAGTTTTCCATCCGAAAAGGGGCTCCATCCAGGCATATTTCCAGCGCAGACGGGGTGCTTCCAGACTACCCCCAAGTTCCGCGGCTAGACTTTGCAACTCCGCAATAATATCGGGTCGCTCGGGGTAGAAATCGATGCACTTGGTCTGAAGATACGTAATGCATGCCTGCCGAACACGAGGGCTATCTTCAAGCGAGCGAATATATTGCACGTGGAGCTTCATGGAAAGAAGCAAGGCATCTTTTTTCTCATTCGAGTCGCCCACGTAGCTCCAGCGGTTTAGCGAAGTCACTCGATAGAAGACTTTTGCCTCCGGCACGAAACGTGCACCTGCAGACGCCAACAAAACTCGGCAATAGTATTCTCCGTCATCGTCGCTAATCATCCGGGTATCCCAGGGACCGGCGGCTTCGGCTAGTTCGCGGCTGGTCAACCATGTTGCCGTTTGCATATGCCAGTTTTCGCCCATTTTTCTCAAGAGCCACTCGACGGGGGAAAGGTCTTGCCATAGCGATGTCGGGTGGAAGCGAGCGCATCGAGTCCGGTAATAGAAGTGTGCCCAGGGGGCGGAAAGCAGTACTCGTCTGCTGTCAGATTCTCTTAGCATTGCAAGCTGGCGTTCGATCTTGTCCGGACTCAGAAGATCGTCCGCATCCAGCCACTGGATGTAGTCTCCTTGGGCTAGTTGCATTGCGTGGTTACGAGCCGCCGCCGCGCCTCTATTTTCTACCGACACAACCGAGACCTCTTTTGAGTCAAAACGCCGGGCTGTTTCCGCGGTTCTATCGCGGGACCCGTCATCCACGACAATGATCTCCTTGCGTGGCCAAGTTTGGCCCAGAGCGGACCGGAGGGTTTGGACAATCCATTGTTCGGCGTTGTATGCAGGAATCAGAATCGAGACCAACGGTTTCATCTTAATAGCGCCTTTTCTCTTGTTAATCTTTCCGAACGCTATTCAATGCTAACATGGCCGCCTTGAAGCTAAAGGAGTTCAGTCTGGTCCTGTTATCGAACTGGAATACTGTCCGGATAGGAAGCGTAACCCCTGAAGCTGTCCCAAGACTGTCCGGCAGTACAGTGGAACTTCGTGTGATTCCCGAGCACACTAGACTTGATGGAGCGCCGGAAGGCCGTTTGGGTACCAGGTCCGTTCGTGCATAGCGGATACCCATCTCAATCGCGGAAGTTATTTTATGGGGGTTGCATGCTTCAGGTCATAAATAAAACGCTAGGATTGTCTGTGGCCAGGGCGTTTGGTCTTTTTGTCTTCTTAATGATCGGATTTTGCTGTCCTCGTACGTGCCATGCTGGGTGTGTTGGTTCATCTCCTACATGGACTGCTGCTTCAACATCTTTCGTGGACGTACAAGCCTGCTTCGCCGAGCCTCTTCGTTGCGGCGACACGATTGTTATTCCTGCCGGAACTTCCACATGGACCAGCGCGATGACCCTAAGCACCCCTCCGTCTGGATGTGCGTCGAATCAAGGGGTCACGATTCAAGGCCAGACCGTCTGCAATGGTACTCCGGGGGTCCAAGTCTCGAGTTGTGTGGACGCTACAAACATTTCGCTCTCCGGGGGCGCACACGGCTTCGATATATCCAACTGTTCAAACACGTCTTTCTGTACCGTCACCGGGATCACGTTCATTCTGGGAACCAATTATAGTAACGGCGCGATTGGATTGTATGGAACCCATGGCCAGGTCAGCTTCCGTGCGCATCACATTCATTTTATAAACACGTCCGTTTCGGGTGGCGTCATGCTTTTCATGGGTGGCGGTTACGGACTAGTTGACCACTATCTTACAGACGATACGAACACGGGTACTGCTGCTACCCCGATCAACGTGGGTGGAGATTTTACCACTCGCGGATATGCTAATTGGAATGACCCGACGCTCTTTGGCAGTAATCAGTCGATCATCGTAGAGGATAGCCGATCTAATTATAGCAATGCGAGTGACGAAGGGTATTTCGACTGTTACTACGGCGGCAAAATCACTATTCGATACGACCTGATAAATGGTAATCAAATGGGCGGCTGGCACGGAACGGATAGTGGTTGGTATCGTGGATGTATTTTAGGCGAGATCTACAACAACACCATCACGAACAGTTCCGGTACCTCTGAGCGAGTAATGAATATCCGAAGTGGGACACTGCTCTTTTTCAACAACACGGTCAGTGGCTCAACCCCTTTCAGCCCTATCGCTCTCCAATATTACCGAATGTCGGAACAGGGTCCGATTGAGTCAGGAAGCTGGGGTTCCGCTGGTCGGGGACTGAACTGGACTCCTATTTCTTCCGATCCCACAAACTTTCTTTCCGATGTCAACACGCTCAACGCGCCGGACTGGTCAGCAAGTCATCCGTACGGGGCGGGTGCTGTGGTCGGGCCGCTCGCCAATAATCCGGGCCAAGGCAACGGCACCGGGGGATTTAATTATCAGGCCTCAGGCAGCTGTGTGAGTGGCGCGAACGAACCGAACTGGAATCAAACCGTGGCGGCAACACAATCAGACGGCTCCTGCACATGGATTAATGTCGGCGGCGGCACAACGCCGAGTGCTACAGCGTTTGGATTCTGCGCGGCCAATCCTGATACTCCGGCTTCTTCAAATGCCATCTGCAGCGCCCTTATACCCGGCGATACGGCTACACGAAACTTCGACTCAAACGGCGGTGTCTATCCTTTTCGCGATCAACCATGTGTCATTCACAATCAAGTGCTGAATGGTTGTTATGCTTGGAACAATACGGGCTCGGGGTTACCAAGTCCATTGCTGAATACGGAAGCATCGACGTCCAACATAATTGTGTCAGGCCGTGATTACTTCTTTTCGGCAATGCCGGGCTACACACCTTATACGTATCCCGACCCGTTGCAAAATGGGGGAACTCAAGCACAACCTCCGGCTCCCCCGACGAACTTGACTGTTGTCGTCAATTAATCTGGCGTTGGCGGAATACTTACTTTATCGGCCGACGATGGCACAGTGCCGGTGCTCGGTTTAATTGCCCGCATGTAGAGTGTTCCTATTCTCCTGAATTCGGTATCTAATGTGGCATCAAAGGGGCGACGGGTCACAAATTCGAAACCCGATCGCTGCAATACACCTTTAAGGGTTTGCTCGTCCCAAGCGTATTTGTGCTGCTCGCCTTGGCGAAAATGGTAGTTAATGTGATCTATCTGGGTTTCGCAGTCGAGAGGATGCCATATGGGCGCATGACGCCAATAATCATGATCTGGATTGCCGTAGGCGCGAATAGCCCATTCAGTGTCTGGCACACCCACGTCGAATACGCCAGCGTCTTGAAGCACGCGTAGTGACTCCGACATGAAGTGGGGCACTTCTTCGGCGAATTCGAAGTGCTCGAGCGCGTGCTCACTGTAAATATGCGTCGCGCTACCATTGGGGAATGGCCAGCGCTTACGCAAATCAAGCCGCAGGTCGGCGCCTGAAGCGAAGAGGTCGATATTCACCCAACCCGGCTTGTAATTCGGTCCGCACCCAAGGTTGAGCTTTAGCGGTAAGGTCCGAACGAACCGCGGCACTTTTCTTACCCAGTACCAATGCCGAAAATAGATCAACGTTTCGGTCGCAAGTTCACGAATAGCGCGGCGCAACGCCAGCGTCGTGCGAGATTTGACATATTTCTTAAGTAAACCCATTGCCCTTTTTCCGACTCAGATGACATCACCCAGTAGGAATCGGCGACAGTCCCTAAACGACTCGTATCGTCTTAGCGGAGGCCTATCTAGTTCTCGCGTTGGTCTTCCAAAAGATCTCGACACTTGTGTCCGTGCACGAATCAAGCGCTTCAGTTATTTCTTCTCGTGAAGCCCAGTGATTCAGAACTAAACCTTTGCCGCAGGCGGACGTGTAGTTAAACGTGCCGTCCGGAGCTAGGTTCCACAATAATTGGGCGCATTCAATACCTTCTTCCCTGAATTCGGGAAGGTTCACTTCGTATGAGAGGTAACGGACAGGACGTTTCATGCCACGCAGAACGTTCAATTCGTGGCCTTCGACATCGATTTTGACGAAAAGGGGCAGACCGTAGGAAACGATAAGCTGTTCGATTGAAACTGTCTCAACCTCTTTGCATTGTCCAAAACTAAGTCTATATCCGAACCGACTATTATCATCCCGCAAGACATCCGTCCATTTCCGGCTGAGCGTGTTCTTCGCGCCTCCCGGCGTGTCAATCCACATTGTCTTTCGCGAGCTTCCATCGCTAACTGCTTTTGAGACCACAACCAATCTTTTCTTTTTTAGTCGGTATTTGAGGAATTTCTGTTTGAGAATTTCTTGGCTGGTTTCGTCGGGTTCCACCGCAACCACTCGCGCTCCGAGCCTCAGGAAAATATCAGACTTATAACCATGGTTGGCTCCCACATCGAAAATTATGTCACCATCTTGGAATCCCTCCAGGAGATTCCGATAGAACTCAACTTCGTTCCGTCGATCATCGATAATTTGCCTATCAGCGAGACGCCAATAGAGGTCGTAAATCCATGAGGTTTTTGCACGCTGATAGATAGCACCTTGTCGAAGTGACTGTCCAAACTGGCTTTGGTTCCTGAGTTGTGTCACTGGTAGTTCCATTGGCTCTATCATCCCAGATTGGTATGCGGCCAATATTATCAACCAATACCGGGAGTCAATTTCCCACTCGGCCGCGCAGACGCTTTCTCAGTTGCGGCGAGCTGGTGTCTCGAAGCGGAGTTCCTAGAGGTCGCGGACGGGCACCTGCGAATTTAAGCGGGGCCGCCACGCGAACGGAGCTCTCGGCCGACACAGGGACGGCGATAACTGCCAGAAGGAACATGTCCCACATTAAATGAGCCTTAAAGGCTGCTTCGGTCATGTTATAGAAAAGCATCATAGTCCAGAAAGCCATATTCAGCGAGGCTAAGGCAGGTGCGGAAGTAAACTGTCTGCAGATATTCCGGTAGCTCGCGATTATTAGCCAGACAAGAAAGAACACTCCGATTAGACCCAAATTGAGGTAGACCTCAAGATAACCGTTGTGTGATTCATTGATCTGGCCAAAAACTTTCCAGATTTGCTGGAGGCGAGGACCTAACCAAAAGCTTTCGTATCCAGTGCCCACTAAGGGATTCGTGTGCATGCTAAGAACGAGCTTCCATATGCCGGTTCGATCAGTGAGCGTTGGGTCCCGGCCGACCTGCCGAGCCAACTCCCCGTTGAGATCGAGCCCGAAAGCTAGAATTATATATAGGCAGAAACCTGCTGGAATCAGAAATCTGAACAAACTGGGGTGACTCTTGGCCCATCTGCTCCGAGCTGCCAGGATCACGACACAGCCAATCACCGTGCAGACGCCGGAGGTCGCGCTGTGGGCGAGGTTCATCAACCACAATGCCATAGCGATAAACACAATGTTTACCATGACGATTCGTTTCGTACGGCCTTCTCTGCGGTCAGACCAGCGCGTCAGCGTATCCCAGAAAAAATAGATCACCCCAATCATGGCTACAGCTCCAAGCATATTCTTTCCGGTTGTCGCTCCGACGTAATAACCTGCGCCCGTCCAGTCCGAATATTGTTTGCCCAAGCTGGGAAAATACTTGATGAGTAGCACACATAATGGAATCAACAGATAACAAAGACGTCGAAGCACTGTTCGCACTGCTTCCAAAGGTCTTCGATCGGAGAGCACAACGAGAATCGCTGCGTAGTTGCCAAAGTCTCGGAACCATCGCTTGAAGGAGATGAACGGAAAATCGGACCACAAAACGCTTACCAAGGCAAAGGAAACCAGAGCAACCAGGGCCGTGTTACGAACGAAAAAATCGCCCCACTTGAAGGACCGCGATACCAAAATTCCTAGTGCCAGAACGATGAGGACTAAAAAGACCGTTCGATCTATTGGATTGCCTTCCTCGAATGCCTGGGCTTGGACCGAAACAACTTCGCCGCCGAGCCACTGCCCAGGCAGACGCGAGCCTGCAATGAAAATCCAAATCAAAGGGACCCATAGAGCTGGCGAAGTCTTCGGCTCTTTGGCGGGATCCCAGAGCAGCAAGGCCACTAGAAGCACTAACCAAGTGATCAGGGCCACTGAGGAAGGCATAAGATCAATTCACTCTATTTACTTCGAATATCGCGCGTAACAAGATGACCGCATCTTTCGCAAGCTGGTTATTCAGACGGAACCGGCTGAGGTAGTGCCGCAAACCGCTCATGAGAACGGTCCGAGCTCATCTGCGAAAAGATGGCGTCCATAATCCTGGCAGTGAGTAGAATTTCCCGATAAGGAATTGGCACCGGTGAATCATCACGGATCGACCGATAGAACGACTCTATAAGATATTTCATCCCCGAATCCATGTGAAAATCCCGGCCGAGGAATAGCCGGACGTTGGTAAACAAATTTCCCAGATGTTGTTTAGCAAATAGTGCCGGTGGAATAAACATGTCTGCGTAACTCTTAAATTTTTGGCCCCGCAGACGGAGCAAGATTTCATGATCCTGGTCAAGGATTAGGCCATTCTTCGGTCCATAAAGCCGAAGCAGATGCATGGGAGGCTTCATCTGCGAAGAAAATGTGAAGTAGGCCGTTGTGCCCTGTTCCTCACTGATGATGACCCTAAGCTCATCGACGATTTCGCGTTCGTCTATTTGCTTTAAAAGAGAACTGACAAAACCGTGCGCAATCACCTGGGGCGAATCACTCGGAATGAATTCCGCAATTCTGGCGATGCCGTGGCTGATCACGTTTTGAAGCAGCTTTCCAGGCAATCGGCGCACCCAGTGATTCTCGTCGCCCAGCAACGCTCGAGCGTAACTTGGGTCACCAAGATCATAGGTGTAGTAACTCTCCATGTGAACAGGTGCACCGCCCAAGTAGCCGCTTTGAACCAGTGCTCTCATACGCCGCGCAACGTGGCTGAATTGATCGTTGTGACCGACCGTTAGTTTGACTCTTTTTCTCTCCGCCAGGTCCACCAAGCGCTCGGCTTGCTCGGCGTAAAGTGTAAAAGGCTTTTCCACGTAAACATGACAGTCATGTTCCAGACAGAATTTTGCAATATCGAAATGACTTTCCGCTGGAGTTGTAATGTGAACAACGTCAGGCCGAGCCCTGTCGAGGAGTTCTGCAAGGTCTGTAAAGTATTGCTTGACCGGGAACCGCTCATAGAGCTGCTTGGCCATGAGCGGCTCACGGTCACAGACCGCAACGATTTCACATCCCTCTATGCGCTGTATCTGCAGCGCATGGGAATCGGCGATCTTGCCGCATCCCACAATGGCGACTCTAAGCATATCGTCCATCCGGTTTGCAGGTTTCGATGTACCGCCGCATTCCCTCTGAAGTAGACACCTTTGGTGTCCATCCTAACTTGGCCTTCAATTTCTTATTGCTGTAACGCGTCTTCTTCCACTCCGTGTGCCATCGCCTGCGATTGAATACGGGCGGCAATTGTCCCTGGGACCATTTCGAATACTTCTCCCACAGGTAGCAAAGCGCATAACTAATTGCATGGGGTACATAGATGGATCTAAACTTTCTTGCGTTCTTTTTGTATAGTCGCAAAAACTGGCGGCTGGAAGGTAAGTTGTCGTCAACCACATTGAACGCTTCGCCATCGATTCCTTTCACCAGCCCAGCCAATACAATGGCGTCCGCGCAGTTATCAACATGCGTAAAAGGAATCTTGTTGGATCCACCGAGATGCAAGAAAGGCCCAAAAGCGGCGATGCCTACACGTCCGGTAATGTCTCCCTTCTTGCCATAAACACTCCCGGGCCTTACAAGGACGAAGGGAACTCCGGAATTTTTTCCGTACTCGCTGACCAGCTGTTCTTGCCTGACTTTCGCAAAGCAATATGCTTCGCCACGGAGCTCTGGATGCTCTTCGATCGGACAAGACTCGTCCAGAATTCTGCCGTTTGGTTTGTCTCGATTCGAGTACACCGCAAATGAACTCACCAGCACAAATCGCCGCAAATTTCCAAATCGCAAACTTGCTTCAATAAGATTGCGGGTCGCCACTACGGAATTAAGAAATGCATCGGGAAAAGACTTCTCGCCAGTCCCAGCGGCTAGGTGATAGATGACTGCCGCATCCTTGGCCGCCGCTTCACAGTCTTCTCGAGAAAGAAGGTTGCCTTTGCGCACTTCGATTCGAGCATCGGGCGGACGGCGCTCGATGATCGCCTCGATCTCGGACAATTCACTCGATGGCCGGACAAAGCAGACGACGTTACGCAAACCCCGATCCAACAAGTTCTGCAGTACGCGGGATCCGATGAAGCCGGCCGCGCCTGTCACCAGAATGCGGTCATCAGGTCCGACAATGGAACGGTCCTGTTGGAGCAATCCATCTTCCTTACTGGCGATGCTCGTCGTCGACTTACTCATCTCGTAGCCTCGGAGGGAACTCCGGCTTCAAAGCTCTCGCCTATCACCGTGTCCACATAGGTTTCAGACCCGTGGGTAGTAATCGAGCCTAACTTCCGAAGCCCATGAATGCGCAGCCGCAACGCTGGGAGATTGTCGCGTTGGTCAACAGCAACGTGAGCGCGAACCCCACCAGGCGCGCTGCTGTCCGTCTCAAACTCGGCTGACCTACGCTTTCGAAACCAAGCAGTCGCCTGACTAGCTGTGGAGAACCACGCCCCGCGATTGCTTAGATCGTTGGTCAAGTATGAATAGAATTCGCCCCACAATCTTTCAGGGGCAAGACTGCGGTCGTGCCAGTTGATCGTTAGCGTGCCTCCGAAATGAACCGCATTATCCAGAATCGGCCGAACCAGGGACTTCGCATGATCTCGAGAAAGACCGAGATGACTGGGGTAGAAGAGCGACGTGTCCATTATGTGTAGCGGCAATTCGAGCAGATGATTCGCATTGAGCGGCTTGTAAACTTGCGTTGTGCCAGCGCGGTATCCTACGGTTTCGTTGTAACCGATTGTGGAGTCGTAGGCCGCTCCAGCCTTCTCCAGCACAGCCGGGGATTGCTGGTCATAATAAAGCCAGTGCATTCTCACGCCGACTTCAGAGGTTCCCGTCACGCGTCGGATTTCATCTAGTTCTTGGCGTCCTTTTGAGCTATCCAACCATGCATCAATTCCGTGCAACCCGACTTCGCAGCCTGCCGCGGTTAACTTGTGGATCGCATCAACGATGTCCTGGGCGCCGTAACGCGCGGCGCGAATCGAAGGAGCTAGACCGCTCGATTTGTTTCCAGGCTTGTTGCTAAAAGGAATCACGAAGAAAGTCGAGCGTAGCCCTTTTTCCGATTCCAGATACCGATCATCGAACTCGCGCCAGAAGTCTTTCGCCAGACCCAAATGAACGAAAGGCAGCTTCAAAGCCGCCGTCCAATTCCTAAAAAGATTCCGGAGCGACATTTGTCCGCTGAGAGTTTTTCGCAAAGAATCGAACACCGCTCGATACAAAAAACCGAACATGGTGTGATCCCAATCGTGTTGGCGGATCGCTGGATGGTCCACGTCGTGAGTCAGGCAAGCCGTAAATTGGTATCCATCGGGAACCGGCGGAATCTCAACCAACGGAATACCGCAGCCCGTAATCAAATCCCTCAAGAAGGCGATGTGCAAATCCAGTGCCGGTAAGCTGGCATTGGCGACGGGTTGCCCTGACGTAAGCAGAGTGCGGATTTCGGTGAACAAGTCGTAGCCAATGCGTGACGCAACTCGGTCGTCCGACTCGTCAATGTAGGCCGCGCACTCTCGGGAATCTCCATCCATCAAAATACCGTTTCCAATTCCTGGAAAAGTCAGGCAGTTCCCATAAATTGGGATTCGGTTTCCCTGATACGAGAGGATGCAGATGTTTCCCTGAGGGCAGCGGGTTTGAAGTTTCTCTTGATCGTCGAACGCTATTTTGCTTCCGCTATACCGCAGCACCAGCTTCGCTGTTTCATCAAAATTGAACTCGCCGGCGCAAAGCAAAACGTCATATTTCCGATCCGGCTCGAAAAACTCCCAGGGAGTTTTGAACAGCTCGAAGAACTCCCGCACCACATCGTGGTCCGCGGAATCTGCAATTACGCCTATCATAGCAAGACCGTCTAGCCCAACGCCGTTACAGGTTGCTCGTGCGCGCGGAGCCATTCTTCAAAAACAACCAGGCTGAAGAGGATTTTATGGTTGTCGTTTTGGCCGGAGCGATGCTCGTCGTAAATTTGCTTTACTGCTGATGGGCGCAGGTAGTTGTATATCTGGCTTCCAGAATCCAGCAGAATTCCTTCCATTTTTTGTTGCGCGCTTCCGCGGAACCAATCATCGACCACATTAACGCCAAAGCCTCTCTTCTTTCGTTTTAATATCGTGGCTGGAAGAAGTTCCCGGCTCACTTGGCGATGGAGCCATTTTCCTGAGCCTTTCCGGACTTTCAAATTCGACGGCAGCCTTTCCGCATATTCCACGATTTCTTTGTCCAGGAAAGGCACTCTGACTTCGAGACTGTGGGCCATGGAAAGCTTATCCGCATACATCAGAAGCTCATCGGGCAACGTCGAGCGCAGCTCCAGGAAACTAAACCCTCCGAGCTCGTCGGTCTCGCCCATCAGCTGTGCCAGATCCTGCCAAGAATCTAGAATTTTGTCGCCCGTACCTGTGGGAATAATTCCATCCTGAAAGAGACCGTCGATTTCGTTGCCCGGAAGGAGCGACAAAACGTTCTGATACCTGCTCATCCTGTCGGGAAGATCCAGCGAGTAGACACCTCTTTTGAGCATCTCATTTCGCGGAAGGGCACTTATCACCGAACCTACAGCCGTACGCACCGACTTCGGCAAACCTCCCCAATATTCCCCATATCGAACACCCAGGTGACGGCGATAACCGCCGAACAGTTCATCAGGCCCCTGGCCCACCAGCGCGACTTTTACATCTTGCCGCGCACGTTGACACACAAAATACATGGGGACGATGGAGGACGAAGCGATCGGTTCTTCCAAACATGAAACGATGTGCGGAAGAGCTTCTTCGAAGGTCTTCCTGTCTAGGACGACGGAAGTATGCTCGGAACCGAATCGCGCCGCGGTATCCGCCGCGTCTGTCAACTCATCATCGGAAAAACTCGAACCATATCCGACCGTGTATGTGCGCCATGACTTCCCGTACAAATTCATCAGCGCAAGCAGCAGGCCCGAATCAACACCTCCGCTGAGTAGCAGTCCCAACGGGACATCGCTGAGCAGTTGCCTCTTCACCGACTGCTTGTACAGTTCGCACAATTCTGCCGTAGCTTCGGCCGCGGACTTCGTTGGTGAGAACGGTGCGGGCTTGTAGTTGTACCAACGACGAAGGGCGTAATTTCCCTTTTCGAAAACCAGCATGGTTCCGGCGGCTAGTTTTCGAATGCCACTGAAAATTGTGTAGGGCGACGGTGTGTAACGATATCGAAGAAAGAGATTCAACGAAACCGGATCGACTTCGGCCTTTTCGTTCTTCGCCGCTACAACCGCGCGAATTTCCGAGCCAAAGTAAACACGGTCACCGTCAATCTTGTAATAGATTAGCTTGATGCCGAAGGGGTCTCGAGCGACGACGAGCCGTTCTTTGCGCGCGTCCCAAATCGCCAACCCAAACATCCCGTTCAGGTGGTTGAGTACATCGTCGCCCCATTGCTTGTATCCGTGGATGATGACTTCGGTGTCACACTTCGTCCGGAAAACGTGACCATAGCCTTCCAGCTCGCGTTTGAGCTCGGGAAAATTGTAAATTTCGCCATTGAAAATTACCCAAACGGATTCTTCGCGATCGGACATGGGTTGATGCCCGCCCGTCAAATCGATGATCGAAAGCCGGCGAAATCCGAACCCGAGTGGTCCTGCGATGTAATAGCCTTCGTCATCCGGCCCACGGTGGATGATGCTCCGGGTCATCCGTTCCACATCTTGACGGAGCACCGGAGCCTTGCTTCCGAAGTTATATTGTCCGCAAATTCCACACATAAATCGTTAGTTCTGTCCTAAAGACTTACGGCCAGAGTTCTGGCTATCCCGGTACAAGAAAAAGCAAAGGCTGCGAAACAATTGTGACTGAGCCCAGCGATGCATCGGAGTATTGTCCCAGCCAAGTAAAAGCTGGCGGCTTCGAAAAGAGCCGTCCGGCTTTTGCCATCCGTCTAGGTTTATCGCGCGCGACGAAGCCTCATCGAGTGCGGGAAATCGTCCCGCCAGGAGCACTCCAACATTTATGCACTCCGCATAATCATACAATTCGCGCCGATACACTGTCATGCGAGGCTTGCGCGAGAAAGGCTTCGGCAATCCTTCTTCGTCGAAGAGGTTTTTGACGTAATAGTCAACTCCACGCGCAATAGCCTTCGTGCAATCCGGATTCTTTGTAATGGCCTCGATCTTCGCCAATGCCTTTAGCACGAAGCATGTATGAAAGTGGTCCACGAACGTTCTAACTTCATCGGTGGAATAGGGCCAAGAGCCATCCGGATTCTGAGCTTGTAAGACAAAATTCAGATTTCTGTCCGCGATTTGTCGGTAACTGTCATTCGAGAATTCAGTAGATGCCGAGGTGAGAAGAAATGCCCGGTAAGCACTCGCGTTTATGACACCACTCGAATCGTTGGGCCGGGGGTCATAGAAGCAGGCCGAAGCGTTGGGAGATGTTGTGACGTCCCGATAATCTTCAACGGCGTGCTGCGCAATAGACTGCATAATCGCCCGCCACTTTGGGTTGCCATCGATCCGGTACACTTCCTGAAAAGCTTCAAAAACATAGGGAATTGTAGTGATGAAAGGAGTGTCGTGCCAGATTGGCCCGCGCCTGGTTTCCCAGTTAAACGGATATCCCCAGCCATAGTGAACGTATCCCGGTGCCCTGGTTTCGATAAGAACTTGAAGGAAGTGCACGGCGCGTTCGTAGTACCGCTTGTCCTCAAGAACGCGCGAAAGGAATGCAAAACCCATAGCGTAGTGCGCGTCCGCGATGGGAAATCGTTGTCGCTTCCAAAAGAATCTGCGAGCCGAAGGTAAAAAAGCCTCGCAAAAGATCATAGGGGAAACCGCCAATGTCCCGAGCAGCGGCTTTTTGTAGTACAGAGCTTTGGCTGCACGCGCTAAATCGCTCGCGAAGAAACTTTGATGGTCGTAGGAAGTTTCGCCGAACCGATCAAGCCATCTGACAAACTCAAGGGTAGAAACTCGTATTTTCTCAACTTTTTCGGCTTCTACCATTAGTCGCGGTTTTTCTTTTACGGAAGCCATCTAACTGGGCTTGATTTCGAAGCTGTCTATGCGCTTCAACCTGAACATGGACCTGAATATTATTTTTAATTTTGACATCTGCTCCTTGCGGTGAAAACGCATCAACTCATCAGAGACCGCCCTATTCATTCGACGAAGGAATGCGCTCAGGTACCCAGAATATAGGGCAATACCCCCTATCAAATACGGCTTCCTAGTTACTCGATAGGCAACCCGGAAGAACTCCCACAGCGGGTGGCCGCCAAGATAGTAATCTTTCTCCCCGTAAGAGAACGTGGAAGCAAGCAGCGAACGCTCGGCCGTCCCCAAACTCCGGTAATGAAAGAACGATTTTTCCCGAAACGATCGAGTAGTCCAGCCCTTCATTCTAGCGGTGGTGACTGCAATCCAGTCGATACCTCCCGCTTTGTTTGGGACGTACCCCCCAATTTCTTCGAAGCACTGGCGGCGAAATAGTTGGCAACCTCCGGCGACGTGGTTCTGCCCTTCAAAGCTATCGGTTGCAGAACTGTAGCCGTCTTCCCGGAAAATCGTGCCCGCAACACCGAGATGTGGATCTTCCTCGAACTTGTTTAACAGAAATTCACAGTAGTCCGCGTCAAACGAGACGTCGGAATCTAAATTCCCGATCACTTCATATTCGAGGCTCTTCACTTTTTCAAAACCAGCATTAAATGCATACACCTTAGCGGCAAATGTCCGATCCCGATGCGCGGGCAGGTTCACTAATTCGATCCATGGGTGTTTCTCCAAGTACGGGCCTACGAGGCTTGCCGTAGCATCTGTCGAACCGTCATTTACGATGACCCATCTAGTGGGCAAAGCAGTTTGCGCGATCATCGATTGAATCAGTTGTTCGATGTGCTTTTCCTCGTTGCGAGCTGGAGTAATGAGGACGTAAGGTATGTGATTTATAGGGTTTTTGTGCATAGCTAATCAGCTCAAGACACGATTCGCCAGTGACTCTGTCAAACTCGGTCCTGGGAGGTTTTTTGAGCGTAAACCTCCGACCGTTCGATGGTAAGAGACTCGTCGTACTTTTCTTCCGGCTCGTATACGACCACATGGCTGCCGCGATCCGAGAACTTTATTGGTACGCACAGCAGGTTCTTAAGTCGCATACGCAGAGCTTCTCTGCGCTCTTGCGGTACGAAGAACAGCATGAAGCCGCCGCCGCCCGCACCTAGCAGTTTGCCACCCAGCGCTCCGGCGCTACGTCCAGCCTCGTAAATATCATCCAAGTTCGTGTTCGTAATTTTTTGCGTCAACGTCTTCTTCACTTGCCAGCATTCATGCAACAAATGTCCAAATTCACCGATAGGACGATTTGGGTTTGTCACGATCGCTTCGGCTTCATTTACCATCTGACGCATCCGCTCCAGTTCATTCTTTCGCTGGGGCGTCAGTCTAATCTGCTCTTTAGCAATCTCCGCAGCTATCCTGGAAAATCCAGTGAAGTAAAGTGCACAGTTTTGCTGCAGTGCAGCCAATCTGTCCGGGGAAGCTATGATCGGCTTGACCTCGAAACTCCCGTCCGTGTTGAAGTTGATGCGATTAAAGCCACCGTAGGCAGCGCTAATTTGGTCCTGAGAGCCAACGGCCTCTTTGATTACTTCCTGTTCGACGTGGATTGCGTCGGACGCGAGTGCGTGCTTGTTGCGCATCTGATCCTTCAGCGCGTAGAGACCCAACAAAAGCCCTACCGTAAATGCCGAACTCGTACCGAGGCCAGTGCGGGCGGGAAGATCGGCTACGTGGTGAATCTCAATCCCTTCATCAACGCCCATATACTGTAAGCAGCCGCGGACAGAGGGATGTTCAATCGCGTTGTTTTCATTGACGTTTTCGATTCTGGAGTACGAAATGCGGCTGTGGTATTCGAAAAATGGCGGGAGACGCCGGCAAGTAATGTAGCAACTCTTATCGATAGCGGTGGACAACACCGAGCCGCCGAATTCGCGGAACCATATCGGATAATCGGTGCCGCCGCCGAAGAATGAAATACGCAGAGGAGTGCGCGTTGTTATCATGCGGTTCGTTTCCTTTTGTTCATGTGGACTGTCATGTCTCGCCGAGACTTGAAGTTCTATATCGCCGCAGGAGTACTGGAAAACGAGTCGATGACGACTCCCTCCCGTTCGAATATCCGGCGAATTGCCTCTAAGAATGATCGCACAGTGATATCCGCATGAGTTGACGAGGTAGAAACGCGCTGCGCATTATCCGACGCTTCGCCACCTGCTATCAGCCGGGCTGTTTTGCAACCCGCATTTACGCCGGCCTGTATATCGATGTCAGAATCGCCAATCATCCAGGATGCCGACAAATCAATGCCGTATAAGCGCGCCGCGTTTAGCAACATGCCCGGGGCTGGTTTACGACACTCACAGACCGGCTCGATTTCGTGCGGGCAGTAAAAAGCACCATCAATGATTGCACCAGACGCGGCGAGGAGTTCGGTCATTCTTTGGTGCATGTTCTCCAACTCAACCACAGTCATCAGGCCTTTCGCGATGCAGCGCTGATTGGTAACTACAATTACGGTGAATCCGGCTCGGTTCAGCAGGGCAACGCCCTCTGCCACTCCTGGAAGGATATGAAAATCCTCCCAGCGAATTATATAGTCGCCCTCGGGAGGCTTCTGATTGATAACGCCGTCGCGGTCCAAAAAAACTGCTTTGCTCATATAACGTGGCCCTTTGTCCAACTATGATTTGAGGGAGGCGGCCTGATATAGATTTTCAGCGAGGGTTTGTGCTCTCGCATAGTCTTCAGGCGTCCCGATGTCTATAAACGTGCCTTGCTGATCGAGCGCGTAGACCCCGCGTTCGAGCGCCCGTGGAAATATATCCCGTTCTAAGCTGGCCGGTCCTTCAGGAATTTGCTTCAGGATGGAATGGTTGAACACATACACACCGCCATTTATGATGCCCGGAGCTGAGTCACTCGTTTTCTCGCTGAACCCAAGCACTCGATGATTTTCGTCAAGCTGAACGCTTCCGTATCGCGCTGCGTCGGAAACTCTGCGGACAGCCATAGTAATCAAACCGCCGCGCTCCCGATGAAAGCGGGCGAACTCACGAAAATCAAGTTCTAGAAAAGAGTCGCCGTTCATAACTAGGAATTCGGAAACATTTTGGAGATAGCGCTCGGCGAGTTTCACTGCTCCTGCGGTTCCGAGCGGCTTCAATTCCTTAGAATAATCAATCGCTACATCCCACTTGTGGCCGTCCCCGAATTCTTCTTCGATCTGCTCGGCAAGATGACCGGTGCACATTACGATGCGCCGAATACCTTGTGAGCGAAGCTGCAGAACCAAGAGCTGCAGGAAAGGCAGATTTCCAACTCGGGCCAACGGCTTAGGTGTTGATGGCAACACTGATCGGAGGCGCGTTCCCATTCCGCCAACCAGCAGGACGGCCGGTATGTCTTGAAGGTCAGCATCCAATCGCGCGGGAGTCTTTTTAGAAGAGTTCATTTTGACTACACGTTCGATCAATTAAACGCCGCGACATGCCGGCGTTTACATATTCGCGTCCCAATACTCCAGCATTGACTTCAAGGTTTGCTCGATCGATTTCAGCGGTTTCCAACCTGTGTCCTTGCGAATCTTGCCTGTGCTACCGAAAATAATTTTCTCGTCAGAAGGACGCATCAAGCGCGGCACGGGCCGTATTTCGGCTTTTACTCCAGATAAACGGATGGCCGTCTGCAATAGCTCACCAATTTCGTGCGTCTTGGTGGCGCATAGATTATAAGCCTCGCCGTGCTTGCCCTTTAAGGCAGCGAGGTAAAAACCACGAACGGTGTCATCAACATCCAGAAACGCACGATGTGGCTTCAGATTTCCCACTTCTAACACTGGCGGCTGCAAGCCTTTCTTAATTCGAACCAACTGACGCACGAAGTCCGAGGGCGCATCGCTCGTCTTACCCGGCCCAGTGGTATTAAAGAGCCGCAAATTAACGGCAGGAATTTTGTAATCCAGGAAATACTCGCGCGCTAGCAAATCCAAACAGACTTTGCTGATGCCGTACGGATGCAATGGCCGAAAGGGTTGCTCTTCAGTGACAGGAATCGCAGCCGGCGGAACGTGTCCATATTCAGCACTCGAACACGCAGAGACCACCACAGGGGGCGTTTTTGCATGACGCACAGCCTCAAACAGGTGTAGCGAACCCATGATGTTCGACTCGAACGTCTCCACCGGGTTCGACCATGACAATGTTGGCAAGCTCTGCGCCCCTAAATGAAATATGTGGGTCGGCTGTTGTTCGCTCAAGATTTGCGTGACGCGCTGGCCATTCCGCAGATCACACTGCTCAAAACGCACATTCGTAAGCTCAGCCGAAGTGTTAGGGCCCTGGTTGAGATACGCAGCAATTACTTTCCAGCCGTCTGCGTGCAGAAATTTGACCAGGTGAGAGCCAATGAAGCCCTCCGCGCCGGTTACTAATGCGATTTTTTTCATGAGAGCTGTGGAGTTCCGAAGTTGAACGTTGTCTCTATTAAACGAGATCTGCGTGAAGCCACATTAAGAGTCGGTCTTGCGGAGACTCGGATAGCTAATTAAAAAGCGCGCTTACACGTTCAACCAGGGTTTCTCGTTCGCGGTCCCAGGTGTGTTCCACGAAGACCTTTTGCCCTTTTCGGGCGATCTCCAGAACTTCCCGCGGATGGAAGAACGCATATTCGATCTGTTGCGCCAGCTCTGCGGCGTTTCCGGGCTCGAAAAATAGAAGAGAGTCTTTGTCGAAGTAATCCAGTATGCCCTGCGTAGAGGGTGCGATCACCGGTTTGCCCATGGCCAGATACTCGAAAACGCGAGTAGGGGTATTGATGTCTGTGAACGGATTTCGCTGGTTCGGGATAATCCCCAAGTCACACTTCTCGATTTCGGTCACGAGCTCTTCAAGGTGCCGAGGGCCCATAAAGCGGATCTTATCCTGCAGCCCCATACTTCGGGCTTTATCCATAACACGATCAAGAAAAGCTGTCTGTGAACCAAAAATGCGCAGTTCCGCGCCCGGTATTGTTTCGCGAACCCGCGCAAGCGCATCGAGAGCGAGGTCCAACCCGTTCCGCTCCACGATAGAGCCGTGGTACATGATAACGAAGGGCCGATCACTGCCTTGTTTTGGCGATACGCTCGATCGCGCCTCGCGAAAAGGAAAAATCTGGCCGTCCGGGGCGTTCATAACCACAGCAATCTTTTCCGCCGGGCAACTGCGCGAGGAAAAGATTCGTTTGCACGCAACATTCACCGTGACCGCCAAATCTGTTCGCGCGATGCTCCATTTTTCAAGGCGCTTCATCATCCGTACGCTTCTGTTGTCTTCGGGCGTGCGAAAAATCGTCATCATCAGCTCGGGCATCGGGTCGTGTAGATCCAGCACCACCTTAGCCCCCAACATCTTAGGTATCAGGGAACTGGCCACGAGGATGTCGGGCATATTGTGGACGTAAACCAAATCATAGCGGCGGCCCAGTGAGCGAAGGGCAAAGGTCAGGGAAGAAATGAGGATGAAGGTCCCATACCGAAACGCATATTCGAATTTCCCACGGCGAGGATGTTTCAGTGGTACGCGGAATACTTTCACGCCCGCCGGCACTTCACCCTTGGCATCGTTCTTATTACCGAGGCAAATCAAATCTACAGTAGCACCTTCTGCTAACAGCGCATTTATGGACCGCCGCGGGCGAGGATCGAACGGATAAGAGGAAAAGGTGACCATCGCCACACGTTTCCCGGCAAGCCTCTTGATGGCCGCGGTTGGCGGGCTTTCAAGCGACGTGGTAGTCGTCGTTCGCGTCATCGTGGAACTTGTCATCGGTGTATCGCTTACAGTAACTTAGGCGCGTGACCAGACCCGCAGTCGCTGAGTTCCGTGTTCAGCCCCTGGAACGGGTGGTTTCTATCTTCTGTTCATCCAGCTTCTTGCGTGATTCACGTTCGATTTTCGCACGATTTGAGGTCTGGATAGCCCTCAAAAGCGACGAATCATCGAAATTTAACAAAAGCTCAATATTCGGCATGACGCAGTGGCCACCGATAACCCCCGGGAAGTATTTAGTCCTCGGGAAAAATCCGATCTCTTCGTAAATGCTCCAAATTTCATCGTAGGACTGTCCCGTTTTCTCGCAATATCTCTCAAGCTCCTGCGCCCAGGAGATCAACAAGCCGAAGTACGTGGTCTCCGTCAACTTCGCCAGTTCCGTCGCTTCCGGAGCCGCCAGGACCTTCGTTTTCAGACCCGCCCCTTGAAAATGTTCCACCGCAAGCTTGCCACTGGCAGCGTCGATGGGCCCTATAAATTTCGCATAGGTTTCCAACTCCTGCAACATTCGCACATGCTTACCGCGAACCGGACTGTGCGCCAGAGCCGTCCCAGTCCGCGCTGCTACCGCTCGAGTGGTCCCGATTGCGACGGTGCTATTGATGATCGTCAACATGGGCTTAAAGAGATCAATGTAACGCGCGGTTTCGCCAACAAAATCTTTGATCTCAAATGGGTAGCAGACGTGCAAAACGTCCACTCTCCCCAGCGGGTGTTCAGGCGGCGCGAGATCTACTCCTACGGTCTTGTAATGCTTGGAGAGAAGTTCGAGCAGGGGCCGGCCCACTTCTCCGAGTCCCGCCACAACAACACTATTTTCTTGCTTCACCGCTGAACCTCCTTGAAGGTCTCGTTCGATTAGCTGGCGAAAATTTATTCATCAATCGTCACTCTCGTTGGCGGTGAGTAGCCCACCAAACTAGATGTGTAGAACAGGGCCGGAGATACCTAAAGCCGGTCTGACCGAATTCGAATGCGGAGCCTAGTAATGGTACTGCCGTGTACCAAGTGGGCTCGCGCCCCGACCTCGCTCCCTTCGCGAAGACCCAGGCTGCATTGATTATATTAGGAAAAACATGGCTAACGGAGGACGCCGACGGAGGCAAATTCCTGGATCTTCTGAACGACGCGCTCCTGCGCCGCGGGCTGAAGTTGCGGATACATGGGAAGAGAGAGGATCCCTAAAGCAATTTTTTCGGTGACCGGGAAGTCACCTTTCTTGAAACCAAACGTTTCGTAGGCTTTTTGCAGATGAAGCGGAATCGGGTAGTGAATGCCGGTATCGATCTTGGCTTCGGCCAGGTGCTTCTGCAAGCCATCGCGATCCGACACTCGCACCACATAAAGATGATGGACCGGGCGCGACCAAGTGGGCTGGTATGGCGCGACTACGCCATCGAGCGATGCCAGCATCCTGTCGTAACGAGCCGCCGCTTCTTGGCGCTTCGTGTTCCACTCCGCCAAATGTTGAAGTTTTACGCTAAGAAGGCCCGCTTGTAGCGAGTCCAGACGGCCATTATATCCTTCCATGTCGTGGTAATACTTTTTTGACTGGCCGTGGTCGCGCAGAATGCGCATCGTTCGCGCCATTGCCTCACTATTGGTGGTGATCGCGCCGGCTTCTCCGCACGCACCTAGATTCTTTCCGGGATAAAAACTGAAGGCTGCAGCGTGGCCCATGGAGCCCGCTTTCCTCCAGCGATTTTCTTTCTGTGAGAAATACTCCGCGCCGTGAGCTTGGCAAGCATCTTCCACCACAATCAGGTTGTAGCGGCGAGCCAGCTCCAGGATGGGATCCATATCCGCGCACTGACCATAGATGTGGACAGGCACCACTGCCGTGACGGGCGCGCGAAACTTTCTGTGGTACGGCTTTCCCGTTTCGCGGTCCAGGTAACATTCCCGTTCGAGGTAGTCGCGCAAGTTGGAGATATCCATCGAATACGTGCGCTCGTCGATATCGATAAAATCGGGACGCGCTCCGGCCTGACTAATGGCTTCCGTGGTGGCGATGAACGTGTGCGGAACGGTAACCACGATGTCTCCGGGTTGCACGCCGGCAGCCGTCAAAGCAAAGCGAACCGCATCGGTTCCGCTTGCTACACCCACGCAGTGTTTCGCATCGCAAAATACGGCAAAAGCCTTTTCGAAGTTCTCTACCATCGGACCGCCGACAAAACCAGCGGTGCTCAAAACCTTCTGAAATACCGCAGTCAGCTCAGGCTCGAGCTCCATATGCGGAGTAACTAGGTCTAAAAACGGGATTTTCTCGGTAAGGGACATACGTTTCCTCAATTCCTTGGCAAATTACTTCTGAAGTGTTAAGAAAAATTCATTGCAACGATTCCATCCGCGGCCATATTCGTCCGGTTGCTAAACAGTTGTCTTTTCTCGCGTGATGCGGCGCAACACCCTTGCAGGATTGCCGGCTACGATAGTGTCGTTGGGAACGTCTTTGGTGACCACGCTTCCCGCGCCAACAATCGCATTCTCGCCGATAACAACCTTTGAAAGGATGGTGGAGCCCGAACCGATGGAGGCGCGCGCCTTCACCAGAGTCTTTTCCACTTTCCAATCCTGTTCGGTTTGCAACTGCCCTTCTTCCGTGGTTGCGCGTGGATAGGAATCGTTGATGAAAACGACGCCGTGACCCACAAACACGCCGTCTTCAAGGGTCACGCCTTCGCATATAAACGTGTGGCTTGAAACTTTGCAATTCTTGCCGATCTTCGAATTCTTCTGAATTTCCACGAAGGCGCCAATTTTCGTGTCGTCCCCTATCTCGCATCCATATAGGTTGATGAACTTGGATAGTTTTACGTTCTTGCCAAGTTTGACGTCCGGCGCAACACACAAGTACTGGTCCATGCTTGAATTTTTCCTCTTTTAAAAGCTTCAGGCCAACTTAAGCAGATACGCGGAGATCCTAGAGCTTGATGACTTTGCCTCTTTGTTGCAGCGATTGGTCGGCGGCTTCGAGCACTTGTACGACGTGCAGCCCCGCGGCTCCATCGTTGAACGGTTTTTTGTCGTTCAAGATGCAATCGACGAAGTACGCAGCTTCCAGCTTCAGAGCTTCCACTTGTTCCACGCGAGGCGCCCACATGTCGCCGGAACGATAGCTCACGAGCAGTTGATAAACTCCATCGCCGCTCATTTGCACACCCTTGTCGTATATCTTTAGCTTTTCGTCGGCTTCTAGGTCGTTCCAGACCAACATTTTTTTCTCGCCGCCAATTAACGTCGTGCGCACTTTCACCGGAGACAGCCAGTTCACATTGATGTGCCCGATCATGTTGTTGGGATAATAGAGAGTGAGAAATGCAATGTCGGCCACGCCGTTCAAATGACGTTCGCCGGTGGCAACTACGGCTTCAGGCTTCCCTTTGATCAAATAATCCATGATCGAAAGATCGTGCGGAGCCAAGTCCCACAGCACGTTCACATCATGCTGAAAGAGGCCCAGATTAACGCGTGTGGAGTCGTAATAATAAAGATCTCCCAGCGTGCCGTTATCGATAAATTCCTTAATGCGCTTGACCGCTCCGGTGAACAAGAAGGTGTGGTCCACCATGATTTTTAGGTGTTTGCGGTCGGCCAGCTCGATCAACTCCTCGGCTTGCGCGGTGGTGCAGGTGAATGGCTTTTCGACGAAGACGTGCTTGCCGTGCTCGAGCGCCAGTTTCGCAAGCTCGTAATGAGTCCACACGGGCGTCACGATAGCGATTGCATCGATGTCCGTAGCGGTCAGGATGCCGTTACACTCCGCGATTACGCGTATATCTGGATACGATTGGCGCGCGCGGCTCTGTGACTTCGGGCTTTGATCGCAAATAGCTACGACGCGCGAACGCTCTTGCCCGTGGAAGTTTCGCACGATGTTCGGGCCCCAATATCCGTACCCAACTACGCCCATTCTGATCACGTCGGTTGAATTGTTTTGTTTTTGAGCTTTCATTTCGCCTGCATCTAGACTAGTAGCCATTTTTTCACCCTGGAATGCAAACTCTGAAGGAGCCGAATCGTCGCGTCCACAGACAGGAAAATACGCAGAAGATGAAGAGCGGTCTAAATTGGAAATGCGCCTACCAATGAAGTGCTACAGTGGGCCAATTTTGCCACGGGCGTCATGAGATTAATATGCGCCATCGCCCGTAAACACCGCCCGGGGAGTCTGAAGTAGAATCTTCAGATCTAACATCGGAGACCACATTCTGGAGTACTGCAAGTCAAGCCTTACCATTTCGTCAAAAGTAGTCTTGCTACGTCCGCGCACCTGCCACAGACCGGTGATACCAGGCCTGGACTCCAGCAAACGCCGGCGGTGCCAGATATCATAAGTCTCAATTTCGTAAGGGATCGGTGGTCGCGGCCCTACCAAGGACATCTCGCCAATCAGCACGTTCCAGAACTGCGGAATCTCATCCAAGCTTGTGCGCCGCATGAATTTTCCAATCCAGGTTACTCGAGGATCGTTCGTGATCTTATAGACGCCCTTCTTGCTACCCTCTCGAGCTTCAGAATTCGCTTTTCCAGCGATGAACTTCCTGACGTACTCCTTGTGGATGGCAGCGTCCGTGGAGACATACATCGATCGGAATTTCAGAAATACAAAGCGTGAACCGAACTGGCCAACTCTCTCTTGACGGAAGAATATGGGACCCTTCGAGGTGAGCTTGATCAGTATCGCAAGAAGCAGAAAGGTGGGCGACAAGAACAGCAAGGCCACCGAAGCGCCAAACGTATCCATCACTCGTTTGGTCAACAGTGACAGTTTCTTTCTCTCTTTAACTTCGAAAAGGTCGGGGTACATGGTCGGGTCAACCGGACGCTGGTGCCCGTCTCCCTTCCACCCATCTGGAAAGGCGTAAAAAGAAATTTGAAAGCTGCTCAGTTGAGTGGCCTTAAACGCCTTCTGAAGGCTAGCAGTGACTTTCGATTCGATTGTCTTGACAGCGGCGCTTACGTCGCTATCTCCAAACTCGGTGAAGATGACTCCGAATACGGAGTTGGCTTCGAACCAGCCAGCCAAATCTGTCTCGCGGATGGATGCTCCCAAGACAACTGCAATCTGCTCAAGAAGAGCATCGGTCTTCTTATTTTTTAGGCCCCCGTCGATTAGCATCAAGACCAAATGTTTGCGCGATCGTTCCGACCTTTTTCTTTCCCGCGCCAGCATCCGCCGGAAATGCTCTTCGGAAAGGAAGTTACCCGGGTCTCCGGCGGTGTTTCCATTCCCGTTAGACTTTTCAGCGGACTTGGACTTGACCACGGGAAAATGAGTCCCGAGCGGCTGTCTGTCCTGGAAATCTTCTTCTGATTTCGTTTTCATAAATTTGTAAACCGAATTCTAGACCACCAACTGAACTGCACGATGTCGCACGTTCCCCTTATCTTCTGCAGACAGATGGGACGTGGTAACCGGAGTTACCAACGCTGAGTCAATTTCTACCGCCACCGAACGCTGTAGTAGGGTGACCGAAAGAACCAACCGGTGATGTCCTTTGAAATCCATCAGAATCCCTTCAAGACCCCGCAGCGGACCCGATTCAATTCTGACCTTGTCGCCCAGTTCGAGGAATGGGCAGGGATGATTCGGAACACCTGCCGCCATCAAAGTTTGTAGTGCGCTGATTTCTGACTCCTGGACGACCGCCGGGATTCGATTGAATCCAACTATCTGGATCACTCCGGGTGTCTTCAGGATCGGCAGCCGGTCGTGTTGATTAAATCGGCAGAATAAGTATCCAGGAAAAAGTGGAGACTCCACTTCCTTGATTCGGTCAGACCAACGCTTCCTGCTTTTATAAAGTGGCAGGAACCATTCATATCCCTGTCCATTTAGATAATCGGCAACACACAATTCATGGCGCGATCGCACCTGCAACGCAAACCACGGATATTTATCAGTGCCGGTGTTGTCGGTTGTTGTCCCGGCATTCGCGTCGAATTGCGGTTTTGTTATCATTCTAAGAAATACCCAACTGTGCTACCGCCATTAGAGTCCCAATCGACTCTCCCGAAGTCTATCTAGGTTTGCACGACAGTTGCCACGCGCTAACCTAGTCTTGATCCCTTTAAACCTATGTTTCTAATACCTTTATAGAATCGAAGGCCGCTAAACCAATCCAAAGAGCCCTGTCATCGTATAATTTCAAGAACATTGCTATCACATAGTTGCAATAATTTTCCGCCCTGCAAGTAAAACTCAACAAAGGACATATACAACATGTCCCAAGACAACGTTTCCCTCCGGAGCGGTCCGTGGCCTGAACAAATCGGAAACCTATCCCTGAGTTGGTTTAATGTCTTCGTGTCCATATGCAACACCGTACCCGTGGTAGTAATAAGAACCGTAGGCGTGCGTCTTCTCCACCGCATTCAGCACTACTCCAACAACATTCCTGCCCTGCAATTCTTGACAAGCTCGCTCAACAGTCGATGTCTGCGTGGACGCGGCACGAAGAACCAAAATCACTCCGTCGACGTGGTCGGCTAGTAAGCTCGCGTCCGCCACGGGAAGCAATGGAGGTGAGTCCAGGATGACCCAATCGAACACCGGAGTGACACGTTCCAACAAAGTCTTGAGCCGCCCATTTAAAAGCAATTCACTAGGATTGGACACCTCCTTGCCGCCCGGAATAAAACAAAGATTTCCTTCGGCTCCGTGTTGGATCACAGCCATCTCATCAGCTTCTCCCATCAGGTACTCCGTCAAACCTGGAGAGGGCGGCGCGCCTAGAGGAACATGGAGGCGCGAGCATCGCAGGTCCGCGTCGATAATCAGGCACCTGCGATCTGGCTGGCGAACGATGGCCTGTGCAAGATTGTTTGTTACAAACGTTTTCCCTTCTGTCGGCATCGAGCTCGCGATGAGGAGTGTACGAAGCCGCTGGCTACCGCGTAATTGGTAAAGCCGCGATCGCAAGGTTCTGAACTGCTCCGCTGCATGCACGCTGAGAGCGGGGTTGTGAAAAATGTTTACGTTTAGATCTGGGTGCCAGTGCGGATGAGCGCAACGCTGGCAGAGATCTTCAAAGCGATTTAGAGCGCCCGATTGTGTTGTAAGGGCTGGGGGCTGCTTGAAAATATCCGGAACAGAATCGCCGTTGGGCGGCAGCGTGCCGATGTCCACTGCCGTGTTTTGCATAGGCGCAGCGCCGTCTGCAGATTGATGCACGGCCCGTTCTTGTTCGGCCTTTTTCAAGGCTTCGTGAATTCGACTCATGGTTTCCTCTCGCGCGTTGTCACCGGCATGATATTCGCCTCGCGTAGGCGGCTGAGCAGCTCATCCAGGTTCTGAAGCAATACTTGTGCATCTACAGGCGGCTTGTTTCCATTTGAAAAACCGACAGGCGCAATCGGCTCGATCTCATCGAGTTGAAACTCACGCGCTACCTCTTCCACCAGGTGCGCCGGAACAGGCCGCAAGTGGTCCACGTATGCGTTTATTAAAGCGTGTTCGCAAAGCAGGTTCACAATGCGCGGGATACCTCGGGAATACAGGTGAACCGTTTGAATGGCTTCCTTTGAGAATATCGGGTCGCCATTAGCTCCTGCGATTCGCAAACGCTCGGCAATGTATCCGAACGTTTCCTCCAGCGTGAGTGCGCCAGTGCGGCATCTCAGCGTGATGCGCTGGCGCAGCTGGCGCAGTTGGGGCAGTTTCAGTTTCTCTTCGAGCTCTGGCTGTCCGGTTAGCACAATCTGCAAAAGCTTTTCCGTGGAGGTTTCCAGATTCGTCAGCAAGCGAATTTCTTCAAGCACCTGCAGCGACAAATTCTGAGCCTCGTCTACGATCAAAACCGCCGTCTCGCCGGCTCGATATCGTTCCAGCAACCAGGCGTTAAGCTTTAGCAGGACTTGGCTCTTGTGACGTGTTTCACAAGGAATCTCGAAGTCAGCCATCATGAAATCAAAAAGCTGGCTTACGTTGAGCTGCGAATTGAAAACAAAAGCTGTAGCCACACGCTGTCCATGCAGCCAATCGAGCAACCGGTTCAGCAGCGTTGTTTTCCCCGTTCCGACTTCGCCGGTGAGCAATATGAAGCCCTTGCGGTTTTGTATGCCGTAGGTTAAACCTGCCAGCGCTTCCTGAATCTGTTTCGTCAGGAACAGATAGCGAGGGTCCGGGTTCACATTGAATGGGCTTTCGCGAAGCCCGAAAAATTTCTGGTACATTTGCGTTAGGCTCCCGCTCCCGCATGAAACGGAGAATCGCCAGCTTTCCCAGCCGCACCGCGCTTCGACTTCCTGACCATCAATGATTCAACGGCAGGAACCATTGCCAGTACCGGCAGTCGCAGCGCAGTCTCAACATCTCTTTCAGTCCTGAACGAGCTGTCGCGAGATTCCAAGAAAAATGCTATTCCGATTCCCAGAGCTAAACCTCCGGCCAATCCTCCGAGTGCGAACAGCGGACGGTTTGGAAATGACGGATTATCCGGTAAATTCGCAGGATCCAAAATCGAAAAATTTTCGCCTTCCTGATGCCGTTCCAGGTCCGCTGCCATCGCCGATTGATCTCGCTTCTTCAGCAAATCGTTGTAGAAATCGAGCGCGGTTTGATAATCGCGTGTCAATTCTTTATATTGCTGTTCGACTGCAGGACTCGATTGCACTCGATCTTGATAAAGTTTAATGGCCTGTTGGATCTTCACTTGTTCCTTGGTTTTTTCGGAAATCACTTGGTCGGTCGTGTGAACTTGCGCACGCAATTGCGCGATTTGGGCCGGTTCCGTTTTGGGTGACTTTCCTGCACCAGCAGCCTTGGGATTATCTTCGCTGTCCGCTATCTTTTTTTGTAGCGCAGCAATTTCACTCTTCGTTTTCACCACATCCGGATAGTCATCCGTGTAACGAGCCTGCAAATTCGCGAGCTGCGTTTGTAGAGCCGCGAGTTGCACATCCATTGTTTCTGGATTTGAGCCGGTCTGAGCAGCTTGCCAGGCAGCAACTTGCTGAGCTAGCATTGACTCAGCAAAACTCTTATCCTGTTGAGCACGAGCCAGTGCTTGCGTCGCCGCATCCAGTTGTGAGGTCAAGCCCATCAGAAGGTTCAAATTGCCTTGCTCTTCATCTGGAAGCGAGCCGATATAGCGGCTCTTGAATTCGGCGAGCTTGGCGTCCTGCGCGTCCAATTTTGCTTTGGCGTCAATGAGCTGTTGCGCAAGAAACTGGGTCGTATCTTCAGATCTCTGTTGCCTCAACCGCAGATTTTCTTCAATAAACATTGATGTGACGGCTGCGCAAACTTCTTGCGCTGTTTTCGGATTGTCTAATGTCACGATGATGTGAAACCCCGGTAACGCTTGCGATTGGGTCTCGGCCATGGGTTGTACCGGAGTTACTTGGATACTTTTCTGCAGCCGTGCGACTAGTTCCTCTACTGGCACGCGGTTCACGTCACCCGGATACAGTCCGAACTGATGGATAATAGGTTCCAATCGCGTCCTGCTTAGGATCTCTTCCTGCATACTCGCCAGGCGTGCATTAATTTCCGTCGTGATAACAGGCTTCACGAAATCTGTGGGTACTGTGGGCTGTTCAATAAGGACAAGTGTTTGCGACGTGTAGCGATTCGGAAGAAATCGCGAGATTCCATAGGCCAAAGGCCCACCTACTAAACTGAGCACAGTTATCAGAACCCAGCGACGTCTTAAGATTTCGAGGTAATCTGTGAATGTTAATTCTCTTTGAATCATGCCGTCCTCTTCGCGGGCAACTACCCCGCTTAAAATGCTCTCGGTCGCGCGCGCCATCCCAGACCTACGGTAATCAGATTACGGGTGTACGAGCCACCGCATTCCGTGCCCGAACAAAAGGGTGCGTTCGAGTTCTGATATTGAAACTCGTACCCCACAATAAACTGAAGGGTCCTTCCCCACGGGTGCGTTAAATGTCCACCCGCGGTCCATAAATCATAAGTTCCGCTCAGGGCTGGAAGACTGGCGATCGCGACAGCTAGTCCGCTGTTCCGTGCGTACCCGATTTCGGCGTCTCCAGTAAGAGTTCTTGACAACTGCCGCGTCACGCTACCCAAAACGGTATCGCCGACAGCACCGGCCAGAACGCCTGATCCGTTCGTGATGCCATGAGAATACGTTGCAAGAAAGCTGGTCCTCGCCAGCTGGTAATTTAAGGCCGTATTCAAAGACCAGAGAAGTTGGCTCGTGGATCCACAAGGCGGCACATTCACGCCCGTTGCCCCACAGGAAATCCCAGCGGCGAAGAGGGCGTATTGCGGTCCTGCAGCGATTTGAAAAGCTAGACGGCCAGTGATTCTCCGTCCATACGATAGCAGTGCAGTGTGGGTGTCAATCGACTGTGCAATGTTCGAATAGCGAAAACCATTGTAGACGTAGGAAACGCCGATCGTGTCGGTCTTGGTCAATAGGTGGTTATAACCAGCTTGAGCGTAAACTTCGGTGCTGTTAAGTAAATCTTGATCAAAAAAGTGCAGCTCGGAGTATCCCCCCGAAAATGTAAGCGAAGATCGCGGAGTGAGTCTTACATCAGCCTGTCCCCCGGATGCATTGGTAAGCCTCTGTCCAAAAGCGCTCAGAATTGTTTGATCCCCGCCGAACGGTAGGCCGATGGAAACCCCAATCGTCGTGGGTATTCCTCCGAACCCGACATTTCCGAAGGCAGTCTCCGGCGTATATCGAAACTCATCAATTAACGTAAGCGTCCAGCGGCGGAAAGAGAACTGTGCTTCAAAATTGGCGTCCTGCAACACACCATTTCCTTCGTTGCCGTCATTCGAAAAAACTCCGCCTCCCAAGTAATCGAAGGTTAGCTCGGACTCACCGGAAAACCTATGAACGTCAACTCCGCCCACCAAGGTTGTCCAGGTGGTCCAGCCTCCGCCTCCCGCTTCGGTCGGTTCGGAGTCCGCGGTTAAATCAACTTCGGCGTGGGGTTGCCAATAGCTGTGACGATCGAGCGGTACCCCCAGTGATAAATCCTGTATTCCTGTTAGCGGACGATTATCTGGAGCCAATTGCGTAGGATCAATGATCGTATCGCCGTTGTCCGCCTGCGATGCCAGTGGAGACTTGTAGGCGGGAATTGGCCGCTCAGCCCCCTGCGACTGGGGCTGTTGGGTCTGGTCAGGCGGTTGAGGCTGCGATGGCTCTTGGCCTCGAACAACCGGCACACTGATCGCGCAAACGAAAATTATTGCGGCGATTTGATACAACCTAAACATTCATCCCCCTACGGCACCACAATGGTGTCGCCGGCTTTCAATAAAATGTCCTGCTCGGGATGCTTTCCGCCCACCACATCCTTGTAATTAAACGGATACTTCACTTGCTTCCCGTTTTCGAGCCGAAGAACGTAAATTGATTTCATCTTCGCAAATTGCGTAAACCCGCCCGCACTCGATAGCCCGCGTAACACAGTCGTTCCAGGCAATAACGGAAAAGCGCCGGGCCGGGTCACCTCACCGAGAACGTAGATTCGTTGGCTGTTAATTGCAGTTACGATCACGGTGACTTGCGGATTCGTAACGTATTTTTTCAAGCTCGCTGTTATTTGGTTTCCCAATTGCGCCGGAGTCATTCCCGCTGCTTGCACATCGTTTAACAACGGAAGTGAAATTTTTCCGTCCGGACGGACCGGAACAGTGCGGGAAATATCGGGCTCTTTCCAAACGTTCACGTCGATGACATCCTGTGGTCCAATTACGTAGTTTGGATCAGACGTCGCGCCGCGCTGAGCCGGTGCCGCAGCCGATTGCGAATCGGGCTGAGAAGTCTGCGTGGCTCCTTCCTGCTGAGCCCACGTTGGAATTGAAACCAAAAGCGAAACGATCGCTAATGCATACAGCCCTTTAATCATTTTTTCTCCTGCTTCCATCATTCAGTCTGCGACTCTGGCATGCCAATCTGCTTCAATTTATACAGCAATGATTTGTAGCTGATTTGCAGCTCTTGCGCGGCTCGCTTGCGGTTCCAGCGCGTGCGCGCTAGCGCTTCTAGAATCATTCCGCGCTCGGCTTCACGAGAAGCGGCTCGCGCGGCCGCTTTCAGAGAATAGCTACGCGTTTCGGGTGGTTCGGTGCGCGCCTCAACCGGTGCCGTAGCAACTTCCGGCAACGCCAAGTTTTCGTCTCCGAGCGCGACAATCTTTTTAACCACGTTTGCCAACTGCCGTATGTTTCCGGGCCAGGAATAATCCAAAAACTTTCGTAGCGTGCGCGGACTTAATGTAGGACGCGCGCGGTTGAATTCCGCGGCATACTTCGTCAAAAAAGATTCCACGAGTAGCGGTATATCCTCCTTGCGATCTCGCAGCGGAGGTAGCCGCAGGCACACGCCGGTGATACGGTAATAAAGCTCGCTCCGGAAACGTCCGGTCCGCATCTCTTCATCAAGATTCCGACTGGTTGTGGAAATCACGCGCGCTCCTAGCAAGCCGCGCCGGGGCCTGGCATCGCCATCCGGCAAGGCATATAGAAGGCTGCGCTGGCAGGTTGGATCAAGTTCGCTGATTTCATCGAAGAAAACCGTTCCGAACCTTTCATTAGAACTATCCCCGTTGCTATCTAACCCCAGCTCGCTCGCAAAGTTCGTCACGTTGAGCGATGCGCAAGGGATTTTCACAAGCGGCGCCTCGACATTCGCCGAAAGGCAGTGAATCCTATGAGCGAACATTTCCTTGCCTGTCCCGCTCTCTCCGACAAGCAAAACCGGAATGTTTGTTAGAGCGATTTCCGCTACAACGTTCTCCAGCGTTTGCATGGCGGGCGACATCCCGCTAACAAAGCCCGCGTCCTCTCTTACAGAGGCGATTTCAATGTCATTGCTTGGCATAGTACCTATTCATATCCTCGGTGACGGTGGCCTGGGAGTACATAGGACTACCGTTCGCTGAAGTACTAAATGCACGGCTACTGCCAAGCCGAATGACCACAGATCGGCCCACAAACGATACTTAAGTATTTACTTTTCTGTTGCTTACCTGAGGCTAAGCGCAAATCGAGAGCTGGACGTGCTGCCGTGGAAATCCGCGCAAACTTCCATGTTTGGGTAAAACCCTTCCTCTTAATCCTCATTAAACGGATTGCTACCCAGCAATCAAAGATTTGTGCCGGTGACACAAGGTTACACAATCGAAGCCGATTTCACTAAAATAATAAACCTTGTGTTATCTTAATCCTATCAAGGGACTTAGGGCTGGCGATCCGTACAACTTCTATGGATTGGCACAGACTCGCAGGCTAGAATTACCGATTGCACTCAGCGAGTTGTTTAGAAGATCTATGCGGAAGGCTCAGATAAATATCGGAAGAGTCCTGCCTGTATTCGCAGTGATGGCGCTGGCTTTATTGGCCGGGTGCTCCCGCGATCCGCAGGTGCGAAAGAAGGCCTACCTCGATAAGGGCGTGGCCTATTTTGAGAAAGGCAAATTCGACGCCGCGATTATCGAATACCAAAACGCCATTCAGATCGATCCGGGCTTCGCCGCTGCTCACTATGAGGTGGCGCGCTCGTTCATAAAACAGGGCGATTGGACCCATGCTTTCCAGGAACTTCGGCGCACGGTTCAACTCGATCCAAAGAATTTCAAAGCTCAGCTCGACCTCGCGGATTTCTATCTTGCCGGCCGTAAGTATCAAGATGCTCGCGATCATGCTGCATTGGTTCTGCAAAGCGATCCGAAAAACGCGCAGGCCCAAGTGATTCTTTCCAACGCGGACGCCGCGTTGGGCGATTCCAAAAAAGCGCTGAGCGAAGCTCAGCAAGCGGTACAGATAGATCCGAACCGTTCTCCGTCTTATCTCAATCTTGCTTTGATGTATGAAAGATCGAACGATTCACAGGCCGCGGAACAGAACTTTTTGAAGGCAATCTCACTGGATCCGAAATCCGTGCCCGCAGTAATTGCTTTGGGAAGTTTTTATCAGCGGGAAAAGCGTTGGGCGGATGCAGAAAAGGAATTTCAAGCTGCCATCGCTTTGGATCCCCAGAATCCGTCTCCGCGTGTGGCTCTGGCAAATCTTTATCTCGGGCAAGGAAACAAGTCCGCGGCCGAACAAGCCATGCAGCAAGCCAAGAGTGCGCTGAAAGATAATTCGGCCGGTTATCGATTGCTCGGCGACTTTTACCTAAGCCAAAGAGAACTCGAGAAAGCTACCATCGAGTTCAGCACGCTGAATTCCCAGCATCCCAAAGATAAGGCGATTGCCGAGACTTACGTTCAACTCTTGCTGCAGCAGAATCGCCTAGATGACGCAGCCAAAGTGAATGACGCCGTTCTTAAAAATTTCCCATCGGATCCCGCCGCCATGATTCTGGAGGGCGCGATCTTGAATCGTCAGCAGAAACAGTCCGACGCTGTTCACGTTCTTGAACAAGCCGTAAAAAACGCGCCGGATAATGCTGTCGGCCATTTCCAACTCGGACTCGCTTACGCAGGTACCAAGAACTTCGGACAAGCCGAAGGTCAATGGCGAGAGGCTGTCCGACTGCAACCCACTATGATCGATGCGCATCGGGCTCTTGCTAGTTTGGCTTTGCCGAAGCGCGACGCGAAGCTGCTGGAGGAAAGCGGTGCAGCTCTGAAGTCAATCGAGCCTAACGCTGTCGATGGCTATATTTACGCAGCGCAAGCTGCGTTCTGGCAAGGGAATCAAGCCAGTGCAGAAGCCGATCTGAAAAAGGCCATGGAAGTGGCTCCACAGAATCCGGCCGGTTATGTCCAAATGGGAAATCTCCGCCTGGGCCAGAAAAAGTTAGACGAAGCCGAAAAATATTTTGCTCAAGCGCTAAAACTCGATCCATCGTCGTCCGACGCTCTCACCGGGCTCGTGAACATCGCCGTTGAGCGCAAAGATCCGGCGAAAGCTCAACGCTTGGTTCAAGATCAGGTCGCGCTGGTACCCAACAGCAGCAATTTCTACCTGTTGCTAGGACAAATCGAGCTTCGGAACCAGGATCAGGCAAAAGCGGAAGCCGCCCTCCAGAAGTCTGTTGACCTCGATAAGAATAATGTGGCGGCCGTTCTGCTCCTTGGCAGCATCCAAGTGGCCCGCGGCTCTGTCGATCAGGCGATTTCGACCTATCAGAACGCTATCAAGAACAACCCTGGCGACCATCGCCTTTACGCCGGCTTAGGCGGTGCGTACGAAGCGCACCAGGATTGGCAGCAAGCCCAGGATGCTTACAAGAAGGCTCTTGAAATCCAGCCGGATTATCCTCTTGCCGCAAATAATCTCGCGTACGTGATGCTCGAGCATGGCGGTAACGTCAACGTGGCACTTTCGCTCGCGCAAACCGCGCGCAAAGGTTTGCCCAACGAAGCTTTCTCTGCCGACACTCTGGGGTGGGCTTATTACAAGCAAGGCGTCTATAAGTCCGCGATTGAAACGTTACAGGAAGCGGTCACTGCAAATCCAATTAATCCGACGTATCACTATCACCTCGGGTTGGCATACCAGAAATCAAATAATGTTCCGATGGCGAAGAAAGAATTCGCGGCTGCACTGAAACTCAATCCCAAGCCGGATCAAGCTGATGAAATGAAGAAATTTCTGGCGGGGTCGCCGCTGAAGAAAGATTAAGGCTACAGAACTTGATTCGGTCACTCCGTCGGAGTTCCGAGCTCACCCAAACTCCTCGGATCTTCAACTCAGTCGATTGTACTGCGACTGAATCGGCGACGAGCCCATATTCCAATCCCTAACAAGCCAGCAGTACCCCACAGCAAGAGAGTGGAAGGCTCCGGAGTTGGGCTCACGGTACCGCTGACCGATAAATCCAGGTATCCCGGATCATAGCTGAGATCCCACTTCAATCCCGGGCTAAGCGTGGGCAAGTCGACCTTACTGTAAGTGCCCGTCTCGCTGTTATATTTCATCAAAAGAAAGTTGTCACCCAGTGCAACCTTGAAGCCATCCTCGAAGGTGACATCCAGCTTGCCGTTTAGATCAGCCGCGCCGCTTATCAGCAGTTCGTCATATCCGAGGCCGGGCGTCAGTCCCGCAATCTCCGCGTCGTAAACGCCGGTCGCCGTCTGCATGTAGTTGCCATTGATGGTCAGAATTCCGGGAGAATTTCCGGGAGCAATTGTGCCGCCCATCACTACGTTGCCATTAATCGTTCCAGACCCAGAAAGCTTACCGCCCTGGATTTGAACCGCTGGCACGGAGTTCAGAGTTCCGTTGACGATGGTCCGCCCGGACGTTTGAACGTAGGTGCTGCCAGCGAGGTTGTTCAACATCCCGCCGGTAGTAATGTTCAGAATCCCTTCGTTCGTTATCGTCCCGCCGTTATTAATCGTCCCGCTGTTTCTTATCGTCCCACCATCGTTGTCGAGCAAGGCGCTCGGTCCTCCGTCGGACGCCGCCTGTAAATTAATCGTCCCGCTGTTCGCGAACTTGCCGCTGTTGCTGATAATGGAGGGGTCTTCAAATGGAGACGACGAAGTGCCTATCGTTCCTTCGTTCGTGAACTTGCCGCTATTGCTCAGACTGCCTATGACAGATAGAGTGCCGTGGTTGTTCAAAGTACCACTATTCTCAAAACTGAAGTTAGTATCCACTGATCCGCTCGCGGCGACGGAAAACGTGCCTATGTTTTGAATTGGATTCACGATATCGTTGAAAAGCATACCTGAAACGATGATCACTCCGTTGTTCAGCAAAGAGCCGTCGCCGCAGCTACAGCTCGCATTATCGAAATAGCTCCCAGCTTTGATTGAGACAGTACCGTTGTTAATCATCTCCCAGTCATTAATGAAGCTGCTGCCAGAAGCGTTGACGATCCCGCCGTTGTTGGTGAATACCCCGAAATCAGTACCGCTGACAAAAGTGCCGCGATTTATGATGGTGCCGTTATTCGTTGTAGGCCCTGAATTAAGCTCTATGAGATTCGAGTTGCTAATCGTGCCGTAGTTTAAAAGTGTCCCGCCACTAGAGTAGTCCCCGTTATAGAATTGACCGGTATTGTTGAAAGTCCCGCGGTTGGTGAACGCGCCGTCGTTAGAAACCATACCGCTGGAATCGATTGTTTTGTAGTTGGTTAGCGTGCCGCCGTCGTCGTTCGTAAATCCACCGTTGTTTGTTACAGTGTTGTAGTTAACCAGCGTACCGCCAGCTTGATTCTCTAATGTGGCTCCGAAACTGTTCGTGAACGCAGCGTTCACGTCACACGGTGACTCCGCGTTAGTTGCCGTACCCGAGTTTGTAAAAGCCGTCGTCACCGGGCAAGGAATTTGCTGCGACCAAGCGTCCGAGGACAGGCCCAGCAATATCAGCAAGCCCGAGATCGCTACAATATAGCAAAGACGGGAAGACCGACGTCTGACAGGCATGGTGGCTCCTTAGGCGCGGAGTTGGCCTATGCGGGGTGCCTGGAAGGTAAACCTGGTAACAGGAATTGTCAAACTATTTGACGGAGAGTTGATCTCTGTTATCAGAACCCTTCCTCGACGCCGTAGCTATTCGAATACAACTGTCAAAATGGCCAACACAAGCAATAAGATTTCGTCATTGTCCGTGAGTGAGTGCGCTCGGCATTTCATTGGTTCTACAGAGCTGGAATTTATGGGTGGAAACGTCGCTGTAAACGGAAATCTCGTCAAGCAAACTCGCCCGACAGTTTCAGCTGCACCTTCACTCAACGTAAGAATTGACGGTTCCTCTCACGGAGAACCTCCTTCGATTGCGGCTCAGTCGGTACTGCGAGCCTCTCCGCCGTCCCAAACGGCCATCCCGAGCTGCCAGTTGATCCACACCGCGATCACCGCCGGGACTTCCCGTGTTGCGCATGCTCCACTTTGCCTACATGCCGTCGCTAATACCCCGGCAGGTCCGATGGAATTTTGTTCGCTCGTACGATTCCATCAACTTCGGCCTTCCCCGTAACCGGGGCGCGTCGGCTCCTGCATCACGGTTTTCGGGGCCCGCTCAGCGTTTACTCACGTTACGGCCTGCATGCTCGCCAGGTCGCCTTCGCGACCCTCTGCACCAGAGGCTTCAGCAGGCTCGTTGCCTCCACTGCTGCTCTGATTGCTACCGAGTGGAGCGAACCAGTTCCCGGGCGGGATAACCCCCGCCGTGGACCACCGCCTTTTCACGGCGCGTTAACCAAGCATTTGAGAACGAGTGTAGTGGTCTGGCGCAGAAAAAATAAAACGTTACTGCTAGTACTCTATTATAAAGTTGACTTGTCTTTCGCAAGGTATATCGTTGCATCGAACTAGGCCCCAGGCTGCGGCTCCCGATTTAGGCCCCTTTTGTAAGTCGCTGTTGGCGTGAGTTTTCTCAGAGCGTGTGAAGTTGATGGCGAGAAAGGGAGTTACTTATGAATTATTTCAAATCGGGTCGATTGACGTTTCGTTTTCTGGCGGTTCTTGCACTTATCAGCTTCAGTTCAGTTGCGACTCGAGCAGGCTCAATCAAATCGCCGCAATCCGGGGGAGACAGCATTGTACTCATCAGTACCACCACGTCCGGAGGTGAGACCGACTATCTTTACGGTATTTCCACGAATGTGCCAACTTTATATGCTCTTGGCGACAGCATTACATTCAAGAATATCCCTATGTTGGCGGGTTGGGGAGCGGGACTCGCGCTGACAGGTTTTGGCGCCTCTGGGGACGAGCACACTGGAACAGTCATATTCAGTGTAACAGCTGCCCCGATCTCATTAGCCGCCGATGAAACCTACGAGTTTATCGACATAGCATCCTTTTCGCCGAAAATGGGCCTGGTTCATTACGTATCTACGTCAAACCCGGCTTTTAGCGGGTTCGTGGAAGGCCCTGTTCCGGCGACTACTCCTGAGCCTTCTAGCATTTTGCTGTTCGGCAGCGCCATAGTGACCCTGATCGGAATAACCTTGCGTTCAAAACGGCTCGCGTAGGCCAGACGTAGCAGGCCGCTTCCAGCATCGAACGTAGTTTCCAATGCGCCCCAGGAGTCCCCCCTGTGGCGCATTTTGCATTTTTCGCCAATGAATTTAACTTGCCTGATTAGTTCTATAAAGGGAGAAGTCAAGAAAAAACACCTCTCCTTCGGCTGGAATTTTTCTTGCTTCTCAGCCCACTTGATCGAGCGAGATCTGTTC